>Ga0193718_1000185_pt1 | contig 15117 bp, 9 predicted proteins | sample U2a1metaG_FD_144918 | JGI IMG/M metagenome (GOLD analysis project Ga0193718, IMG submission 144918) | Soil microbial communities from a riparian zone of the East river system, Colorado, United States - U2a1 | ecosystem: Environmental > Terrestrial > Soil > Riparian zone | place: USA: East River... | reverse complement strand
CGCAGGCCGGCGTCGATGCCGCATTTGCATCGACGCCGGCCTGCGCGAAATAATCCGCGCGCGAGATGGGCAATGCGAACAGCGGGGAAAGCGGCATCGCGGAATCGGCAATGAGCGCGGGTTTCCTGGTTTTCGCGTCGTATCCGTATACTTCGTCGTGCACCTGGGGATCGGTGATGACCGGCTTTCCATCGAGCCCGGCAAAGCCGATGTAATGCAGACCGCCGCGGGCCGCCGCTTGCGCGAGTGCGAGATCGTCCGCGGCCTGTTTCGCGTAAGATACAGATTTTGCAGTGGCGAAAAATTGCCCGAGCTGCGCGCTCCATGCGTTTACCTTCGACGGCACAAACCAATCGCCACTTGCGATTTCACCTCCGGTGATGTGATGAATCTGCGCCACGTCCTTGTCCACGGCGCCACAGAAGCTGAGTCCCCATTCATCCGGTTGGAACTCCATCAGTTTCACCAACTGGCAAATCAAATACGCGCGGAAAATCGGCGAGCCCTCGTTTGAATCCTTAACAGCATCGATCGATTGCAGCAGCGGCCGGGCGTACTTATCGCCGCCGGGCGCGACTTTAGCCAGTTCCGCCGCGCCGAGCGCCGCGGTCTCCTTCAGATTCGATGATTGGTCCAGCCGATAAACCGTTTGGGACACCGACAGCTTCCATTGGCCGTTGAAATAACCGTAATTGTGATCTTCGAAGACGGCGTTGGTGGCGTCCGGCAATACTTCCCAGGCCTTGATCTGTTTCCAGCCGACGGAGCTGTCGAGCACGCCGGCGGTGATCCATTCCACGCTTTTTGTTTTTTCAGGATTGAGCCAGAAGCGATAACGCTGATGATTCGCGCTGACGGCCGGATCGGCATCGAGTTCCTGAAAACGAGCGTGTTCCACCGGCATGGCAATTTCCGGAATCAGATAAGGCGCCTTGGCCTTTTTAATATACGCCCACGTGGCCGGATTCGTCGCGTTGATCAATGAACGAAGGACTGTTTCCTCGCTTGTGCCAAGGGACTGGACCCTGTTTGCCGCCATCGCGGCCGGCGCGCTGGAAAATTCGGACGAAGCCATCGAACTGATCGCCGTTGAAAAATCAGCGAAGGTGCGGGCTTGCTTGAGCGAGGCGAGACCGTCGTCGAGTTTTTTGAACTCGCGATGGTAGGCATCGAAGCGGGCCTGGACGGCTGCGGCGCGCTGGAGCAAGTCGCTGCGCAAAGCGAGATTGTTGGTAAAGCCGGCTTCGTAATTGTTCATTTCTTCTACGGCGCCGGAAAGCGTGACGAGCCGCGCGGCGGCTTCGGTTGGAGCGCGATAATCGAGCAGCGCAGATTGTTTCTCGGCGGCGCGGACCAATGGTTCAAAAGCGCGGTTCGCGGCCACCGCAGCTTCGGAGAGATATTGTTGCCATAGCGTTTCGAAGGCGTTCAGGCGCGGCTCGTTTTCGGTTTTCAAATCGGGCGAAAGCGCATTCAGCGCGGCGCGTGTTGCGGCCAGTTGTTCAGCGATCTTGTTCATGCGAGCGGCGTCCGCTTCGCCGCTTAGCTGAGTGGGAAGCTGCGCAAAGACCGAGTCAAAATTGGTGAGCAAACCCCGCTCTTTGGCCACGAACGAGTCGGCGTCTGCGACGGCGACATTCACGGCGCTCACATGCAACATCCGTTTTCCAGTGGTTCGCACGCTCTCGAGCAAGAGCTCCGCGACGCGCGTCTGGCGCTGGGAAACGACCTTCTCCAATTCGCGTGCGAACTGGTGGGCTTTCATCTGCCCGAGGACAATCCAAACGACGACTGCGCCGACGAGCAAGACCGCGGCGGCGCTGGTGAGAATGGTCCGCCGCTTTACCGCCATGCGCCGCGCAATTTCTGTTTCGAGCAGGGCCGAGCGTTTTCGGAAAGCCGCGGCGGCGTCCTCAGGAATCGGGCGCGTGAAGTCAGTAAGCGCGCGCCACACTTTGTGCAACGCTTCGAAATCCGCGCGCATTTCCGGCAGCTCCACGTAGCGCGACGACGTGTCTTTCTCCTCGCTTAACTGGATTTGACGCGCCAACTCGGAAAGCAATGCCAGGAACTAGCGGTCCTCGCGAGCTTTGTCCTGTTCGACAGCCGTCCATTTTTCCAGCGCTTCCAACTGCTGCAACTCGCCGGGTGTCAACTCAAGGTTGAGTTCCTTTTCCAGCCGGCGGATAAGTTCAATCCTGACGAGCGCCGTCGCCCACTGCGATGCGGCTTTGGATTTGCCTGCTTCATCCAGCAAGACCTGACAACGAATGAGCGCCGCCTGACGCCAGGTTTCGCCATCGAGACGAGTTTTGAAACCGGCGGACTCAATGTCTTCGACCTCAGCCACGACGAGCGCGGCGTCGCCGCCCGCGAGCACTGTGCCGAGGTGTTCCAATCGCGTCGCGAGCACCTTGGCGTCCATGCGTGCGAGTTCGGCGGCAGCATTTGCGTCCGAAGGATTGAGGCGCGTGATGCTCCGCAACGCGGTCAGGGCCTCCGGATCGTTGCGGGTCAAGGTGGCTTTGCGAAACGCGGCGTACAGCGGGTGGTCGGTGCTGATGCCTTGCGCGTAACATTGATTCAACGCCTGGGCCGCGCGGGAATCTATTTTTTCCGCCACCGGCAGCGCGTTCTTCTGGCAATACGCGCGCCACTCAATGGCATTGCGGAATTCCAACAGCGTGATGAGATCGAGGAGGTTCGGCGTGGTTTCCGCGAGTTGAATGGCCTGGAGCCGATCATTGGCGCGAATCATCGCTTCGCATTGTTGCAAGCGCAGATTCGCCGCGTGACATGCGGCCGCGAATTCCTCGGCCGATCGCGCCGCCATGTCGGGATTGCCGCCGGGCTGCAGCACTTCGGAAATCCTGCGAATCAAGCGTTCGATTTCGAGCAGAGTCATTGCATTAAAGGTTTCTAACTGCCACCTCGTCAAAAACCGTCTTTACGGAAAGGGCGTTCCCGGATGAGGCTGCCAGGCCGATTAAATAGCTCTGGTCGGCCAACGCGATTTGATTGGTGCCCAACCAGGTCCAATTTGTTCCGTTCGTCGAATACGCGCCGCAGACGATGTTAGTTTTCCTGAGGAGCCGAAAATAAAGGGGTAACGGCATGATGGGCACGCTGATGAATTGACACGAGTCGGAGGTATTCGCGCGGTGCGCCCAGAGAATGCTCGTCTGCGAAAGCCCCATGAAGGCAAACGAGGCATCCGCTTTGATTGATTCGCGGATCATGATTCCCTGCCGGCTCGCGATTTCGCGGCCAGCGGTTTTCACTCGAGATGTGAAATCGATATTGTTCGCAGCGGCTCGTTGGACAAAGAAAAAGTTGTCCGATTGTTTATCAATATTCGGGCCCGCGCCGCGAACGACGAAATCGCCTTTGTCCATCACGGCCCACGTCCCGCCTGGGAAATTCCCAATCCGTCTGGCCGCCCAGGGTGCGGGCAATTTGGTAATGTTATCCGAAAACGATTCCGCGGCGGGATTGACGGGGCTGGATGTTCCGCTGGAGAACGCCGCGGTCGCGCCGTTTGTTTCGGTGCGCGCGGCTGGCGGCGGCTCTTTCGGCATATCGTTAAGCGTCACGTTTGACGAGCGTTCCAGATTGGACATTTCAACGTTGCTATCGTGCCGTTGAACTGTCGCCGGTTGTGGGGATTTTTTAGATCCTGACGATGACAGCGCAATAACGCCGGCGATCGCGGCAAAGAAAAGAAATCCGAAAACGATAAACGGCCATTTGCGAATTGGCTTCTGCGTTTGTTCCGCTTCGAGGCGCTGCCGTTGCCGCTCAATTTCACCCTCCGATTTTATATGCGGCGCTCCGGGAGCTTTCGATGGCGGCGGCGCAATCGGCGGACGGGTTCCTGACCCTCGGCCCGGCTGTTCGACCGACAACGTGACAACGTCGCTGGTGATTTCTCCTTCGGAATTGCTGGCTTTGATGGCATAGCGCGTCACGCCAAGCGGCGGATTTTGCACCAACAATTCCTCGGAGGTTGCATTGGCAACGGCCTGGCTATTGCCCGAGCGATCCACCGTGAACCATTGGTACGCGGGAGTCGGAACGCCCTCGGCTTTGGCGTGAAGCCGCGCGTTTTCGCCTCCGGCTGTGCTGACGTTTTGCGGCGGCATGGTGAAGCGCGGCGGTTGGCGGCCCGCGCGGGCGAAAAGCGCCTCTTCACTGGTCACACGCGAGGTGCGCACATCAGAGAGAGCGCAGGAGTCCGGCGCGCCGAAGCGGTTCGCCGCTGGATTATCCGAATGCAAACATCGCCAGCGAAAATCAGCGGGGTTGTCCTGCTCCTGCATCGAGGTGGTGAAGGTGAATTGCCATGCGCTGGCGCGAAAATCGCGCCGCGGATCGCGCAGTTCCAGCAGTTCCAGGCTTTCGGCGAACAGCGCGAGAATTTGTTCATCGGTGATTTGATCCACGCGGAACGCGATGCCCGCGCGCGCTTCGAGCAAACCGTAACCATTGACGGCGTCGCCGGTGATTTGTTGCCAATGAACCGCCGGGGCGGAGGCGCGGGGAAGAGCTGCGAGCGACGACCAGTTTTCGTTCTCAAACAATTCCGGTTCTTTGGTCCAGGATTTCACCCAGCCGGGCCAGTCGCGCAGAATTGCCGGCGGCGAGGCAAATTGCCGGACTTCCTCGGGAGCAAAGATCAGATGATGCGCGAGAAAATTTGTGCGGCCCGTGAAATCCAGCCCGGCGTCCTGGATGCGGGTCAAAACGTGGTAGCGTGAGCCGCGGAGATCGAGCAGTCGGGCGCAATAAATCGGGCGCTCCTGGCCGCCGCTGAGGGAAAGGTGCTGGTAATAGCTGAGCTTTTCCAGTTGGAGCATCAGCGCATCGCGCATGGCTGCGCTGCGCGCCACCGTGCAGTGCCCGGAGCGACCGGCGATTACTCCACGCGGCGCGCTCGTGTAGATGAGTTGCTGTGGCATACGGGTCGTCGCGCAATGCTACACCGACGCTTGCGGCACCGCCGTGTCGCTGCTCTTGATGAGAGACGGGCAGATTTGCGAAAGGATCCAAAGGAGTGGAACTTCGACGTGAACCGGGCGCAACTTCGCCGGGTCGGGGACATATTCGCCCGGGCCGATTTTCAAGGGCGTATGGCCGAACGAGCTGACGTAAAAAAACATGACATTCGTGCTCAACGCTTCCGCGTTGGCCACGACCGCCGGGCACAAGCCATGCAATAATTCGCGGATGATGTTCGAGTTCTCTTCGAGCGCGGCGAGGTCGAGCTTCCCATCGTGCAGCGGTTCACGCAGAGTTTTCCCGTTCAGCAATTGCAACCACACGTCGCACTTGCCCACCACAAAAGCGACCGGGGTGCTGATGGGTTCGCCGGGCCGCAGGTTGCGAATCACCTGGATGCGCGCGCGCATTTCCGCGAGGATGATATCCTGCTGATCCACGATGGGTCGTTCCATTTGCGGATCTTTCGTCTCGCGAATCGCGCGGCGAAATTCGGGGCTGTTGAACGGGTCGAATAAATACATGATGCCGGCCGCGCTCGCGACGTGCTGCGCGCCGGGTTGCTCGACAATGTTGACGCCGGGTTGAAAATGCTCGCCCGCGTTGTCGTAAAAAATCAGGGCGCATTGCTCGCGGGTTTTGTCCTCGGGCGTGAGGGTGAAAACAAACGGGTGAGGCAGCGCCACCATGCGACCCTGGCGCGGCAGGCGCTCGTACATGGCTCCTTCAAAAACGGTTTTGGCGAGTTTGGCTTGCGCGGGTAATTGCGCGCCGAACAAAGCCTTGCGCATGTCGTTCACCGGCGCATTACCGGTTGGATCGCTGTCTTGAAAAACGATGTGGAAGTCGCGGTACAACGTGGCGGGAAAAACTTTCGTCAACACGCTCAGGAAATACGATTTGCCCGCGCTTTGATCGCCAACCAGCGAAATGATGTGGTGCGGCAGCTCGAGAAAACCGGGCGGCAGCTTGCGGCGGCAATGCGGGCACGCGACTTCGGAAGAGGGGATGCCCATTGCGTCCAGCGCCTGGCCGGCATTGTTGAAGCGGGTCGCGAGAAAGCGTTGCTGCGCGTCTTCGCCGAGGATCGGATCGCCGCGCAGCGAATCGTGCACGGCAATGTGCATGACGTCGCCGGTATCAAAGCGCAGCCAGCAGACCGGGCAGGTAAATTCGCCTTCGAGATTGGGAGCGATAAAACCGGAATCACGCGCGGGTTCGCCGGGCGAAGATTTCTCCGTTTTAGGCAGGGCGGCATTGGCGGTGGGAACCGCAAATCCAAAGCCGCAGTGCGGGCAATTCGCCTTCCGGCCGGATTCCTCCTCTTCCGCCTTTAACTTCTCACCGCATGATGGACACAAAAATCGAAATTCCATATCGAATTCCAACCGAGTCTTCTGTCGGCTCAAGATGCGGCAAACTGGGAAATTTGCAAAGCGAAAGAAATTCGGGACAGCGATTAAAGACGCGTGAGGATTCATTGGCAGCTTGGTCGCCTTGAAAGCGGCGGGGGTCCGCCGCAATCCAAGACTCTAACGCGTTTTCCAAAGCCGAAACGATTTTGCGGCTTTATTCGGAAATGGTCATTGCCGGAGATTGTGCATCCGGTTGCACAGCGCTTTTCGGTCCGGACTGCGCACCGCCGCGCACGATCAAGGCGACCGCCACAATAATTAGCCCGCCGGCCACGAATAGCTCATGCGAAAATATTTCGCGTCCCAGCGTGCAACCCAGCAGGACGGCGATTAATGGGTTCACGTATGCGTAAGTCGCCACGCGCGCGGGAGTGCTCGCATGCAAAAGCCAGACATACGCGGTGTAGGCGATCAACGAGCCCGCAATGGTCAGATAAAGCCACGAGCCAAACGATACCGCTGTCACCTGCGCAAAATGGAATTGCCCGAACTCGCCTTGCGTCGCGGCCAAGCCGAACAGGATGACGCCGCCGGTGATCATTTGCATGGCGACCCCGAGAAAGGGCGATGACGGTTTGCGTGCGCTGCGATTAAACACCGAGCCGCCCGCCCATCCAATCGAGGCTGCCATAAGTGCTGCGACGCTCCATCCGTAGGCTGTCGGGTGATGTTCGCCGTGTCCGCGTGCCAGCAAGGCGACGCCGGCAATGCCAAAGACGAGGCCCGCCGCCACCAGCGCGCGCGGACGGACGCCGCCGGGCCGCATCCAATCCAGCAGCACCATCCACAACGGCGTCAGCGCCACCAGTAAGGCCGCCGTGCTGGAGGGAACTTTTAGTTCCGCCCACGTGACGCCGCCGTTGCCGATGACGAGCATCAGTGTTCCCGCAATAGTTGCATCGCGCCATTGGATCAACGACGGGGCCGCCGCTCCGCGCAAACGCGCAAAGGCAAACAGCAACAATCCCGCCGCCAGGTGCCGCGCACCGGCCATTAAAAAGGGCGGGATGGATTCGACGGCGTAGCGAATCCCGAGGTAGGTCGAACCCCAAATGATATAGACCGCGGCGAACGCCGCGACGACCAGCCAGAGCGGCTCGACGCGGTGGGAGCCCGCAGAGCCCGACGTTATATCATCTGAACCTTTCATTTCCGTTTTCATAAGTTTGCTCTCGACTGAAGGCGTGCGGGCAAACAAAAAAACCCACCGCCGCAATCGGCGATGGGTTGTAAATCTTCGTTGGTGAACTGTTCAACCTCCCATCGCCAGGGCGCGATCAGCGCCGGCCTTGCGCGGCCACGTGGCGTGCATCGGCGTCGGATTAACTTTGGCAATGGCAGAGTGCATTGATTACGGCGGCACTCTAAACCACTCACGCCGACGGTCAACGAATTATTTGTTCCCAGGAATTGGTGATTTGTTGATAGAGGTTTTTCTGTTGATCTGGAATTGTACAAGTGGGTCTCCGCTCAGGAGTTACGGGGATGTCGAGCGCGCAAGGACCGCGGCTATGGCGAAGCCTAGCCGCAGCGCTCGAATCTTCGAATGATGCCTTGGGTGTCCAAACGCGTTCAGACGCCAATCACCGCTGCGGCTGGCCTCCGGCACAGCCGCGGTCCTCGGGGCGCTCGTCAGATGGCATAACCCTCAAACGTTGAGATGCGCCCCCAAAATAAGCTCCGATTCTTACAGACTTTGGGGGCGTATCTGTTACACTGAGGTGCTGAGTTATCTTGAAATCAAAATTATGAAACGTCATCAAATCGGTCATCGCGCGGAATTTCGGAAAGAACAGAGCCAGCGAGTCGCGAATTCCGCGAGCATTTCAACGAGTTTTCCCCGGTTGAAATCCTTGAAGGTGGACCTTGCCTTCTGCACCCCTGATGGCGCGACCCGCAGCAGCCAGGTCAAGTACGCGGTCAATCTGGCGCACGCCAAATCCGTATTCCAATTCGATTGCCTCAACAACGAGTGCGTGCGCGGAGATTTTGATTTGAGTGAGATTTTGGCAAAAGCAGTCGCCGCCCGCGAAAAAAATGTGGTCGGCGAAATGTGCTGCCACGGCTGGCGCAACAAGGATTCCATTGAAGAGACGAAATGCCGCCGGCTCCTGCGCTATGAGCTTAATCTCGGTTTTTGATTCCAGTCACTCCGGCCCGCTCCAGTTTTTAATGAGACCGCTGGCCTTCGGGTAATCCTCGTCGTTCTGGACCCATAACTCGGCATCCGGGGATGCCATAGGCATGGCCAATTCGAGCTGCACGCTGCGCACGACGCAGGCGATATCCGCTCCTTCCATCATTTTCTTAAACCGCGACAATTGCGAGGTATCCCGCGAAGTAAAAATCCATTTCATAATTCAGGTTTCCAACCCCCTTACGCTCGTTCCTTTCGCCGGGGATAGCGAGCTTTATTAAAGCCGCATACAGATATAAATTTTTTAAGGTAAAGTTTCCTTTAACATTGCTAAGAAGACATTCTCGATCTTTGTAACCGCGTTGCCATCGCTGCGCCATATCTGTCACCGAATTATAACAATCGTCACGTTTACTTTCACCATGCGGGCGTGCTTCAGTGGAGCTGAACCACCGGGAACGAGAAAATAAAATGCATATGAAAAAAATAAATATCGATTGGTCGAACGGCGTGAACGAAACCGTTCGAGTGTCCTCTACGCGCGGCGGAAATTTTGGGCGTTATTCCGCAATGCTTGGCGTCACGGTCGTCAGCCTGCTGGCTGCCGGCCAACCGGCGCAGGCGGGCAGCGTGTTCGTGATCGCGATGGAAAATCATAATCTCACGCAACCGAACCCCGTGTCCAACCCGCAGCAAATCCTGAACAATCCGGCGGCGCCGTATATCAACAGCCTCATGACGCCCGGCAACCCGAACGCGATTCAAACGTCGTACGCGGTGCGTTATTACAACGCCGGCGTTGGGGTGCATCCCTCGGAACCCAATTACGTTTGGGCTGAGGCCGGGAGTGATTTCGGCGTGCATACCGACGCGGATCCCAACACCCCGAACGGCAATACGTTCTATGACCGCTCAAACCATCTCACTGCCCAGTTTAATGCGGCGGGGATTTCCTGGAAAAATTACCAGGAAGATGTGCAATTAGGTCTAAGCCCTACCAACAGCGCTGCCGGCACGAATGGCCCAATCAATCCTTTTTACGGCACCTCTCAATATAATTACGCCGTAAAGCATAACCCGATGGCCTTCTTCGCCGACACGGCGGTTCAAAACGTTTATCCGCTGTCGCAGTTCTTCCTGGATCTCAGCCTGGGGGACGTCGCCCAATATAGTTGGATTACACCGAACCAATTCAACGACGCTCATAGCGCGTTGAACGGCGGGTTCACTTATCTGGGCGTTCATTACACGGGCGACCAGGCGTCCATCGCGCAAGGCGACAATTTCCTCGCCCAGATTGTCCCGCAAATCATGGCCACTGCGGCCTACAAGGACAACGGCGCCATTATTATTTGGTGGGATGAATCGGAAGGCGGCGACGGTACAAATCGCACCATTCCGGAAATAGTCATTTCGCCGCTCGCCAAAGGCGACGCGTACGCCAGCAGCGTGGAAATGAATCATTCATCGGATATTAAAACCATGGAGGAAATTTTTGGACTGTCATTCCTCAACAACCCCATCCCGGTTAAGGAAACGAACGCCTCTGGCGTGGGCTACAACAACGTTGCCACCGTCAACGACCTGAGCGACCTCTTTGTCGGCGGGGTCGTGCCGCAAGTGCCGGATGTGTCCGTGAAGTCGAACGGTCAGGTTCGCAAGGGCCATTCACAAGAAGTCTCCCAGATGATGCTGATCAAAAACGAAGGCGCCACGGCGATTCCCGGGCCGATATTCCTTGCCCTGGATAATCTTAGCGCCAACGGCACGCTGGTAAATTCTGACGGCACCACGACCGTCCTCGCGCCGCTCGGCAGCCCTTACATTGTGGTCTCGCTGGGCGACGAAGGCGCTTTGCTTCCGCATGAAACCAAGCCCGTGAAACTGGAATTCCAGAACTCGACTAGCGATCCCATCACTTTCGCCACGCGCATCCTGCCGGTGGTCCCCGCGCCGTGAACTGAAAAGTTAAATCCGACTCGCACAAGCGCGCCCGCGGGGGCGCGCTTTTCTTTTGGGAGCGGGCCATGCGAAGCGCGGAATTGATTCCACGTGTTTCGAAGGAACAATAACACCTCTCGGAACGAATTCCGCGCTTCTCAAAACCGTGGTGATCGGAGGGCACAAATGACTTGCACGGGAAGCGTTCGCGCCCTACATTTTCTGGCCTTTGGTCGCACCCATAGCTCAATTGGATAGAGCGTCTGACTACGGATCAGAAGGTTGTAGGTTCAACTCCTGCTGGGTGCACCACTCATCTCAACGGATTTGTTAACTCGGGCTATTTTCAGAATTCCTTTCCCGGCCGCTTTTGGCCGGATACCAAAAGCCCGCACAAATTTCAGAGTGGCTCGGCAATTTTCCCGTGATTCCCGCCCAGACCCGCCTCGAACAACATCGGATCCAATGCATCTTTTCAGGAATCGCGGAGGCCGGCGGGAGCCGATTCTTCCTGCTGATGGTCCCCGGGTGTTGCCGCAGGAGTGAGCCCTTTTGCATGCCTCAACTGATTAGTAGTAACCGCGGCGATTCACCGGGCTGGGTTGCGGGAGCGCGGTGGATGCACGGCGGGACGGGAGCGCCGGGATACTCCACCGCGATGCGCCAAAGATTGCCTACGCCGAACGAGAACGGCCGCGCTGACGGGGCAGGGGCGTAGTGGAGGTCGTAACAGTTTTCCTTCAGGTATCCGCGGAAGTCGTTGTCGTCATTTCCACCAAAGTGGCTGAGGAGTTCGGCGCGGGTCTCGGAAATGTCAACTCGCCGTTGCGCCTGGTCATTGCGCAGGCCTTCGCTCGGCGGTCCGTGATAGGTGCAGAGCCAGGTGTCGGCTTCCACCGTGGCGCTATCGGTGTGAAACGAGTAAACGTCAGTTGGCACCGCTGCTGAATCATCGTCGCGGGGATAGCGCTGAATGCAATTCAGGACAGGGTCCAAGCCGTGGTCCCGAAGCAACCGATAATCTGAGAGGAGCAGGTCGATGGCAACACGGCCGGCGGAACTCACGGGAAGGGCCAGCAGTCGCGCCTCGTCGAGAACGGTGATCCCTTCGCTGCCGCCAAGCGCTTCCACGACTTCACTAAAATCTCCGGACAACGTGCGCTCCCAGCAGAGCGCGTTGACCGCGCCGACGAAAGGAGTCAAAGCCAGTTCCTGAAAACTGTTCACCCGCTTAATGCGGGGATAGTCAAGAGGCAGGCTGAAAGGAGTCATGCGCGAGCCGAAAAGATAACGCTAATTAATGGCCGGCGACACTACCTTTTTGCAATCGATTATTTGGTCCCTTAAAGGGTCAAAACTTTGATAGCGGGCAAACTGACGCGCAAGGTGCGAATCGAATATTAGAGTGTGATAAAAGCAACCCGGCTGCCGAGGGTCACTAGCGAACAACACTCAGTTTTTGACGGCAGCGTGCGCGACCAACCACTGATGATCAATGCTGGTTGAGCTTCCACCCGTCTTGAGTAAATAAGTATCTGCCCATTTGTGAAGCTGGGCGCGACCGTCGGCAAAACCAAACGCGGTGGAATTGCCCTGATTCTCAGGAACTAACGATTCTTGAAGCTGGTTGTGTCTTCAGCGGAGGAAATAATCGGTCATTTTCTAGCAGTGCCATGTGCGGCAAGCCATTTGGGATCTATTGGACCGGTGCCATTGAGAGTCAAAAATGCGTCAAGCCACTTATGAAGTTCGCAATGACCGTCGGCGAACGAAAAGGAAGTGGAATTACCGTGATTGGCAGCCGGCCGGTCGTTGATACCGGAGCCAGCTGCAATATATTCAAAATAACCGTCATTGAGTGAATCCGGATTTTCGTCCAGGAAAACAAAACAATCTGAAGGGCCAAACCCGGACCCAAAATCGTTGTATTTATAAAATGGCTTAAAACGTGAATCAAGGTTGTAGTTCCCCATCTGATAAACTCTCGAGGGAACTCCGCAATACATATTGGCTGAACAAGACCGCACACGAGGCTGCTTGGAAATTGGATCAACCTTTCTATCTGCGGGGCATCTATAGACGCCGGCAGCCTTGGCATACGCGCCAATGGAGCCGGTCAGTGTTCCGAGGCCAGGAACTATGTCTCCCGCTATTCCCAGCAAATAGGTATTGGTTTGACATCCTGCCGGATTATCTCCCCCGCCACCCGTGGTCGCAAACGAACCTGCCACCCAGTTAGGAACGCCGGGTGTGCCACCAGTGTAAGTAATCCCTGCATTATCAACGCTATTTCCAGGAAACTGATCACCATTTTCGCCGGCGTATAGAATACTCGCGAACTGCAGTTGTCTCATATTGCTGAGGCAAGAAATGCCCTGCGCCCGGACTTTGGCTTTTGCCAGAGCAGGCAAAAGCATCGCGGCGAGGATGGCTATGATGGCAATGACGACCAATAGCTCGATCAGGGTAAAGCCGCCTCCCCTGGGACAGTATTTGCGATGAAGCTTATCCGAAAAATTGCAGGACATCTGATTCATGTTTGAATGCATCTTAAAATTCTTCTCCCGCAGCCGATTTCTCGGCTGCCGGAGAATATATATCGTTACACAATCCTCATTGGACTTGCACGTGATAGAAACGGTTGCCAGTTGCCCCTAACGAATCATTGATCGATTGAACGGCGCCGTTGCCCGAAACCGGGCTGCTCACCGAGGTCCAAGTCGCATCGGTCAGATTGATTTTATATTGCAGTTGATAACTGTATCCGGTTTCGGTAGGGAACGAGACGTGTATATTCCCGCCGCCAGCCGTGGCCGTGAGTATAGGTGACGGTGCCACTTTAACCAGCATGAGGAATCCAACATTGGCTTCATCATGTCCAGCCACAGGGGTGCCGCCCAACCGGAGCGTCTTAGCCGAGCCGTCCAGCGTGATCTTAACTGGATTTCCGCTGCCATCAACCAGCGCCGACCAGGTCCAGCTTGACCAACCACTCTTGACGATAGGGAAGGTGCCCAGCACAGTCGCTGTCTGGTTTGCAGTGGTGATATCACCGGCCACCAATGACAGGGTGTCTTCGGTAGGATTATTTCCTTCAGCAAAACGCCCGACGACATTGTAAGTTCCCGCGGGATAATGACGGGTATAGTTAAGCCATGCACCATTCCCGAAATACCCGACGCTGTAATCAGTTCCAGACCCGCCACCCGAGGTGAAATTTGCCCGTGGCAATTCACCACCCGCGTCACCAGTGCCCGTGCCTGGCGCCGCACCCGGAGATCCATCAAGACGATAGGTGAGCGGCCTGCCGCCATTGAAATCCGTCTGAACATTGTCCACGTTCGACACGGATCCCAAACCATTGTAGGCGTCAAGCTGCGGGTTATCGGTGAACTGGCCGCTGTCGTGGTTATAATCTTCCGCTTCCCATTGATAATTGTTTCCATCAAAGGTTGCGAATGTGTTGGTAACCGAAGTGGTCCCAGCCGTGTCGGTCAGCGTAACAATTGCAGTATAAAGCTTATTCGTTTGTACCGGACAAATGACGTTCCATAGGGTGGACGAACCGCTAAACGTCAACCCGGACGCCTTTACTCCATTCAAACTCACCACCACGTTTGTCTGGGCAATTCCAACCGAAGAATTGACGACAAAGGTAACTGTGTTTGACGGTTGGAACAAGGCGGTGCCATCCGGAGTAAAGCCGGTGACAAATGGCGGCGGATTTACACTGAGGTCCGCCGGCAGGAGCATGATAAAGCCCACATTTTCGCCGGCGCTATCGAACGTGTAACGCAGGGTTTTAACCGACCCATCCGCGACAAACCGTGCCGGGAAGCCGCCGCTGTTCATTATCGGCGCCCAAACGTATTTCTGCCAGCCACCCGTGGAGGGCGTATTGTGCTTGCCCAGATCCTGGACGGTCTGGTTCGGTTGGGTAATATCGCCGGTGACCAGGGAAACTTTGCCCGCATCAGTTACACCGCCACCGTCACCGCGGGCAGTGCGCACAAAGATGTTGTAGATGCCAGCCGGATAAGTCCGGGTATAATTTCCCCAATTGCCGCCAACAGTATTTCCCAGGTCATAATCAGGAAAGCCCACATGAGTTGCGCGCGCCACATCGTTGGCGCCTTCACCCGGTAATCCAATGCGGTTATAGCCACCGTTGCCTCCTGAGTTATTCCGGTGATAATCAACCTCGGCGGTCCCATCGAGGCCGGTGTAAAGGTTGGTTTGCGGATTATCAACGAAATTTCCGCCGCCGTAGTTGAAATCTTCGCCCTCGAAGGTGTAGGTGGGGCTAATAGTGTCAAAGCTTACCGAGGAACTTGCCGGGACACCGTTGGCGTCGCTCACCTGGATGAACGCCGTATAAACCATGTTGCTCGCCAGCGGAGTGGTCACAATTATGTCTGTCGCACTGCCGGTCACAGTCAAGCCATTGGCCGTAGTCAAGTTTGCCACGGATCCAACACCGAACAAGTTGGTCCCAGTCAACACCACCGAGACATCGGTGGCCGGATTGATACTAACCGACGAAATGGCTTCAAAGGAAAGTTTGTTGGTCTGCTGGAACTGAAACGCGCCGTTCGGATAAACATTGGTGATCGTAACGCTGCTGAC
>Ga0193718_1000184_pt1 | contig 15122 bp, 34 predicted proteins | sample U2a1metaG_FD_144918 | JGI IMG/M metagenome (GOLD analysis project Ga0193718, IMG submission 144918) | Soil microbial communities from a riparian zone of the East river system, Colorado, United States - U2a1 | ecosystem: Environmental > Terrestrial > Soil > Riparian zone | place: USA: East River... | reverse complement strand
TAGGCGACTGTGGTGGCCATAACCGCTTGCGCACAGCCTTGTAATGGGCGGATAATTCCGGTAGTGTGCGTGTCTCAACTAGACTCATGCGGGTGTCCTTTCATGTAATCTGACGCGTAGGCACTGCCACCACTCAAGTACCGCAAGTGTCTCGTCAAATGTTCGGCATACCGCATGCGGCACACTATTTGCGATGCACCATGTTTGAAAATCCTCCTGCTCTTTGGTGAGCATTTCGCCTTCTCGTTTCAGTTCAAGACAGTGCATTTGCCCAGTTGGGGGAACTAGAACGAAGTCAGGCCAACCCTTTTGCTGGCCCATTCGCTTAAGTTTAACAGCCGTCCGAATGTCGCGCACCTCGCCGTGGCCTACATGCGTCCACTGCCAGTCAGGGAGCGCGTGCTCGCGCAGAACTTTGGCCACCTGCATGTGCAACAAGATCTCCTTGGGGCGAGGCGCCTTTCGCGCGCGCGGCTTAAGTCCCGCAGCAAGGCGTAGGAAAGGAATGGTTGCTCTCATTCGGCAGCCTCTGAAAACTTGGTTGTCTCGTTACCCCACTGTTCCCAGCCTCGCCGTGCTTCTCGTGAAAACAATTCCGCATAAGGCCCGGCACAGTATCGCTCAACGCGAGCAAACATTTCATCCGGTTTCCTGGAGTGCTCACGTACTGGTGTCATAATGACTTCGCGGATATTCTTGGCTACTCGCTTACAATTGCCGCGTCGGCCGAGCAGCACAAACTCACAATTTTTGCGCGTTGTCAGGCCAAGTCCTACATGCAGATCCGACTCGGCGCTCGGTAGGATACGAAGCTGTAACGCATCATAAGAACGCTTTAACTTAACCCACGTAAAAGCCACAGAACTATATTTGAAACCCCACGCAGCTATTATCCCAATTGCAGCAGGAAGCATCGGGCCTGTTGTCCAGAGGAATAAATGGCATCCATCTGGCGACGCCAGCTCCTTGACAGGCAACGCCGCAATTTCATCAAGCGGCATGACGTCATAATGCTTCTCAGCGTCGCGGCGACAGTTAAAATTTGTCATCTGAAGCGCGGTTCTTGCCTTAAACTGCCAAGGCGGATCCGCAACGATGCAACCAAACGACTGCTGTTCTAATTGGCAAAACGGCCAGCTCATGACGCGCGCGCCCACCGCCGTGTCGTCACGCGTATCGACGACAATGGTGTCTGCCACCGCTTCAGATCTACCAGATGGCCATCGCAAGCCGACACGGGATCCAGCCCAAGCGGGCTCTCCTGCGCTTCTGGTGTCCCAGCTGGGATCCTCGCGCAATATCGGTATTCTGGTTTCTTTGGAACATGTGGCGGCTGTATGAGATACACGTCTGGGTTACCAGCACGGATCTGCCGCTGGCATCGCGTAATTACGGTGCGTGACATTTGGAAATGCTCCGCAAGCCGGCGGATAGCTATTTGGGTGAGTGGATCGCTAGAGACGAGAAGCGCGCGTTCGTCGGGAGTTAGGGGCTGGTACATGCGGCGGCTCGTGTTATTTGCGTGTGATGCACCAAAAGTAATATCGCCATCGATGCGGTCGATGCTAGCATTTGTTGGAACTGCGCGTCGTCATTCCATGAACCTTGTAATCATCAGAAGATACGAGCCGGCCAATAAAAATCCAGCCGCTACTTTCTGCCCGACGTCTGGCAGCGCGATTAGCAATCCTCCAGATCCAATCATGAGTAACAGCGGCGGGATACCCTGTTTCAACAGGTCGCGGGTCATCTTCTTGAACAATGCTTTGCGCTCAAGCTCCTGAAGACGCTGATCGAAATTCCACTCGTTCATTACAGCCTCACTCTACGATATGGACGCGCGCTGGGCATCCGCTGCGTGTCGGCCTTCTCTCCTCAGTGCGGGTAAGACGGCCATCCTTAACAAGGTCGGTAAAGCGCGCTGAACAAGTTTGGTGTTTCAGCTCGAGCCTAATCTCGGCTTCGTCGCATGTGAGGCCGTGCTTGCCACGCCTGCGGGTCGCATCAACAATGCGCACGCGGTCGGCTTCCATGCGTTCTCGCTTGAGGCTTTTGAAAGCCGTCTTCGATTCGGGATTACCTCGGTGGTAGTTTGCTGTGATGTCGGTTGGCATAGGGGTGCCCTATGAACAGATGTCGCGCAAGAATATGGACGTGTCGCCGCCCGCCAGCTCCTTGATTTCATCAGCAGCTGTTATTTGACGATCTGCTGCCGCCACCGATTCCTGGGCTTTCGCCATCTTCAATTCGGCGTCGTAATAAACATCTTGTATCGTCGCAAATTGCTGATCTACTTTTTCAAAATCATCTGGATCGACGGCGCTACGCCGCGTAAAAGATTCCGCAAACGTAAAGCCTCCTGGCGTTGCGAATAGGTCGGGGCCTCGCTTTCTTGGCTGGGCTTCCCATGTTTTGCTAGCCGCCTCCATAAACGCGGCAAACGCCCATTTTTTGGCTAGGCCGATTCCGTCATCTTCCTGCAGCATAAACGCGATGTAGTCGCGGAACCCCTTGGCGGTTCCGCCTTTATCCGCGCGACTGACGATGTATTGCTTCTTGGCGAACTTAAGAAATTCATTCAACGATGACGCAGAGAACAAACCACTCATTTCCGAACTCTTCCTATTGTTGCCAGCGCCTCGGCGAATGCATCGGCGCAACGTTTGAACGCACTTGGGTCTACATTCTTATAGCCGTGACTCTTAGCAACCGAACGTAATTCCGAATTGAATTGTGCGTCAGCAAGATAAGTAGCCGCCTTAGCGACAAATCCCTCGCTATCCCACATCATTACGTGTACATATGCGAAGGACAAATAACGCAAGAAATTCTCTCGCCGTTTAGTTTCTAATTGCGCCTCGGTAGGCTTTGCTGGCTCTTCTGGGTCTGATGGTGTCGAATCTGTTGGCGCGTTCTCTTGCCACTCGTCATCCTCGGATGAGAAGAACTCATCTGCCGTATTTGCGGCAGTCTCGCTCTGATCTTCCTCTGGCGCGACACCGCCTGATGCCGCATTTGCGGCACGGGTATCACGATTTACCGTCTCGGCATCAACCCCAAGAACGTCGGCAATCGCGCGGTTGGAAAATTTATCAGCCTTTAATTCAAGCACGGCTTCTTGGCGTTCAGCGCCGCGAAGCATCGCTCCCCTGGTTACCCGCCCGCACCAGTCGCCGCGAGTTAAGCCGAGATCTTGTGGAATCCCAATCTTGACGCCGAGGGCGACTTGACGCCATCCGCCTTCCACGATCTGCTCAAGAGAGGCTGTAAATTCCTCGGCGTCACGAACATCCATCGCCATCTATTCCGCCGCTTCCTGCTTCCGCGCTTCGATATACGCGCGGATCTGATGAACTCTCCCGAGCTTAACGTCGCCAGTGCCCCTTCGAAGGGTGTCGCGTAAGCGCGGGATGAATTTCGAATTGCCAACGGCAGCGCGGCCGAACTCAGTGTCGGACATGCCGTATTTGGCGAGGAACCGATCGATTTCCTTCAGGAAGGTGATCGCAGTGGGAAGATCATTGGTTGGCATAAAGCATACTATAGCGGGCGGATGCCCCCGCGTCAACCGCAAAATATAGCGGCTAGACAGCGTGGCAAATGTCCCGTAAAATTTAATTTTAATTATTTTTGGAGCTGCGCAAATGCCGATCGACGCGGGAATGCGGAACCGGTTTCAAGAGGAGTTGGACGCAAAGGGCATTGACAACTACAAAGCAGCTTCCACCAAAGCTAGGTGGCCTGATGGAACACGCTTTGGCAACACGTATATCCGCGACGTTCTTTATAAAGAGAAGCGCGGCAGCTTCCAGGGCATTGAGCTACTCTGCCTCGCCCTGCACTTAGACTGGGAATATGTCAAAACAGGCAGGAGGCACCAATTAGCCCTGCCACCACCCACAGGAAGGAATGTAAAACTTCCTGATTTTGGTATGCTGTCCGAGCTAATCTCCTCTGCGCTGCGGATTTTTGGGGCAAGTCCACAAGACGCCGAGACAACGGCGAAGCGCGTCGTATCAACCTGGAAAGCGACGCAATTTCACGATTGACTTCCTTGGAATTCACATCGCCATTATGTTCTAACTCATTAATCCTATTAACAAATCCACGTAGTAAAATCCTATCAAAACGGTGGCGGCGCGCGCCCTTCTCATCCATAGCGGAATTTCCCTTAAGGTTCGGATGACGGAATTTTGGCGGGTTGCTGTGGCGTAACAGAACGACACGGGTCGTTTAAAACGACACGTTGCGGCGCAAAAATCAAGTGACAAATCTGCCATTGCGAAATAATTAATCTGGCGCCAGTAACCGCCGAGCGGCATTCATTTATTTTTCGCGAGTGGGCAAATGTCCCTTGACAGCGTGAGGCATATGCCCGTAGAAATACCTAAAGGAGAGGCGAAAATGCTGAAGCTAGTGAAAGAGATTGGCGATCAGGAGATCCCCTATGACGACGCTGTCACTGAGGGAAAGCAGATTATCAAAGATATGGAAAATAGGTGCTGGCGGTTGGGCGACCTCGCCGATCGCGTTGAGTGGAAATACGGCGACCAAACCTTGAAAAAGTTCGCCGAACAAATTGGCGTTAACCCACGTACCTTGCTGGGGTGCAGAACAGTAGCGAGAGCTTGGCCAGAAATAAATCGTCGACGATTTATTTCGTTCGAGGTGGCTAAAGCCTTAATGGCCCAGCCCGACCGGGAAGAGATTGTTCAAAACAACCCGGGCCTCAAGATAAAGGAAGCTCGCCAGATTGCAAAGGAAAGGCGAGGTGCAGGCAGTGAGGATGAAGAGGAAGTCTTCCCCTACCAAGAGCCATGCGCCGATTGCAACACAGCTCAAGAGCAATGGCAGCGCAGTCTAGGCAACATGCTCGGAGACATCCTTTCTTTCCGCTCCTACTGGGATCATTTGTTTGGCCCGGAGTGGAATCAATACAAGATACCTTCTTCACACCTCACGCTAGCCACCCAGGCGAAGAAGGAATTCATTTCATTGGTGGCTAGCTTGAAGGAACATGCACATGACAAAGAAAACTAAACGTATCTATCACGGACCAGATGACGCTCCTACAGCCTTTTGGTGGGATGTTGAATGGTCACCCGCCACGAAAGGCGTAATCATCAACGGAACCCTTGAGCATGCTATCGAAGGTGTGCCGGGGAACTCTATCGGGTGTCGCCTATCGAATGCAGCAATTGATACAAAGAACGCAAGCGCGTTTCCGCATCCGGTTTACATAGCTGCTTTTTACAAGCGCATCGCACTGATCGTTGACAAGCTTGCTAAGAATGGCACCCCCGTTCATGCAATCGCTTATGAGCATGATTATGGAAGTCTCGTCGATCTCAACGATTTGGGCAATTTGGAACCGGTTTATAAAGATAAACGGTTTCATCTCCGAGCCCCGCAGAAACATAAGCTCAAAAAAGCAGCGGCCACTATCCCATCAAACGGCGGCGCACTAGACAGTAATAAACTTTGTGGCATCGAATCGGGTAGCGCCTTGCCGAATAACGTCGAACCGCTGTTCCATCCTTCTGTTGCTCAAAAGAGAGTTGCCACATTCAAAGGGGCCGGAGGCAGGGCAATAAAGGCTGGACTAATTGGGCGCAGCGCGATGGCCCAATTGGCGCGAGCGGTTAAGAAAAGCGGGTAAGGCGGCCAATATTTTTTTGGCTTCGTGGCGGGCATTTGCCCAGCGGCAACCTGGAGGAACCCTAGATGATTATCGCCCTACTCACCCTCATCCTGTTTGCGCTGTTCGTGCCAGGCCTCCTCCGCTTAATCACTGGGCTGATCGGCGCCGCGTTCATCTATCTCATCATCATCTCAGTTTCTGGGCACACTCACGAAATAGAGGCCACCCAACCGCCATGCCGTAATGACGTGGCGGAATCACCGTATCACGCGGAACTACCACCCCAACCACAGACAAAAAGGAAAAGCGCAATGAAGAAGACGCATGCCTCTATCGCCGCACTGGCGATGCTCACGACGCCCACGCTAGCTGATACGCCGCCGCCCGCAGAACGGCCGACGCGCGTAAACGTCGAGCAGCCAATCTCGCCAGTTACCGCTAAGACCCGAGTTGACACGGCCACGGCGGCATACGACGCGGCTGTCAACGACTACGTCAAGCTACAAAACAGGGCAGCTCTCATCGAGGCTACCGATGCGAAGACGCAAATCAAGACCAAGCTTACCGGAGATACCGTTAAACCGTCGCCGGAAGTCCAAGCAACCTACGACGCCAAGGATATTGCTGAGGCTAGGATGAACGCAGCTGAGGAAATCATGAACGCGGCTATTGCAGATATGGGAGGCAGCAAATAATCACAACCTGTGGGCATTTGCCCCCACGTGTCAAGAGGCAAATGCCCTACGGTGCCTCCCATGAACTAGATTTTATATGGAGGGAACCTAAAAATGAGTGCCTGCATCTACATCATGGCCATCAACTCTTTGATGCCAGTCTATGCCCACCAGGGCGATACCCAACAGGTCGATCAAGTCAGCGTCGGCGATAGCGTCTGCGTGACGCGCATTGCTGGCGATGGCTGGCAGGAAATCCACTGGTCGGTCAGCAACATCAATTACACTGGCTGGCTGAAGAACATCAACGTCAAGCAGAACGCCCAACCGACCGAGCCAACCACACGCGAATACGAGTATGCGCCGCAAGAGAATGCGCCGCCGGCCGAGCAGCCAGCGCCACAGGATCGCAGCTACTATCACAGCCCACAAGCGCCAAACCCGAATTTCATCGTTCGGCCAGCCGCGCTTGTGATGCAATGCTTCCCAGAGCACTCCCAGCCATATGCCGTCGCTTATCTTAATGGCGATTCATTGATTGGCACGAAGACGGGCAAGCCGCATGAGCATGCGGTTCTTGAGGAAAAAGACAACACGGCCAACCACGTGTTTTACGTCAAGGCCGAGGGTAGTGGCGGCCATACGCTCTTCTACGCCTTCGATTATTCGCAGCGCGGAAATGACGTGAGCGCCATCCGAGTCATTGGCAATGGCTACGACGCCAAGGACAAGTGCCAGATGGATTGGCAAAACACGAAGTGAGGGCGGCCATGACAAGTACCCACACACCTGCACCTTGGCGACTTGATGATCCAATCCATGATCACGTCACCAAGCAGGGCGACAACTATCACATTATCGATGCTGGCGATGAGCTAGCCGGCCCAGCACTTGGCGTTACCGGATTTACGATCCGGGAGTATATGCCTCTCGCCGATGCGCGACTTATAGCGGCGTCGCCTGATTTACTAGCGGTGACTAAGGCTGCGTTCTCCATAATGCGCGGAACCGCAACCGATCAGACTGATATCGAATGGATAGCCACCGTCAAGAGATTACACAGCGCCATAAAAAAAGCGGAGATAGGCGAATGACAATCCCAGCTATGCATAAGGATAAGATAGTCGTTTATCTCATCGACCATGGCGAGCAGCGCCACTTTGCAATTAGCGAAGGAGTGCACGCTATCGATCCGGCCGTAAACGTTACGTACTATCTATTGAGACGGCTTTGTGCGGAAGGCCGCCTTGAGAAGACGGGGCCGGATTCCTACCGCGCAAAAACATGGGCTGCCGTTGGTAGCGAGGCGACGCCATGATCGACGAGAAGCTTGTCAATTACAAATTCGGCATCCTTGCGGCCACCGCCTTTTATGGCCCAACCATCACGCGTAGTTTCGGGCGTTCCCTGCTTTTGCAAAGCAAGAAAGCCGATGCCCTGGCGCGTGCTTTGCCAGAGCCAGAGCGAACTGCCGTCGAGAAGGCATTCGCTAGATTCCACACCATTCAAGCCGAACTTCACGGCACGCACGGGACAGAACAATGATCAGCAAAATTGTAACAGATTATCTGCGCGATCTCGCTGAACGCTTGCAAATGGTTGCCCCAATCGGTGTAGGCGTCGATACCGGTGACGTCAGGCAACTTATCGATCTGGCCGATACGCTAGACGAGGAGCGCGAACCAGCCAACGATCATAAACGGCTAGATACCGCCCTGCGGCGTATCAATGAAATGGGAGCCCCACCAAATGACACAACATCTTAGTCCTGAAGAGATGGAGAAACTCAAGCTCGCCCTTGGTGATGATTGGGGCGACTACTACGAATTGGATATCCCACCGCGTGACAAATACCCAGGATGGCTAACAATTCTCATATGGGCTGGCCTCCTCACCTTAGGATGGGCGCCCATTATCGCAGTCATATATCTCATGTGGTGATACATGATCAAGCTGGTAACGACGTTCCTATTTTTTGTGTTCATGTACTACGCGACAGGCATATGGGTAGATCCATGACGCAGGACACTTCCGATATCCACAAGGTTGCCGAGCGCCTATGCGGTATTGCCGCCGCCAAAGGTAGGCATCTCGACTTCACAGATACCGACACTATCTTGGCTGACATGACAGCACCTGGCGTGCGGGTCCTCGACATTCAGAAGCTAGTTTGCAACCATTATAAAATCGAACATCGTGAGATGATGTCTAAACATATGGCCGTGAAATTCTCACACCCACGGCAGACTGCGTATTACCTCTGTCGGTGCATGACTGTGCATTCAATCGGTGGAATAGCACGGTTTTTCCGCCGTGACAGAACAACAGTTCTGCATGGACTAACCCGCGTCACGCAGCGAATGGCGACTGACGAAAGATATGCGCGCGACGTCGAATTGTTGCGTCAGCAAATTATTAGAATGGCAACTGGCAAAGATAGCATAGGAGGACAGAATGGTGGTTAAGTTTGCGGCCGCCGTGGCGCTTTGCGCAGTTTGGCTTTTCGCCGGGTATGCCATTGGCTATGAGATCGGGAAGAACTCCCCATGCTCCGAACAAGAATCGTTCGAAATTCATCCGCTGCAATAGCAGTTCGGCTAGGCGCTGGTCCCCTCCCAAAAGCGCCGGGCTGGAAGCCGGGGCGGACTCCCGCGATGTCCGCCCCGGTATAACCAATTGGCGAGAGTTCCTCCTGGGTGAGCGCCGGCACCCAGGTCTCGCAAGAACAAGGCACGATCGGGTCTCGCCGTAGACATTACACCTAGCAATCGTGCCGTCCGTGCGCTATTTGCCCTTGACATGCGGGGCATTTGCCCTTAGTGTTTTGTTTGGAGGAAACACCATGCAAAGCTCAGACGAGATCAACGAGATCGCCACCGCCCTAGCCAAGGCGCAGGGCGAATTCCCAAAGATTGCAAAAAACAAGATTGCGGATTTGAAGGGCATATCGAAGCGTACCGGCAAGGAATATTCCATGAAATATTCATATGCCGACATCGCCGACGTCCTCGCCGCACTCCTGCCAGTTCTTTCGAAGCACAACATAGCGCTTATCCAGCCAACAGAGATTGATGATCGCGGTATGACAATCCACACGCGCATCGTCCACTCATCTGGACAATGGATGGGCAGTGTCTATCCAGTCTGCGCTATCAATGGCGATCACCAGATTATGGGCAGCGCTATTACATACGCACGTCGCTATGCCGCCTGCTCGCTTATTGGCGTTGCGGCTGACGATGATCTTGATGGCGAAGATACCAAAGACGATGTCCGCGCTAAAGGGAATGGCAGGGATGATGCCGTTATCACTATCAAACAGATTGATGACTTAAGGGCGAAGATAGTCGAAGTTGGCGCCGATGAACAGCGCTTTCTGAGATTTCTCAAAGTCGGAAGTCTTGCGATTTTGCCAGCACGAGAATTCGATCGCGCCATGTCGGAACTAAACCGCAAGTTGCCGAAATGACATGGAATTATCGAGTCCTGCGCTATGCGGATGGCACGCTTGCGCTGCACGAAGTCTATTACGACAAGGATGACAGGCCGTGTAGCTATACGGAAAACCCAATCAGTTTTGTCGTCGAGGCAGATGAGGGACTTGAGGGCTTGGTCGGATCATTGCAAATGGCTTTGCACGATGCGACAGAGCGTTCCATTCTTGATGTCGCCTATTTCCAGGACGCTGACCAAAACCGCAAGGTGCCGAAATGATCCAGGGCAGCGACGAATGGTACGCGATCCGATGCGGCAAAGTCACCAGCAGTCGGATCGCAGATCTGACTGCGACGACCAAAAGCGGCGTCAGCGCGAGCCGCGCCCGGTATATGGGGGAATTAATTGCTGAGCGGCTAACTGGCGTTTCGTCCAAGGGCTTTCAAAGTCCAGACATGCTAGCGGGGAAAGAGAAGGAAGCCGAGGCCCGTGCGCTTTATGAGTTCCGCCATGACGTCGATATTCAGCAAATTGGATTCGTTCATCACCCTAAGATAGCTATGAGCGGGTGCTCGCCGGATGGTTTTGTCGGCGACAATGGCGGCGTAGAATTTAAGTGTCCCATAGTTGCAACGCACATCGAAACACTGATGACGCATAAGTGCCCGAGTCACTATCTAAAACAGATCCAATGGAACTTGGCATGTGACGGGCGTGCGTGGCGAGATTATGTGAGTTTCTGCCCGGAAATGCCTGCCAATATGCAAATTTTCATAAAACGTGTTCCACGCGACGATGCCATGATCGCTGATCTCGAAAAGCATGTTGTGGCATTCATTGTAGAACTCGACGCAAGGCTATGCGCGCTGCGGTCGGCATACGATCTCGATGCGGTCCTGAGGGAATCGGCATGAGCGCGCCACCGAAGGCCATCTGGGCGACATTCGCGGATTGGCGGCCTGTGAAGGGCAGAAAGCAGTTGCAATTGATCTTTGAAGTGCCGCTAGAAGAAACCGCTGAAGTACTAAAAATGCTTGGCGCACCAATGCCGGACAAACAAACGCTGTGTGCAATTGCCCTTCTCGATATGCGCACATTTGATGATGACGGGAATCGCCAGGATCCGGTACAGAAACACCGCCGCGCATTCTGCGATCTGCCTATGCCAGCCCAGGCCGGAATCCGTTCAGAAGATTTAGACTTCCAGTTATGGATCGCGAAACTACCAGCAGGGCGTGAAGGTGAAACAGCTGCTGATGCCATTCGCATTTATTGCGGCGTCGGATCCAGAAAGGAAATCCTGCCAGGGACACAGGCTGGCAATCGCTGGGTCGAACTATTGCGTTCCTATGAGGGAAGGCGGTGAAGCGTGATGAGTTCAGCAACAAAACAAAAGATGAAGCCGCTACACGTGCAAATGGATGCTGTGAGATTTGTGCAATTCCTTTCGTCGGAGCCAGGCCGGTATACGATCATATCCTACCCGCCGAGTACGGGGGAAGAGCGACACTCTCTAACTGCCAAGTTTTGTGTACTGGGTGCCACAAGGCAAAGACAAGGGACGATGTCAGAGGAATCCGTAAAGCTGATAGACAGCGCCGCGCTAGCGTTGGCGCTGAGCGGGATAAGCAAAAGATAACCCAGCGTGCGAAGGAAGAGAAGCCGCAGAGAGACAAACTGCCGATGCCGTCGCCGCGAGCGCTTTATGAGAAAGCATAGGAATGAACGAGATAGAAAAGTATGATGCTTTTTGGACTTATGATAATTCATGCGGGCAGCGTGCATATTACTTTGCACCAACGACGCGATCGTCACCGCCTTACCTAAGGCAAATAGAAGTTATCGCAATCTTAGACATTGCTTCAGATGGAACCCTCGCCGGCGTAGAGCTTGTCTATGGTGATCTACCGCCGCCTCCTCTTAGGAAAGCATAGGACAGAATGACACGCGAAGAGCTGAGAGCCAAGGCGATTGAGGTGATGGAAGACGCCTATGAAGATGCCTTGCATAGCGATAATTCTACAGTCAGAGACACGGTGACTGCCGCCATCGATGGCCTCGGCCTGGCCGGGTTCCGTGTCCTCGGGCCGGAGGTAACGAAAGAGATGCGAGCAACCCGTGATACGTGGGATTACACATATATTCCAGATGACGCCTTCATGGCCATGGTGCGCGCCGGCGATCTCACGAGGAAGCCAGAATGAGCGAAGCTGCCTTTGACTATTCGCGCGCCGCTAGGGATGCCGGGTGGGAGCGAGGAAATGCACGCTGGATTATCCCTAATATAGCTGGCGGCTGCTCAGTCCACTGTGCACGCTGGGTTAAGATCGAAGGCAATCGCCATGATGCTTTCGAAGGAACCGACAGAGAGCTATGTTTCCATATCGGCAAAGGACCAGAATTCGAAGCGTGGAAGCAGGATCCGTATAAGATGAATATCTAACATGTCAAACCGTCCTGCTAGCTTCACCGAAGCGGATGCTAGGCGAGCATGCCGCGCTGCGCCCGACAGAACGGTCGAGATCCATTTGCCGGATGGCACCGTCATAAAGATGTTGCCTGGAGATAAGGCCAAGGCGGATGTTGCCAAAAAACAAAACGTGAGGCTTTAATGGATCATCTAATCGAGTGGCGAGGCCGCACATTGTCAATTACGGAATGGTCCCGCTTCCTAGGCCTCAACAGAAGCACTCTTTCGCATCGCCTTAGACGCGGCTGGACTGTTGAGCGCGCGCTGGAACATTTCCCTAGAAGGTACACAGCCGATCACCGAGCCTTGCTTGCGCGACACGGTAGGCGACTAGCGCGTCTAGATCGAGACCAGCATGGTTAGGCCAATGCCGCCCAATCTTTACCTAGAACGGGACCCAAGAAGCGCGAGGTGAGGGTTTGAAAGAAGAAGATTCCTTGCTTCCATGCAATAAGCTTGGCAATTTGCGCAGGCGCGTCAATCGTGCGCGAAACTTCCCGCACAATACATGCCCAGCATCGAGGCATTTGCACGTCATTGCGGAAAGCCTGGCTCTGGGCAAAAAATATCACATGATCGACGAAGAGCCGCAGCACGTCGCCGGATCAATGTTGTCCGTTTTAGAGTCGCTATGGAAGTTGCGTTCGAAGAGCGGTAATAAATGGTGATGCCCCGCCCAATGCCGCCCAACCTATACCTGGAACGTAACCGACACCGCACGGTCGTGTTCTATATCCGAAAGGGCAAAGGCCCGCGCATACGGGTCCGTGGGGCTTACGGGACGCCTGAATTTGCGGCCAATTATCAAGCCGCACTCCTAGGCCAGGAGCCACAGCGCGGCCCTGTGGCGGCCACGGGTACCCTGGCGTGGCTCATTACCTGCTACCAGGGCTCAAGCGCCTGGGAGCGGCTTTCTGCGGCCACGAAAGGCCAACGCGGACATATCTACAAAGCCGCCATCAAGCGAGCCGGTGATGCGCCGCTCAGCTCAATTACGGCCAAGACTATGCAGCAGGGCGTTGAGGATCGCGCCAAGACGCCATTCGCCGCGAATGATTTCCTGAAGTCGATGCGCTCATTATTCCAATGGGCAGCCAAGTCACAGCTAGCACAGGATGTGACAAAGGGCGTGACGGGCTTCCCGCACAAAACAGAAGGGTTCCACGTATGGACGGAAGAGGAGATTGGGAAATTCGAATCGCGCTGGCCAATCGGTACAAGAGAGCGCCTTGCATTGGCAATCTTACTTTTCACTGGGGTAAGGCGCGGCGATGCAGCGATACTGGGGCGTCAGCATATTCTGGATGGCGTGATAATCCTGCGGACGGCGAAAACCGGCCAGCAAGTGACGATACCGCTCCTGCCGCAGCTAGCGGAGATCATCAACGCGACGAAAACGGGTGATCTGGCATTCATCGCCAAGTCTGATGGATGCCCAATGGGCAAAGGAAGTTTCGGCGCATGGTTCCGCGCGGCCTGTAAGGCGGCGGGCGTGCCTGGGAGCGCGCATGGGCTGCGCAAGGCGGGAGCAACGCGTGCGGCCAATAATGGCGCGACCGAGGCAGAGCTGGAAGCTATTTTCGGCTGGCGGGGCGGCAGGATGGCGAGTTTGTATACGAGGAATGCCGATAGGGTAAGGTTGGCGAGGGAAGCGATGATGAAGATGGTGAAATGAGCGATACGCAATTTGTTCTAGTAGCAGTTGCATTTGGTTTGGGTTGTTATTGTCTTGGATACACCCATGGCATAGCTTGGTGCCGACGCTGGCATGAACCGGCAACATCTGCGCCCGCAGAGAAAGAGACAAAATGAGAATAATAGAGATGGAAAATTTATTGGAAGACTTCCTGGGATTTATCGACCGCGAAGAAATCGTGTTCGTTAGCATCAGCAAAAAGACACCGATGGAACATGTTGCTGACCATGAGTCTCTAATCACCAAATTTTTAATAGAGAGAAGGGAAAGGAGGATGGCCAAACTAGCTGCAACGGCGCCAGTAGAGGTGACGGAATGAGCGATACTGATGCAACGAATTTATTTCAGGTTTCTCTTTCTGCAACGCGGACTTATGACGGAACCGAACATTTCGGGTCAACCGTGGCTTTCATGAATCCATCTGAAAGCGATCGCTTTAATCGAGCATTGACTGCATTCTATTGGGCATGGAACGCCGAATTTCGGCATGACCAGGCAACATCCTCGCCCGCCGAGAGGGAGGCGAAATGAGTGAGCCGTCGGCAAGCGAGATAGAGGCATTCCTTTCCGCATTCCACAGGCTTTCGAGATTCGAGGCTGAACATAGACATATCCGTGGCTATGGGTGTTTCGATGCAGGGGAGCTTCAAACTATGAACATCATACCTGTCATTGCATGGCTTCGAAAGCTAGCGGACGAACAGGCAACGTCAGAGCCAGAGAAGATGACGGAATGAGCTTTGTTTATTCACAACCTCGACAAACCGTCGACAACTTCAACCTAGTTTCATCCACAAGTGGCAGTACGTCAGTCAGCTGGGCGATCCAGGTATTGGGTGGCCATGCAACCGTCACTGCGAACACGCCAACAGACATTCTTCTGTGCGAAATTAACATCCAATCCCGCACCGAACCACCAGGACGCCCGCACCTCTGACAAAGATCAACAGAATCAAGATCGAAAATAACCTAACGTACCCCGAGCAAGAATAAACTGAAACGATGAAAGTATAATAAAATCAATGATGGTGCGGGAAATCTCATGGGGGATTATACGATAAAGGCTTAAAAACCCGTTAGATTACACACCACATTCCCTCACCTTCCCCTCACCTTTTTGAGATATAATATGCCTAGAACAATGCCTCCTCATCTCTACCATGAGCGAACGCGACACGGGAAGGTAATATTCTATGTCCGCAAGGC
>Ga0193718_1000183_pt1 | contig 15151 bp, 15 predicted proteins | sample U2a1metaG_FD_144918 | JGI IMG/M metagenome (GOLD analysis project Ga0193718, IMG submission 144918) | Soil microbial communities from a riparian zone of the East river system, Colorado, United States - U2a1 | ecosystem: Environmental > Terrestrial > Soil > Riparian zone | place: USA: East River... | reverse complement strand
AAGGGTCGATTCGCTTCCTGGCCCCCACACCAGACAACACGCAACACGCAACACGCAACACGAAGCCCACGGATCTCGTGCTCTTGACCAATGGTCGCGGCGGCATGGCGCGGCTGTGTGTGGATTTGGGGCGGGTGAATTCGAAATACGATTGTGTGCTGGGTGCGAATTTGCATCCGACGCTCCCGGTGGATCGCCATATTTTCGCCAAGCGAACTCGCATATGGGTGAATGCGGATGGTTTTATTACGCCGCTGGATTTTCAGAATCTTGCGTCGTTCGCGGCCGGCCCGCCAGCGGTTTGGAATTTCGTCGCCAACGCCGGCGATGGCCGCACGGTGGAAATCGAATTGCGCGCGGAGATGGTCGATGAGCGCAATACCACGCTTTATCGGTTCAGCCGTCCGACAGCCGCACGCGCCACCGGTAAACAATTGTCAGCTGACGCGGACGTGCGCCTGACGGTGCGGGTGGACATTGAGGATCGGAGTTTTCATTCGGAGACGAAGCGAAATGGGGGCGCGGATTATCATTTTTCGTCGAATGTTCACTCCCTGGCGGATGAGCGGCGCGCACGGAATGACGCGCCCTGCCAAACTGGATTCGCCTTTACGCCCGCCAGTGACCGCCAACTCCGCGTTTTTGCCGACGCGGGTGAATATCATCCCCAGCCGGAATGGTGTGAGAACATCGCGCATCCGGTCGAGGCCACGCGCGGGCAAATCGCGAGTGGTGATGCTTACAGTCCGGGCTGGTTTGAATTGCCTTTGCCGAAGGGCGCGGCCGTGACGTTGACGTTGACAGCGGAGCTGGATCAAACGCTCGAATCGCATTGGAACCTGGAAAGCCCGCGCGTGGAGGAAAGTTTCGAGACGCAATTGCTCCGGGCGGCGCGCGCGTTTGTGGTGCGGCGCGAGACAGGCAAGAGTGTAATTGCGGGTTATCCGTGGTTCCTGGATTGGGGGCGCGACACGTTTATTGCAGCGCGCGGGCTTCTGGCTGCGGGAATGGTCGAGGAGGTAAAACAAATTCTCCTTATTTTTGCGCGGTTCGAGAAGGACGGCACGTTGCCCAATACGATTTTTGGCAGTGATGCTTCCAATCGGGATACTTCCGATGCGCCATTGTGGTTTGGGGTGGTTTGCGAGGAATTGGCTGCTTTAGCAAAAGAGCCAGGCAAGATGCCCGACGCGCTTTATGCGACGGCCGTGGACGAGTCGGGGCGGACGATTCGGCAGGTGTTGCAAAGCATTGCGGAAAATTACATCCGCGGCACACCTAACGGTATTCACATGGACGCGGACTCGGCGCTGATCTGGAGTCCGAGCCATTTCACGTGGATGGACACGAATTTTCCAGCGGCCACGCCGCGCGAGGGTTATCCCGTGGAGATACAGGCTTTATGGATTCGCTTGTTGTGGCAACTCGCCAGCATCAGTGGACCGGTCGAGCGTGAAAAATGGAATGAACTGGTGGCTCGCGCGCTGAAATCGGTGGAAACACTTTTCTGGCTGGAAAATAAAGGGTGGTACGCCGATGTGCTGCTCGCCGGGCAACGGGTTATTGCGCGCGACGCGACGGTGAGCGATGCGTTGCGGAGTAATTGCCTGTTCCTGATAAGCCTTGGTTTGGTGAGAGGCGAGCGGGCGAAGCGGTGTGTGGACGCGGCATTGCGTTACCTGGTGGTGCCGGGCGGGCTGCGCTCGTTGGCGCCTTTGGCGGTGTCGGTGCCGCTGCCGGTCTATTCGAATGGCGGCGGGTTGTTAAATGATCCGCCGAAGCCTTATTGGTCGCGCTACGAAGGTGATGAAGACACGCGGCGGAAACCGGCATATCACAACGGCACAGCCTGGACCTGGACGTTTCCGGTGTTCTGTGAGGCGCTGGCGAGGGCGTGGGATTTTTCGCCAGAAGCAGTGGCGGCGGCGCGAGCTTATCTGGGCAGCGCGGAACAGTTGATGAGCGAAGGTTGCCTGGGGCAGATTCCGGAAATTCTCGATGGCGACACCCCGCACACGCAGCGCGGTTGCGATGCCCAGGCGTGGGGGGTGACGGAGGCCTTGAGGGTTTGGAAACTTCTAAAAGACGGCTGATTTTCGATTTACGATATACGATTTACGTGCCTACGAGCGAAAATACGTCGAACGGACTTTTGAATGACTTTAAAAACCGAAGGAAATTAGCCTATGTTTGCTGGGCGAATACTTGTTAGTGCAATGTTTTTTAACCTCTTTTTGATGTGGGTGATTGCTTGGTTTTACGAGCGTCGCCAGAGAAAGCAGACTCAAAACGCACAAGCTAGACCTCCCGCATTAAGCAGTGCAGACCTGCTCAGATATTACTTGCCCAGAGGATTGCAGATTTGGCTCACCTTTTCCACTCTTGCGGGCGCGGTGTTAGGAGTTGTTCTAGTGCTTAAGGCGAATGGAAAACTCTGATTCCGACGGGAATCTGAAATGCCCCTAGCGCACGTAAATCGTCAATCGTAAATCGTAAATAGCCGTCAGGGTTGGCTCGTGACCTTGCCCCATTCGACGTCCTGGGAGGCGGCGTAGATGGCGAAGGCTTTCTCATTTTGGATGAGCACGCCGCGAACGACGCTGGAATCATCGGCCCGGCCAAGGTTCAGGACGGCGTCGGGGATGATGCCGACCTTTTTATGGGCGTAGAGCAGGGCAAAGGTGGCCTGGGCGACAGCGTAGAACGGAAGTTCTTTGTAAGCGCCTTCCACACAGTCTTCTACGGCATTTGCCAAAAAGTCGAGCTGACTCCCCAGATGAGGGAAAAGAGGCTCATAAATCTGGGTAAATTCCAGCTTCCATTGAGGCAAGGCTCGGACCACTTTATCCGCGATGGCCGGCGTTATGGAGGCGGCGCCGCGGTTCAGAAATTCGACAATCTCAGGCATTGCGGAAATCTACTGAAAACCTCCCAAGAAGCAAAAACAATCCTTTGGGAAAAAACCTGGTTGCGTAAGTGGGGAAATGAAGCAAAATGAGGCGTTGACACGGGAATGGGTTTTTGGTTTCATCACCGCCCCTTTTATGGGGAAGAATTTATTATGTACGCTGTATTAGAAACTGGTAGCAAACAGTATCGGGTCACCGCCGGCGACACGCTGGAAATCGAACGCCTTGAGATCGAGGCCGGCAAACCGGTGACGTTTGACCGCATTTTAATGGTCAATAACGAAGGCAAAGTTACTGTGGGCGCGCCCACGGTCGCGAGCGCCACCGTGGTGGCCGACGTCGTCGAGCACATTCGCGGCGAGAAAAAGCTGACTTTCAAAATGAAACGCCGCAAAGGCTATCATAAGAGCATCGGCCATCGTCAGGAACTGACCGTGGTCAAAATCAAAGCAATTAACGCATAATTATCGAGTTTTATGGCACATAAAAAAGGTCAAGGCAGCGTCCGTAACGGGCGCGACAGCGTCAGCAAGCGGCTGGGCGTGAAACGATTTGGCGGTCAGTTTGTGACGGCCGGCAGCATTCTTATCCGTCAGCGTGGATCGAAGTTCATCGCCGGACAGAACGTCGGCACGGGCCGGGATTGGACCCTGTTCGCTCTCACCGACGGCAAGGTTACCTTTGATAAAGGCAGCCACCGCGTGAACGTCGTGGCGGATAGCGCGACGAAGAATTAGTTTTCAAAGGAAGCTTTCAGGGCGAGGTCGCTTGGCCTCGCCTTTTTTATTTTGTAGCAGCCGAGGTAACGAGGCTCTGGCCTGAAGATTCATCAAATAAATTGGAGCCTCCTCACGTCGGCTGCCACATCGAAGAATGTTCATCGACGAAATTAAAATTTATGCGCGTGCCGGCCATGGCGGCAAAGGTTGCGTGGCGTTTACGCGCGAAAAGTATGTGCCCAAGGGCGGCCCGAGCGGCGGAAATGGCGGACGCGGTGGCGATGTGATCCTGGAAGCGGATCATGATTTGAACAATCTGATCGGCCAGTATTACCAGCCGAAACTCATCGCGCAGGATGGGAAGATGGGCCTGGGCAAGGGCATGGACGGGCACGCGGGCAAGGATCTGATTATCAAAGTTCCTTGCGGGACATTAGTGTGGCGATTGCCCTCGCCGGCTCCGGCGCCGGGGGAGGATGTGGAGGATTCCGAGGATTCTGAGGAGGAAGAAGCGCCGAAGTTTCAAACCAGCACTCGCAAACGTCCGTTGATCCGGCATTCCAGCGGTGGTGCCGCGATGGAGATTGATTTATCAAAAGAGGAGCTTGACGAAAGTGACAGCGAAGGCAATCCGAAGGGTGAATTAGTGGCTGACCTGACCGAAAACGGCCAGCAGTTCATTCTGTGCAAAGGCGGACGCGGTGGTTTGGGGAACCGGAATTTTGCGACCTCGACGCGGCAGGCGCCGCGCTTTGCGCAACCAGGTGAGGTGGGCGGTGAGGGAGAATACCTGTTTGAGTTGCGCATCATGGCCGAGGTGGGGCTGGTGGGTTACCCGAACGCGGGCAAATCCACGTTGCTGACGGCGATTTCCAAAGCTCGCCCAAAAGTTGCGCCATACCCTTTCACGACATTGCATCCGCAAATCGGGATTGTGGAGTACCCGGATTGGCACCGGCTGACGGTTTGCGATGTGCCGGGTTTGATTGAAGGCGCGCACAAAAATGTCGGTCTGGGGCATTCTTTTTTGCGACACATTCAGCGATGCAAAATCATAGTTGTGTTGCTCGACATGGCGGGCACGGATGGGCGGGAGCCGTGGGATGATTACAACAATCTCCTGAAGGAGTTGGAGCTTTACGATCCGGCGATGCTGGACAAGCCGCGCCTGGTGGTGGCCAATAAGATTGATGAGGCCGTGGCGGAAGAGAACTTGAAGAAGTTCAAACGCAAAGTTCGCAAGACGCCGGTGTTGCCGATCTCGGCGGCGTTCGACGAGGGCGTTGGGAAATTCAAGAAGATGATTCGTGAAGCAGTGGAGGCGTGACGGGACCTAGTTTCTCGGTTGATATTTTCCGGCGACTACGGCCATGACGTCGGTTGCGTCGGTAGTCAGGCTGCGGATGTCACCCAGTTGGATGTCCACGTCACTCACGTAACCGCCCTCCAAAGTCCCGCCGCTGCGATAGCCTTCGAAGATGAAAACGGATTTGTCGCCATCCGTTATTTTGCCGGCCACACGCAACTTGGGGTGTCCCACGAAGATCCAATATCGAGTCACAGCGTTGCCTTTGGCATACTGAGTAATGGTGTTTTCCATTTTCAGAACGTGTGCGCCCGCGGGAATGTCCGAATCGCGAGTGACCACGTTTGCGATAATGTGTTTGGCGCGGATAAAACGTTGCAGCTCGATGACGAGGTTGTCTTTTGCCAGTTCATTGGGCCCCTCTTCATCCGGGCCTTTCAGGGTGGCGGTGCAAAGCGTCGGGGCGATGTAAAGCGTGTCATATCCGCTGAAATCAAAATCGGCAGCGACCCAGCATTTATCCAGGTGCGGTTCATCGAATTTCCAACCGTTGTCGGCGATCGTGCGCCGGCCGACATCAATCGCCCGCCCGTCCGTGGCGCGATATTTGGTGGAAAAATGTTGCGAGGTTGAATCCGTCGCGCAGCCGGCGATGGCTAAAATCAATGCGCCCCAACCGAATGATATCAGCAGCTTGAGATTTTCTTTTATTTTCACTTTTGATTCTCCCTTCCGTAACCAGCCGGTGGCCGGCATTTTTTCAGAAGCGCCTGCCCTTCGTCTTCGGGGATAATATCCACGCCGGATCGGATATGCCAGAATCCGGGCATGGTTGCGCGCAAATAATAAACATTTCCCGCCGCCAAATTGAGGGACGTGACGTCGTTGGTTTTGTTCTGATAAGTCGGTAATAGCAAAATGCGCGGAGGTTCCTCCCAGCACAGATAAGTGCCCGACGCCACTTCCCCGATCATTCTCCAGGGGCTTTCGGGCGAGGGATTTTGCGGGTACATCCCAAACAAAGGCTCCACGGGCAGCCACTCTCGAGGATCGACTTTGGGACCGGTCGCAGCCGGGCCGGTGCCATAAAAGAGAAACCGGGCATTCGCATTCATTCCACCCGGTGGTCGAATCAAGTAAACTCGCGCCTTCGCCGGATCTTCGATTCTTTTGGCCTGATCTGGAAACAGCGGATATTGCGTGGTGCGACCGGCACAACCCGTGAACAGCAGTGCAGCGGCGCACGTGCCACCAATAAGTACGCTCCACCGCAATGGTCGGCCAAGATGCCGGAAGACCTGTATAAACCTGCTGGGCACGGTGTTAGCGAGCCAGAATCGCGGCTTTTTGGCAAATCAATTCCTTTATAGATGGAAATTCTAACTTGTTTTGAGGGCTGAGACCGCGCAGCTTACCGGACTCGTTTCGTCCCCTAACGCAGAGAGAAATTTTATGTTAAGAGCTGGAATCGTCGGTTTGCCCAATGTCGGCAAATCCACATTGTTTAATGCTGTCACCCGCACGCGAAAAGCGGAGGCGGCAAATTATCCTTTTTGCACCATTGACCCGAACATCGGAATCGTGACCGTGCCGGACGCGCGGCTGGAACCGCTCTCCAAGGTCGCGAAGACTTCGGTCATCATCCCGGCGGCGGTGGAATTCCTGGATATCGCGGGTCTCGTGAAAGGCGCGTCGCAAGGTGAGGGTCTCGGCAATAAATTTCTCAGTCACATCCGCGAGGTGGACGCGATCGTGCAGGTGGTGCGTTGTTTTGAAGATCCGGATATTCATCACGTGGCGGGAAACATTGATCCCATTCGCGATATTGAAACGATCATTACGGAATTGGTATTGTCGGATTTGGATGCGGTGAAGAAGCGATTGGAAAAAGTGGCGAAGGATGCCAAGCGCGGCGATAAAGTGGCGCTCGCGGAAGAGTCGGTGTTGAAAAAACTGGAGCCGCATTTGAATTCCGGCAAACCGGCGATCACGCTGGAACTCGCGCCGGAGGAAAAGGCGGTGTCGCGTTTGTTCTGGTTGATGACGGATAAGCCGACGATTTTTGCGTGCAACGTGAAGGAGAGCGATCTGGCCACGGCGGAAACCAACGCGCACGTGGTGAAGGTGCGGGAATTCGCGAAGCATCATTTCGCGTGCGAAGCGGTGGTCATCAGCGCGCAGATTGAAAGTGATCTGATTGATCTATCGCCAGAGGAAGCGAAAGAATTCCTGAAGGAATTGGGCGTGCAGGAAAGCGGCGTCGGCGCGCTCATTCGCGCCACGTATCATTTGCTGGGATTACGGACGTATTTTACGGCGGGCGAAAAAGAAGTGCGCGCATGGACGATCCATGTGGGCGATACGGCGCCGAAAGCGGCGGGGGTGATTCATTCGGATTTTGAGCGCGGATTCATCAAGGCGGAGACGGTCGCTTATGATGATTTGATGAAGTGCGGTTCAGTGGCTGCCGCGCGAGAGAAGGGGCTTTACCGGATGGAAGGCAAGGAATACGTCGTGAAGGATGGCGACGTGCTGCTGTTTAAGTTTAACGTTTGATTTGCTGCATCATTTCGGTTTTGTAGCGCTTTCCAGCCTGCGGGTTCACGGGACTTTCCAGTCCCGTGTTCCGAAACGAGCAGCGCCGTCGCGATCAGAGAAGCGGATTATTCCCAATGGCCGGCGGTCCAAATCCAGCCTTTGCCTTCGGGATTCTTATCCCAATGACCAGGGACCCAGATGGCGTTTACGCGCGGGCGGAGTTCCCAATGGCCGGACGCCCAGACCCAGTGGCCGTTTATATTGCTCCAGTAGCCTTGTATCCAGACATGGCCTTCGCTTGGCGCGGACCCTTCGATTTCAGTTTGTACCGGCGGCGGTTCCTCGGTCACCACCACGGTTCGTGTCGTTTGGGTCGTCACCGGTTCCGTGGTCACTACCATGGTGCGATGGTGGGAGGTGCAACCCGTTACGAGAAAGCCAATGGTCAGCGGCAAAATGCCAGATATTATTTTCTTCATAATGTTCATCGATTCGGCTGGCTCGCGGCCAGCCATGGATTTAACGATTCATTGTGGTGGTGCAGGAATATATTTACGCTGAGCGGGGACTCGATGGGGAGCTTTGCTACTTTAGAACGGGGTAAAGTGTAGCGGCCACAATGAATAAAAAAACTGATGCGGAATCGAGATGCGGTTAAATTTATTTCAATCGGCTTGACCATTTGATACCGGACAGGTAAACCATGAAAAATCAGTCAAGGGACTAATCCTGAATCACTAACATGCAACGAAAATTCATTGTCGTCTGTTGCTCGGCGTTTCTCATTCTGACCGCCCACGCGCAGGAAAAAAACAAACTCAATGTCGTCCATGGTCCGGCCAAGGCGCAAATGGCCGGCATCGGCCAGTTGGATTTGCCGGGGGGTTACTCATTCATTGACGGTGCCGGAACGCGCGCCCTGATGAAGAGATCAGGCGAGCCGACCAGCGGCAATGAAATGGGTTTGATAGTTGCGACCAACGAGGATTGGTCCGTTATTTTTGAGTTCAACGACGTGGGATATGTTAAGGATGACGACAAAGACAAGCTCGACCCCGATAAACTGCTGGCTTCGATCAAGGAAGGAACCGCGGAGGCGAACAAAGAGCGCGCGAAGGCCGGCACTCCACCCCTTGAAGTTGTTGGCTGGGAACAGCCGCCGAAGTATAATCCAGAGACGCACAATCTTGAATGGGCCGTTCGTGCGACCAGTGAGGGCCACCAGATTCTAAATTATAACACGCGCTTGCTTGGCCGAAAGGGTGTCATGGAAGTTGTATTGGTGGTGGAACCCGAACAGTTGGCCGCGACACTTCCAAAATTCAACAATTTGCTGGCTAATTACACTTTTCAAACCGGCCAGGGCTACGCCGAATTCCGCTCGGGCGACAAAGTCGCGAAATACGGACTTGCGGCGCTGGTGGTCGGGGGTGCCGCTGTCGGCGCTGCGAAGCTGGGCCTGCTTACCCCGCTGATTTTGCTTCTGAAAAAGGCTTGGAAACTTGTCATCGTTGCATTCGTCGCCGTGATTGGATTCTTCAAGAAAATGTTCGCCAAAATCACCGGACGTGACCGTGAGACGACTCCCCGCGTGTGATGCCTAACGATGCCCCTGAATGAATTGGAGCTTTTGTTCCTGGTTCTGGTGTGTCTTTACGGCTGGGAATGTCTCTGCTGGTTGAAGCGCGGGTCGGTCGGTTTCGTCACGTGGCTGGGGCAAAACTGGCGGACGGTTCATCCGGGGACGCTTGCCGGAAATCAGCACGGCGGTTTTGTTCTGGCGCCACCGCTGCCGCCGTTGGGTAATCTCCTGACGGGAAACCAATTTCCGCTGTCCCTTTCCGCCGAAGGAGTGCTGGGGTTTGTCGCATCGAATGTGAATCCCGGCTGGCGGCCGCAGCAAACGGGTCGTTTTTTTCGTTTCGATGATATTAAAAGCATCGAGGCAAAAGGGAAGAAGCTATTGATCAACGGTGAACTGTTGCTGAAAACGACTTCCCCGGCCCTGGCGCTTCACCTTGGGCGAAACGTGAAACTGTTGGAGAAGGTTGCGGTTCCTCAACGGGTCTCCGCTGTTGAAAAGATCTTTCGGGAAACCTTCGATACCGAAGCCATCGAAAAACGGTGGTGCGAATTTCAAAAGCAGACCGCCGTCATGCGCTGGCTGGTCAATGTGTTGTTTGGTTATCTATTTATCCTGACGCCGGTGATGGTGACACATTTCGGGTTGAAACAAACCTGGATCGGGTTGCTGATTGGCCTGTTTGCATTGACGACCGCCATTGCAATTCTTTTTCGGCGCGCCCACAAAACTTTTTATCCCGAAGCTGAGGAGGAGCGTTTCACGCATTTTCTAACGGTTTTGCTTTCACCGGTGACGTGTATTCGCGCGTTGGATATTTTGTCTCGTCATTTGTTGGAAACGTTTCACCCGTTGGCCATCGCGCGCGTTTTTTGTTCGCCGGAAGAATTTCGTGAACTGGCGGGCAAGGCGTTGCGGGATGTTCATTTTCCGACGTTGCCGTTGTGTCCTCCGACGCAACCCAGAGCCGCCGCCACCGAGCAGGAATCCCGGACTTTGCTGCGAAAAACGATGGAAGCATTTTTGCGTCAGGGCAAAATCGATCCCGGAGAATTGGTTGGTCCGCCGCAGCCGCTGGATGAAACTTGTCGTGCCTACTGTCCCCGCTGCCACGCACAGTTTACCCTAAGCGATGGCTCGTGTTCCGACTGCGGGGGCATGCCGCTCAAGTCATTTGAGAGCGACGGAGGGAAGCATTCTGATGCTGCGGAGCAGCGTTAGATGGTAGCCCACGGCGTGAGCCGTGGGCTGAGGCAGGAGATGCGCAAGCCCCGGTAGGGGCGGCAGAAGTCGTTGTAGAGGTAATTTTCTTTCGCTGCTCCGCAGCTTGCACGATTTGCGTTATTTCCCACGGCTTTCGCCGTGGGCTACCATCTGACGCCGCCCCGCGGCTAAAAGGAACGGTAAATTCTGAAATGTCCCCACGCGGCTTTTATGAGCGACGTTCATACTTGAGATTCTCGCGTTTCTCGCTATTTTTACTCCGTGCCGATATACGAGTTCCATTGCGAAAAGTGCGGGCAAGACAGCGAGATTCTGGTTCAGTCCCGCGATTGGAAGGGCGCGAAATGCCCGCAGTGTGGATCCACGAAGCTTGAGAAAAAGTTTTCCACTTTCGCTTCGGCGAATGGAGGCGGCGCGGCTCCTTCAGCAAAACGTAAGAGTGGCGGCTGTGGCAGCGGTTGCGGATGTCATTGAGGCTGACTGATCATCCGACCACTGTCTCTGCCGAAATCTTCATCAAGTCTTCCACGGCCCAATCAGGCTGATGGTGCTTCAGTTCGTCCAGGGTTGCGCCGCCGGTGGCGACGGCGAGGACTTTCGCGTTGATGGCGCGGCCGCAGCGGATGTCGAAGGGCGTATCGCCGATCACGAGGATTTCGTGATCGCGAAGATTTTTTCCGAGAAGGCGACGGCCGCGATCGCGGGCGGCGGCGGCGATAAGGTCGCGGTCTTCGTTGTCATCGGCGAAAGCGCCGGTTTCAAATTCCTTCCACAAATTGAAATGGCGCAATTTGATTTCCGCGCCGAGACGGATATTCCCGGTGAGGAGGCCGATGAGCGGGGGATTCGGCAGCTTCTTCAACGCGCCAATAAATTCCCACACGCCTGGACAGGCTTCGGTTTGACTGTGGGCGAGGATGTAATCGAGCCAGAAAACGTAGCGTTCGAAGAAACGGTCAAAATTCTTCGGGGTTTCGGCCACATTATGATATTTGAAAAATTCGCGGACGAGGCTGACGTCGGTGCGGCCGGCGAATTTCAATTTTTCAAAGCCGTCATGGGCGTTGAATTCCGTCTGGAAGACTTTGGCGAATGCCTTGATGCCAGCGCCGCCGGTGTGGACCAGCGTGCCGTCGATATCGAATAGAACCAGCCGAATCATTGCGCGGAGAAGCTAATGGTAGTCCGACGGGATGACAACGATAAGCGCGTCTATTTGTGATTTACGCCCTCAGGGGCATTCTACAGTCAGTCCGCGCGCAAATCCCATATCGTAAATGGTAAATCCGCGGTTTTGTCGATTTAGGGTAAAAAACATCGAATTTCGCGCTTGTATTTCATCCGGCCGGTGCTAGTTTGTGCGGCCTTTTATGAAAGCAGACATTCATCCGAAATATATGGATGCGGAAATCCGGTGCGCCTGCGGCAACGTGATCAAGACCCGCTCCACACGGCCGACCATCATCGTCGGTATTTGTAACGTGTGCCACCCGTTTTACACTGGTCAGCAAAAATTCGTGGATACCGCCGGTCGCGTGGACAAGTTCCAGCAACGCGCCGCGAAGACGCAGGCCGCGCAAGAGGCCTTCGCCACGAAGAAAAAGAAGAAATAGCTGTTTTCGAAACAACGCCCGCAGTCGCCGTTTATCGGACTGCGGGCGTTGTCTTTTTCTCCCCCGGTTCCCGGAATTTACGATATGCGATTCACGATTGACGAGCCGCCGATGAAAGCGCGTGTAAGTCGTAAATCATAAATCAAAAATTGAGATGGATCTACGTCCCCACATAGACAAATTCGCGCGGCGCTTCGCCGAGGTCGAAATGGCCTTGAGCGATCCCAAGGCGTTCGACAACCAGCAGCGCGCGCAGGAGTTGTCGAAGGAATACGCCCGACTTAAGGACCTGGTGGCGGCGGGGCAATCGTATCAAAAAGTGGTCGCGGACCTGGCGGACAACCGGGCGTTGCTCAAGATTGAGCTCGCGGACTCTGAAATGGCGCAAATGGCCAAGGAGGAAGTGGCGCGGTTGGAAGCGCAGGAGAAGCGGCTGGCGCAGCAGATTCAATTCGGCATTTTGCCGCCGCATCCCACGGATTCACGAAATACGATCGTGGAAATTCGTGCCGGGACGGGTGGACAGGAATCAGCGCTCTTCGCGGCCGACCTTTACCGGATGTACACGCGTTACGCCGAAGCGCGCGGGTGGACCATTGAGAACCTGGATTCCAGCCCGTCCGACCTGGGCGGTTTTAAGGAAATCGTTTTCCAAATCAATGGTGCTGATGTTTTCAAACGCTTGAAATATGAGAGTGGCGTGCACCGTGTTCAACGTGTCCCCGCCACGGAAGCGCAAGGCCGCATTCACACCAGCACCACCACGGTGGCGATCCTGCCGGAAGCGCAGGAAGTGGACGTTCAAATAAATCAGGACGACCTGGAAATCACGCGTTGTCGCGCCTCGGGGAAAGGCGGCCAGGGCGTGAACACCACCGATTCCGCCGTGCAAATTCACCACAAACCCAGCGGGCTCACGGTTCGCATTGCCGATGAACGGTCGCAGATAAAAAATCGCGCCAAAGCCATGACGGTTCTTCGCTCGCGATTGCTCGAGAGAAAAATTGCCGAGGAGAACGCGAAATACGCCGCCCAACGCAAAGAGCAGGTCGGCACCGGCGAGCGCAGCGAAAAAATCCGCACGTACAATTTCCCGCAAAACCGCGTCACCGATCATCGTATCGATGTGACGCTTTATAACCTCGCCAATTTTATCGAGGGCGACCTGGATCCATTGATCGAGCCGCTGATCACGAATGACATGGAAGAAAAGTTTGCGGCGTTGGCACTGTAATTTATATGACTCCTAAAGGTTTAGTTTTCGATTGTGACGGCACCTTGGCCGATACCATGCCGCTGCATTGGCGCGCTTGGAAGATGATTACCGAGCGGCACAATCTCCATTTCCCACAGGACCGTTTTTACGCATTCGGCGGCGTTCCCTCACGGGACATTTTGAAATTGCTGGCGCAGGAACAGGGGCGCGCGCTGGATCACATTGCAGTGGCGCACGAAAAGGAGGAGGCATTTTTGCCGTTGCTGGCGCAGGTGGAGCCGATTCATGCGGTGGTGGAAATTGCCAGGGCGAATTACGGAAAAATTCCGATGGCGGTGGCGTCCGGCGGGACGGAGCGGATTATCGGCATGGTGCTGGACAAGCTGAACATTCGTTCGCTGTTTGATGCGATTGTTACGAGCGAGATGGTGAAGAACCAAAAGCCCGCGCCGGATATTTTTCTGGAAGCCGCGCGCCGCATTGGGGTGGACCCGAAGTTTTGCCGCGGTTACGAGGACACGGATCTGGGCATGCAGGCGATTCGTTCGGCGGGGATGGATGCGGTGGATGTGCGGGATTTAATTGCCAAATAGCTTTACCGCACGGCTTCCGTTCGAGGTCAATCGGTTGTGTTCAGGGAGCAGCAGGCGTTTCAGGGAGCTCAGGAGGCCCGTTTCTTTTGGGCAATGAAAAATAAAATGCCGCGCCCTCGTCCACTTTGCCCTCAGCCCAGGTGCGGCCGCCGTGGCGATGAATGATACGGCGGACGTTGGCCAGGCCGATGCCCGTTCCCTCAAATTCCTCCGAACGATGCAACCGTTGAAAAACTCCAAACAGTTTGCTCACGTATTCCATATCGAAGCCCACACCGTTGTCGCGCACGCAAACGATGAATTCGCCCGCCGCTTGTGAACAGCCGATTTCGATTTCGGCCCGCTCGCGCGTTCGCGAGTACTTAACCGCGTTGGAGACGAGATTCTGCATGACCTGCCGCAACATGGAAGGATCGCCGTGTACCGCGGGCAGGCTGTCGTTTTTCCATTGAATGTTTCGCTCCCGCGTTTCATCTGCAAAACCGCTGATAATTTCCTTCACCAATTCGCTCAAATCCACTGTCAAGTCGCGCATCTCTGCGCGGCCCATGCGCGAAAAAACGAGGAGATCATCAATCAAATTGCCCATGTGCCTGGCCGACTTGGAAATGACGTCCAAATAGCGGTGGCTGTCCTGATCGAACGACGCTCCGGCAGCCTTGCGTAGTCGCGCTACGAAGCCATCAATATGGCGAAGCGGTGCACGCAGATCGTGCGAGACGGAATAGGAAAAGGATTCCAATTCCTTGTTCGCAGTCTCCAGTTGCGCGGTCCGATCGTGAACGCGCTGCTCCAGTTCCGCATTCAGTTTATGAATTTGTTCTTCGGCCCGTTTGCGCTCGGTGATGTCCTGCATCACTGAAACATAATGCGTAATGTCTCCGTCCCTGGAACGCACGGGTGCGATCGTGTGCTCGTCGTAGCGCAAACTTCCATCCTTGCGACGATTGATAAATTCCCCGTGCCAGATGTGCCCGCTAAAGATTGTGTCCCAAAGTTCCTTGTAGAAGGCCGGACTATGTTTGCCGGATTTGAGGATACGCGGGTTCTTCCCGCGCACTTCCTCCGGCAAGTAGCCGGTGAGCGTGGTAAAGGCAGGGTTGACCCAAAGAATGACCCCAACCCGGTCGGTGATCATGATTGCATTGGCGGCGGTTTCGAGCGCCGTCGCTTGCAAGAGCACCTGCTGTTCGGCCTGTTTGCGCTCTGAGATGTCAGTAATGAAGCCGCAAAACGTCACGACTTCGCCGGTTTTCAGCACACTCACGGTCAACTCGACGGGAAACTCGGTGCCGTCCCGGCGCAAGGCGCTGAGTTCGAGGAGTCGATCGAGCACCGGCCCCTCTCCGCTCGCTAGAAAGTGTTTCAGCCCGCGCTGATGCCCGTCCCGGTAACGAGGCGGGACAATGGTTGCGGCCAGTTCCCGCCCGAGAGCTTCGGAACGCGACCAG
>Ga0193718_1000182_pt1 | contig 15153 bp, 15 predicted proteins | sample U2a1metaG_FD_144918 | JGI IMG/M metagenome (GOLD analysis project Ga0193718, IMG submission 144918) | Soil microbial communities from a riparian zone of the East river system, Colorado, United States - U2a1 | ecosystem: Environmental > Terrestrial > Soil > Riparian zone | place: USA: East River... | reverse complement strand
AGCCGCGCACGATGTGGAGCGTCTGCGTGCGGATGCCGGCTTCGACGGGCGTCTCGCGTTTGCCGCAGCCGGGCAGGAGGGAAAACATTACCAGCGCGCCGAGGCAAAAAACCAAACGGCGCGGCGCGAGCTTGCTCAATTCAAACTGCATTGCTGTTTCGACAACTAAGAAACGGTGATTTCTCGAAAAAAGCAATTGGGCAATTCGCGGGATGTAATTTAATTCGGAGATAACAGGTCCTGGAAGAGCGACAGTGCTCTCTCGCTCCTTCAGGGCGATGACACATTTTGGTGCTTTTCCCAAGGCATCGTTTCACTCAGCCTTGGGCTTTGCTCTTTCGGGCCTTCAGCCCGATTCGCGTTCACTTGCCTTCGGCGGCGGATTTGTCGCGGTACTGGTAAAACATCGTGGCGAAGCTAAAAAGAATTGCGACCGCGAAGGTCAGCCCGGCATACATCACGAATCGGGGTGCGCTGATGGAACCAGCTTCATTACCGGCAGTCGAAAATATTTTTGTGACCACCGCAACCAGCAGGTCGCCGGCCGAGATCGTCAGCAAAAAGAAACTCATGATAAGGCTCTTCATTTCGGGTGCGGCTTCGCGGAACGCAAATTCAAGGCCCGTCGTAGAAACCAATACTTCAGCAATGGTGAGAATCAGATACGGCAAGGTTTGCCACAGAATGCTCATCTGTCGTCCGGAGTCGATCTGTTGCTGAAGCCATGCCACGACGAGAAAAGATGCCGCGCCTAAAAACATGCCGGAAGACATCCGGCGCAGGGGCGATGCGAAACGGCCCATTAGCGGATAGACCCCCCAGGTCATCAGCGGCACGAGCACCATGACCATCAATGGGTTCATTGATTGCATTTCCTCGGCACCGACATCGAAGCCCAGTATGGTCACGTGAGTCATTTTCAACCCCTGCAAAACCCACGTGGAGTTTGTCTGGTCGAACATTGACCAAAACGGCGGTATCAGCAGGAACAAGCCAAGGATCGGGGCGACGGATTTTGCCGCATCAACTTCCTGCTCGGTGAAATGAGCACGGGCAGGGTCCCAAAACGATTGCCCGGGCTGGCGTTTCGATTTGAGCGCGTACCAGAGCACTTTGAAAAAACCGGCGCTCCTGGTTTCCCGGCTGGGCGGCACACAGATGTATTGTTTTCTTCCGAGCCAGAAAACAAATGTGGCAATGGCCATCAAAACTCCAGGCACAGCGAACGCAGCACTATAGCCGCGATGATTTTTGACGAATGGAATGACGAGGAACGAAAAGAAGGAGCCGAGGTTGATCGACCAGTAAAAAGCGCCGTAGGCTTTTTGCAACAGATGAGATTGCTCGGGCTTGAATTGGTCGCCCACGAAGGCGGAAACGCAGGGTTTAATGCCACCGGAGCCGAACGCGATGAGCGCAAGTCCGATAAACAGGCACAGCCATTTTGCGTGAACGCCTCCGGCGAAATCGCTGCAGGCGAGCACGCCGTGGCCCGCGCAGTAAAACAAGGATACCCAAAGAATGGTGCGATAGCGTCCAACAACCTTATCCGAAAGCCACGCGCCGAAGAGCGGCATGAAGTAATTGACGGTGATAAACAGGTGGATGATCTCGGTCGAGACGTCGGGGGATTGGCCGAGACCGCCTTCGAGCACTTTGCCGGTGATGTAGCCGGCAAGGATGCTCTTCATCCCGTAATAGCTGAATCGCTCGCAGGCTTCGTTGCCGACGATGTATCTGATTTGCTTCGGCCAGCGGTTCGCGGAGAGTTTCGTTTCAGCAGCCATGCGTTTGGTTCCTCTGCGTACGGAAAAACCGCGCCGATGTCCAGACCGGAAAATAGTGGCACGGGCGTCTGGCCCGTATGTTTCGATTCGCACGGGCGAGACGCCCGTGCCACTAATCCGCCAGGGCTTTCAGGCCTTCTTCCATGGTCTCAACCGTAACTTTCGCGACGCAGCGGCGGTAATGAAAGAAGGACATGATACTGAGTCCGATGTCCTGCCGCGGGTGGGTGATGATTCTCACCACTTTCGAAATGCCTGCCTGGTTTAATAAATCCATCGCCGACTCGATGTCCGGCGCGCACGCGAGGTCAATTGATTCCACGCCGCTGAAATCGCTCAGCAGGTTGAAACCGGGCTTTAGCTGAGTCAGCAGGCCCGGCAATTCGCCTTTCCACCGGCGCGTTTCGTCGGGCGTGACGTGCTGTGAAAATGCAAACGTCAGCAGGTTTTTCGATGGATCCGCGTTAGCTTGAAACATGGTGATGCTGAGAGCGGTTAAATTGGTCAAATATGCTAAACGAATTAAATGAGTAGCTCGGAGGCCGGTTCACCAGGCTATTTTTTGTCATCGGCCCCGGCAGGTTTGTTGATCCCGATTTTTTTCAGGAACGGATCAATGGAACGCGGACGGCCAAGAAATTTCTCAATCGAGATATTCACGTCGCGGGAGTCGCCGACTTCGTAGATTTCTTTGCGCAAGCGCATGCCGGCCTGTTGGTCAAAATAACCGTCGGGCGATTTTTCAAAAACGGTGGCCATGTCGGCGGCAATCGCATCGGCCCAGGCATACCCGTAATAACCCGAACCGTAACCGATGATATGGCCGAAGTAGGCGACAAAGGCGGTGTCCGCCGGCATTGGCAGGAAGACATCACCGAGGACCTGGCTCGAGAGCGGCAGCACTTCGCTCGCGTTGGTCTCGTGGATCTGCGTGTGCAACGCGAGGTCCATCAGCCCGAAGGATAATTGCCGCCGATAATACGCCCCTTCCGTCGCGAGACGCGCTTCCTTCAGCTTGGCCAGAACGTCGGCGGGAATCTTCTTTGACGGATCGCGATAATCCGCGGCGAAGCTGTCCAAAACTTTTTTATCCCACGCCCAATTCTCAAGCATTTGCGACGGGGCCTCGACGAAATCGCGCGGCACGCTGGTGCCGGAGAAGCGCGAGTATTTGGCGCGGGTCAGGATGGTGTGCATCGCGTGGCCGAATTCGTGGAAAATGGTTTCCACATCGTCGTGCGACATGAGCGAGGGATGATCCTTGGTGGGCGTGGGGAAATTGCAAATCAATGCGCACACCGGGCGCTGATATTTTCCGCCCGGCAGAAGCTTGCCTTCCATGATTCCGAATTGGGCGAAGTGGTGGTATTTGCCATCGCGCGGGAACATATCGAGATAGAATAGCCCGAGCGGCTCGCCGGTCTTCGCATCCGAAACCGCGTAGAGTTGCAGGTCGCCAATCCATTTGTAGGGCGCCTCGACGCGTTCGAATTTAAGGCCGAAAATGTGCTGATAGATCGCGAACATGCCGTCGAGCACGTGCTGGTAGGGGAAGAAAACACGGAGCTGCTCGGCATCGATATTATATTTTTCCTTCTTTAATTGGTTCGCGAAATAGCGCCAGTCCCAAATGTAGATTTTAGCGTTGGCATCGCCGGTTTCCTGCGCCTTCATTTTGCGGAACTCTTCCAATTCCGCATCAAACTTCGGCTGCAAGCCGGTTTCGAGCTTTTGCTCAAAGGCGATGGCGGCGGCGCCGGTTTTTACCATTTTGGTTTCGGTGTCGTAATCCGCGTAGGTCTTATACCCGAGCTGGTGCGCAATGTTATCGCGCAACACAAGGATCTTTTGCAGCAGCGGAATGTTTTGTTCGCGGGCGAGATTGCTTTGCGCGATGAGGAATTGTTTGCGCGTTTCTTCGCCCTTCGCGTTGTCCAATAAAGTGATGTAATGCCAGGTGATGTTGGCCATCAAGGTGTATTCGTCATCGCCGGTTTTCACCTGTTGAAGAAAATCATCCGGCACGCCTTCGAGTTGAGCTTTGGTGAATTTGACCGGCTGTTTCGCTTTCTCAATGTTATCCTCAAAATCGGTGGAAAGGCTCGAAAGCTCCTTGCGCATCCGCTCGACTTGATCGCGCTCGGCCTTCGGCAAATCCAGGCCGGCGCGGCGATAATCGCGCATGGTCTCGGAAAGCAATTTGGCGTCCTCGCCCTTGAGATCCGGCTTCGTGTCGGCGTAAGCTTTGACGGCGCGATAAACATCTTCGCGATAATCTATCCCGACCATCCAGCCTTCGAGGCCCTTGAGCGCGGCGGTCGCGGCATCGCGCAGGACGGCGTTGGTGCTCGTCTCCTGAATGAGCGTGAGGCGGTTGTCCGCGGTAGAAAGCTTGGAGCCCAGGTCATCCAGCGCAAGGACGGTGTTGGTGAAGTTGACTTCGCTGGGGGTTATCCTGCCGATGCGGTCCAGCGAGGTATTGCCGTCGGCGATGGTGTTCGTCACGGCGAGGGCGATTTCGTTCGTGGTCGTTTCGAAAGTCGGAATGGCGATGGTGGAATTGAATTTGGCGGTGCGCTGTTCAAATTCCTGGAGATTGCCTTCGGCAATCGCGGCTGGTTTTTGCGGCAGGGTGCCACAGCCGGCCAAAAATGAAGCGAAAGCGAGAAATGAGATTGTTTTCCAGCGCATAGTAATAGCGTGCAAATTACTTCTTAAACCAATTCGTTCAAGCGCAATTCAACGTGACAGCCGCCGCGCGACGTCTAACACTCTGCGGGTGCCGTTGCTCGAAATAAAAAACCTGAAGCTCGATTTCCTTTCGGGTGAGACCAGCGCCCGCGCGGTGGACGGCGTGTCGCTGGCGATGGAAGCGGGCGAGACGGTTTGTCTGGTCGGCGAAAGCGGTTGCGGCAAGACCGTGACGGCGCTTTCCATCGCGCGGCTGGTGCCCACGCCGCCGGCAAAATATGTGGGCGGGGAAATTTTGTTGAACGGGCGCGATGTGTTGAAGATGTCACCGGCGGATTTGCTCGGCATTCGCGGGGGCGTGGTGAGTTATGTTTTCCAGGAGCCGAGCGCGTCGTTGAACCCGGTCATTCGCATCGGCAAACAAATCAAGGAATCACTCAGGCTGCATCGGCCGGAAAAAGCGACCGACGACGAAGTGATCGGGTTGCTGAAACTGGTGCGCATCCCCGCGCCGGAATCGCGCATCCGGAATTATCCGTTCGAGATGTCGGGCGGGATGCAGCAACGGGTAATGATCGCGATGGCGCTGGCCAGCGAACCGAAGTTGCTGGTGGCGGATGAGCCGACCACGGCGTTGGATGTGACCATCCAGGCGCAGATCCTGGAATTGTTGCTCGACCTCAAAAAGCGCCTCGGCATGAGCATTCTGTTGATCACGCACAATTTGGGAATCGTGGGCGACATCGCCGATCGCGTGGCGGTGATGTATGCGGGGCAAATCGTGGAACTGGCGCCGGCGAAGGATTTGTTGCGGCGGCCGTTGCATCCGTACACGAAGGCGCTGATGAATTCGGTGCCGAAGTTGAGCGGCGAAGAAGCGCGGCTCACGGCAATTCCGGGAAACGTGCCGCGCATCGGAGATTTTCCGCCGGGATGCCGGTTTTATCCGCGGTGCCCGAGCGCGAAACAAGAATGCGCGACGACGATGCCGGAGTTGGTGGAGGTTGAGCCGAAGCGGTGGGTGCGGTGCGCATACGCGAATGAAACCCCGCCGGGGATTCGCGAAAAGTTGGCTGAAGCCGCCCGCGAGAGCTTTTCGCCGGGTGATCGCTCGAATATTTCTAAAATCCGATCGACGTTAGAATGAATCCGCCGTGGTTTGCCGAATTGAAACGTTTCGGATTCATTGGACTTCGCCAGACCGGTTCACATTTCAGCTAAAAGCTTCTCAATGATCGGCTGAATAAAGCGATCAAGCCGACGCTGCTCGGGCTTGGAAGGGCTACGAGCTACGACATTCGTGATGTTCAGCGAGGGCGCGGCGAGCGCTGACAGAATTTTTGTCAAAATCTGTCTCGTCGTCGCGTAGCGTGAATAAATGATAAGGCGGCCTTCGCTATGCATCAGGTATGCTCGCGGTCCTGGCGCATTAGCGAGACGAACTTCGACAAGCCCCTCTGTCCACTCCGGCGGAACAGTCGCTAGAATCAATCGCACCTCCTGCGTGCTAAGACCGTGCGGTGGACCATCGTCAATCTTGTCTGCGCGAATTTTCATACGATTCCATCGCCGCCTAACTATGTTTATGCGCCTATCGGTTCGCATATTGAACGACGCAAAAAGATGCGGCAATCCTCATTTTCATGAGTCCTCCTAAGCGGGGCGGAAAGGGGCGATTTCGGCAAATTCATTGTATAAAGATTGCACTCATCTGAAGCTTCATTTTCAATGCTTCACATTGGAATGAACGCGCTGCTCGAAGTTAAAAACCTAAAAGTCCATTTCCCCGTGAAGCGCGGGATGTTTGCGCGCGCGCATGAATTTGTGAAGGCGGTGGATGGCGTGAGCTTCAGCATTGCGCCGGGGGAAACGCTCGGGCTCGTGGGCGAAAGCGGTTGCGGAAAAACCACACTCGGGCGAGCCATTGTGCGATTGGTTGAACCGACGGCGGGGAGCGTTGCTCTCGAAGGCGCGGACCTCACGCAAATGGAAGGCGCGGCTTTGCGCGCGCAACGGCGGACGCTTCAGATAATTTTCCAGGACCCATACGGCTCGCTGAATCCGCGGATGACGGTCGAGGACGTGGTGGGCGAGGCGCTGGATATTCACGGGCTGGCGGAAAATAAATCGGCGCGGCAAAAGCGCATCGCGGAATTGTTGAAGGCGGTGGGACTGGACCCAACTTATGCGCAGCGTTATCCGCACGAATTCAGCGGTGGCCAGCGCCAGCGCATCGGCATTGCGCGCGCGCTGGCGGTCGAGCCGAAGTTAATCGTGTGCGATGAACCGGTCAGCGCGCTGGATGTTTCCGTGCAGGCGCAAATCATCAACCTGCTCCAGGATTTGCAGCAGCAGCGCGGCATCGCGTATCTTTTCATTGCGCACGATCTCGCGGTGGTGGAGCACATCAGCCGCCGCGTGATGGTGATGTATCTGGGAAAAATTGTGGAGCTGGCGGACGCGAGCGCGATCATTCGCGCACCGAAACATCCGTACACGCAGGCGTTAATTTCAGCGGTGCCGGTGGTGGACCCGGATTCAAAGCGGCAGCGAATTGTTTTGCCTGGTGACGTGCCGTCGCCGATTGATCCGCCGCCGGGTTGTCCATTTCATCCACGCTGCCCGCTGGTGGAAGACCGCTGCCGGGTGGAAATTCCGGCGCTGCGCGAAATCGCGCCGGGACATTACGCGGCGTGTCACGTCGCGAAGTAAGACACTTTCCCCGTAACTCTTACCTGTTTATCCCGTCTGAATGGAAGACGAGCGGGAAACTACCTGCGCAAGGATTGCGCAGTCAGTTTGCCGGACGCGGGCGGTTGCGCGGAGCGAAGTTTGTATTGATGGTAAAATCGTGCTGGGCTTTTTGCGCGCCGGCCTCGACGAAAAGCCGGTAAGTTGCTCCCGGATCGAGTGGCTCAGGCCGGGAATTACTGACGATCGGTTGCATGCCGCGAATGCGCTCGCCGTAGGAAAACATTTTTATCGGAGCGGAATTGGAGTCAGATTTCAGTTCCCAGGCGGGAAGGGCATATTTGTTGCTCTCAAGAGCGCTCACGGAGACAACTTTTAACGAGGTTAATCGATAAGGGTAGCCGAGGGTGAAGTTAACGCTGCCAAACCGTTCGTTGTGCGCAATGAGCATGGCCTTTGGCTTGAACCAATTACTGAAATGAATAACATAGACCGCGCCAAGAACGATCGCGACCGCGACGAGAAACCAGGATTTTTTATTCATAAACAAAATGAACAGACGGGCTGCTTCAGCCGTCGAACAACCTATCAGACGCGCCAACGAGCCACCTATTCAGACGCGCGAGCGAGTTGAAATGTTATGAAAATAAACAGCAAACGCAAATCGGCCAGTCGGAAACTGGCTTTTACTTTAATTGAATTGTTGGTGGTCATCGCCATTATCGGAATTTTGGCCGCGATGTTATTGCCCTCATTGAGCCGCGCAAAAGGTTCCGCGCAACGCATCTCCTGCCTGAACAGCCTGCGCCAATTGGGACTCGCGACGCAAATGTATATTACCGACAGCCAGGATGTCTATCCGCCACGCGATGGCATCAGCCGGTGGCCGGATCGGCTTTATGATAATTACGGCAAGAACGTGAAATTGCTTTTGTGCCCCGTGGATCATATGGATCCCAATGCGACGCCGCCATCACCGCAAAGCATTGGCTATGGAGCTTCGAATAACGTCGCTGATGCGGCAGTCCGGAGTTTTTTCATTAATGGCTTCAATGATTTCTTTTCTGACAAATCGGGTATTGCGGTGAATGACTTCGGCCCGCTTTCTGTTTATATGATGTCGCCAACCGACCGGGCGCTCATCCGGCAGAGTGACATCCCCCATCCCAGCGACACGATCATTCTTGGAGAAAAACAATACGACCATGGCGACTTTTACATGGATCTCGGTGAACGAGGAGGCAACGACTGGTCGGGGATTCTGGAACAGAGCCGGCACGATAGTCGCGGGCCGGGCACTGGCTCCGGCGGTTCCAATTACACCTTCGCCGATGGCAGCGCGCGATACATAAAGTACGGTCAGTCATTGTGGCCGATGAGTCTCTGGTGCGTCAGCGATGCGAACCGGACGTATTACGCATATCAATCTCCAGGAATGCCTTAGCCGGAACCATTCGTTAGAAATGAAGCCCTAATTTGAAATCGCCGCCTGTTGTTGGAACGCGACATTTACCCGTAAGTATTCAGTCGGGTTTACGCTCGCCCGAACCCCGCGGAGAGGGTGAAACTTTGGCACGGTTACGGAGATTCACTGATAGGTGACTTAATCCAGCGCTCGGGAAAATCACGTCCGAAGAAATCAGGCATCGATATTATTAGTTCAAGCATTTCGCCATCTGCATAGATACGGCTGAAGGCCGCGCTCCTCCGACAGGCGTCGCTTTTAAATCAGGGTAATATCAGCACTTGACATACATAGGAACGCTATGCATAGTGTCCCTATGATTCCGAAAGAACTCGTGGCCGCCTCGGCTGAGGCGTTGATTTTATCCCTGCTCTCGAAGGGCGAGAGCTATGGTTATGCAATTATCCAGGAGGTGCGCGCGCGCTCCGATAATCATCTGCAATGGACCGACGGCATGTTGTACCCGGTGTTGCATCGCATGGAAAACAACGGCTGGATCAAGTCGCGCTGGGTGAAGATGGAGAACGGCCGGAAGCGCAAATATTATTCGCTTAAAAAAGACGGCAAGGACGCGCTGGACGAACAGCGCACGCAGTGGCTGAAAGTCCACGGCGTCCTGACTCAATTGTGGGGAGAACAGGAAAAGTATGCCTGACCTTGAAGAAAAAATCGCTGCCTGGCGCCGTCAGTTGATTGCGGGAGGAATCGAATCTCCCGCAATCCTCGACGAACTCGAAAGCCATCTGCTAGAGGAGGTTGATATTCGGCTGGCCTGCGGGAATTCTGAGGTTCAGGCATTCGAGCACGCGGTGCAATGGATGGGGGCGCTAATTCACAACGGAAGGTTCGCTATGTTTAATCTCGACCAGGCAATCGCTGAATGGCGGCGGCAAATGGCCGCCGGAGGCAATAAAAACTCGACGATTCTCGATGAGCTGGAGAGTCACTTGCGGGATGACATTCGGACGCGCGTGGCGGCTGGAGATTTGGAGGCAAAGGCATTCGAGCTCGCGGTCGCAAAGATTGGAAGTCCAAGCGTTGTCAGGAACGAGTTCAACAAGATCAACAGTCCGGCGTGTTGGCCGGTAAAGATCGGGGTTTCCCTTTGGATGGTGATGGCAGTCTTGGTAGCGGGGGTGGCAGCCCGGGGGTTGTTTTATTTTGGCAAATTAACCCCGCTCCTCACCGTTCATATCATGAGTCTCACGACTGGTTATCTGGCTGTTTTTCTTACGGGCGCATTCGGCCTTTATTACGTCGGCATGCAATGGTCCGGCAAATTGTCACCGCAGCTTCAACAATCGCTCTACCGGGCGGTTCGCGCGTTCACGGGCATTTCCGCCGGACTCGTCGTTGCGGGTTTGTTTTTGGGAGCGATTTGGAACAAACAAATCCGCGGTGTCTATTGGGGCGGGAGTTTGCGTGAGATTGGGGCGGTGTGCGTTTTGATGTGGCTCGCCGTTCTGTGGGCAATGGAACGTCGTAGCCGGCAGAACATTTACACGCGGATGCTCGCGTGTGTGGCCGGGAATGTGGTCGTGAGCCTGGCGTGGTTTGGCGTGGTGATTCTCATGATGGATCCTGGGTTAAAGTATTTAGGAAGTTATTGGCCGCTGGAAATTTTTGTGGCCATTCATCTCGTCATTCTTGCCCTGGGTTTTCCGCGCAGATTAGAAACGGCAAAAGCGTAATCAAAGGAACATTATGTTTGACCTCAATCAAGCGATCAGTGAATGGCGGAAGAAAATGATTGCGGGCGGCATCAACCCCCCCGCGGTCCTTGATGAACTGGAGAATCATCTGCGCGAGGATGTGGAGCAGCAGGTCCGCGCGGGTGCAAGCCAAAAGCAGGCCTTTGATATGGCGGTAAATCGGATCGGCAAAAGCGATTTGCTAAAGGCGGAGTTTGCGAAAATTTCCGGGCTGAAGAAAGGACGTTTGGAAAAAGTGATCGGGATGGCGTGTTGCGTGTTCGCCAGCCTGTATTCGATGGTGCTGGCTCCGCACCTCTTCACAATCCATGAACTCAGTCCTGCGCAAAGAATTCTAGGATTGTCCGCAGTTGTATTGACGTTCCTTTCCCTCGCCAGTTGGCGATTCAGTTATAAATTTCTTCCGATCATTCACAACCGACACACGAGGAAGATGGTCGCGATAACTTGCGGCCTGGCAGGTTTGGCGTGGCTTTTGATTTTTGCAAATCTGCTTCCGAATGTAATCGTGCCGCACTTCATGGAAAACGGGGCATCGGCTGAAAGCGTTCGTGGCGGCGTGCTGATTGGGTTGCGGCAGGCAACGCCCGACGGATTTGCGGCGATCTTCGCGATAGGCGCTTCACTTTTATGGGCGATGACGATCGCAGCCATCCTGGGCGGCGTCGCTTACGGACTGGAAGAAGCCGCTCGGCGCGAGACGAAACAAATTGCCGCGTGAGCAAAGGACGTTCGCGGCGTCAAAACAATATGTTCAACCTGAACCAAGCGACTGCAAAGTGGCGGCGGGAAATGGCGTCCGATGGAATCAAGTCGCCCGCGGTGCTCGACGAGCTGGAGAGTCATTTGCAGGATGACGTCGAGCGGCAGGCGCAAGCAGGGAAGGACGTCGAAGCGGCTTTTCACACCGCCGTGGTTCGGCTCGGCCAACCGCGCGCGTTGACGAACGAATTTTCCAAAGTTGGCGAAACCAATGAAGCGTTGGCCCGGTTGAAATATTTTCTCCTCACCCTGGCGGGCATCCAAAATCCAATCCTGGCAACCAATATGAATACCTCATCCACAAACCCAGAACCCGCGTGGGCGACCTATTTGAAATCCAGCGCGTTCGCGCTGCCAGCGGCGACGCTTTGGTTGTTTATCGCGGTGTTTGTTTTTCCGAAATTCAACCAGATTATCTCTCAGTCCGGCTTTCAGCTCTCCGGATTTTTTCGTTTTTTGATGGGTCTGGCGCTTTTCCTGACTCATTACATGGTTGTTATCGGCGGCGGATTCGTTCTCGTGCTCGTCGTTTTGGAATGGCGCTTCAAGAAATGGCCCCAATATCGGCGGGCGGCTTTTGGCATTGGGACTTTTCTCCTTAATTCCGCGGTCCTGATCTCGATTACTACCATGGTCATTCTCGCGGTGGTTGTGGCGGCGGTATCCATACAACACGCGAAATAGCCGGTTATGTTCAATCTCGAACAATCCATCGCGGAATGGCGGCGACAAATGATTGGTGCCGGGATTAAGACGCCAGTGCCGCTGGAGGAGTTGGAAAGTCATCTGCGCGAGGAAATCGAGGACCAAATTCGCGCCGGAGCAGACGCCGAACATGCTTTCACGACGGCAATGGAACGGATAGGCGAAGCCCGTTTCTTAAAGCAGGAGTTCGAGAAAGTTCAGAATTCAGAAAAGGAGCGGCGACGAAATCGGTGGCGCGTCGTCTCCACGTTCGCCGGAACGGGCTTTGCCTATTCCGTTATTTTCGTGACCTTGATCTTCGAACGAGAGTCTGCCCATGTGGAAATAATGCGCGGCGAATTGCTTTTGGTTTTGGGCTCGATGGTGGCCACGCTTTTGTTCGGGTTGGCCGGGCGATATTTTGCAAGGTTCCTGCCGATCGTCACGAGTGAATGGCGGCAGGCGGCGGTCATCGGCGGCGGCATTTTTCTCGGAGCGGTTTTGCTCCGGGTGGTCTGGGCCATGTTGCCCTTGAACAACATTATTGAGGCGCAGTTGACGCTGTTGTGGACCATGTCGCCACTCCTGGGAATCGGCAATTTATTCGGAGCCTGGATGGAGCGCTGTTCCGTGGAACGGAAGCAAATGAATGCAGCAAACGCATAGGACTTATGTTTGACCTCAACCAATCCATCACTGAGTGGCGGCGGCAACTCGCCGCATGTGGAATCAAAACTTCTGAAGTGCTCGACGAGTTGGAGAGTCACTTGCGCGAGGATGTGGATCGGCGGATTCAATCCGGCACGACGCCTGAGCGGGCGTTTCAGGAAGCGGCGCGCCAGATCGGTGTTGCCGACGAACTCAAACTGGAATTCGGCAAGATCAGCCTTCCCCGGCCGCGATTGAATCGCACGGCGATACGCCTCGGTTGCGCCGGCATGGCCGTGTTCGTATTTTTGGTCGAGGGATGGACTTTGCTCGCATTCGATGCCACGCGTGTGGATCGGATTTTGGGTATGGTTATCGTTACTATCATTTCCGGCTACATCGGATTTCTGCCCGATTTGAACCGACTGCAACCGGGCGTGCGTGGTTGGGCGCTCCGAAAGGCGATTGTGATGACCTGCAATGTTGTAGGTGTCGTGTGGAGCTGCCTGCTTCTGTTGAGCATTTGGCATGTCGATTACCTGCCCGCGGGAATTGTTCCCAATGTTATTTGCTGGTCGTTGTATGTCGCCGCGGCAGCGACAATAGTCGTTATTGCCCACGGAACGGAGGCGGAAGTGCTCAAGCTCTGGACTCCGGAAGCCTGGCAATCCTTTGAAGTTGCCGGCGTCGAGGCGTCTCGGTTTCACCATGATTTTATTGGGACCGAGCATGTCCTGCTCGGATTGCTCGAACGGGAAAACAGTTGCGTTCCAAAGGTGTTGCGGAAAATGGGTGTCAGTCGCGAGACCGTGCGTGGCGAGATCGAAAAGATCATTGGAAATGGCCCGCAATCGCAAACGAATAGGCCGCCGCCTTACACGCCACGCGCGATGAAAGCCATCAAGCTCGCTATTTTGGAAGCCAAGGCGTTGCGCTGTGACCGCGTTGGCGAAGAGCACATTTTTCTCGGGTTGGTAATCGAAGGAGGTGGCGTGGCGGCGCAAGTGTTGAACAGATTGGGAGTGAGCACGGCGAAAGCTCGTGAAGCGGTCTTGAAGGAGATTAGCAAGCTTTAACGATTTCCGGTCTGCTGAACCATTTTTCGAATTTCGCTGATAATTAATTCTGGTTGTTCAAAGGGCACCATGTGGCCGCTGTCTTCGGTGACGAGGTGTTTTCCGTTCGGTAGTTTTGTCAGCCATTCAGAGTGGAACTGAAGCCACATGGGCTTGAGCGTCTGGAAGTCCTCTTTTTGTTGCTGAGTCACGAAGTCGGGAAACACGCGCGGTCCCATGGCTGTGATGAGAACGACCGGGATCCCCGGCGGCACCGCGCTCTCGTGCGCCTCGGTAAGGCTGGCCTGGATGTCTTTCCATTCATCGTCATGCCTTTGGTTGGGTTCGCGAGCCTGATTCCATTCGATGAATTCCTCCTGCGTTGGGTCCACCAGAACCATACCGCTGACTTCGCCGGGATACAGGCCGGCAAAAACGCGGACGAACGGCCCGCCAAACGAATGCGCCACGAGAATGTACGGTGGCGCAATCCGTGCGTTGCCGAGGACGGTGTGGAGCTCGCGAGCGATCTGCCGGGCGTCGCGCGGTGCAGGTCCGGGCGCGGAAAGTCCAATCCCCGCACGGTCGTACGAAACGGTGCGCGTGAACTTGCTCACTTCCGGTTGCACCCGGACCCAGGCTTCCAATGGGCCGCCGTCCGCGCCGCTGCCTCCCGCCTCGAACACGACGGTTGGATTTCCCTGGCCACAAATCAACAGGCGAAGTTGATGCCCGCCGGCATCAACGTGCGCGAACGACAAACGCCCCAAATCCATGCCCAGGAGAATCGCTACGCCGCTGATTATCGTCGCAAGGGTTATCAGAATTTTTTTCATGGTTGCGTTGGATGCCGGAGAATCAGCGATGCCGGTTTCTCGCCAACGAAAGGGGCGCCAGGCCCAAACGCGCGAAGGGCATCAGCAACAATGCGGCGAGGACGAATAGATGTTCGAAACGATACGGGTCGGCCCAGGGAGTGCAGAGAACGCCAAGCCCGACGAAACACAGTGTGACGCCCGACCAGATGAGCAGGTACTGGCGGGAACGGCGGGCCGTAATTTTGCTCCAGGAAAAGACTGCGAACCACACTTTCAAGATGACGAGCACTGCCAGCGTCCAACCGATCACGGAAATAGCCACGGACTTGACGACATCGGGGTGATTCTTGATTTGTGAATCGATGGTGTCAGACCAGATGCCGCAGGCGATCGCCAGTAGCACGGCCGCCACAACTTGCAGCCAAATGGAACCACCATAGTGTAAAGGTTTCCCCGACAGTCCCATCCACAAGCCGCTCACCATGCATCGCCAGGTGAAAATCATCAAACCGGCAACAAATAAAATCGTTATTGCCAGCCATGAATGGGGACAAGTCATGCGCAAGAAATAGAACATCTCGTTCAATTTCGTGATATTCCCGACCAGAGACATCCAGAGGGCGATGAATCCCAAAACGAGCAGCCACGTGATGGTCGCGCTCCAAGCGGCTACTTTCATTTTGCACACGACGAAATCACCGGTAGGCAGGGGCCGGATGGCGAGAAACGACGGAAGGGAAAGGTTGGTGGACCAGAATTCCGGTCTGACGAAGCCTTTGCCGATCACAAATGCCAGGACGATGGGCATGACCAAAATGCGGCCGAACATATAATTCATGT
>Ga0193718_1000180_pt1 | contig 15266 bp, 12 predicted proteins | sample U2a1metaG_FD_144918 | JGI IMG/M metagenome (GOLD analysis project Ga0193718, IMG submission 144918) | Soil microbial communities from a riparian zone of the East river system, Colorado, United States - U2a1 | ecosystem: Environmental > Terrestrial > Soil > Riparian zone | place: USA: East River... | reverse complement strand
CACCTTCAGGTGGTTTGCATACCCTGTCTGTACAGCGTATGCGGTAGACCTACTACCATCTTTTATACAGCATTCAAAGAACTATTCTATTCTTCAATTCGTGACACACCCAACAACGGCGAGGGAAAATCGGACACCGGTAGTTGTTGGTGACGAAACTGTACAACGGCTCCTAACTTGACGGGGGAAAAGAGCACCAGCATGGCGAGGAGCACCGGCAGACAACCCAATCCAAGTAATCGCGGGGCGGAAATCCTACGGAGACGGAGTGGAGTTGACATTCGCCCCGTTCGGTGAGGCCCCGCTGGAGCGGGATGAAACAAACAAGGCTGTCACGTCGATACAGCCCTGTTAATTATTTTTAAGATTCAAGTCGGGAATTCTATTCGCTTCTAAGTGAGGTTACAGGATTTCCGCGCGCAGCTTTGATGGCCTGGAAGCTGATGGTAAGAGCGGCCACGGCAATGGCTGCAACGCCAGCCAACAGGAAAATCCAGAAGTGGATGTCGATGCGATAGGCAAAACCCTCCAGCCACCGGTTCATGCTATACCACGCAACCGGTGTGGCAATGATCATCGCCACGACAACCAATACGATAAAGTCTTTTGACAACAGGGCGACAATGCTGCTAATGTTCGCACCCAACACCTTACGTATCCCGATCTCCTTCGTGCGAAGCTCTGTGGTGTAGGTCGCCAGTCCCAATAATCCCAGGCATGCAATCAATATAGCCAGCGAAGAAAATAGTGAAAACAGGGTCTTGAAATTGAAGTCGTTTTGGTATTGGCGATTGAAATCACTGTCGAGGAAACTGTAAAGAAAAGGCCGGTGAGGTGCCAGTCGCGCCCAGATCTTGTGCACTTCCTCGATCGTGCCAGGCAGGTTCGCCGACTGGACTTTCAACAGTACATACCTGCACGCGAAGGGTTCATAAGGTAACGTCAAGGGCTCGATAGTGCGGTGCAGCGAAATGAAATTAAAATCCTTCAACACGCCGATCACTTCTCCTTCTCTGCCCCACTGGGAATATTTTTTTCCAACGATATCGGCAGGGTTCGCATATCCATATTGCCGCGCGGCTGCTTCGTTGATCACGAGTCCTCCGATCGTATCCGTAGGATGATCTCTGGAGTACGATCGGCCCGCCACGAGCTGTAGTCCAAGCAGGTTGATAAAATCCACTCCTACCTGAAAGATGGGCTGTCCCATGCCCTTCTTCTGACCATCAGCCGCAACGATCTCGGTATACGCATTTGGAAAATAACCGCCGGGGACACTCCGCGAGAATGCAACGGATACAATATCGGGTCTGGCCTCCATTTCCGTTTTCAAAACTTCGCGCTGCCTGTTCACCGACCCGTCATAGTTATAGTCCAGTATAAGTATACGCTCTTTATCGAAACCCATGTCTTTGTTGAGAATGTGGTTCATCTGAAACGATACGATCATCGTTCCCGCAATCAGGGCGATAGAGAGACTAAACTGCAGGATCACAAGACCCCGCCGCAAGGTGATCCCGATCTTGCCGGACTTGCTCATGCCTTTCAGTACGGTTGCGGGACTAAACGACGACAATACAAATGCCGGATAAGAGCCGGCAACAATACCGATCAAAAGTGTGGAAACGAAAAGCACGGCAAGGTTGAGCAGTGTCATAAAATGATTGATGCTTAGCGCCCCTCCAGTGATGTTGTTCATTGCAGGCAATGCCAGTGTCACCCCAAGGATGGCGACGACCATCGACAGACTGACAATGATAAACGACTCACCCAGGAATTGTGCGATCAGGTTGCGACGTTCGGCGCCTATGGATTTCCTGATGCCCACTTCCTTGCCGCGCTCCATGGACCGGGCCGTGGACAGGTTCATGAAATTGATGATGGCGATGGCCAGAATAAATACGCCGATCACCGAAAAGATGTAAAGGTTCGCCATGCTCCCTACTTCACCGGGTTGGCGTTCGGCCACCGTTCCCAAATACATGTCTTTCAATGGTTCAATAGCGATCGTGTATTTATTCATGGGGTCCTTAAATTGCCGCGCCAGAAAGTCCGGCACCTTTGCTTCGAATTTGGCACGGTCAAACTGGTCGTTGACGAGGAAATAGGTGTAGGTATCGACATACCCCCACTCCGTAAAAATATCAGGTCTCGATTTCCGGAAGGTGCTCATCGACAACAGAATAGTGAAGCGGAAATGCGAGTTGGCAGGTACATCCTTCATCACACCGGTCACGAGGTATTCGCCGGCATTTGCTCTTCCCGGAGAGTCGCTTCCCTTTAACGATTTTCCCATGGGATCTTCGTCACCGAAATATTTTTTGGCCGCCGATTCGGTAAGCACGACGCTAAAGGGTGCAGCCAATGCGGTCTTCGGATTTCCCCTCAGCAGTTTCCAGCTGAAAACGTCGAACGCAGTGGAGTCCATAAAAAAAAGTCCTTCTTCCTGGTAGGATTTTTCGCCAAGAGTGAAGAGAATGTCCGCACGCCCCGAGAATTGCACCACTTTGTCGATCTCCGGAAAGTTGTCGTGCAAGGCCTGACCGATCGGGGCGTTGCCCCACACCCAATACGACTTGGTGGATTTGCTTTTATCGTCTTTCGATCCATGAATGACGCGATAGATACGGTCGCGGTTTGAGTGATACCCGTCGAACGAGCGCTCATAATCCACATACATGGCAATGAGAAGACAACAGGCGATGCCGAGCGCCAGACCAAATATGTTGATGGTGGAGTAGCCTTTCTTTTTGACCAGATTTCTCCAGGCAATAATCAGATAGTTGCGATACATCATAAATGGGTTGTGAATAGATGACGTTTTAAAGTTTTTCAAAAGGATCGGGCGGAGGAGTTTTAACATTTCGATGCAGTAGGCACGGCGGGCGGCGGCAGCCGACTGTTCCCGGGCGGTCAGGAAAAAGATCTCTTCCATATCGCCTTCGATCTCTTCCAGGTATTTTTTTTTCAGGACGGACCGAAGGACGCGAAGAGGCCATTTTGGCGGATGGAGCGGAGCGTTCATACGCTCTTCAATTCGAGCGAGAGGGCGGGTATGGATTTCCAGAGACCGGCGCGGATTTCTTTCATTTCGGACAACACGCGGTGCGCGTAGCTGGTGGTCGAGTAAATACGTTTGCGTTTTCCGCCGCGAATTTGCGACGCCTCCCCAAACTCCGAGGTCAGAAATCCTTTTTCTTCCATGCGCTTGAGGGCAGATTGGATAGAGCCGACGCTGAGTTTGGTTTTCATACGTTGCTCCAGGGTCCGCTTGATTTCCACGCCGTAGGCATCGCGCTGCAGGCTGGCTACTGTGAGGAGAACGAATTCCTCAAATTCCCCAAGTTTTGTCTTCCGCATATATTATTCGTGATTGCAGTTAATATACGATAATCCTCCGGTTTTGGTTGCGGGACTGGACTTCTAAATCCTTTTTTCTGCGTTTCTGCGAGAATTATTAGGAAAGAGCGATCGAACTCATTAGCGCTCGCCTTCGGTAAGGGGTCTGAATCAGGATGGTCCGGATTCAAGGATCGGAAGGAAACTGAATTCTCTCTGCAGACAAGAATGAGTATTTGAGCTCATGTATCGAATCCCTCACTAAACAAATCCTTCAAGGAGATTCCAAAGGCCCTGGCAACCTTAAGTAAACTTAGGTATCGAAGATCTTCTCCGCTTTCGTAACGTCCGAATTGCGCTCTGGCAATGTCGTGGTCGAAGGCAAAATTCTCGTAATTGGTGTAGCCGCGCTCGACTCTCAGCTGTTTGATTCTTTTTCCAAGCTTGGCCAATTCCTTCTTGCTGTTAAATTCAGTGGTCTTTTTCTTCATTATACAAAAGAAATTGACTTCTCTCTGCTTCGTTACCATCTATTAGTTCATACTAATACGTAGTAACTATTTTGTACCTTTCTGGTAGCACAACTCGCCTATACCGTTTTATGCTGAAAGGAATCGGTTTTATGAGCCACTTGTCGGTACTCTTCCCTGCCGGATGAATCCGTATCAAAACCATAGTGATTCGGAATTGATAGACCTGCTTATTGAGGGCGAAAAAAACGCGTTTGAGGTACTCTACCAGAAATATGCTTTGGACCTTTACCGGTTTGCCAGAAAGAATATCCCTCTGAAAGAGGACTGCGAAGAAATCGTTCAGGATGTGTTCGAATCATTGTGGGTTAAACGGACAGGACTTCAGCATCTGACTGCGTTGCGGCCCTACCTCTTCAAGATGGTCAAATATAAAATCGTGGACTATCTGCGACATAGTCTGGTAAGAAGAAAATACGAAGAACATTACCTGTTGTTTGAAGATGTCTATGACAATCTTACCGGGCAGATAAATGAGGGCATTGATTTCCAGACACTGCTCGCTAAAAGCATAGAAGAATTGCCGACCCGATGCCAGACAGCGTTTCGATTGCGCATTAGTGAAAACATGGCTTACAAAGACATCGCAGAAACTATGCAAATCTCAACCAAGGCCGTAGAAAAGCACATCTCGGCGGCCCTTCAGCACATGCGGGATGCCTATGCCAATGCATACAAGGCAAGTTCATAGAACTCTCCCGGTTTCACTCGTTTCAACTGTCATTTTCTGTTCAATCGGAAATAATTCTGTACAATCAAGGTGGGGTTTTACAATCCTTGCCGATGTATAATTTGAAGCCTTTAGTACCCGTATTGTCAATGTTCTGTCAGGGCCTCTGAACGGAAATATCATGGAAAAATCAAATTTCGACCGTCTGCTGGAACGGTATACGAAAGACCAGGTCTCTGAGGAAGAGAAAAACAAGATCGAGGCCTGGCTTGATTTGGCTAAAACAGAAAGCAAAAGAAACTTCATCTGGGAAAAGGAAGATCAGGAAGAGCTTTTTAAAAAAATCACCAGCAACATTGACAATGTCGATGAAATTCTTTCATTCAAGCCAAAGAAGGCCAGGAGCATGTCAATTTCCAATGGTGGACTACTTGGCATCGCTGCCACTGTCGTTTTGTTAATTATTGCGTCTTATATTATTTGGAATTCAACTGTTGGCGTATCGATTTTAGAACAAACAACCCCGCTAAGTGAAATTGAGAAAGTGATCCTGAATGATGGTAGTATCGTCTGGCTTCATAAAGGCAGCAAGCTGACTTACTTACTGGAACCGAATACAGGCATGCGCCATGCCGTCCTTTCCGGCCAGGGCTTTTTTGAAGTAGCGAAGGATCCTCTTCACCCCTTCATCATTTCTTGTGGGGATATCTTCGTAAAAGTACTCGGGACCAGTTTTAAACTTAAAACCGATCAGGACCAAATCGAACTTGAGGTTCTGACGGGGATTGTAAACCTCTCCTCGGCAAAAGACGCTGTCGGCATCAATGTGGAGCCCAATGAACTGGCCATATACTCCGTTTCCGGCGTGCTGGCGAGAACGAAAATAGGACCTCCAGAATTCACAGACGCCATAACCGGAACAGAGTACGATATGTCCTTCCGAAATACGGAAATGCACACCGTGCTGGAGCGCATCCAGAGCAAGTTTGAGGTCACCGTGGTGATTGCTGATCCGGAGGTTAACGCCTGCCGGATCACCGCTGACTTCACCGATCGCTCACTCGACGCTACGCTGGAAATGATCTCGGAGATACTCGACGTTCATTATAAAGTCAATGGAAAAAGCGTCGCCATTTCCGGAAAAGGATGCCACTGATCGCTAAACCTAATCCCTAACATATGAACCGCAATCCTCTTCACTCCAATAGCCCATAAATAAAAACAGGAGTGTCATTACCACTCCTGTTTATTCCCTCCGTGTTTACCAACCATTTCTGCGTTGGCGGGGGGTGCTTTGTCCTCACTCGTAAAAGATCAAACAAAACAATTAAAGTTATGCAAAAAAACTTTACCCGGAAACAGAAACTCTGGAAGATTATGAAGATATGCGCGATACAAGGAATGATGGCCGTGCTCCTATGGGGCGTATCGATAGCTCACGACAACTATGGCCAATTGCTGGAAAAGAAAGTGACGATCTCGATCCGGGAGCTTCCGCTGGAGGAGGCCTTGACGGAAATTACCCGTCTGACCCACATAAAATTTTTCTATAGCAGCGACCAAATCGAGTTGAGTCAGACCGTCTCGATCGACGTGGCCAATCAAAGCCTCCGGGTGACCCTGGATAACCTGCTGCACCCGCATGGAATAAACTATCGGGTGTTTGAAAAGGAGTCCACCATCATTTTGCGGCGCTTCCCTGGTGGCGCGCCGGAAGTAAGGAAAACAACCGACTTGCAAGAAATAAAAGGAACGGTTAAAGACGCATTGACCAATCAGCCATTGGCGGGAGTCAATGTCATCGTAAGGGGATCCACAAACGGAACCAGTACGGATGCAGAAGGCAAGTTCGTCCTTCAGGCAGATCAGCGCGATATCCTTGTTTTTTCATTCATTGGCTACAAGACTCAGGAACTAATAGTTGGCGACCGATCTACTATCGACATTCAATTGCAGGAAGATGTATCCGCGCTGGGTGAGGTGGAAGTGAACGCTGGCTACTGGAGGGTTTCCGATAGGCAAAGAACAGGAAACATCAGTCGTGTAACGACAGATGACATTCAGGGGCAACCCATTTCAAATCCGCTGGCGGCTTTGCAGGGTAGAGTACCGGGCCTGGACATTGTTCAGCAGACCGGCGTACCGGGAGGGAATTACACGGTTCGAATTCGTGGTCAGAATAGCATTGCCAACGGCAATGATCCGCTCTATATCATTGATGGCGTTCCATTTACGAGTACGACGATGGCATTTGATGAAGCCTCTCAGTCCATCCTGGTAAATGGAACAAGCCCGCTCAACAGCATCAATCCGTCCGAAATCGAAAGCATCGAGGTGCTCAAAGATGCCGACGCTACGGCAATCTACGGTTCGCGCGGTGCAAACGGCGTGATCTTGATTACCACCAAAGGCGGGAAACCTGGAGAAACCAAGTTTGATATTCAGGCTTACCAAGGAATGGGAAATGTGACCAGAAAGATGCCCTTGCTGGGTAGCCAGCCATATGTCCAGATGCGAAACGAAGCCTTTTCGAATGACGGCTTAGTCCCCTCCAGCGACAACGCTCCGGACCTAACCGTGTGGAATACGTCCAACTATACGGATTGGCAGAAGAAACTCATCGGAGGAACGGCCTCCATTTCGGACATCCAGCTGTCAGTATCCGGCGGAGACAGGTTAACTCAGTTCTCAATGGGTACCGGGTATCACCGGGAAACAACCGTCTTTCCAGGGCGCAACTCGGATCAAAGGATTTCGGGCCATTTCAGCATCAGCAATATCACGGCAAACCAAAAACTGCGCAGTACCATGTCGCTGAAGTACGCCATCAATGGCACCGACCTTATCAAGCAGGACTTAACGTCGCTGGCGCTCACCTTGCCTCCAAATGCGCCCGCATTGTACAAGGAAAATAGCGATCTCAACTGGGGGCCGGAGGCTTGGACCCAGTATTTTCCAAACCCTTTGAGCTTTACACGAACGTCCTACGGCGCAACTACCAAAAATTTCCTGGCTAATGCCGTTGAAAGTTATTCCTTCCTTCCAAACCTGGCTTTGAAAGCCAATCTAGGGTATTCGGATGTTTCGATGGCGGCCATTACGATCACACCACTAAGTTCCCTGGCCCCGGAGCTAGCGGCAACATCTCAAAATGCATCTGTATTTGCCAATAGTAACTTTAGAAATTGGACGGTCGAGCCGCAACTCAACTGGAAGCCGGTTGTTGGCCAAGGAAAATTTGACGTCCTTCTTGGATCCACATTTCTTGAACAGATTCAAGAGGGCTTGGCTCAGTATGCATACGGGTTTGTTGACGAGCCTCTAATGAAGAATATTGCGGCCGCATCCTCAATCGCGCTGGCTACAAACTACTACTCCCAGTACCGCTATAGCGCTGCATTCGGCCGGTTCAACTATGCACTTAAGCAGAGATATATCGTCAACATTACAGCGCGGCGGGACGGTTCCAGTCGGTTTGGACCGGGCAAGCAGTTTGCAAATTTTGGCGCCGTGGGCGCCGCCTGGATATTCAGCGAAGAAGGGTTCATGAGCAATCTGCTCCCGGTACTTTCTTTCGGCAAGATTCGCGGCAGTTATGGTCTTACGGGAAATGATCAGATCGGCAATTATCAGTTTCTTGACGCATATACCTCCTCGGGCGCCTACGGGGGCAAAGTGGGCCTAACTCCCGTGCGCCTCGCCAACTCGGACTTTGCATGGGAAACGAATCGCAAACTGGAAGGAGGACTGGAACTTGGATTTGCTGGGAACCGTATTCTCACGAAACTCAGTTACTACCAAAACCGATCATCCAATCAGCTTGTTGGGTTTGCGCTTCCGCCCACCACTGGGTTCACCACCGTCCAGGGAAACCTGCCCGCTGTGATAGCCAATACAGGCGTCGAAGTTGAAGTCAGTACAAAGAATATCGCGCGCCCTTCCTTTTCTTGGACAACGTCCTTGAATCTGTCTATTCCAAGGAACAAGCTACTTTCCTTTCCCAACCTGGCCGCATCGCCCGCTTACGCCAATGTGTTAGTCGTGGGTCAGCCTATGAGTATCGTCAAGCGGTACGACTATCAAGGCGTGGATCAACAGACCGGACTTTATCAGTCTCGTGATTCCAATGACGACGGCACCATTGATCTCCAGGATCAGCAGGAGGTACGATTCATTGGAAGAAAATGGTACGGGGGTCTGCAAAACAGTATTGACTTCCGCGGTTTTCGGCTTGATTTCCTCATTCAATTCGTCAACCAAACCGGGTATGACTACGTGACCGCATTTGGAACAAACCCGGGCGGCGGAGTTTCCAATCAGCCCAAACTGGTCATGGACCGGTGGCAATCGCCCAGTCCGGCATCAATACAAAAGTTTACCACGACCTATGAAGGTCTGCAGGCATACAAACAGTTTGCGGGGAGCACAGCCTCGGTGGTCGACGCGAGTTTTGCCCGATTGAAGAACATTCATTTGTCCTATCAACTTTCGTCGCCCGTGCTCAAAAAACTCAGGCTCCTTGCCGCCAGCATTTTTTTCCAGGGTCAGAATGTTCTGACGTTTAGCCGTTACAAAGGTCTCGATCCCGAAACATTCAACAGCTCCCTTCCTCCATTGAGGGTGTTTTCCACAGGAGTTCATTTAACCTTCTAAACTATTCGTTATGAAAACCATTTGTCATTCATACATTAACAATTGTCTGGTCTCTGTTCTGCTTAGCCTGATGGCGTGCTCAGACTTTGTCGAAGTAGACCCTCCAAGAACCGATTTGATGCGAAGTACGGTATTTGGTTCGTCAGAAACGGCCAATGCCGCCGTTCTGGATATTTACTTTCAAATGAGCAGTTCCGGATTTGCGAGCGGTGATATAAACAGTATCACGCTTCTAGCGGCCCTGTCAGCCGATGAGATTGTTAACGGAATCAAGTTTGACCCCAGCTATAAGCAGTTCAATGACAATGTAATTCTCCCATCCAATATTCGTCTTTTAAGGCTGTGGACGGATATGTACAATTGCATCTATAAAGCAAACGCAATCATTGAAGGACTGAGTGACTCCGCGATCGACGAACCGACCCGAACAAGACTGATCGGCGAAGCGAGATTTGCTCGCGCACTTTGCTACTTCTATCTAGTAAACCTCTTCGGAGATGTTCCCATGGTAATCTCTACCGACTACAAGGAAAATCAGAATATTTCTCGCCTGTCCGCTGATCAGGTGTACCTCCAGATTCTATCCGATGCGAAAGCAGCTCAGGAGGCGCTTCCAAATGATTTTTCAGCCTCCAACGACGAAAGAATCAGAGGCAACAAAGGCGCGGCTACCGCCCTTTTGTCCAGGATTTATTTGTTCACTGGAGATTGGGCGGGCGCTGAGATGCAGGCCACGAAAGTCATAGAAGATCCCCTCTACGAGTTGAGCACGCTAAACGGTGTTTTTCTGAAAAATAGTTCGGAAGTGATACTTCAACTGCCGCCGAGGTTTGGTACCGTACCGGAGCGGTCTACGTTCAGGTCATACAATATGGCTATTACATCTCGGTTGGTAAGTGCCTTCGAAGCCGGTGATGCAAGAAAAACGGCATGGCTCCAACTTGCACCCGCCGGCTACTACCGACCCAACAAGTACCAGTCGGGAGACGGAAGTTCATCAGAGTATTCGGTAGTTATTCGGCTTGCGGAAGTTTACTTGATCCGGTCCGAAGCCCGAATAAGGCAACACAATCTTTCCGGTGCCCTGGATGATCTGAACGCTATTCGGTTGAGAGCTGGTTTGAATACCGCCACAGTGAAGACGCTCTCCTTAGCGCACTCGAACATGAGCGCGCAGTTGAATTATTTGCCGAGTGGGGTCACCGATGGCTCGACATCAAGCGTACAGGTCGCGTCGATCAGATTCTGGAACCTCTTAAGCCAAATTGGAAACCTAACTACGCGCTCTACCCGATCCCGACAAACCAACTCCAAAATGACCCTGCCATGTTGAACGCCCAAAATCCTGGTTACTAGCAATGGAATCGTTTTTTCGATCCAGTCGACATCGAATGATTTCAGCGAAGAGGTTTGCGACCATCGTTATTCTCTACGTCTTTGTTGCACCCTGCCTTGGGCAATCAAAGACGCCAGGGTCGCCGGATAACAGCCGGCCGGAAGTCGGAAAGCCCATTCCCGAATTCGTATTTCACGACGTTCGCTATTGCAAGTTCAGCCATGTTACGAATAACACATTTCTGGGGAAGTGGCTAATTCTTGACTTTTGGTTCAGCGGCTGTGTGACCTGTATCAAAAGCATGCCCAAGACCAATGACCTGCAAACTAGATTCGGTGAACAGGTGCAGTTCCTTTTGGTAGGCGTTAATGAAACCAGGTATTCTTACGGCAGGGGGATTGAAGTTCTCTATGAGAAACTTAGGACAAAGCAAAACCTTCAACTGGCTATAGCCTATGACTCGATAACGAAAATGAAATGGGACATTTGGGAGATGCCGCACCTGATCATAGTCGATCCGGAAGGAATCGTACGCGCGGTAACCACCGGACTGGACCTCAACGAGGATAAACTCCGCGCGTTGATCGAAGGCCGAGTAACACGCCTTGCGCCGAAGGGGGAGGATCTGATCCCATTTGATCCCTTGAATGTAAATCAGAACAGCCTTTTTTACCGCTCCCTGCTGACCAAGTGGCAAGCCGAAAAACAGTACACGCCAACGGTTAGGGACAATATAACCTACGCGAAAACACCTGGCATGAGAACGTCGCGAGTGCCTCTATATGCGCTGTACAATCTGGCATTCATCGGAGATTGGGGATGGATGCGCCGGGACTCTCTATATAGCGAGTACTACCCGTTGCCAGTCCTGGAACTCGAAGATTCAACTCAATTCACTTATGATTTTGCCACTGGCCTGGGACTTTACAATTACGATCTGCTAATTCCTCCATCCAGGAAAACGTTGTACAACGTAATGGAGAATATGCAGGCTGACCTTAAGCACGCCTTTGGCTATGACGTTTCCATTGAACAACGCTGGATGCCTGTCTGGGATCTTGTGGCTACCGACCAGGCGCGCCTAGCATTGCGTACTAAGGGCGGCAAATCCTATTTCAGCGACCGTGGCGGATCCGGAGGGGCGGGGGGATTTGTTTTGATAAATGGTACAATTGAAATCCTAATGGATCTAGTTACCCGCTATACAGCCACCAATGCTGACGTTTACTTCAACCTGACCGGTATCGACTATAACATCGACATCGAAATGGATTGCCTTATGTCCGACGCGCAACAGGTTTCGCAGACCTTAAGACGGAACGGGCTGGACCTGGTTCGAAGCAAGCGGCTGATGAAAGTGGTCGCAATCAGGGACGGAGCGGCTAGGAGCGGGCATTGAATTGAGAATTGGCGGTGCGCGGCCGCCAATTCTGAAAAAGACCGATTCTTAATTCATCTTAAGCCGATTGCCACAAGATAGCGTGGTTTGAGTCGACCCATCATATCCAGGTACGGTAATCGTCCCAGACCCCGGATCAAACGTGATGTTACAGTTCGACGAGCCGCCCGGGCACGTGTCACGTTCGACACAGTTGGCTTCCTGCCCCGGCACATCCGACTTCTTGGAATACGCCGTGGAGGACACCAGAAACTCAGAGGCCAAAGCACTGCCGACGGCCAGCGTAAACGCCAGGGCCATCAAGAAACTCCTGTTTTTCATAACGATTTTTGTTTAAAGTGTTAAAAAGATGACCTACTAGTTTATACAGGTGTTCGGTCTTTATCCTGTTTTACATGTAAAAGTCTTCGCCATGACTCCGCTTAAAGCTTTGTCAATGGGGTAAATTCGTATAAGATCAAATACCGCTCGTAAAGCGCGATCAATCTATCGGCGTAAACGCTGAAACCCCGTAGCTTGCCTCCATTGTATTCGGGGATATAGAAACTGAATTCATAGTTGGCGGAGGATGTATTGTAGACATCGACTACGGATGCCTTTGCAAACTCCGGCATCTCATTGTCAGCCATCAGTGAGGAGTTGACAAACAAATACCCGTTATAAAAATCGCTTCTTCGATTGGTCGAAATGGGCGGTGCCGAAAAGGTTCGTGTATGAGAGGAGTGAATTTCTGATACATGAATCTTGGCAACCGAATTGGTATCGATTGTGTCGAACCGCCTGATGGCGGAGAACGACGAGTCGGTAACGATATATTGGTTTCGGTAAAAGTAGACGTATACCAGCCGATTCGCACCCTTATCAAAATGGATCATCCCCTCCGTACAGAAAACGCCGTCGATCTGTTTTTCCAGCAGGCGCCGCGGGAAATCTGCCGACAATGGCTTTAACCGCAGCTTCCCGAGCTGAGCTTCGCCGTGGGAATCCAGGCTTCTAATGACGAATGAATTGCTCCCGACAGGGGCAAGTTCAAGGAAGTAAGGCGGCCGGGAAAGACTTTGAGCCGCCTGCTTTTCGTTTAGCTTTCCCTCAAAAATTGCGGGTACCGACCCATCGACCAAATAAAAGTAGGGTGAATCAACTCTGAGGTCCACCGATGTGAATTTAACTCCTTCGGGATTATTTAATTTAAATTCAATTCGTTGCGTATCGAGCCCTTGTATATTGACGGCGAACGCATGACGTGGTGCAACGATGTTGCCCAGGTACAGGGTCTGCCTTGCTCTGCCCGCGATATAGTAAGAATCATATTTCAAGTTCAGTGTGTCGATGGGCTGCAAGACGGCCTCTGTTCGAAAAATACGCCTGAATCCATTACTACCTTCCGGCTTTTCGCCCGCACGTAGCGCCAAACCCAGCACGATGCCAGTCCCCAGAATAAACGCCAGACCTAGCCATAAAGCCGCCTTTCTCATGTCTTTTTTTCCGATAAATGTTGTCTTGTCAATGAATGCACCAGAACGAATCCTGCCGCGGCTACTCCCCCAAAAAAACAATTGAATAACAGATGCCTCTTCCATCCCAGAAACTGCAGCACACCTCCGCAGGCACAGGGAATGTGTTCGCTAAACTGCAGAATAGATATGATATAGGCATTGAACATACTCATCAGCCCGAACGCAAGCGCAAACCCAACAAGCCGGTACTTCGGAATTGCCAGCATCATTGAGCAAACGATTTCAACGAGCGGAATGACTATTGAAACGGATGATTGCAACTTGGTTAGAAGGGGAGACTGACCGATTTGAATTCGAAATTTCTCAAGATCCAGTACCTTGCTGAACGCAGCATAAACGAAAAGCAAAATGAGAGAAAAGGCAAAAATTTCTATGATGGTCGATTTTTTCATATCCGGTTTCGAATTATCGAAGGTAGTAACACCGATAAAATAAATTGATTATCAAGTGTTCAGACTTTTCGAATCCAAAGTTCAGACTTTGACTTACCAACGGTTAAGATGCGCCCTTTTTACGTTTCAGTCTGCTAAGTGATTGCGGCGTTATCCCTAAATAAGATGCGATGGACTCCTGGGGAATCGTTTGCTCGATGTCCGGAATAATGCTTATCAGTTTTTCCAATCGTTCCTGAGCGCTTAGCCTTCTAAAGTCTTGAACTCTCATTCTGCTCTGTCCATACTGCCGATTCATGATAATCCTGTATAGATGGGTGGCCTCGGGATATAGGGAGAATAGCTTTTGTACGCTGTCGTAACTTATGCAGAGCAGCTCCGACTTATCCATCAGCTGAATGTACTCCGCCGAGGGAACTTGCTCGAAGAAGCTACTTGATGCCACCAGGATTTGGCCCGGCGTCCAGAATGCTTCGGTCACTTTCTTTCCGTGCACGAATGCGAATGCCATAGCGAATCCGGAGCTGAGAAAGTAGGCATAACGCGAGATATCGGGAACCTCCAACAGCATATGATGCTTAGGTAAGGAAAGGGGGAGAAGCTCCCTCTCCAGCGCCCGTTTAAAATTTTTTGACAAAGGATGAATGGCGGATAGCACTTTGAAAAGTTCTACGATCATGGCGTTCATGCATGTAGTTGGTTATGCCTTGATGTCAGTTTTGTTTGCAAGCGACTTACCATAGGGTAAGGCGCTCGGGGAAGGCATTGGATCCTTCCCTACTAACTACTCAACCAATCTCAAAAAAACCCTACGTCTCCAAGTGAAAATATTTTAGGCAACGCTTGATTCGGCTCCATTCTTCACTTGTTTAACAGATGCTGTCCGCGTCAATTCTTCCAGTCCACAATTTTTCGCAGCAAAAAGGTGTGAGCAATACTTACCATGGGGTAATTCAAGGGTGCCAACCAGGCGGTCGGCCGGCTTCGAATGTAATCGAGTCGGGGGGACGGCGATCCAAATTTCGGGTGGGTTATCTGGCGAGGTTTTCCCTACCGCAAAGAAGGAATTCGGAGGCACTGGAGATATCGCGGGCTATTTCGGAGCCACCGGCCCTCCGCGTAAAAGGAAGTCTCCTGCCCTTGGCGGTGTTTCCATTGATCAGCAAGCAGATTGATTTCTTGCCACAACGGGATCGGCCTTAAGGGGGAAAAGCGGTTAGAAAAAAGTCTTTTATAACATGTTTATTTTCAACCAAATTAGGAGCCGTTGTACAGTTCACGCAGGACGCTGGCAGAGAAACCGCCGTTGTTGGTGTCCCCAGCGCCTATTTCGAAACCAAACCCCCGCCCTTGTTGGTGTTCTTCACCAACAAGCCGTCCAATCAAAGAACACTATCCTTGGGTGACTCGTTGATATGCGTCAGAAAATC
>Ga0193718_1000179_pt1 | contig 15280 bp, 11 predicted proteins | sample U2a1metaG_FD_144918 | JGI IMG/M metagenome (GOLD analysis project Ga0193718, IMG submission 144918) | Soil microbial communities from a riparian zone of the East river system, Colorado, United States - U2a1 | ecosystem: Environmental > Terrestrial > Soil > Riparian zone | place: USA: East River... | reverse complement strand
AGGGGCATTGCTCCCAATCACGGAATCTTCGCCTATCCTGTGCTGATGGCGGCGGACATTTTGATTTACGATTCCAACGTCGTGCCCGTGGGCCGCGACCAGAAGCAGCACGTGGAAATGACGCGCGATATCGCCGCCAAATTTAATGAAACCTACGGTCAGACGTTCGTGATTCCAGAACCTCAAATCCGCGATGAAGTCGCTGTGGTGCTCGGGACCGATGGCCAAAAAATGAGCAAGAGTTACGGGAACACGATCGAGATTTTCGGCGACGAAAAGGCGATTCGCAAAAAAATCATGGGCATCACGATGGACAGCCGCACGCCGGCCGAACCCAAACCTGACGCGGACAAAAATCTTGCCATCCAGCTTCTAAAACTCGTCGCACCGGCGGATGCGGCGAAAGATATTGAGGACCGTCTGCGCGCCGGCGGACTCGGCTACGGCGATTTAAAGAAGGCTTTGTTCGAACACTATTGGAATTATTTCGCCGACGCGCGAAAGAAGCGCGCCGAACTCGCCGCGAATTTGGATCACGTGAACAAAGTGCTGAGCGACGGCGCGGCGAAGGCGAACATATTAGCGCGGCAGGTTTTGAATCGCGCCAAAAAAGCCAGCGGATTGGACTGACCGCTCTTAGGTTACCCTTCCTTCAACCATCGCGCCGCGTCCATCGCCGCGTACGTGATGATAATATCCGCGCCCGCGCGACGCATCGCCAGCAGGCTTTCCAAAGTCACGGCGCGTTCATCAATCCATCCGTTCGCCGCCGCCGCTTTCACCATCGCGTGCTCCGCGCTCACCGCGTAGGCCGCCGTGGGATAACCAAATTCCGTCTTCACCCGGTACAAAATATCCAGATACGCCAGCGCCGGTTTCACCATCACGATGTCTGCGCCTTCCTGGATATCGAGCGCCACTTCGCGCAATGCTTCCTCGGCGTTGCCGGCGTCCATCTGGTAACTGCGACGGTCGCCAAATTTCGGCGTGGACTCCGCCACCTCGCGAAACGGCCCGTAAAACGCGGACGCAAATTTCGCGGCGTAGGACATAATCGGCGTTTCGGCAAAACCATCCGCATCCAATTGCCCGCGAATGGCCCGCACCCGGCCATCCATCATATCGCTGGGCGCCACCATGTCCGCGCCGGCTTCGACGTGGCTCGCCGCGGTCCGCGCGAGCAACCTGAGCGTGGGATCGTTGAGAATTTTTGCGCCAGACCTGGACTGCTGCACAATTCCGCAGTGCCCATGTTCCATGTATTCACACAGGCAAACGTCCGTGATGACGAGCAATTGCGGCAATTCCTTTTTCAACAGGCGGACCGCTTCCTGCACGATACCTTTAGCCGCGTAAGCGCCGGAGGCTTTGGCGTCTTTTTTGTCAGGAATACCGAAAAGCAAAACGGCGGGCACGCCCAGGTGATGCGCCCGCGTTGCTTCGCGGAGGATTTCATCGGGCGAAAGTTGAAACACGCCCGGCATGGCCTGGATGGGACGCCGGACTTTTCGCCCGCTGCGGACGAACAGCGGCAGGACCAGTTGCGCGGCGTTCAACTGGGTTTCACTCACCAGGCGGCGCAGGGCAGCCGATTGGCGCAATCGCCGGGGCCGATACGCGGGGAATTGTCCAACAAAGTTCATGGGCACATGCTAATTCAAAATGGAAAATTAAAAATTAAAAATTGCAGTGTAATTGTCGCCGGGCGCATCCGCGCACCGCCCCTTGCGAAGTTCCGCCCTTAGGCCGTTCGGACCAATTATACAACTTACCCTCGTCAAGAGCTTGAGTAAAAAAACCGATGTGCGGTCCGCCTCGTCCTCGTCCTCGTCCTCGTCCTCGATTTTTACAAAGGATTCCGAGGACGAGGACGATTACGAGCCGAAGCTGGTGTTTTTAATCAAACCCGCTAAGCTCGCGTTATGGCGAAAGCGCGACGAGCAACGGTCGTGGTGACAGTGGTGGCACTATTCCTGGCCGGTCTTTATTTTGGCTCCCGGCTCCCGCGATTATTTGGCGCCAAAGGAGCCACCAGGACTTACGACACACCGATCCTGCTGCAGCAGGTCCAAACACTTTCCGAACTCGTGACGGTCAAGTATGTCGTGGAAAAAGTCGAGATCTGGGAAGATCCGCCTTCCGGTTTGCTCGCCCAATTTGTCGCGGGCGACAATCGCATCCTGCTGCTCGCGCACGGGGTGGTAAAGGGCGGCGTGGATTTCTCGCAATTGAAACCCGGCGACCTCAAAGTCCAGGGCAAGACCATCTGGATCAATTTGCCCCCCGCCCGCATCACCGACGCCTATTTGGACGATAAGGAAACCAAAGTCATCGAGCGGACCACTGGTTTTTTGAGAAGCTTCGACAAGGATCTGGAGCAAAACGTACGGCGCACCGCGGTGGACGACATGCGACAGGCGGCTTCCCGCAGCGGCATTTTGCGCGACGCGAACGAACGGGCCCGCGCGCAATTGGCCAGCTTTTTCCAGTTGATGGGATTTGAAAAAGTGGAGTTTAATCTGAGCCCGCCATTGCTTCCCGGTTTGGGACCGGACAACACTCAAATCAGAGCCATTTCGAACACATTACAGGACAGAGCACTGCCTCAAAATTAGTCACCGTGAAGGTGGAACATGGGTGCGCGGACGAGTTATTTCCGCGAAAAGACGAAGGCTTAGGCCTTCGCCGCAGGCTTCAGAAAAATAATCTGCACGGGAGCGGGCTCTGAAGAATCTCCCGGGTAAATGCGAATAGGCAACCTGCGCCGGGGCAAGCTCGGCTGAAACAACCGCGATCGCATTTGCATCAGAAAAAGCGCTGGCTTCGGCGGCACTCTGTCGATTTCGGCAAGAGCATCCGCCTCCGTCAAAAGTTTCATCATTTTAATCTTGGTCGCCATACGCTTCTTTGTGACATCTGCTCGCAGTTCACGTGCCATTGGGAAATCTCGCCCATGATGAACTCACGCAATCGTTAGCGAGAAATCGTTCCCTCGGAAATCCCGCTTGGCACGCCAGTTTAGTTCTGATTAGCTTGCCACGCTTAATGACACGACTGCCCATCATCGTTGCGGCTGCGCTTTTTCTCCTGCTCACTTCTTGTCTCGTCCGTGCGCAAGAAACGAGTTCCACCATTGAAATCAAAACCCTGAAAAACGATGGTGGAACCTACGTCACTCACGACATGCGGAATAACACCGCCACCGGCACGAATGGCGTATTCATAAATTACAACGGCACCGTACTGATCGCCGATTCTGTTTTCGTGGATGAAAATTCCGGCCAGGCCATCGCCGACGGCAAAGTCCGCATTCAGCAGGGCGATCAATTGTGGACGGGCGAGCACATCCGCTACAATTTCAAAACGCACGAGATGATTTCGGATCAATTTCGCTCCGGCAAACCGCCGGTGTTCATGGAGGGCCAGGGCCTGCACGGCAATATCGTTTCCAATAAAATGGAGCAAGGCACTTACGATTCCACCAACGCCATCATTACCACCGACGATGTCGCCAAGCCGCTTTTTAAAATCCACGCCTCCCGGATGAGAATTATTCCCAACCAACACCTGGAAGCGTGGAATGCCGTGCTGTATGCCGGCAACGTTCCGGTTTTTTACTTTCCCTATTACGAAAGAAATCTCGGCCCGAACGCGAACAATTTTGATGCGGTTCCGGGCTACCGCAGTGCATTCGGGCCATTTATCCTCGGCAGTTATGATTGGTATCTGAACGACGAATTGAAGGGGAAATTCCACCTGGACTATCGGCAACGCCGCGGAATTGGCGTGGGCCCTGATTTCGACTATCACCTGGGCCGCTGGGGTGAGGGAACGCTCAGCTATTATTATACGCACGACGACGACGCGAAAACTAATTTCATCAACTCGCCCGTCCACGAGAACCGCCAGCGCCTCGAATTCTCCTACCTGGCGAACCCCTACACCAACGTGGAAGTCCGCGCGCAGGTGCGGTATCAAACCGACGCCGGCGTGAACCGCGATTTTTTTGAGAGCGATTACCGGCAAAATCCGCAGCCGAGCACTTTTATCGAGGCGGACAAACTCTGGAGGAATTTCAGCATCGACGTGCTTACGCAGCCGCGCGTGAATGATTTTTATGAAACGGTCGAGCGCCTGCCGGACGTCCGGCTCACCGGCTTCCAGCAGCAGTTGTGGAATCTGCCCGTTTATTACAACAGCGAAAGTTCGGTTGGCTATTACCGCCGCCTGTTTGCCGAGACGAACGGTTTCATGTCCACCTCGAATAATTACGAAGCCGGTCGCGCGGACACCTATCACCAGCTCACGCTGCCGGAAACGTTCTTCGGCTGGCTAAATTTCACACCGCGCGTGGGCGGACGTTTCACCTACTACACCGAAGCCAGCGGCCCGGGCGCCACGACCGAGGAAATCACGCGCGGCGTTTTCAACACCGGCGCGGAAGTTTCCTTCAAGGCTTCGCGCGTGTGGCCGGAGGTAAAAAGCGGCTTCCTCGCCCTCGATGGCCTGCGACACATCATCCAGCCTTCCATCAATTACATTTTTGTGCCGCGGCCCAATGATCGCCCCACGCAATTGCCGCAGTTTGATTATGAACTCCCCAGCCTGCGCCTGCTGCCCCTGGAATATCCCGAATACAATTCAATTGATTCCATCGACAGCCAGAATGTGTTGCGCTTCGGTTTGCGAAACCAATTGCAAACCAAACGCGACGGACAGGTGCAGGACCTGCTCGATTGGCAATTATATACCGACTGGCGCCTGAAACCGCGCGATGACCAGCGCACCTACGCGGATTTATTTTCCGATCTTTCCCTCGCGCCGCGCACCTGGCTCCGGCTGGAGTCGCAGACGCGATTCGATATTAACACTCGCCGATGGAACCTGCTGCTTCATACGTTGACGCTGCAACCGAGCGATGTCTGGAGCTGGACGCTCGGGCATTTTTATTTGCGCGATGATTTCAGCCGTCTGCCCACCGCCCTCGGGCAGGGCGATGACGTGTTCACCAGCGCGCTCTTTTTCCGGCTCAACGAAAATTGGAGCACGCGCGCCGTGCATCACTTCGACGTGCGCAGCGGACGTTTGCAGGAACAATTTTACAGCGTCTATCGTGATATGCGGAGCTGGACGATGGCGTTGACCGGCGGCGTGCGCGACAACGGCGTGGGCCCCAAGGATTACTCGCTCGTGTTCACCTTCTCCTTCAAAGCGAAACCGAAATACAACGTGGGCGGCGACAGCGTCAAGCCCTACTCAATGTTGGGACTGCAGGATTAGTGTAGTGGCACGGGCGTCCCCGCCCGTGAGTTTCTTAAAAAACGCGTCCGTGACAGGCGGCAAGGCACCCGCGCCACTTCTTTTCGGGCAAAACACCCCATGGAATCAGGTTTTTTTGAGTGCGAGCGTGCTCACGAAAGGAAAATTCCTGATATGTTAAATCTCAAAAAAATAATTCTGATTAGCGGGATGACCGCCACGATCGCATTGACCGGATGCGAAATGTTCAACCATCACTCGGGCGACCGCACTGCGGGACGCGCGCTGGATGACAAAACAATTACTGCGACCGTGCAACACGACCTGGATCGTGAGCCGGTTTATAAATTCAACGGCATTGACGTAAAAACCTACAATGGTGTGGTCCAACTGAGCGGCTTCGTGGACACCAACGAGCAGAAAGATCGCGCCGGCGACATCGCCCAACGCGCGGAAGGCGTCACGCAAGTGGTGAACAACATCAGCCTGAAGCCGGCCGGCAATCTGCAGCCGACCAGCCGCGACAACGACAGCAATTACCAACCCGCGCGTTAAGCCGGTTGGAAGCGTCGAATTCATTCTTTGGTTTTATCAACCCGGTTTGGACCCAAATCCATGCCGGGTTGAATAAAGGAAGCGTAAGAGAAAATCTCAACACGAAAGGTTATATGAAGAAATTACTGATGGGTCTTGGTTTGGCGGCGTTGCTCGCGGGTTGCGCCTCGCGCGAAGACAACAATGGAATGGGCGGCACGAGCGATCAATCGTTCAAGACCGATTCAATCAACAACACCTCGAGCGGTCAGTTCAATAACAACGCGACTCAAGGCACTGGCTCGGCTACCGCGACCAACAATGCCACGGACAGCGCCATGCCTCAGCAATAGTCTCAATTTTCAGTGGGACTCCAGCGTCGGCGCTTTGATCTTCGAGATCAAAGCGCCGGCTCGATTTTTAATTCATCGTTTTTCCGCCGCAAATCTCCGGTGCAGACGCCTCTAAAATTCTCATTAACACCGCGGCTTCAGCCCGGTGTTGCGCTCGCCCAGGATATCCTTCAGCCGTTTTAACGGCTTCCCCTTCGGCGTGCGATCAAGCCGTTAAAACGGCTGAACTTAATTCCAATTCCCATTTTTTCACCGGGCTAAAGCCGCGGTGTTAATGAAAGGAGCCTCAAACAATGGAAATTTAGAGGCATCTGCCTGCGCAAATCTCCGTTGACGGAAGCGTCGTTTCGAGTTCTGATTTCCGGCGATGAAAACCCTTGCTTGGACCCTCCTCATTGCGTGCTTCGCGGCAAAACTGGCGGCACAGGAATCGACAAATAGCATGGGCAACACGAACACTGCTTTTCCCCTCTGGCCCGGCGAGGCCCCCGGCGCTCTCGGCACCGCGGAAAAGGACATTCCCACCCTCACGCCATTTTTTCCGCCCAACGGCTCCGCCAACGGCGCCGCGATGGTCATTTGTCCGGGCGGCGGATACGCCCACCTCGCGCCGCATGAAGGCGAGGGTTACGCCCAGTGGCTCGCCAGCCAGGGCATCACCTGTTTCGTTCTCAAATATCGCCTCGGGCTCGATGGCTACCATTATCCGGTGGAATTGCAGGACGTCACCCGCGCCATGCGCCTCGTGCGCGCGCGCGCCGGTGAGTGGCAACTCGATCCGCACCGCATCGGCATCATCGGCTCCTCCGCCGGCGGGCATCTCGCTTCGATGGCGATGACGCTTTTCAAAGCCGGCGATTCGAACGCGACCGACGCAATCGAACGTGAGAGTTCGCGTCCGGACGTGGCCATTCTTTGCTACCCCGTCATCACGATGGGAAAATTCGCACATCAAGGTTCTAAAGATTATTTGCTCGGCCCAAAGGCGCCGCAGGCGCTCGCCGACGAAGTTTCCACCGAGCTTCACGTCGCAAAAGATTCCCCGCCCTGTTTTATCTGGAGCACAGACGAGGACAAGACCGTGCCGATTGAGAACAGTTTGGAATTTGCAGCCTCACTGCGCGCGGCCGGAGTGCCTTACGAACTGCACGTTTATCAGCGCGGCGGCCACGGCCAGGGTCTCGGCAGCCACGACTACAATCCGGCCAAATGGTTGCCTTGGGTGGCCGAATGCAATCGGTGGCTGAAAGAACAAGGCTTTATTCGTTAAAGCTCCAAGGACCAACATCCAAGCTCCAGAGAAATTCCAAGGACCAAACATCACCCGGCGCGTCTGCCGCTATGGTAGGGACAGCGCGCCTGCGCTGTCCGCGCCGCTCAGCGGCGCAACGTTGCGTATGAATCGGCACAACAGGCGTAATCGGTTCCGCCCGCTGTACGGGCGGTGACGGCGCAAGCGCGCCATCCCTACCAACGCCTCGCGCCAGTTGGAGCTTGGGTTTTGGAGCTTCTCTGGAGCTTGGATGTTGGTCCTTGGAGCTTCCGCCGCAGGCAGCTTGAATTCCCGGCCAAAATTGTAATTGCCTCCCCTGCTCCTTTCGCCTAGCTGTTAGATGACAAAGAGAAAGGAAAATTATGACCGGACTTGGACTTGGCCTAATGATTCTGCTTGGCGGGGTCATCATCTTATTTTTTGTGGCGATGTTTGTCGTCGGCGCCTACAACCGGCTCGTGGCGCTGCGCAACCGCTACAAAAACGCCTACGCGCAAATTGACGTGCAGCTCAAACGCCGTTACGACCTGATTCCCAACCTCGTCGAAACCGCCAAGGGTTACATCAAACACGAACGCGAAACCTTGGAAAACGTGACCAAGGCGCGAAACATCGCCTACGCTGCCGCGCAAACCGCCGCCGCCAACCCCGGCGACGCCAGCGCCATGAAAAGCCTCGGCTCCGCCGAAACCGGCCTCGCCGGCACGCTCAGCCGCCTGATGATGGTTTCGGAGGCGTATCCCGACCTGAAGGCGAACCAGAACATGATGCAACTAACGGAGGAATTGACCTCCACGGAAAACAAAATCTCCTTTGCCCGCCAGGCCTACAACGATTCCGTGATGACCTACAACACCGCCCGCGAAGTGTTCCCGGCGAACATGATTGCCAGCTCGTTCAACTTCGCCCCGGCGGAATCGTTTGTAATTGATAAACCGGAGGAGAAAGAAGCGCCGAAGGTGCAGTTTTAACAAATAAAGGCTGAACGCCGGTTCTGCAATTATGAGGACCCTTGCATTTCTACTACTGTTCTGCGCGGCAGCACACGGCGCGGACACGGTCCGGACGAATGTCGTTGGTGATATTACGACGAAAATTTCCGAACGCACAGACAAGGATGGGAAACCGCGGTTGCACATCGAGACATCGTACCAAGGCAAGAAAAGAATTCTTCAAGTAATGATTCGCGCAGACACGCAAGGAAAAATGACCCTGGCTTCCCGAGCTTATTGTGCCGGTGGAAAGACCGTCATGGTCGAAGCCGACGACAATGGCGACGGAACATTCGAGCACATTGAGGTTTTGCTCCCCGGCACAGACGATTTCGAGATGTTTACCCGCGAGCCAGACGGTTCCCTCAAACCCGCCAGCACAAAAGAGATTGAATTAACAAAAAAGGAAGAGGCAGTGGTAAACAAATCGATGGAAAGATTATTTCAAAAGTCGGCAATATCCGACGAGGATGCCGGCAAAATACTCGAAGAAAACTGGCGGAAACTTCAAGACCTGCAAAAACAAGAGAACGATGTCGCTGCTACGAATGTCGCGCATGACATCACGACGAAAATTTCCGAACGCCAGGGTAAGGACGGGAAACCGGATCTTCGGGTTGAATCTTTTTATCGAGGCAAGGCGAAAATTCTGCAAGTGGTAAGCCGTCGAAATAACCAGGATAAAATGGTCGTCTGGTCCCGAACTTACAGCGCCGGCGGGAAATCCATCGCGACTGAGAGCGACGAAGACGGAGATGGCATGTTCGAGAGTCTCATGCTGTTTTCCCCGGACACGGATGGCCTTGAAATTTTTAAACGGCACGCCAAGGGAACTGTTGAGCCCGAAAGCACTGCGGAAATTGAACTTGTAAAGAAAACGACCGCTCTCGCAATGGAACCGCTGGCAAAAGGAATTCAAAACCCCGATATGTCCGACGAGGACATAAGTAAATCGCTCGAAGAAGCTCGGAAAAAAATTCAGCAGTTGCATCAACAACAAAAAGACGGCGAAAAGCTGAATGGTCCGTCGCCGCGTTGAGCCAAAGCTTCTATGAACTTCTTCGAACAACAGGAAAGAGCGCGGCGCAATACGAAGCATTTAGCTACCCGCCCGTTATCGGCTTAAATTGACACTTGTAATCAACCCCTCAGCTTTTAATTGTGACCATCGATATCAAAGAATTTGAGAATCACCCCGGCGAATACCTAAGGAGAATTCAATCCACAGGCGAGAGCATGACCATCCTCGCGGAAGCGAAACAGGTGGCATTGTTGATTCCTTTGGTTGCGTCAAAGAGTAGCAATGGCGCGACTTTGATTGATCGGCTCATTGCACAACCATTGCCCATAAAAGATTTCACGCCGTTGTCTCGCGCCGGGATTTATGGAGCATAAAAGCCGTAGCCATGGACTTCTTTGAACGACAGGAAAAAGCGCGGCGCAACACAAAACTCCTGGTCGTGTACTTCATCACCGGCGTCGCGCTGCTGATCGCGGTCGTTTATTTGGTGTCCGCCGTGATTTTTACCGCGGCAGGTTCCCGTTATCGAAGCCGGCATCACCAATATTATAATTCCGACACGCAACTGGAGGCCAATCATGTGCCGCTGTGGGATCCACGCCTTTTTTGCGAGGTCGCCATCGGGACGCTGGCCGTGATCGGCCTCGGCAGCATTTTCAAAACGATGGAATTGGCCCAGGGCGGCAGTGCGGTTTCTTCCATGATGGGCGGGCGATTGCTGAATCCCAGCACCACGGACCTCGATGAGCGCAAGTTGCTGAATGTAGTCGAGGAAATGGCGCTCGCGTCCGGCGTCCCAGTCCCGCAGGTCTATGTCATGGACAATGAGGAAGGCATCAACGCCTTCGCCGCCGGCCACACCACCAGCGACGCGACCATCACCGTCACGCGCGGCTGCATGAAGCTCCTCACGCGCGATGAATTGCAGGGCGTCATCGCGCACGAATTCAGTCACGTCCTCAATGGCGACATGCGCCTGAACCTTCGGCTGCTGGGAATTATTTTCGGAATCCTTTGCCTCGCGATTGTCGGGCGAATTCTATTGCAAGCCCGTGGCGGCAATAGTCGCGATCGAAATGCTCTCCCGCTCCTCGGCCTCGCATTGTTGATCATTGGTTACGTCGGCGTTTTTTTTGGGCACCTGATGCAAGCGGCCGTGAGCCGCCAGCGCGAATTTCTCGCCGACGCCTCCGCTGTGCAATTCACCCGCAATCCGCTCGGCATCACCGGCGCGTTAAAGAAAATTGGCGGCCTGGGCGCGGAAGGTTCTCGCGTGGGCGCCGCGCATACCCAGGAAGTTTCCCACATGTTCTTCGGCAACGGCCTCGCCCAGCCGCTCTTTGGCCTGCTCGCCACGCATCCGCCGCTTGAGGAGCGCATCCGCGCCATCGACCCGGCGTTCGATGGAAATTTTCCTGTCACAAGATACGCGCCGGAAGAAGAATCTCCTTATCGGGCGAGTCACGCCACAACTCCAACTCACCGCGCGGCCATTCCCCCGATTGTGCCGGTGGCCATCGCGATGCAATCCGTAATGCCGAATCTCGGCACGCCGAACACATCGCATTTGCATTACGCCGTCGAAATGCGCAATGCCATTTCGCCCGCGCTGCAAAACGCCGCCCGCGACGCCATGGGCGCTTCCGCGATGGTTTACGCCTTGTTGATCTCAACCGAACCGGCGATGCGCGCGCAACAACTGGACTTGCTCGCGCAAAACACTTCCGATGCCGTCCGGCAGGAAACCGAGCGTCTGCTGCCGGAGATTCTCCCGGTCGCAACGAACGCGAAACTTCCGCTCGTGGATTTGGCGCTGCCCGGCTTGCGGCAGCTTTCGCCCACGCAATACCAGCAATTCAGCAAAGCCATCCAGGCGCTCATCGAGGCGGACGGCGAGATTGATTTATTTGAATACGTGCTGCAAAAAATTGTCCTGCGGCATTTGGACACGCAATTCAACGGCGCGCGCAAAAACGTCGTTCAATACTACGCGCTCAAGCCCTTGGCGCCGGATTGTTCCGTGTTGCTTTCCGCGCTCGCGCATGTTGGCTCGGATGATCCCGCGCAATGCGAAGCCGCCTTCCAGCAAGGCGCGCAAAGTCTGAGCCGCTTCGCCCAAACGCCGCTGGTTTACGCGGCATCCGACCAGTCCGACCTGCCGCAGGTGGATGCGGCATTGGATCGCCTGAACCAGGCCGTGCCGCAGATTAAGAAAAATGTCCTGAACGCCTGCGTGCAAGTGGTCGCTGCCGACGGCGTGATCCAGGAAATGGAAGCCGAACTTCTCCGCGCCGTCGCCGATGCGCTGGATTGTCCGATGCCGCCGTTTCTTCAACCGTAACGAGTGTTCCTGTTTGGCGTTTTGGCTGGGTTGTAATACGATGCTGATGTGCACGAGAAACTAACAATTTGTTTGGGTAAAAAGCTCGCACGCGCTTTGAACATCGAAGCTGAACAAACGGGCTTAACAAAGAGCGACATTGCGCGACAAGCGATCAAGTGGCGTCTTCGTCGAAAACTGTTTGTTATGAACAAATACTTCGGAACGGTGAGCGGCCCCCCGGATCTCAGCACGAACAAGCAATATTATCGACTCTCTTTGTGATTGCTGTGTCTAATTATGGAATCAAACGGCAACATCGTCAGCATCCGCAATCTCTCGAAGCTCTACGCGCAGGGCGATATCCAGGTCACCGCGCTCGATAACATTACGCTCGATATCGTCGCGGGAGAATTTCTCACGCTCATGGGACCGTCTGGTTCGGGAAAATCCACCTTGCTCCACATCCTCGCCGGCATCGACCGCCCGACCAGCGGCGAGTGCCACGTCCAAGGCGCTGATGTCACCAAGCTGAACGAGTCGCAACTGGCCGATTGGCGAAATCAAAATGTTGGTTTCGTTTTCCAGACCTTCAACCTGCTTCCGGTCTTGACCGCTTTTGAAAATGTGGAATTGCCGCTGCTCCTGACGCGCTTAAACCGCACCCAGCGCCGCAAACAGGTGGAGATCGCGCTGGAACTGGTCGGCCTGGCCGACCGGATGAAACATTTGCCCCGGCAACTCTCCGGCGGCCAGGAGCAGCGCGTCGCCATCGCCCGCGCGCTCGTGACGGATCCCAAACTGATCGTCGCCGACGAACCGACCGGCAATCTCGATTCGCATTCGGCGCATGAAGTCCTCAGCGTCCTGCAATCCTTGAGCAAAGAGGCCGGCAAAACCGTCATCATGGTCACACACGATCCGAAAGCCGCCGCCTTCGGCTCACGCTCGATCCATTTGGAAAAAGGAGAGCTTTCAAAATGACGAATGACGAATTCCAAATGGACAAAAAATCCTGTTTGGGCATCCCAATCCGTTCGTCATTCGTTATTCGTCATTTGTCACTCATCACGTTTCACGTTTCACTCATCACACCCCGATGACCATCGGCACCTTCATTATCAAAAACGCATTGCGCAACAAGCGCCGTGCGACGCTTTCGATTTTGAGCGCGGCGGTGAGTTTGTTCCTGCTGGTGCTGCTGCTGGTGGCCTTGCGGGAAATCACCTTGCCGGTGGAAGGCGCGGGCGCCGAGTTGCGCGTGGCTGTGCGCAACCGGATTTCCATCGCCAACCTTTTGCCCGCGAAACAATTGCCCATCATTGAAAGAATCCCCGGCGTGGAAGCGGTGACGCCTTTCACGTGGTTCGGCGGCAAATATAAGGGCGAACAAGGGATGACCTTCGCGCAGTTCGCGCTCGATCCGAAAAAATTGCGCGGCGTTTTCACCGAGGCAAAAATGCCGCCGGACAGTTACCCGCTTTTCGAAGGAGAGCGCACGGCCTGCATCATCGGCAAAATCACGGCGGAAAAATATAAACTAAAATTAGGCGACAAGATCACTTTGGAGAGCACGGTTTATCCAGTCACCATGGAATTTAAAATCGTGGGCATCTATTCCGGCACGCCGGACGATCGCAACATGCTTTTCCGCCAGGATTACCTGGACGAAAGCAGCGGGTTGAAAGGCCAGGTCGGCATGTGGTGGCTCAAGGTGAAATCCGCCCAGGACATGCCCAAAGTCATCGCCGCGATCGACAAGGCCTTCGCGAATACCTCGGCCGAAGTCCGCGCCGAGAGCGAACGCGCGTTCCAGCTCAGCTTTATTTCGATGTGGGGCAATATCAAACTGCTCGTGATGCTGATTTGCAGTGCCGTGATCTTCACGTTGCTCCTCGTGAGCGCGAGTACGATGAGCATGGCGATTCGCGAACGATTTCGCGAACTGGCAATTTTGAAAGCCATCGGATTCCGCCGCCGCGAACTCTTCGCCTTCATTTTAGCGGAAAGTTTTGGCCTCGCCGCGGCGGGCGCGCTGATTGGTGTCGGAGGCGCGTATCTTTTATTCACCTATGGCGACGTCGGGAAAATGACCAACGGCACGTTTCCGTCGTTCGAGGTCACGTCGCGAATCGTGGGCACCGGCGCGCTGGTCGCGGCAGTGCTGGGCATTGTGTCGAGCATCATGCCCGCCATCGCGGTCGCTAAGATGAGCGTGACAGAAGGGCTGAAAACGTTGGATTAACGAATGTGAAAGCTCCAAATTCCAACATCCAAGCTCCAGAGAAGCACCAAATCTCAAGCTCCAAACGCGGAGCTTCTTCGCGTCCTTTTGGAATTTGGAGCTTGGAGATTCTCTGGATGTTGGTGCTTGGAATTTCTAAGCATGAACCCTATCGCCATCGCCTTCGGCCTGTTTCTGCTCGCGTTCACGTGCTACGTCCTGTGGCTCATCTACGCCGTGGCCACATCGCCGATTCCGTTGCCGTATAATTTTAAAAGCGTCTTCGTTCGCTGGCGCTCGACCGCCGCGACGATTCTCGGAGTCGCGCTGGTCGTTACAGTTTTCATTCTTCTGCACGCCATGGCCGCGGGGCTGGAACGGTCCAGCGCCAACACCGGCGACCCGCGCAATGTCATGATCGTGCGCAAGGGTTCCACCGCCGAATCGAGCAGCGTAGTCACGCGCGATCAGTTCAAGGTCATCAAATACCTGCCGCAAATCGCGCACGATTCCCAGGGCAGCCCCATTATCTCCGCCGACCTCGTCGTCATTATCAATCTCCCCCGGCGCGATGCCGCCGGCGAGGCGAACGTGACCATGCGCGGCGTGACCTCCATGGGAATTCAATTGCGCCCGCAAGTGAAGCTCGTGAACGGGCGCTGGTTTACTCCCGGCAAACGCGAAACCGTCGTGAGCACCAAGATAGCCAAGCGATTTTCCAACACCGACCTCGGCCAGAAATTCCGCACTGGGGGACACGACCTGACCGTGGTCGGCTGGTTCGATGGCGGCGACAGTGCCTTTGATTCAGAAATCTGGATGGATGCCGACGAAGCCGGGTCAATTTTCGATCGCGAGAATTACTGCAGCCTCCTCGCGCGGCTGGCGAATACGAACGACATCGTCGCGTTCACCAATCGCATCGAATCGGAAAAACGGATGGCGTTGCGCGCGGATTTCGAGACCAAATATTATGCCGCGCAGACCAGCACGGCGACGCCCATCAAGTTCCTCGGCTCATTCCTCGCCGTGGCCATGTCCATCGGCGCGGTTTTCGCGGCGATGAACACCATGTATGCCGCCGTCGGCGCGCGCACCCGGGAAATTGGCACCTTGCGCGTGCTCGGTTTTCGCCGCCGCGTGATTCTGGCGAGCTTCAACCTGGAGGGCGCCATTCTCGCGGGCATCGGCGGAGTGATTGGTTGCTCGCTGTCATTGCTAACGCAATGGGTGTGCCTTGCATCCGGAATTCATTTCGGCACGTTGAGCTTCGCCACCTTCAGCGAGGTGATTTTTCAATTCCG
>Ga0193718_1000178_pt1 | contig 15306 bp, 15 predicted proteins | sample U2a1metaG_FD_144918 | JGI IMG/M metagenome (GOLD analysis project Ga0193718, IMG submission 144918) | Soil microbial communities from a riparian zone of the East river system, Colorado, United States - U2a1 | ecosystem: Environmental > Terrestrial > Soil > Riparian zone | place: USA: East River... | reverse complement strand
CCGCCTCCATGAGAATTTTCTATTACTCACTGCTCAAACTCCCGGGCTTGCCGCACCAATTCCTCCGGTGAGATCGGCATCTGCACCTGCTCGACCGGCAACAATATCCCAAACTGCCGCAACATAACGGCGGAGTCCAACATCTCCGCAGAGAAAGTGCCACCGTTGCCGGCGACGTTGCCAAGCATGTGCGTGAAGACGCTCACAATATGGCAAATACGTGGCTCATGCTTTATGTCTCGCAACGCCGCCTCAACGAACGGCCCGTGGGCAGCCAGAAAAGTGCGTCCCGCCTCATTGGTCGGAGGAAGCCCGAAAAATGCGTTAGTGACTGCCACCGCCAATCCTATCGCCTTATCACCGTGATGCTGTTTGGCGTATCGCTCCGCCAAGAAAACGGCAAGCATTTGACTGACGCTGCTGCTGCAGCTTTCAATCTGCCCACGCACACGACCGCCAAAGAATCGTGCCAAGATGCCCATGCATTTTGCGATGATGTTCGCTTGCGGTTGCATGTCAATGTCCAAAATTGTATAAGCACTACATAGTGGCGAGTTTTGATGAATTAGATGTCGGCACCACCTCAACTGCCAAAAAAATATGAGTTTCATTAAAACAATCAAAGCCGGTCTTCGCACCGTTGCTGGATTGGCTCGCTCTTGTCCGGGCTGGGAACTGGATTTGGCCATGATACAGTATCGTGAGTCCGATTTGCCAAGGGCTGCTGAAAAGGGATTATTGCCGGAGGGAACGCTTGAATACGCCATGAAAATTCTTGAGCTAAGAATTCAAGGGAAAACGGTGGCAAAAACCCGTTGGAAATGGGCGCAATTTGAGAACTCTGAATCCACGTTTCCATTCCCCCGTTTTCCTTATCGGAGTTATGACAGCGATAGAACCAAGGGCATAATTATACACAATGCACTTTTGGATTTGGTATCATTAAACAAAGCCAACCCAGAACTATCGCTCGACGAACTATATTCGATCATTCAGGACAAATACTGGCGTTGAACAAGAAAGTGGTCCGCTCGCTGCGCTGAACCCTCAGCCCATTATGCTAACCACTTTAATCAGGAACGACGTTGAAATGGTCAGCCATTGGCGGTCTTGAAGTTCATCACGGGATCCAGTAGGCCATCAGTTAAGTTCGATGTTTGACGGGAAGACGAAGGAACAAAATGTTTCTCCTTTAAGCCGTGCCGATTTGCGCCTCAGGAAACAACGGTTCCGATTTTCCATTTGTCGTCAAAGAATTGCTGGTCATGTTTGGCATTTTCCGACCCCGCCGGCTCACAGTCCAAAACTTCATCTTTATCAATGTGGTTCAGTGACATCCCACAGGTCACAATGCTTCCGTCGTCAAGAACGAGAAAGCGCCTGTGCGGTTTTTTGCCCGACTCAGTATAGGTTCGCACCTCCCAAGTGGCTTTTCTCTCAGTGTTAATGTCTTTGAGAAGGCCAATTATTGCCATGCTGTCCGTTGATTTGGATAGCGGCTTTGGACTCCCTAAAATGCGGAGTGCAGGGCTCAACTTGGTTCCCAAATCAGCCAATTTAAGAAGGGTTCCCAATGAACCTGCCGTAGTGTAGGGGTCATGAATTCCCGCCACGGTGGAATTGCCAATGATGCTCTGAATTTTTCTCAGGTTTTTAGCGGGTTCACCGGCCATCAGTCGTTTCTTCAAGGGCATAGTTTCGGTTCCGCGTTCATTCCAAAGCCGATCTTCCTCTTTCCACTTATCTAATTGTTCCTCTCCCACCTCCGTTATGCGGATTTCAAAATGGTTTGGTGAAAGCACAACCCACCCAGGTTTTATCCATCCATCTATTATGTCTTCCGCAGACAGGCTCGCCACCATTCCGTCAAAACCCAGCAACCGCAGGTCTTCGCACAACCGGAAATACTCTGTTCTTCTTCCAATCATCCGGGGCCAAAAATATAGACCCGCGTGACGAAGTTGGTCGGCTTCGTTCCAGTGCTCACGGAGAATTGCCATATATGATTATTGAATGGTCTTTCGGCCAGAAAATGTCAACAAAAGGGAATCGGCTCGATGATAAATTTGTAATTCCTGCCCGTCATTTTCCACCGCGAGCGGTTCCGAAATTCCCTCTTTTGAACGGCGTCCAACGCATACGCGAATAATTGGTAGGCGAGACTTCTGATAGTGCGAGGGAGAGGATACTGCCAGCAAGAATTTTCTCTTTTTGCTTTTGAGGGTGGTGTTCGGTTGCAATAGGAAGCCCGTCGCGAGCATTGGAAGTGCGTTTTGCTGTTGGTGTCGCGGGCCAAGTCAGTGGGCTTCTGTCCTCTGGCGTCGGACGGGCGCACCATGATTGATTGCCCCTTTAACGACCCCCAATCAATCGTGCCATTTTCCGGACCGTGTGCGGGTTTGCCGTTCGCTGGACAGGCTGCGTCTTTGGAGTAAATTACTTCCGACCATGAGCGAGCGCAACAGTTCAGCCGTGAACTCCGAGGCGAAGAAGCCAACTCCGGTTTCATTTGCCGATGCCGCTCGTTTTCTCGGCGTGGACACGTTCACCTTTTACTCCATCGTTCAGCGCGAAGAAGTCCCATACGTTCTCGCGCCCAATGGCGAATTTGTCGTTTTGCAGGACGACCTCGACAAACTGGCAAAGGAGAAGTCCTCATGTTGAAACGCAATGGCGAGCTTTTGCGGCACGAAGTCCCCGGCTATTCAGGAAAATTTACGGCTAGTGAACTGGCCTCCTACAATGCCGCCTTTGCCACCGTCGAACGGGATTACAAGCAGATCGAGAACGTAAAATCTCAGTTGGAATGGCTCACTAAGGCAAACTGGGAAATGGAAACCAATCCGAAACCGTTTGATACCGTTTCGACACCTGATGGTACACAATGGAAAGCTTACGGAATATTAGTGAACCTCCCCAAGAGCGATGTGTTGCTCTGCCGGAAAACCGAGAATGAGTGGGCGGTTATTCAACGGTTGAAAACTAATGGCCCCTACGCCGAGACGCACGGCAAGGCATCGGTTTTGTTGACCGGCAACAATCCCCGGGAAGTTGCCAATGAATACGTTGGACAGGCGGAACACACGTTGCGGTTCATGGCCAGGAATCTCACCGCCAGGGCGCAGGAAGTGGTTTGGGAAAAGTACCCGGACAATAATCCCAGCCGGGTCATGCGGGCCATTTCCGAGCGTTGCGCGTTGGCGGTGGACAATCCCGAAGCACTTCGGCAACGGCAAGAGCGATCCATTGATCAGAGCATCAAGCAATCACGCGGCATGAGCATTTGACGTATGGCTTTGGGTAGTGACAGTTTCATTCACGGTTCGTCGCAAGCTGAGAAAGAAAGGCGCGAAAAGCTTTCGCAGCGTGAACGGTTCCTCAACATGAGGCACTTGCCTGCGATTATGAATCCGGAGGAGACGGCCATGTTCTTGGGGGTGACGCCGCATGATATTCCCATTCTTGTGGCTCACAAATTATTGACCCCGTTGGGCAACCCAATTCAAAGTTCGGTAAAATGTTTTGCCAAAGTCGTTCTCGAAGAACTGGCGAAAAATGTTGAATGGCTTCATCATGCCAAGGCCACAACCCAAGGACACTGGGCGATGAAGAACGCCCGCAAATCAGCCAATGCCGAGTATTCGCCCTTGCCGGAAAAGGAACGTGCCTCGTCGCGCCATCCTGCGGCTGCGCGCGCGCCGTCTAGGTAGCGACCAACTGGTCCAGATTGGGCAGAATGATATCGATTTCGGATCGGCGACCATTAGCGCAATGTAGCGGGTAATGCGTCTCCAGTTCTGCTTTTGCGGATCGCGTCATCAGTCTTGCGTGCCAGGACTGGACGTTGGGCCGCAATCTGGCAACATTAGACGCTATGAACCCACCCGAGCAGATTCATCCCCTAATGCGGATTCCGCCGCCGGTATTGTTCGTGGTGGCTTTCGTTGCCGGCGCCGGCCTGCAACGTCTCGCGGGGCTGACTGTACCTTGCGTGCGCATCCTTCAGATCGTCGGTTTCGGGCTGGTCGGCTGTGCAGTATTGTTGGCGCTGTGCAGCCTCGGCATGTTTCTGGCGGCACGCACGACCGTTGTTCCTTTCGCCACCGCATCGAAGTTGGTGACATGGGGACCTTATCAGTTCACTCGCAACCCCATGTACGTCAGTCTTGTCCTGGCTTATTTTGGCGCAGTTGCGATTTTTTCTCAGTTATTGGCTCTGTTCTTTTTACCATTGCCGATAATTCTCGTTCACAAAATCGTGATACCATTCGAGGAAAAGCGGATGCGGAAGGCGTTTGGCGGAGCCTATGATCAGTACTGTTCAAGTGTGCGCCGCTGGCTCTAAACGGCCCGGCATTCGGACTGGTGACAAGTCGCGGGTTGCCTTTGACAATTTTTTCAGTGTCTTCGGGATTGGCAGCGTCGCCATATCAAGTGTGAGCTTTTGCTATAGTTTGCCGGACACCAACGGACACCAAAACGGACACCAAACGAGTTAAAAAGGGTTGCGTTGGGTTAAGTCGAATTAGCTTGAATTCCCAATGAAATCAGGCATGTTTAACGCGTAACCGCGAGGAAAATTGGCCAAATCCGACAGCTGGCTCCATTCCTTGATGCTTGGGCATCAGACTTACGAACACGGACTGGTCCAAACAACTAACTTTTCTCGGTCGTGGCGCAGGCGGATGATGAACCCCGCGCCGCCGGTGAAAAGAATTTTCATTAATTCACGACAAACTTTCCACGAGCCTGTTCATTTGCGCTTCCTGCTGTTTGATGGATGCGGCCAATTTGAATTGTGCGCGACAGCGGTCAAGATTGTGGTTTTCGCGATGCACCTTGAAGTAAGTGTCGCCCGCCAGGAAATCGGTGAGGAAACGGATGCCGATTTCCAGCGTGATCAGTTCGCCGGAAAACGCGAGAAATTGTTTTTCCGGCTTGGTTAAAAATTCCGAAGCGGACGCGAGGTAACCGCGCGCCAGCGCCTCGAACATCGGGAACTGCATGGTGACCTTCGACAGATCGCGCTCGTCTTCGTTCACCGGGCTCGTCGTGGTACGCACCATATCTCCGAAATCGTAGAGAGCGAGGCCGGGCATCACCGTATCCAGGTCAATCACGCAAATGCTTTCTCCAGACTCATCGTCGAGCATGACGTTGTTAAACTTGGTGTCGTTGTGCGTCACGCGTTCGGGCAACCTGGCGTCGAGCAGCACTCCGGTAATTGCTTTGTGACGCAAGGCAAATTCAATTTCTGCGCTCGCCAGCGTTGCGCGATTTGCGGTGTCGGCGGCAATCGCTTTTTCCAAGGTTTCAAACCGTTTTGGCGTATGGTGAAAATCGGGAATGGTGTCGTGGAGGCGCGGCGCGGGCAAATCCGTGAGCATTGTCTGAAAACGGCCAAAGGCTTTTGCCGCCTCGAATGCTTGTTTAACATTTTGAACGGCATCGTAGGTGCGAGCTTTTTCAATGAAAACGCAGGCGCGCCAGAGATTGCCGTCTGCGTCACGGTGAAATGATTGGCCGTCGTGCGCCGGAATCAAGGTTAACACGCGGCGGCTTGAGTCGTGTGCGTCCGTCTTTTTTTTGCCGAGATGCGCTGTGACGCGCTGGAGATTCTCCATGAGCGCCACGGGGTTTTTGAAAATGTGGTGATTGATGCGCTGAAAAATGTAACGGACGCGGAACCCCGACTGGTCAAACACGACGCAATAAGTGTCATTCACGTGGCCGCTGCCGTAAGGCTCGGCGGCCAGGAATTCGCCGTGGATTTGGAAGTGGCGCGCGACGGCACGAATATCGTGTTTCAAGGGGAGGTCCAAAATCTTCATGAGTGATCGCCGTGAGTGAAGCCGGCCATCGCGTCATTTACCAGGTCGGATCGCAATTGTTCCGCCCGGCCGCAAAAAGAATATGCGCCGGCAAATTCGCCCGCGTCAACGGCGGGCAAAATACCGAATAAAATTCCAACGAGGACGGATTTCATGGCGTGTTATTTCGATTCCAACACGATTACTTCAAATGGCTTAAGCGCAAACGTGTGCAATTCTCCGGCGACAATTTTGACGGCCGGCAAGGCGTGGTCATTTTTCCATGGGCTGTGCAGATGGAAAGTATTCTTCGCGTTTGACGGAAGCTCGAAGAGGCGCGCGACATCCGCGGTGAATGCCGCGGGTTTGTCGTCCGGATTGCGCAAGACGAGAATCGCTTTGCGTGGCGACCATGACGCCCAACCGTAAACTTCACCATTGCCCGGATTGCCGCCGACCCAGTGCGTGTCCACCAGCACCTCGGCGTTGGCCCGCGACCAGTTTGCCGCTTCCGCGAGATCGTCCCAGTTTCTTTGGTTTAACAAAGCGGGGGTGATATACATTTCCTGCAACTGCGTGCCGTTGCCGAAAAAGTCGCGGACTTCATCGGTGAAGTCGTTATCGCTCGTCACGTTTAATTTATTCGCGTTGGTGGCGTAAATGATTCCGTGCAGCATGATCGCGTTCAACGGATAAAGCGGGCCGCGCTGAATAACGTTGCTCCAGGTTTGCGTGTCGCGATAGGTGATCCATTGCTGGCGGTCCGAACCTTTGCCGTGGAACGAATGATCCGAACCGCCGCGCCAGGTGGAGTCCACATAAAGCAGCCAGAACGGCGACGGCCACGTGCCAGTGGTTTGATTGATGTAAATGTCGGGCTTGGCCGCGCGCAAGTCGGCGACGAGCCGCAGCATCGCATCGCCATCGCGGGTGAGGCCGCTTTCGCTCGCCCTGGCGCCTGCGGCTAGGCCGTCGAATTTGAATTGGTTCACGCCGTATTTTTGAATCATCTCCAGGCAGATGTCGTGAAAGCGCTGGTAGTATTTCGGTCCGGCGAGCGAGAAGCCGCTGGCGTTCGTCTCAAAACCGAACTGGCTGCCGTAGGCGAGCCGCTGACGTTTCGGTTCCTGGTAGCCGCCGAACGGTGAAACCCAAACGCCGATGCCCGAATTGAATTTCGCGGCCTCTTTTTTTAACGGTGTAAAACCATTCGGAAAACCGTTGTGAAATTTCCAAAGTGTCTGGTTGTCGTCCCAGCCGTCGTCGAACAGGAACGATTCCATTTTCACGCCGCGTTTTTGGACCAGCTCGCGGCCAAACTGGTCAATCGCTCCGAGACTTTCAGCCTCGGTGAATTTCCGCGTGTTCCACGCAATATCATACCACGCGTTGTAATGCAGGAACGTCCGGTAGGGATGCGTGCGTTCACGCTCGAGGTAGGCGAGAAAACCGCGCCGTAACTGGCCGTCCGGCACAACGCCGATCACAAAGCTTTGGGTCAGCGTTTCACCGTCCTTCAATACCGCATTGCGCAGAAAACTGCACCTGACCGACGAATCGGGGCCCACGACGTTCTGTGACATCGGATGTTCGTAACCCAAAAAGAAATCACCGGAGACGACGGGCGAGCCATCCACCGTGCCGAAGGTTTTTGCGCCGGAAACCGTCTGATTGAACAATACGATTTCTTTTACGAGCACGTCTTTGCCCGTGGCGCGAAGTGTGAGTTCCTGCCGGACATACGTTGAGCCGTCGCGCAGAATCACGCGCCAATTGGCGGAAAGATTTTTATTCGGCAACAAAAACCTGACGACGAGCTGCTTGCCGGGAAAATGTTTTGCCAGCGTCGGTGAATCCGGATCGCGCGTGAGCGCCTCCAGTTGAGGCTGGCCCGACAGCGTGAAATCCGAGGCGTGCAACACCGTTCCATCGCCGAGCGTTAGTTGAAAACATTCGCCTTCGAGGGGTAGCGTTTTGTTGTTGAGCTTGTCGTCCACGCGGGTGGGATGAAGTGTGCCGGCTGTTAAATCACCGCGCCACACGATGGCTTTGCCCTCCAATTTCAATTCGGCGGCGATGCCGCAGGACAGCGAGGCGAACAACAACAGGCAGGCGAGGGTGGATTTCATATTCGGTGTCTTGAATTCCGTCAAGTTGTTGTTTAAGGATTTAAAGGGCACATCGCAAGACAGAGATGGATAAATTTTCTCTGGCTGAGTCAAAAGGTAATCTGCTTCTTGCGTCATCAGAATCTAAATCGAAATTGCGGCGGCGGATAATCCGTGCGAAATGTCGGCGCCGGCAAACCTTCATGGTTGCCGAAAGACGCTTCGTCGGCGTCGCGTTCACGTGAACCCTCAATCGAATCAAAACTTGCCTCGAAATCGTCAGTGAAATCTTCAGTAATGGAGCGTGGGAAGAGCAGGAATAAGCAATGACGGGTGTGATTTGAACTGATGGTCAGCCAGCCCCGCCCGCATCAATTGCAACCCCCGGAACCCTAAGCACCACCTCTCCCCGGCCCTCTCCCCCACTTCGTGGCGGAGAGGGAGAGGACATCGCGCTCGGCCATTTTGACCATCACTTTGAATCACGCCCAGCAATGACCGAGCGGCTTGCGTTTCACTGGCACAAATGCTATTTAAAAGGTCTAAATTTGAGCGTAAAGGCCCGACTGAAGGGCTGGTTGGGGTCATTGGCTTCACTTCAAAGTGGCGGATTTCTTTTCGCCGGGGTGGGGGACGAAGTTTTTCGGGAACATTTCGACGGCTGGTTCCTCATGATTATGTTGTGAAGCCGGTGTTCCGTGGGACTTGAAAACAAAGAAAGCAAAGATCATGAATAAACTTTCCGGATTGACCGCAAGCTGTTTTATCCTGGCGTCCTCCATAATATCCAGCTACGCGCAGAGCGCGGTGGCTACCATCTCTGAAGTGACGGGTTCTGGCGGCAATTTTGATTACACCATAACGTTACAGAATACCGGGACTCTAAATCTCAACAGCTTTTGGTATGGCTGGACGATCAGCGGAAATAACCTGCCCTCCAACCCGTCCAGCGCGGGAAACTCGCTTGGCTGGGCCAATGTGCTCGACTTCAATTCCATCCAGTGGCAAAACACAACCGGCGCGTCAGCACTCGCACCCGGTCAATCGGCGACCTTCACCTTTGTCAGCACCTCCACACTTTCGGCAATCACCACACCCCCTTCCGGGGCGTCGGTTGCTTATACCAGCGACCTTGTCCAGTTTAATCAGGGGATTGCCGGACAAAGCACTGCGGTATTCTCTCCCACGGTCGCGAGTGTGCCAGAGCCCTCTAGCTTAAGCATCCTCGCAATGGGGTCGGCCATCGTGGCTATTTCGTTCAGACGGCGGGCCGCAAAATAATCGGAGCCGACTCAAATTTTGCTTGGAGTGGCAGGGGAAATTTGTGATTTCCATCGTCATTTCCCGCGCCCCTCCGGGGCGCTGTTATTTATAGGATCGATACCGGGGATGTTATCCCCGGCTAATATCCAACACAACGTCGAACGCTCGACTCAAATCGCCGCTGAACGATTGAGGGAATCAAACGTTTGACGTGATATTTCGCCAGTCCAGAAGCTTTTTTGGGTCTTCACGCGCTCATACGCAAGTTGGCCCGTCTCATGCGATACCCAATCACGTATGAAACGTTTCAATGAAGAATCACTGCCGGATGCGAACACGAAATCGTCAACCAGGGAGAAGTTCACGCGCCGTGGATTTCTCAAAGTTGGATCCACGGCATTGGCTGTCGCCGGAATCGTCCCCACTGTGAGTGCCCTCGATGCGAGCAGGAGTGATCCCGGTCCGGCCAACCAGATGCTTGACGGCCAAAACCAGGATTCCATGTGGCCACCCGACACGGACTCCAAAAGTTTGGTCCCGACGTTCAAGTATCCATTCTCGCTTGCGAACAAGCGCGTTTACGAAGGGGGATGGTCGCGGGAAGTGACCGTTCGGGAATTGCCGGTGTCAAAGTCCATGGCAGGCGTAAACATGAGGCTCACGGCGGGAGGAGTCCGTGAGTTGCATTGGCACTCGGCCGTCGAATGGGCCATCATGCTGTATGGGACGGCGCGGATTACGGCGATTGATGCGAATGGCAAGAGTTTCGTCGCCGATGTGAAGAAAAATGAGCTGTGGTATTTTCCGAGCGGGATTCCGCATTCGATTCAGGGTCTCGGGGCGGACGGTGCGGAATTCATGCTGGTATTCGACGATGGAAATTTTTCCGAGGCCGAGACAGTGCTCCTGAGCGATTCGATGGCCCACCTGCCGCGCGAGGTGTTATCAAAAAACTTCGGTGTTGCCGAAAGCGCCCTCAAGGATTTGCCCAGGCAAGAGTTATTTATTTTCCAGACCGAGGTTCCCGGGCCGCTGGAGGCGGATCGAACGGCCGCCGCCGGTTCGCTGGGCGCATCGGTTGAAAATTTCGCCTTTCGCACCATGGATTTCCCGGCAACCAAACGCACAAAAGGCGGTGAGGTGCGCATTGTGGATTCGAGCACGTTCAAAGTCTCAACCACAGTGGCGATGGCCATGGTTACTCTCCGTCCGGGCGGACTGCGAGAATTGCATTGGCATCCCAATGCCGACGAGTGGCAATACTACATCAGTGGGCGGGGCCGAATGACGGTGGTGGCGACGGGAAATCGCGCCCGCACGCTGGATTTCCAGGCGGGGGATGTCGGGTACGTGGAGAAAACATTGCTGCATTATGTCGAGAACACCGGCGACACAGACCTGGTGTTTCTCGAAATGTTCAAGAGCAGTTTTTACCAGGATTTCTCACTCTCGGAATGGCTGGCTCATACACCGCCGGAACTGGTCATGGCGCATCTTCATATCGACAAAGCGGCGCTCGACGCGATTCCGAAGGAGGAGCCCGTGATTATGCCAGGTTAAATATTTGCCAAAAGTAATTTCCGGGATGGTGGAGGCAGGCCTTTGGGTTTACCTCGATTCCGGGCAGGGAATCGCCACCATTTCGGAAATTACTTTTGGCAATTCCAGATAATTTGAACGATGTATTATCAATGCGGTGATGTTTTGTGAAAGGCTCGTCTCTACTTTCCCGGCCGGTCAGAGAAGTTGTGATGCGGCGGATGAATGGTTCCACGGCGGCTGACGAAAAAGATTTTCTTGCCGCCGAGGAGCCGCTGGAAATCCATGTGGAAAACCATAGCGTTGCCGTCGTGATGCGAACACCTGGCGAAGATCGCGAACTGGCGGCGGGGTTTCTTGTGACCGAGGGTCTGGTACACACGGCGGATGATCTGGTTGACATCCGGCACCGCCCGCATTGCTTTGCGCTGGCGCAGGATGGAAGTCGGAGCCGCCGGGAAGTGAAGAAAAAAGCGGCTGGCGTGGGAATTGACCGAGGTGGGCGGGAAACAAATTTTTCGGAGGGCAATGTGATCAACGTGCGGCTGGCAAATCCGGAATCCATGGATCTGAAAAAGCTTACGCGTCATGTCTTCACCTCTTCGAGCTGTGGCATCTGCAGCAAAGCATCCATCGAGGCGGTGCGACAACAATTTCCCCCCGTGGAAGATAATTCTGAGGTCGAGCCTCGCGTGCTATCGGGATTGCCCGCCGCGCTCGCTGCCGCGCAGGAGACATTCAAAAGCACCGGCGGCTTGCACGCGTGCGCTTTATTTGATCTGACCGGCAAGCTGCTCGTGCTTCGGGAAGACGTGGGACGCCACAACGCACTGGACAAAGTAATAGGGTGGGCTTTGCTGGGCGGCCGTTTGCCGCTTCGTGAACACATCCTGCTGCTCAGTGGACGCACCTCTTTTGAGATGATGCAGAAGGCGCTGGCAGCGGGAGTTCCCATTGTGGCCGCGATCTCCGCGCCGAGCAGCCTGGCCGCTGAATTCGCGCGCGATAGTGGGCAAACATTGGTGGGATTTCTGCGTGGCGAACGAATGAACATTTACGCCGGCGCCGGCCGAGTGCGCCAAAGTTGAGCGGTCACGACAGACAGGGCAGACGCATCTAAAATTTCCAATGTAGATTTTGTTAGCATTTTGGCTCGACACCGAATTGCTTCTGATTAAAATTTCAACTCCCTCATTTTCGACTATTTAAAATGAGGGAGTTGCTGTTTTTAACGGTTCCAGTCTCAACGGTTCCAGTCTCAAGGGTTCCAGTCTCAAGGATTCCAATCTTAACGGTTCCAATCTTAACGGTTCCAATCTTAACGGTTCCAATCTTAACGGTTCCAATCTTAACGGTTCCAATCTTGACGGTTCCAATCTTGACGGTTCCAATCTTGACGGTTCCAATCTTGACGGGGGTGTGATTTGAACTGATGGTCAGCCAGCCCCGCCCGCATCAATTGCAACCCCCTGAACCCTAAGCACCACCTCTCCCCGGCCCTCTCCCCCACTTCGTGGCGGAGAGGGAGAGGACATCGCGCTCGGCCATTTTGACCATCACTTTGAATCACGCCCTCTTGACGGTTCCAATCTTGACGGTTCCAATCTTGACGGTTCCAATCTCAACGGTTCCAATCTCAAGGGTTCCAGTCTTAAGGGTTCCAGTCTCTCTAGTATCGGGGCTAATCTCCGCGCAAAATAATCCTTGGCCCTCCGGTTAGTCTTGCCGCATTCACCGACATTCCATCAACTGAACAGGCAAGTTCTCCGTCGGAGCCGAAGTGACGGAATTGCGACGTGCCGTCGAACGCTCGACGTTATTTGTGGCAGGCAGAACCTCGCTGGCCATTTCGCCCGGGTGCATTTCTTTTGTTTTTTCCTCAGCCGCAGTGCGTTCTGAAGAATAAGCTAAGGCGTTTTTGAAGTTGGCCCGATCAATGCAAGTCATCACGACATATGATTGCAGTTGAAACCAACAAACGTTCTCCGGAAATGAGCGAGGGTCGTCCTGCGCTCGAAGTTCGCTTGCAGTTCGTGGACGGTTCTGAGGAGACCTTCAGGCAACACGCCAGCAATGCCGCGAAAGACATTTTGCAGCGAATCAACCCGGCCCAATTATTCAGCCAAGCGCGAATCGTGGTTGCTGATGACTATTCGAAATCGGTCTTTGTCTGCTCTCACATCAATCGGATTGATTTTGTCTTTAACGGCGACGGCTTCTCCCATATCCCGTGGGACCACGCCGATATCGTCGAATTGACGGAAGAGGAGTTCCGCAAGCACGTGCCTGCAAACGACGCCTCGCGTCTTCAGAAACGGGCGCAGCCCCAGCGGGTGGGTGATCTGCTGGTTTCGTTTCTCAAGTTGAGAATGCGCGGGGGCAGCCACGTTTATTTGATGAATGAAATTCTGGTGAAACTGCCCGCTGAGAGTCATTCGTATATGCAGCGGTTTCTTTCGAAAGGCGCCGTTGCCATTCGCCTGGCGAACGGCGGGCTTGGCGTTTTAAATATGGCCAACCTCATCGGCTACACGGTTTATCCGGGGGTCGCTGAAGTTCCGGAGGATACCTGGATGGCGCAGCCGGGGCTAAACAAAGAATGATAAACATTATGAAACGACTCACTGATTTTCACCCGGGCGTTTTGCTGGCGGCTGGCCTCGGAGCAGGGTTGCTTCTGGGCAGTGGCCTGACCGGAGTACAATCCAATCCGCTTGTGCCGCAAGCTCACGCGCAACCAGCTACGGACCCAAAACCAGGCGGTGTTGATGCAACGCAACCGGATCTGCAAACAGTCAGTGAGCGGTTGCCGGATCAGGCCAACGTCATGGCGGATGTGGGCTATCACTTCGCAAACCTGTGGTTTGCCGCGGATAAACAGAACTGGCCGCTGGCAAATTACTATTTGAGCGAGACGCGAGCCCATTTGAAATGGGCCGTACGGATTCATCCGGTGCGAAAGACTTCGACCGGCGCGGAGGTGAACTTGGATAGAATTCTGGAAGCTGTGGACGGCAGTTTGCTCGCCGGGGTTGGAAGCGCCATCACGAATAAGGACGTCGTAAAGTTCAAGGCCGAATATCAACAAACTCTTCAGGGCTGTTATGCCTGCCACATGGCGTGCGAAAAGCCTTTTCTCCGGCCACAAATACCGACCTCACCAGCCGTGTTGATTATTAATTTCGATCCCAACGTCAACGGGCAGTGATCCGGTCCAACGGAAAAAATGACGCCTTGAAAGGCAAAACAAAGGCAAGCGCTATGAAAGTTTTCTCCCGGGTCCTGGTGGCAAGTGCAATGGGCGCTGCCGTCGTGAACGGCGCACACGCGGAGGACGCTCATTCGCCGGCGGTGTCGCCGCCAGCCTTCACGGCCCTTCGCTACGATGAAGACTACAGCTATCTTAAGGACCCGGCAGCCCGCACGAACGCTTTTGATCCCATCAAATATATCCTGCTGAATGAACGGGAAGATATGTATCTCACGCTGGGGGGACAATTGCGTGACCGTTACGAATATTTTCAGAACAACACGTTTGGCGGCGGCGCGCAGGACGGCACGGGATACAATCTGGTCCGGGCGATGCTCAATGCGGACCTGCATTTGGGTCCGTATTTGCGGGTGTTCGTCCAGGGAATCAGCGCAACGGAGCAAGGCCGCGAGGGCGGAGCGCGGCCGAGCGACCGCGATCAAATTGATCTTCACCAGGCATTTGCTGAAATCACGATCCCCTTTGGCGGGGAAGAGAGCTTCTCTGTTCGCGGCGGCCGGCAAGTCATGGTTTTTGGCGCCCAGCGTCTCATCGGCGTGTCCGATTGGACCAATGTCCGCCGGACTTTCGATGGTGTGCGAGGAACACTGAGCACGCCGGGGAACACCTTGGACGTGTTTTACGCGCGCCCAGTGCGGGTGCTACCGTCCAGTTTCGACGACGACATTCCGGGTACTTTCATTACGGGGGTTTATGACACGTGGGATGTCCCTGGTGCCTGGGCGAAGAAGGCGCAGACAAAGTTGGATATGTACGCCTTCTATGTCGAGCAGCAGAGCATCACATTCAACCAAACCACAGGCGGCGAAAAGCGTTACACCTTTGGGACGCGGTTGTCAGGGTCTCCGAAACCGTTCGATTTCGATTTCGAGGCTGATTATCAGTTCGGGAGGTTCATGGAGAAGGATGTCCAGGCGTTTTCCGTTGCCGCGATGGGCGGATACACACTGGCAGATTGGAGGTTCTCGCCCCGGATGTTTCTTGGAGCTGACATTGCCAGCGGCGGACGGAACAATAATCCGGGCGACGCTTTCGACCAGCTTTTTCCCTCCGGGCACGACCAGTTTGGAATTATCGATGCCATAGGGCGGCAAAACATTATTGATGTCCATCCGGGATTCACCCTGACGTTGTTGGAAAACAGACCTGGCGCAGAACGATTGACCTTGCTCACGGAGTATCGCCAGTTTTGGCGCGAGAGCGATCAGGACGCCGTCTATACTTCATCCGGGAGCATCTTGAGGAGCGGCGGGGGAAGCAACGCCAGAGGAATCGGCGGTGAAATTGATTTGCAGGTGAATTGGCAGATTGATCG
>Ga0193718_1000177_pt1 | contig 15378 bp, 13 predicted proteins | sample U2a1metaG_FD_144918 | JGI IMG/M metagenome (GOLD analysis project Ga0193718, IMG submission 144918) | Soil microbial communities from a riparian zone of the East river system, Colorado, United States - U2a1 | ecosystem: Environmental > Terrestrial > Soil > Riparian zone | place: USA: East River... | reverse complement strand
CAAAGCTATTGGCGTTAGCCTGTGGTGTAAGCCTCACATAATCATTAAAACTGCGGCTGATGGTGGGCAGCCGTGTGATCTCCTGGTTGGAAATATTGGTTGAAGCCCCTGTGCGGTCAGAGTTAAAAACATCTGCTTTGGAAGTAACAACCTGGATTTCCTGAAGTTGAGTTCCACTTTCTGTCAATATGAAATCCACATCCGTCGAATTACCGAGTGTGAGAAAAATACCATCCCTTTCCTGCTGTTCAAAGCCTACAAAGGAGACCGTGATTTTGTAAGGTCCTCCCACCTTGGCATTTGGGATGGTAAAACGTCCGTCCACCCTCGCCGCGGCACCATATTGACTGCCCGTAGGCTGATGAACAGCAATAACGTTGGCTCCCGGGAGCACCCCACCCTTTTTGTCCCTGATGATCCCGTTGATACTTGCTGTTGTCACGCCCTGCGCCAGGACAGTCGCGGAGCCAGCCAGAAAAAAGGAGATTGCCACGAGTAAATATTTCTTCATAAAATTGGGGTTAGGTTATTCGATTTCGAATCGCCAAAAATATCCTTTTGTCGATTAATTAGTCCACCTTCAGTTTTAAATCTTTCGCCAATTTTGTTAACAATTTCATAAAGTCTTGAGCCGCTTATACTTTTGCGCCGGCAGTTTGAGTAAAGAAACAATCTAATTTTTACCCCAAGTCAATTGATCATAAGATGAGAAAAAGATCACCCACTGTCCTGGGCCCCGATTGGCAACGTTTGCGGAAAATCGGGAGATTGACTTCTTTACATCGATATCGACCACCGCTCCTTCCTTTATGGTAAAATTTCAAACCCTTATTCAAAAGTTCGGCAAAAAGGGCGAGAAGACGGGATGGACGTACATCGTGGTCGGGGCCAAATTCGCCCATCAATTAAAGCCAGGCTCCAAAGTGTCGTTCCGTGTGAAAGGCCGTCTCGACTCCTGGCCATATAAAGGCCTGGCCCTTTTGCCTATGGGCGAAGGGGATTTTATCCTTCCTCTGAACGCGACCATCCGGAAAGCCATTCGAAAAAAACAAGGCGACAAGCTCCTCGTCGAAATGAACCTGGATAGCAAGGTACCTGTCTTGTCTGCCGATCTTCTAAAGTGCCTGAAGGCAGAACCGGCTTCTCAGGCCTTTTTTAAATCCTTGGCGACGTCACACCAGCATTACTTCAGTAAGTGGATTGAAAGCGCCAAGACGATCCACACCAAAACCAAGCGAATTGTTATGGCGGTGACGGCTTTGGCCCAACGGCAGGGTTATGGGGAAATGATAAGGGCGAATAAGTCGGTAAGGGGTAATCGGTGATCGGTGATCGGTGATCGGTGATCGGTGATCGGTGAAAGTTGGACTAAATTTGAAGAGTGAGGCTCTTTACACGGAAAATTATTTTAGGACAAAAGAAATAGATTCAATAAACCAGTACGTTATGAGCTTCATTACCTTATCGGAAATTACTCCCAAAGAAATCGTTCCCGGATTTCGAGGACGGTTTATCCATTCCCAGAATATGACGGTGGCGTATTGGGATATTCAAGCTGGACATTCGATCCCCCGTCACCAGCATGTGCACGAAATGATTGTGAATGTCATCCGCGGCAAGCTGGAATTGACGATTGATACGGAAACACGAATTTTAGAGGCCGGAATGGCCGCCATTATTCCATCGCAAATTCCGCACACGGCAAAGGGCATCACTGACTGTTTTGTCATTGATGTATTTCATCCTGTGAGGGAGGATTACCGGATCTAGTTCCTTGCCACGAAGACACTAAGGTTTTTTACTTAAAATTCCATGTTTTATTTCTTGGCTGCCAGCCAAAAAAATAATCTTAGTGCCTTTGTGTCTTTGTGGCCAGATTACATACAGCAAGTTTCGGGTTGAATGTCCAGGTCACCAGTCTGATTTTTACAAAAAAAAATCATGAACTGGCAAACCATCTACCAATCCCTGGATGAAAGAGGATACGCCACCATTCCCAGCGTGTTGTCACCCGAAGAGTGCCAACACCTGTCCGGACTTTACCACGACGATCATTTGTTCCGCAGCACCATCAACATGGAGCGGTACCGGTTTGGCAAGGGGGAATATAAATATTTTGATTATCCCCTCCCTCCCGCCATACAAGCGCTCAGGGAATCATTGTACGGTCCGTTGGCCTCCTTCGCCAATACGTGGATGGATCATCTTTCGATAGCCTATCGCTATCCCATGACGCATCGGGAATTATTGCAAGAATGTAAAGCAAAAGGTCAGACCCGCTCCACTCCCTTGATGCTGCGGTATGAGATCGGAGGATTCAACACCTTGCACCAGGATCTGTATGGGGATATTTATTTCCCTTTTCAAGTCGTGCTGGTTTTGAGTGAGCCGGGGAAGGATTATGAAGGGGGTGAATTTGTTCTCGTCGAACAATTGCCACGGGCACAATCCCGCGTGGAGGTGATCCAGCCCCGCCAGGGTGACGCTGTGTTCTTCACTACCCAATACCGGCCTGTAAAAGGGGCCCGCGGCTTTTATCGCGCCAAAATGAAACATGGAGTGAGTCCATTGAAATCAGGGACACGCTATGTCCTGGGAATAATTTTTCACGATGCTGCGTAGCCCAATTTGAGTATGGTACGCCATCAGGATCTCAGCAACCATCGGCTCCACTCGATGATTCGAAAAGGAGAGATCCGATACGCCGGCAACGTCAGGCTAAAAATCTATGGAACGTTGGAGTGCTCTTCCGGCAAACGGATGAAAAAAGTTAACCGTGTGTTTTTTAAAGATGCCGGGGCTGCCCGGGCTGAGGGATTTCGACAATGCAGGCATTGTTTAAAGACCAGTGTTGCGAAAATTTAATTTTACAACGTTGATGTACCTTAAATACCCCTAATGATAACCATTCCGAGCTCTACTTGATTTCTCAAAACTAATTGGTCGCAGCACTAGTGGCCTGTCAGGCCTCCCAAAATTGTCCTCTAATTGATATCTCAAAATTGATTGGTTGGAACACTATGGACGCAAGACTATCTGGACCCCTTCTTCAAATCCTCCGCTATGAATAAAACATAATCCTTTCCTTTTAAAAAACCTTTTCCCCACTCTGCATCATACTTATCCGTAATACCCAGGGCCGGAATGTCTTCGACCTTTTTCCCTTTCTTGAGAGCCGCGGCAACCTGATCGCGTACGTCAGTGAGTTTGTCCCGGAAGATTTTCACCTCGGCTTTGGTAGCCAATTCACCATGACCCGGTATTACTTTTGAATGCTCATCCATCACCGGAAGTAATTTGTCGAGATAGGCAATAAATCCGTTGATGCCGCCCCCTCTGGAGGCATCGATATAGGGATACCCGTAGCGAACGAATATGTCGCCGGTGTGAAACACGTTCGCTTTCTTAAAATGAACAATCACATCGCCATCGGTATGTCCGTTGCCGAAATGAAGCAGATCAATGTCTTCATCATTAAGATGTAAACTGACTCTGTCGGCAAGGGTGATGACCGGCCAGGCATCCTTGTCCCGCGGGGGTTCCTTGGTTTCTTTATACACATGCTCCTTCATCATTCGTTCCCGTACGCGCTCATGAGCGATGACGGTAACGCCCATCCGTTTGAAGTTCTCATTTCCACCGGAATGGTCCCCATGGACATGGGTATTGATCAGAAACCGGATCTCACCGGGGTCAAGGGATTTGATCGCATCCTTGATTTTTTGCGACAGGGGAGCAAACTGGTCATCAATCATCAGAACGCCGTCCTTGCCCGTAAGCACCCCTATATTTCCACCCGAGCCTTTTAGCATGTAAATATGCTCATCGACTTTAATCGGTTTGATTTTCACCGTGTCAAAATTCTCCTGGGCAAGGGATGCAAATACAACCATAATTCCGCTGAGGAGTAAAAAGTGTTTTTTCATAATGAAGGGCTAAACGTGCGCTTAAAGGTAGTCATCGGCTGTTAATTCGCATGAACCGTCCATCCACAAAGTTGAGCAAGAAACAGATTGAAAAGCCTGCCGAACGGTCACAATTTTGATCCATCGAAGCTCAGACACCCCTCCCTCGCACAGCGGAGTCGCTGAAGAGTCGAAAAAAAATTATTATCAACAACAAAACTTTAAATTGTATGACCGTGACGACCGAAGAACCCATCAATTATCACCGCATTGAGCAAGCGATCCAGTATCTGGAAAATAACGTCCAGCGGCAACCCGACCTGGATGAGGTTGCGGAAAAAGTCCACCTCAGTCCTTTTCATTTCCAACGAATCTTTACAGCGTGGGCGGGCATCAGCCCAAAACGGTTTTTACAATACCTGACGGTCGATTTCCTGAAATCAAAACTACAGGATTCAAAGAACCTGGCTGAAGTAGCAGAGGCGGCCGGACTTTCGAGCCAAAGCCGGGTGTACGATTTGTTCACCACACTTGAAGCGGTCACACCGCTCGAATATAAACACAGCGGCGCCGGCATCCGCATCGACTATGGATTTCATGAAACTCCTTTTGGAGGGTGTCTGTTGGGTGCGACGGAGCGAGGCATTTGTTGGCTTTCCTTTTTAAGTACCGACGAAGACCCTAAGTATGAATTGGAAAAAATGAAGGAACATTGGCACCATTCGGTGTTCTATCAAAATCAGGAGTTGTCTTACTCTTTCGCTCAGAAAATTTTCCATAGCCATCCTTCTGCTGAGCGTGGCAGCACCGGAGGTGGTGGAAACGAGGGCAAACTCCATCTTTTTGTGAAGGGCACCAATTTCCAAGTCAAAGTTTGGGAGGCGCTGTTAAGAATTCCTATGGGTGATGTTACGACTTATCAGCAAATCGCCAAGTCGATACAAAATCCAAGGGCATTGCAGGCCGTTGGCTCGGCAGTCGGTTCCAATCACGTGGCTTACTTGATTCCTTGCCATCGGGTGATCCGCAAAGATGGGGTTCCCGGAGAATACCGCTGGAGTGCGTTGCGAAAGAAAAGTATAATTGGCTGGGAAATGGCGAAAATGTCTTGATATAAAAAGTTAACCCAAGGTAAATAAATTCATAAACAAATAGATTCTGTGTTGAAGTGCTGAAGTGTTAAGGTGTTGAAGTAAGGGGTCCTACACATCGCCTCGGTACCCATCAACATCAACCCATCCACACACCACCACATCAACACAACTCAGTTGGTATTAATAATTTCCTCCTATATTCTATGTGTTCCCCACTAACCCTTCAAATGGTACGCCTTCGGTTTGGTGAACGCCCGAAGACCGGCATGGGAAAGCGTTGCCCCGATCCCTGAGTGCAGACGGCCGCTCCAGGGCAAGGCGGCGCTCACGCGATCACAACAATTCCAGTAGCCGGTTCCGGAATTAATTTGCTGAAGAATTTTTTCCGCCCGTGCCTGGCCGGCGCTATAAACCGATGCGGTGAGGCCGTACTCCGTGTCTTGCATAAGGGCAACGGCTTCCTCGTCGTTCTTTACTTTCATGATGCCGATGATAGGACCAAATGATTCGTCACGCATCACGCTCATGGTATGATTCACATTTACCAACACGGTAGGCTCAAAATAATATCCCTTTCCGGGAATCGGTTTCCCTCCAGCGATGATGCTGGCTCCTTTTTCTACTGCATCTTTAACCTGGTGCTCCAAAACGCCGACTTGCCCTTTGCGGCTTAACGGTCCAATGTAAACACCGGCTTCCGTTGGCTTTCCGATCTGCCAGGATTTCACCTCCTTCGTGAACTCATCCAAATACCGATCGTAAACTTTTTCGTGAACATAGATCCGCTCTACCGAACAACAGCTTTGACCATTGTTGTAAAAGGCGCCGTCCGCGGTTCCCGCCGCTACCGCTTTGATATCCGGCACATCATCCGCAACATACAAGGGGTCTTTGCCGCCGAGTTCGCATTGACAAGGCACCATTTTGGGCGCCACCTTTTCATAAATGTATTTTCCGGTTTTGTAAGAACCTGTAAAAAAATATCCGTCAAACGGAAGGTCCAACAACAATTCCCCAACTGCGCTCGCTCCCAGGGCAACCTGAAACGCATCGGCGGGCACACCCGCTGCTTTTAATAGCCGTTCCATCTCCAGGCCGGTAAGGGAGGAGTATTCAGATGGTTTGTACAACACCGCATTCCCCGCCAGCAAGGCAGGAACAAACGCATTGACGCCTACCAAATAAGGATAATTCCAAGCCGAAATATTGCACACGACACCCAGTGGTTCGTAAGAGATTTTTTCCGCCAACCCCGGCTCACGGGCCATCCATTCGTCCGACAAATATTTTTCCGTGTTTTCCGTTAACCATTTGATCCTGGTCCTGGCCCCATTGACTTCATTACGCGATTGCTGCAAGGGCTTACCCACCTCGGAAGTTAATACCTCGGAAAGGTGCTCGATATTCTTTTCCAGCAAATTCGAAAAGATCCGGATGACGTTTACCCGGTCCGAAAGCGGTGTCTTGTCCCACAATGGTTGGGCGGCGCGAAGGGCTTGAAACTTGACGGATATGGTCTCAAGGGTATCTTCCTTGACCTCTTTAATGATTTCTTCGGTAGCTGGATTGATGATTTGCATGTTTTTCCTCACCCCCGGCCCCTCTCCATAAATGGAGAGGGGAGGAGTTATCTTATTAGATTCCTTTGTTTTAATACTTCAAAATTAAACCCAACCCTCTTCCCCCTCTCCAATATGGAGAGGAGCCGGGGGTGAGCAGGTTAATGTGTTCTTATACTTTTTATAAAACTGTCCTTAATATTTTTCACCAATGGACTTCCCTGATCTGTCATTCGCTCGGGATGCCATTGTACGAGTAACAAAAACGAATGACCATTGGTTTTCTCCCTTTCCAATCCTTCGACAATACCGTCGGCAGAGACCGCATTGACTCTCAACCCTTGTCCGATCCGGTCTGCTCCCTGATGATGCGCACTATTGACCTCTCCCTTCTCCTCTCCTGCAATCTTTAATAATAAGCTTGAGGGCTCCAGGTTTACCATATGGTATCGGTCCACTCCCTTGATTTTGGAATGGTCGGGCTTTCCGGCAGAGGGGATATCTGGAATAAGGGTCCCGCCAAAGAATACATTGGCCAGTTGCAAGCCCCTGCAGATACCCAACACAGGCAGTTGATTCTGTTGTGTATAGTCCAATACCTTCCACTCAAATTCATCCCGCTTCCCATCCATATTATCCTGCTCGCAAAGCTTCAAATACTCAGGCCGGTTATAAAACCGGGGATGAATGTCCTCTCCGCCGGTTAACAAAACAGCGTGGCATTTCCTTATTTCATCAAAATTGTTTTTGACGTGACTTAGTTTTAGGACCTCCACGCCGGGTTCGTTCAAAATCCATTTTTCGTAATTCGGATATTTCGAGCAATCCGTTATACCAATGATTGTTTTCCCGTTCACAGCGCTTTCTGATATAACCGTTTGAAGTCTTCGCGATTTACCGGCTTGGGGTTGTTGGGATGCGCAAAATCGGCAATGGCCAGGTCCGCTAAGGTTTCGATGTGCTCTTGCTTTACGCCGATGTCGCGGAGCCGGTGAGGGATGTGGATAGCGGCGTTGAGGTCAATTAAATATTTTATCACGGCCTCTCCGGTTTCCTTTTTCAACTCCAGCGTTCGGGCAATCTGTTTGAATTTAGATTCAAAACCCAGAATGTTGAATTCCATTCCGTAGGGAATATTGACGGCGTTTGCCAACCCATGATGTGTATCGAGCAGGGCCGAAAGCGGGTGGGCGAGGGAGTGGACTACGCCTAATCCCTTTTGAAAGGCTACGGCCCCCATCAACGATGCCATCAGCATGTTCCCTCGCGATTCCAGGTCAGGCTTGTTCACTGCTCTTTCCAGCGACCGGTTAATGATCGAAATTCCTTCCAGCGCAATTCCTTCACACAACGGATGGGGCATTTTAGCCAGATAGGCTTCCATGTTGTGTGTTAAGGCATCCATTCCAGTTGCTGCCGTGATGGCCGACGGTAACTCCATCGTCAAGAAGGGGTCTGCAAATACAATTTTAGCAATTAGCTTGGGCGCAAAAAGGATCTTCTTCTGATGCGTGATGTCGTCGGAGATGACGGCGCTTCTGCCCACTTCGCTTCCCGTACCTGCCGTGGTCGGGATCGTGACAAAATGAGGCACGTCGTTGGTGATGTACACGTCACCGCCGATCAGATCGTCGTATTTAAAAAGGTCTTCCCGGTGATTGACCCTTAAAACAATCGCCCGCGCCACATCCAGGGCGGCACCCCCTCCAATACCAACAATGGAATCCCGTTTTGTGCCATCGAAAACATCGGTTCCTTTGTACGCGTCGGACTTGACCGGGTTTTTATGTATGTCGTGGAATACCTCGACAGACAGATTTTTTTTCTTCAGGTCTCCGACTATCTCTTTAAAGAAACCAAGCTGCGCGACCGTGGGGTCGGTAACGATCAAGGGATTTGACAGTCCGTTTTTTACCAGGTAGTCACCGAGTTCTTTCACCACCCCGGCGCCAAACCGGATGGTCGTCGGAAAATTGTATTGATAGATTTTGTCGTAGGTCATAGTTGGGAAATGTTCATATTAAATAATCTCAAAATACCGCCTCATCTCCCAATCAGTGACTGCCTTCAAATGTTGCTTCCATTCCCATTCCCTTGTCTGGACAAAGTGCTCCACAAATTTCTCTCCAAAAATAGCTTTGGCTATTTTCGATTCCTTCATTTTGACGGTCGCTTCTTCCAGGGTTTTGGGGAGGGTGCCATTTGAAAAATCGCGATAACCATTTCCCACGGTGGCAGGTTGCTTTAGCTTCAGTTTGTTTTTGATTCCGTACAATCCCGAAGCAAGCGAGGCGGCCATTGCCAAATACGGATTGGCATCCGAACCAATCACTCGTGTTTCCAACCGGCATGACTTGCTCCCTCCAGACAGGATCCTCAACGCCACGGTCCGGTTGTCCACCGCCCACGTAAGCGTTGTCGGCGCCCACGCCCCTTCCACCAAACGCTTATAACTGTTGATCACCGGGGCAAACATCGGTAAAATCTCGGGCAGGCAGAACAATTGTCCCGCCACATAACTCTTCATCACCTCACTCATATGATGCTTGTCTTTGTCATCATAGAAAACATTTTTCTTTCCTGTTTTGTCCCACAGACTCTGATGAACATGCCCGCCGCATCCGGGAAGACTTTCACTGATCTTCGCCATGAACGTGGCCATAATACCATGTTTATAGGCGATCTCTTTAACCGCTGTTTTGAATACCACAGCGCGATCCGCTGCCTCCAGAAGGGGAGCGTATGCGATGGCAGCTTCGAGTACGCCGGGTCCGGTTTCGGTGTGGAGGCCCTCCAGTGGCACATCAAACTTTCTTAGCAATTCAAAAAGATCTGTAAAAAATGGATTTTGCAACGTGCTTCTGAGAATGGAGTAGCCAAACATGCCCGGCGTGAGCGGAATAAGATTTTTGTAATTCTTTTCCTGGGCGCTCCGGGGCGTTTCCTCAAAGTTGAACCATTCAAATTCCTGTGAAAATACCGGCTGAAATCCCAGTCCACGGGCATCCTGAATCACTTTCTTAACCAGCTGTCGCGGACAGGCATGAGAAGGATTTCCCTTGCCGTCTACGAACTCACCGAGAAAAAAGGGGAGGTCATTTTCCCACGGGATCTTTCTAAATGTGGTGAGGTCCAATCGTGCCGGTGCGTCGGGATAGCCAGTATGCCATCCTGTGTACGTTCCATTGTCATAGGCCAGGTCATTCGAGTCCCAGCCGAAAATCACATCACAAAATGCGGTGCCGCTATCAATCCCCAATAGGAATTTTTCTGTAGAGATATATTTCCCTCTCAGGATGCCGTCGATGTCGGAATAGGCGATCTTCACCCTCCCCGCCGGGTGGTTCTTGACGTATTCGATGATCGATCGGGTTGTCACTAGATTAGAATTTAAGATTGAGTGGGTTTTACCTGCCAAATTACGGTTAAATATTTAAACATAGGGAGGGATAGTTTTGATTCTTAAGTCCCTGGCGTTGAGTTGGATTTTACTAAAACTTTTTGATAATTAAGTACCAGGTGAAAAAACTGGCTAGATATTCTTTTGATCTCGGCGCCTACTTTGCGCCTCCGCGCCTCCTATGCGGTGAAAAATTCCATTACCACCCCGCAGTTTAAATACGCCATAACTCAATCCCAGGATCAGAAAATAGATTATAACGAGCTTCACATTATACATTGCTACGGCGAGAAACGAAAAACAGGCGATGACCAGCGCAACAAGGGGAAAAAAAGGATAAAGGGGCACCCGAAAAGGCCGCGGCAATTCAGGCTCTTTTTTTCTCAGTTTCAACATCGCCACCATAGAAATGATATAAAGTGTCAACGCTCCAAAAACCGAGATCGTAATAATTTCCGAAGTCTTTCCGGTAAGCAGCGCGATAATGCCCAGGAACATGTTTACCAGTAATGCATTGGCAGGAGTTTGAAAGCGGGGGTGCACTTTTCCTAGAAAGGCAGGAGCATAGCCCACCCTCCCGAATTCAAAGGTAGATCTGCCTGCCGCCAACATCAGACCGTGAAAGGATGCGATCAGACCAAACAAGCCAACGGCAACAAATAGTTGGTAGGGTAGCGCACCCGTGCCAACGATATGGCCTAGCGCCAAAGGCAAAGGAGAATCAGAAGCGGTACCGTCCGCTTTAAAAACAATCGCCTCCCAGCCGGCCACTCCGATGGAACTGGTAAAGGTGGTCATGCATAAGATCACCAGCGTGGCTATAGCCGACCCAAAACCGAGTAAGATCGTTCGCTTGGGGTTGATGGCTTCTTCCGCCAGGTTAGCGACGCCCTCAATTCCGAGAAAAAACCAAATTGCGAACGGGACAGCTGCCAGTGCACCGGGCCATCCATGGGGTAATGCATTTTGCTTCAGATGATTGAAGCCAAAATGAGAAAATGAAAAGCCACTGAATAGGACTACCGCCACCACGGCCACCAGGGTAACGCCCAATTCAAATGTCGCCGCTACCTTTACTCCATATACATTTAAGGATAGAAAAATAATGTAGGCCAGTATAGCGATGACAATAATGGGCAGGTCCGGAAAATAGATATTGAAATAGGCGCCGATGCCAAAAGCGATCGCCGGCGGTGCAAAAATAAATTCTATGTTTTGCGCCATGCCCACCACAAAACCAACATCTTTTCCCATTGCCCGACGGGCGTAATCAAAGGCACCCCCTGCTTTCGGAATGGCACAGGCCAGTTCCGTATAGCTAAAGGTGAACGTGATGTACAAAATGATAACCAGGAAAAGCGCAGTGGCCAGCCCCAGTGTACCCCCTTGTTCGAGACCGAGATTCCAGCCAAAGTAGTTGCCGGAGATGACGTACCCCACACCGAGGCCCCAGACCATGAATGGTGTGAGGGAACGCTTTAGTCCCGTTGTTGATTCTTCCTTTTCCACGTTTTTCCCAGGTGATTTTCAAATTGCAAAATGGTGATTCTTTAATCGTGTTTGGAGTATTGAATAAGATTCTTTAAACACATAGATACATCGTCACATAGGCACATAGATTTTTTAGTTCTATCGGTCTATGTTTCTATGTGCCTATGTGTTCAGACCTGGTCCAGTACCAATAAAACGGAACCCCCGCCAGCATCAGGCTTAAACCGAGGAGTGCTTCACGCGGCTTCGCTAACAACGTTAACGGCACCAACACCAAACAAAACAAAATGAAAAGGGCGGGTACCACGGGATAACCCCAGGCTTTGTAGGGCCGGTGGGCATCCGGCATTTTTACGCGCAGGACAAAAACCCCCAGGGTCGTGGCGCCATAAAAAATAAACGAAGCAAAGACGAGCATATCGGTGAGCTGATCGAAACTACCGGAGAGCACGAGCACACTCGCCCAAATACCTTGAAATACAATCGCTTTAGAGGGAGTGTTGTAGGTGGGGTGAATGTAAGCGGCCCCTTTAAAAAAAACTCCCTCTTTGGCCATTGCGTAATACAGCCTTGGCGGGAACAGGAGGGTACTGTTGGTGGCGCCGAACGTGGTGAGCAGAATGAGTATAGAGATAAACAGACCTCCGGTGCTCCCCAAAAAGTGTTTTACAACCGCCACGGCAGCAATTTCATTTTGAAACCGATGGACCTGAATAATTTCATCGATCGGCAAAACCCACAAATAGGTAAAATTAATGGTAACGTACACCAGCATGACAAACGAGACACCAAAAATCAATGCAAGAGGAAGGTCCCGGTTTGGATTTTTCATCTCACCGCCGATAAAGCCAATGGGGTTCCACCCTTCATATGCCCAGAACGCAGCCAGCAATGCCGCAAAAATAGAGGCAAGGAATCCGGGGTCGAATAACGGGCGTGAAACATACCCTGCTGCAGGTGTTTGAAAGTTGGCCACACTGCCCCCTCCTATTGTTAGTCCCAGGGCGATGATCAGAAAAATACTGGCCACCACGATCAGGAGAACAATCCTGCTGACGCCTTCGCCCAATTTCAAGCCACGGTAATTGATATAGGAGAGCCCGATGATCAAAAGGATTGCCATGGCTTTCACTCCGAAATTATCGAACGGAGTAAACACGCCGAAAAGAGATAGGGTCGACCAGGATTCCGGCAAGACGGGCAGCGGAACCAATGAATTAAAAGATTGGGCAAATACATAGGCCAGAGAGGATGCTCCGGCCGATCGGATAGCGGTAAAGCTTGACCATCCGAAAAGGAAGGCAAAAAACTTATTGTAAATCTTCCGGTAATAAACATATTCTCCTCCCGAGTCGGCAAGCAAACCCGCCACTTCCGCATTGCTCAACGCCCCGCACAAGGTAACGACTCCGGCCAGGATCCAGCAGAGGAGCACCCACGAAGGCGACTGCAGTTCGGCCGACATGGGGGCCACTTTCTTGTAAATCCCGGAACCGATGACGGAACTCACTACGAGAATAAAGACGGAGAACAGGCCCAGCGAGCGGACGAGTTTTCCTTGTTTGAGTTCTTCCATCGACGCTTATTTTTTTGTCAAAAGGTGGTAGGCTTCAGCGTAATGTTTGATCAGGTTTTTCCAATCAAATACTGCGGAATAGTTTTCTACATTGTTACGCTGCATAATCCTGTCGCGTCGTGATTGGTGAAGGAACGTATATAAGAAAGAGGCAAGTTGCCGTGCGCTCCAATCAAATGTGCGTTTGCCGCGCTCCACGACAAACATGCCATGGGCAGCGTGATCAGGCATGTGGCGGAGAAGGTAATCCCCGAAACCACTGAGGTCGCTCGTCACGGAAGGAACGCTGCTGGCCATGCATTCCAATGGCGTGTAGCCCCAGGGCTCATAATAACTCGGAAAAATTCCAAGGTGACACCCCCGGACAAATTGACTATAGTCGATACCAAAAAGCGTATTAACCGGGGTAATGAAATCCGGGTGATAAACGATCTTTACTTTATCCTCGGGATGGTTCATCAGATTTCTGCCTTTCAGGAAATGGAGGATCTCGTCCTGTTCTTCGTTGGCGAGATAGTGTGTCACTGGGGAGCTTATTACTTTTCCAGGACTGGATCGTCCTCCTGTAGCGCAGTTGCCAATATTCATCCACAAAATCATTTAGTTGGGGCAGGCGGTTTTCCTGGCGTGTCGTGGAGCTGTAAAATAATTCCTTGCCAACTTGAAGCTGAATAGCTTCGCAGGTTTGACGGATTTCCTCCATCATGGCACGCGACTGCAATACTTCCGGGCGGATGCCGAGGACATCCCGTTTCGTCACAAAGAACATGATCACGGTAACATCGGTATTCTCGCGTTTGAGTTGTTCGTTGAGTTGGGCCAGGGCTTCCAGGGTAAGGTCGAACCCTTTGTTTTTGTATTCGTAGCGGCCTGACGTGAACAAGTAAACTGTTTTATCCAGGTCAAAGGAATAGGATTGAAAGAAATGGGCCATGACAAATTCATGGATCTCCTGCTTATACCGCGCATGAAGATTTTGAAATTCATGAAGGGCCTCAAACCGCTGGATATTTAATCCGTTGGGAACCACCACATCCACCTTGCGTCTCAATAAATACCGACATTCCCGGGCTGTTACTTCGCTTACCGTGGTGAACACATCGCAATATTGTGCACAACCGTATTCGATTGAAGCCTCCGATTCAACACCAAATTTCTTCGCCTCTTCTTCCCATTTGAAGAACGGAAGGTGGGCATAAAATAAGGGAGAGTTAATAGCGAGGTGCCGCCCCAATTGCGTAGCGTGGGTGGTGAAAACCGTTTTCACAGGAAGGTGATCACGCTTGATATCCAGGATAGGCAGACCCGCCATCCATTCATGGAAGTGCGCGATGACGGGCCGGCCCTTCTCTTTTAATTTGATCAACTCATCTAAAAAAAGTTTGGTCAGGTAGCCGAAGGCAATCACCTGATTAATCAGCGGACTATCGTGCGCGCGGATGTTGTGATTCTTCCAGAGCAAATACCGGAGTACATTCAGTGTCTTGTCCTCAATTACGTTTGGATTGAGCAATACGACTCTGGGTTTGCCCGTGATCAACCATTCGGCATAGTGGACATCAAACCCTTTTTTCCGAAGGTTCGCTGCCGCCTGACCGAATAAATCCTCCGCATCGTCCAGCGGATCCAATTCAGCCTGAATATTTTTATTCAGGTAGGGACCAATCATGCAATACCCCGAGAGGGCGTTCTCCACCATGGAGGGCGCTTTAGATCGGATCACTGTATAGATACCGCCTACCTGGTTGCAGACTTCCCACGACACTTCGATGAGCAGCGCGGGGGGAAAGGTGGTCAACGACTTTGGCTTAGCCGGCATTTGGATCAAAAACCGTTAAACTAATCAAATTCCATTGCGAACGCGAAATTTATTCGACGCCACAAACCAGCCCGGCGAGGTCAATATATTGACAAAGTGGCTGAATCAACCGGAAAGGGGACCTTTTTCAGGACAAAACTTCCTGAAAATCGCAATGGTTTACGTTTTGATAGTCAAGAGACGAGAAAATCCATTTACCAATGAACTTCGAAAATTTCACTATAAAATCACAGGAAGCATTACAAAAAGCAGCTGAGATAGCGACGAGCAATCAACAGCAGGCGATCGAACCAGGGCACATCCTGAAGGCGATCATGGCGACCGATGAGAATGTTCCCAACTACTTATTCAAAAAGCTGAACATCAACGGAACAATCCTCCAGACCAAGCTGGACGAGATCGTCGCCTCCTATCCGAGAGCTTCCGGCCAGCAGCCTTATCTGTCCCCTACGACAAATACGGTTTTGCAGAATGCCGACAAGGAGTTGCGTGAATTCCAGGATGAATTCGTTGCTATCGAACATATGTTGTTGG
>Ga0193718_1000176_pt1 | contig 15410 bp, 12 predicted proteins | sample U2a1metaG_FD_144918 | JGI IMG/M metagenome (GOLD analysis project Ga0193718, IMG submission 144918) | Soil microbial communities from a riparian zone of the East river system, Colorado, United States - U2a1 | ecosystem: Environmental > Terrestrial > Soil > Riparian zone | place: USA: East River... | reverse complement strand
ACTGGAGCGCAAAGCGCCCGGTGTCATCTTCCGCCAGCCTGTAAATGAACCCCTGCAAACGGGGATCAAGGCCATTGATGCGATGATACCGATCGGGCGGGGTCAGCGTGAGTTGATCATTGGCGATCGCCAGACCGGAAAGACTGCTGTAGCCATTGACGCGATAATCAATCAAAAGGAATTTTATGAGGCTGGCAAGCCTGTTTATTGTATCTACGTTGCCATTGGTCAAAAGGCTTCTACAGTGGCTTCCGTGGCTGCTACTTTGCAGAAGGCAGGCGCTATGTCCTATACGGTCATTGTCTCTGCCTCTGCCTCTGACCCTGCGCCGATGCAATTTTTCGCACCCTTTACCGGTGCGGCCATTGGCGAGTTTTTCCGCGATACAGGCCGCCCTGCGCTGGTGATTTACGACGACTTGTCAAAACAAGCGGTATCGTATCGGGAAGTGTCGCTCTTGCTCAGAAGACCCCCCGGAAGAGAAGCGTATCCCGGCGACGTGTTTTATCTTCATTCGCGGTTGTTGGAACGCGCCGCCAAGATCATTAACAACGATCAATTGGCAAGTCAGATGAATGACCTTCCTGCCTCGATCAGGCACATGGTTAAGGGCGGCGGTTCGTTAACAGCGCTTCCTATCATCGAAACACAGGCAAACGATGTTTCGGCGTATATCCCAACCAACGTGATTTCCATCACGGACGGCCAGATATTTCTTGAGACCAATTTGTTCAATTCCGGCATCCGTCCTGCTATCAACGTGGGGATCTCGGTATCCCGCGTTGGAGGCTCGGCACAGATTAAGTCGATGAAGAAAGTAGCGGGTACACTGAAACTGGATCAGGCTCAATTCCGCGAGTTGGAGGCTTTTTCCAAGTTCGGGTCCGATCTGGATGCGTCCACGAAGCTGACGATTGAGCGGGGCCGCCGGAATACAGAGGTGTTGAAACAGCCTCAATACTCACCGGTGCCGGTGGAAGAACAAGTCGCTATGATTTTAGCTTCTACCAAAGGGTATATCGACAAAGTTCCGGTGCCGAAAGTAAAGGATTTTGAAAAGGAGTTCATCGGATTGTTACGCGCCCAACATCAATCGATCCTGAATAATTTTCGGGCCGGTAAGGTCGAGGATTCGGATGTGGAAACAGTTAAGAAAGTAGCAACGGAATTAGCATTGAAATATGGCGAGTCTAAAGGAAGTTAAAGTCAGGATTACCTCGGTGATGTCCACCCAGCAGATCACCAAAGCCATGAAGATGGTGGCGGCGGCTAAGTTGCGTAAATCGCAAGAGCGGATTTTACAGATGCGCCCGTATGCCAGGAAGTTATCGTCCTTATTGAGCAACCTTTCCAGCGCCTATGAAGGGAGCGGGCAGAATTGGTATAGCACGGTGCGGGAAGAAAAAAAGATCATCATCGTGGCGATCGGTGCCGACCGGGGATTGTGCGGTTCATTCAACAGCAATATCTTCAAGGCTACGATGCGGTTGATTCAGGAAAAGTATTCCTCTCAACTAAGCAAAGGCGGAGTTACTATTTTACCGATTGGGAAAAAGGCATTTGAATATTTTGGTAAGCGCAACATACCCCTGGTGGCTGATTATTGGGACATCTTACGTGGGATCTCGTTTCAGAGTGTCTCTGTCATTGGGGCGTACCTGATGGAGGCGTTCAGGAAAGGTCAGGTTGACAAGATCGAGATCGTCTACAACGAGTTCAAAAATGTAGCGACCCAGGTTTTACAAACGGAGCAATTGCTTCCCGTGGTTCCCCCCAAAAAGGATAAGGCTTCAACTGTGGATTACCTCTTCGAGCCCAATCTTGAAGAGATCATTGCCGGACTCATTCCAAAATCGATCAACACGATCCTTTTTAAAGCCTTGCTGGATACGAATGCGGCCTTCAACGGAGCGCAGATGACGGCGATGGACAAGGCGACAGAAAACGCCGGAGAACTGATAAAGGAATTGAAACTTACATACAACCGGACTCGTCAAGCGGCTATTACCAAAGAAATATTGGAGATTGTTGCCGGGGCGGAAGCATTAAAGTCGGCTTAACAGGGTAGCAAAGAATAAACGCTTCCCGCCAAAAAGCCGGAGGCGTTTTATTACGTGAAGAAGCTCGGTAAATTCTATCAGTTCGTCAATGTATTGAGTCTGGACGTAGTGGCCGGAGCGATCGTATCGGCATTGTTTTTTGCGCGCATTTTCGCGGTTCAGATTTTGTCATGGGGAGCAGGGGCGCTCGGACTGACGGTCTGGATTATTTACACCACAGATCATTTGGTAGATGCGAAACGAGTGGGTGCGGCTGCCTCTTCCAGGCGGCACCGTTTTCATCAGGACCATTTCACAGTACTCGCCGTTGTTGTTTTATTCGCCGTGTTGGTAGATGGCGTGCTGATTTCTTTTATTAGAAAACCAATTCTCCATTCCGGTCTGGCGCTGGCCGGCGTCGTGATTATTTATCTCTTGCTTCAACGAAATCTCAAGTATGTAAAAGAATTTTGCGGAGCCCTCCTGTATTCGGTTGGCGTACTTCTTCCCGCATGGTCGCTTTCACCAGACACCCTTAGCCTTTCTCAAGGTATGTTCGTTGCCGAATTTTGTATTACCGTACTGTGTAATTTACTTTTATTCTCCCTGTTTGATCATGATCAGGATCTCCGGGACCACCACCACTCGTTCGCTACCGTGATGGGAAAAGGGAGTACCCGATTTCTTTTGTCAGCGCTTTTCATATTGAATGGGGTGTTGATGCTCCTCCAATTCATTTGGCTGGTGAATGACAAGGGGACCGTGTTGGCTATTTTAATGATGAACCTGTTGCTCCTGACCATCTTTATTTTTCATAAACCGTTTGAAACCGGCGATCGCTATCGGTTAGTAGGTGACGCCGTATTTCTGGTTCCCCTTTTTTTCTTCGTCCTGTGAAAAGCCATGTCGTCAATGGATTCGACCGGTTGGCGCCTCACTATGATTGGCTGGCCAGGATGGTCTTCGGGCAGCGCATCGTCCAGGCGCAGACTTGCTTCCTCGGCGTCATCCCTCCTTTTTCTAAAGTGTTGATCCTCGGGGGCGGGACCGGATGGCTTCTGGCAGAATTGCTGCAGGGTTGTCCGAAAAGTGAAGTGTGGTACATCGAATCATCTGCCACTATGCTCTCGATGGCGATGGAGAAAAACAAGGACCAAAGTCAGGTCCACTTTATCCTTGGCACCGAAAAAGACATCCCCACTTGTGAATTTGACATCGTGATCGCCCCATTCTTTCTTGATTTATTTTCGCCGCTCACGTTACAAAAAGTGGTTGAAAGAATCTTCCTCGCGTCAAAACCCTCGGCGCAGTGGATGATTGCCGATTTCGTCAATCAGGGCAAATGGTGGCAACTTTTCCTGTTAAAAACAATGTATTCCTTCTTCAGGCGCGTGTGCCGGATCGAAGCCCACAGGCTGCCTCCCTGGGAGGCTATCCTGGTACAATCCGGCCTGACAATGACGGATCGACGTTTTTTTTATGGAGGATTCATAGAGAGTGCCGTGTATTTGAAGTCTTGAGTTTTGAGTGGAATACAGGGTCAACTCGGGGCGCAAGACTATAAACCAAAGACTTTTCTACCCGGCAGTAAGCGTTTTTAGGTCTAAACAAATTATATTCGCCCTCTTACCTGAATGCCTCCTTGCCTAGAACGCATCCTTACCTGAAAACCGCACATGGATAGATCCAATGTGGCCCATCATCCCGGAATGCAGATCATAGACAAACTGCCTGCCGTGATTTTTGAATATACAGTTTTTCAGGACGGCAAGAGGGAATTTACATACATCAGTCCACGGTGTCAGGAAGTCCTGGGCCTGGACCCGGAAGTCCTGTTAAATGGTGGTTTTCAAATTAAGCACTTCATTTATCCCAGGGATTGGGAGACCTTTCTACGGAGTTTGGAAAATAGCGTTCCCACCCTAAGCGAATGGAAATGGGAAGGCCGGATTCAGTATCGCGACGAAATAAAATGGATTGAGGCGGTGGGTGTGCCAACGCCTATGGATGACGGCAAGGTTGTATGGAGTGGTATCATCACCGACATCACGCGACGGAAAGAGTTGGAACGACGTCAACGGGAAGCCGAAACAAGCTATCGCAATTTGCTCGAACAACTTCCCCTGGGAGTGGGCATCCACAAGGATGGAAAGCTGATCTACGTCAATAATTACGCTTTGAAAATGATGGCAGCCCGGAATCCGGAAGACCTGATAGGCAGGCCTGTCATCGACTTTGTTCATCCCGATCATAAAGAGGCCGCGATTGCCCAGGCAAAGAAAGTCCTGGCCGGCGAACCTGCCCCTGTGATGGAGGAGAAGTATGTTCGGGTAGATGGCAAAATCATTAGTGTAGAGGTTTCGTCGCATCCCTTTGCCTATGAAGGTGAGCCGGCGGTGCAGATTATTATAAAAGATATTACCGACCGGAAAGAAGCGGAAGAAAGCATTCGGAAGGCCGAAACCTTGTTTTCTCAGCTCTTCCAAAACTCGCCCATGGCCATTGTCATGTTGAATGACAGGGGAACGGTTGTAAAAATCAATAAGGGATTTGAAGAAATGTTTGGCTATAGCCACGACGAGCTCTCGGGCAAAGAATTGAACCAGTTTATTGTCCCGGAGGGATTGGAGTCGGAAGGGAATGATTTGAATACGTTGATTACAAGCTATCGGGTCATCCGCATCGAGAGCAACCGGATCAGGAAGGATGGAAAGTCGCTGTCTGTGATTATTTATGGTGTACCCGTTCACCTCGATGAAACTACTATTGGTATTTTTGGAGTCTATGTGGACTTTACGGAAATAAAAAAAGTGGAAGAAGAACTTAAAGTCAGGAATACGGAACTGGACAATTTTGTTTATAAAGTCTCGCATGATCTTCGCGCCCCGCTGTCCTCTATTCTCGGGTTGGTAAACCTGGCCACCCTTCCGGGCAATGATGATAATTTAAAGGATTACCTGCCGTTGGTGGGCCAGAAGGTATTACAACTTGACCATTTCATCAGCGATGTGCTGAGCCACTCAAAGAATCTGAAACTGGACGTCAGGACCGATTTCGTTGACTTGAGAAAGATCATTAAACAAACGTTTACCGAACTGAACTATTTAAAAGGCAACGACGAAATTCGTAAAGAAGTGAGTGTTGAGGGCGAGGACTTTTTCAGTGACCCGTGGCGGATTGCAGAAATTTTCCGCAACCTCATTTCCAATGCCATTAAATACCGCAACCTGGAGCATCCGGCTCCCCGGATTGAAATTGATACGTACTCGACGAAAGACGCTACTGAAATTACATTTAAGGACAATGGTATTGGCATTGATGAGAAAAACCTGGACCACATATTCGAAATGTTTTACCGGGCCAGTGAGCAGTCGGAAGGTTCGGGACTGGGATTGTACATTGTAAAGAATGCGGTTGATAAGCTGGGTGGCGTCGTGATGGTGGACAGCCAACTTGGCCAAGGCACTTCATTTAAGATTGTTCTTCCTAATCTCGTTCAAAAACATTCGCGTGTGTTGGCATGAGAATCGAAGAAGTGATCACCCCGGAGGATGTGCGTCAATTCTTGCTTTTTCCGGTAAGGCTTTACAAGGACTCGCTTCATTGGATCCGCCCGCTCGACAAAGACATAACAAGCGTTTTTGATAGTGAGAAGAACAAAGCCCTCCGTCACGGAGCGTGCGCCCGTTGGGTTTTGAAAAATGAGGCAGGGGAGACCATTGGCCGGGTAGCGGCATTTGTCGACAAAAAGACGGCCAATAAAGGCAATGATCAACCTACCGGAGGGATGGGCTTTTTTGAGTGCATTGAGAACAAGGAAGCTGCCTTCCTTCTTTTTGACCGGTGTAAAACATGGTTACAGGAGAAAGGAATGGAAGCGATGGATGGGCCCATCAACTTTGGCAGCCGCGACCGTTGGTGGGGCTTGCTGGTGGATGGATTTGATCGCGATCCTAACTATCAATGCAACTACAATTTTCCTTATTACCGGGATTTTTTTGGATCGTACGGGTTTCAAACCTATTTTGAGCAGTATACGTTTGGTCGCAAGGTCATGGATCCGGTGACGCCCCGCCTCCAGGACAAAGCAGATAGACTGGCTCAAAATCCGGACTACGTCTTTCGGCATTTGCAAAAATCGGAATTGCACAAATTACCCGACTACATCCGCATCGTTTACAATAAAGCGTGGGCCAACCGCGCTGAAACCCCTGAGATTTCTCACCAGCAGGCCGTCCTCCTTGTCAAACAAATGAAGCCGATCATGGATGAGCGGCTCCTTTATTTTGGATTTTATAAAGGCGAACCCATCTCATTTTATTTGTCCTTGCCGGAAATCAATCAAATATTCAAGTATGTGAATGGAAAGCTCGATTGGATTGGCAAGCTGAAGTTCCTGTGGCACACGTTGAGAAAAACCAACCGCAAAGCCTTTGGCGTATTATTTGGCATTGTGCCGGAACACCAGGGAGTCGGCGCTGACGGGGCCATGATCCTCGCAGCCCGCGATGTTCTCCAATTCAAGTATAAGCGATACGATGAATATGAGATGAATTGGATTGGCGACTTCAATCCGAAGATGATTCTCGTAGTCGAACAAGTAGGAGGGGACAGGGTGAAAACCCACATTACGTATCGAAAGCTTTTTGATGAATCCAGGCCTTTCAAGAGGCATCCCATTCTAAAATAGAGTTCACCTCTTTCTAAACACATAGAAGCATAAGCACAGAGACACATAGAAAAGCATAATTATCGCTATGCATCTATTTGCCCATGTTTCTATGTGTTTAATGAATTATCGCTATTTCAACCCTCGAATACGTTTGCATAAAATATTCTTCTTCCAAAACCGCGAGTTATGTTCCTGAACTTTGTATTTTAGGCAACCGCCTGGCGGGATTCATGACGATTTTTGAAAACTATCCGGCTGCTACCGGTATATGGGATGAAATGTATGACCAGGGTCAGGTGCGCACGCCCTATCACGCCGTCTACGATTTCCTGCGGCAGATCCCGCTCGATGAACTGAATAAAAAGGAAGAACTTGCCAAGCGCCTTTTTATGAGCCAGGGGATCACCTTTACGGTCTATTCCAGCGGCGAAGGGATTGAAAAGATTTTTCCATTTGATATTATTCCACGCATCGTTACCGCCTCCGAGTGGGACTTTGTCGACCGGGGGATTAAACAACGGTTGAAGGCGCTGAATCTGTTTTTGAAGGACGTCTATCATGATCAGTTTATTATCAAGGATGGCATTGTGCCGGTTGAATTGATTTATTCATGTCCTCATTATCTGCGCGAAATGCAGGGTGTTAATGTGCCGCACGATATATATGTCCACATTGCCGGCATTGATCTGATCCGGGACCAGGACGGAACCTTCTACGTATTGGAGGACAATCTGCGGACGCCGTCGGGGGTTTCCTACATGATCGAAAACCGGGAAATCACCAAGCGGATTTTTCCGGACCTCATTCCACAGAACAACGTCCGTCCGGTAACGCAGTATCCGTACATCCTGCATAAAAACCTGGTTTCACTTTCCCCGCGTCAGGTGGCCAATCCGGTGGTGGTATTGCTTACGCCGGGGATGTATAATTCCGCTTACTTTGAGCACACCACGCTGGCCCGCCTGATGGGGGTGGAATTAGTAGAGGGCCGCGACCTGGTCGTAGACAATCACCGGGTTTTCATGAAGACCACGGTAGGACTCCAGCAGGTAGATGTGATCTACCGGCGGGTGGATGATCATTTCCTGGATCCCCTGGTTTTCAATCCCGACAGTGTGTTGGGCGTTTCCGGAATTCTATCCGCTTACCGCAATGGGACCGTGGCCATCGTCAACGCTATTGGCAACGGCGTTGCCGATGATAAAGCGATTTATGTGTATGTACCGGAGATGATCCGTTATTATTTGAACGAAGAGCCGCTCTTAAAGAATGTCCCCACCTATCAATTGGGAAACCAGGATGAGCGTGTGCATGTCCTCGAAAATATACAGAAGATGGTGGTCAAGAAAACCAATGGATCCGGTGGGTACGGCATGCTGATGGGGCATAGTGCTTCCGAGCGGGAAATTTCAGACTATATACATGAAATAAAAAAGGACCCACGCCAATTCATTGCCCAGCCCGTCATTAGTTTGTCTTCTGCGCCGTGTTACATCAATGGCAAGATGCAGCCCCGCCGGCTCGACTTAAGGCCCTTTGCCTTATGTGGTCCCCAGGGGATTGAAATCGTGCCGGGAGGGTTGACCAGGGTGGCGTTGCGCGAAGGCTCCCTGGTGGTAAATTCGTCTCAAGGCGGAGGAAGCAAGGATACCTGGGTCTTATCGGTTTAAAATAAAAATAAAGTCGATCACCGTATGGATCCAAACCCTCCCCCCGAACACCCATGTTAAGCCGGGTTGCTGATTCCTTGTATTGGATGTCGCGCTATATGGAGCGCACAGATGGTATTCTTCGCATGCTTAAAATTAACTATGCCTCTTCGCAAGATGATATCAGCGACTTTACCTGGAGGCCAGCGTTAAGGATCTTCAGTTTCCTGGGCGATGAGGACATTGCCAGGCTTGAAAAAAACAGCCGAGCCGTATTGCTTTATATGGTGGTCGACAAGGACAATCCAAACTCTGTCCTGAACATGGTCACCAAATCAAGGGAGAATGCACGTGCGGTGCAAGATCATCTTACCAAAGAGCTCTGGCAGTGCCTCAACGAATTCTATCACATCGTGCGTGACGAGAGACTGATTCACGCATTGAAATCGGAGGACCCCATTACCGTGCTCGATGGGCTGATCCGGCAAGGCCTCCTGTATTATGGCACATCCGAGATCACTATGTCCAGGGGAGAGGGTATTTGCTTTATGAATATCGGGAGATACCTCGAGCGGGCAATTCAATCTGCCGATATCCTGGATGTCAAATTCAGCGATTTGTCATACGACCTGGAAAAGACCGCCGACACCACCTACTGGAAATACTTTTTGATGTCCATTTCCGGATATGAGCTTTATTTAAAGAACTATCGTTCTGGATTTGAAGCGCGGAATATCCTGGATCAAATTATCTTTAATACCAATTTTCCGCGTTCCGTTCAGTTTTCGGTTATTCAATTGCATCAGCATTTTGAATGGCTGAAGAGTGACCGGAACCTGGATAGTTTTGAGAGAATTAATTTCATGATCGGTAAATTGCGCAGCAGCATACGGTTTTCCAATGTGCAAATGATTTCGGAAGGGGGACTGCATGCCTACCTGCAGAAAATTCATGAAGACTTGTACGCGGTAGGCCATTTGCTCAACAAACATTATTTTGCCTACAGTTAATCCGTTGAAACCGCTATGTCAAAATTTAAGATCCACCACCTTACCAAATACGTGTACGAAGTTCCTGTGCGCGATAGCGCGAACCAGTTCATGCTCTACCCGCTGAAGGATGAGTATCAGGACGTGCTTCAGCAAACCATTAAAATTACGGGCAATCCTCAGGTCAGTGTACATCAGGATTATTTTGGCAACGAAGTGGGTACGTTTACCCATTCCCAGCCTCATCAGCAATTGCTGATCGACTCCAGGTTGGTGGTCGTGACTAAAGTCAGGACGCTTCCAACGGATCAGGGACCGGACGACGCACAATGGAAAGCGATGGAAAATCTAAAAGGACACCCCGCCTACATTGATTTCCTGAAACAGGAATATTTTGCAGCCTTGCCGGAAGTAGGGGCCATCGTGGAGGCGGAGCGATGCAAAAACTGTTCTCCGTTGGTGGTGGCAAAAGAATTTTGTGCCTATGTGTTTGAGAATTTTAAATACAAGAAAGGGATCACCACGATTGAAAGCACGCTGGACCATATCTGGAATATTAAATCAGGGGTGTGTCAGGATTTTGCGCAAATCCTCCTGGTGATGCTCAGGCTGGTGCATATTCCTGCCCGGTACGTCAGCGGTTATATTTGTCCGAGCACGAGCGGCATGAGGGGAGAAGGGGCAACGCATGCCTGGGTAGAGGCCTACCTCGCCGGATATGGATGGTTGGGCCTTGATCCCACCAACAACTGTGTTGTCAATGAGACCCATGTCCGTTTGGCCGTCGGGAAGAACTTTTCGGATTGTTCGCCTGTAAAGGGAACGTACCGCGGAACCTCTGAACACACGTTGGAGGTGGAAGTATCTGTTTCCTACGAAGATGGTCGTCGCTCAGACGAGACCAATGAAGTTGCGCGCCCTGAACCCATCGAGTCTTTTTCCAAAAATTCTTACCGGCGAAACCAGGAAATGCAGCAACAGCAATAATTTAAAATTTAAGGCCTAAACTTGGAGGAGACTGCTGAGGGTGAGTGCATCCCAATCTTAAATTTAAGATTGATCACGTGGCCATTTTCAGGACCGCATCAATGAGCCGATCCAGGTCCTTGGTAGTAGTATATACATGTGGCGTTACACGGACTGCATTTACGTTTTCCCACTTGATGGCAACGGCGAGAATTTGGTGGTCACTGAAAAGTTTGCTGCCGATATCACTCACATCCATGCCGTCGATGCTAAAGGTCCCCAGGGCACAAGAATATTCCGGCTTGAGGGAAATATGAAGTTTTACTCTCGGGTTCCTGGTAACGGCTTCACACCAGTATTTTTTCAAATAATGCAAGCGTTCTTGTTTGCGACGGCCTCCGATGGCAAGATGAAAATCGATCGCCTGTCCAATGGCTTGTTCCGGAGCAAAAGACCGCGTGCCCAGAGCCTCAAATTTGCGAATATCTCCGCTTTGGGGTTTATCCGTTGGAAAGAGGGGCCACGTTTTTGCGATATGTTCCTTGCGGATATACATCATACCGGTGCCAAAAGGGGCACAAAGCCATTTATGCAGGCTTGTGCCAAAGTAATCACAATCTAAATCGGAAATCTTGTAGTCGAGATGGGCGAATGAGTGGGCTGCATCCACGATACTGATGATGCCGCGTTTGCGCGCTTCAGCACACAGCTTGGCCGCCGGAAGGATTTGACCTGTCCAGGTAATGAGATGAGTGATGTGCCAGATTTTTGTCCTGGGCGTAGTGGCATCGATATAAGCCTTTAAAACAATAGCATCATCCTCGATTGGCAGATTGAGGTTGATCCAGTTGATCTTAACCCCATCGCGCAATTCGCGTTGCTTCCAGGCGTGGATCATGTTGGGATAGTCCTGTTTAGTCAGGACTATTTCGTCACCGCGTTTCAAGTCGATCCCCCAGGTAAACGTGCCCAATGCTTCTGTTGTGTTTCTGTCGATGGCAACTTCCTCCGATGAAACTCCCGCCAGGTCGGAGAGTTTTCTGCGAAGGGGTTCACGACCTTTATCCAGGATTTGCCACATGTAATAGGTGGGCGCCTCGTTGCTTAAATGATAATAGCGGTCAACGGCATCCTGAACGACTTTGGGTTGAGGGCTAACACCTCCGTTGTTGAGATTTAAGATCGCGGGCGACACCGTGTAAGCTTGAGCCATCCGTGCCCACAGGTCTTCGTCCGTGGCTGCCTCTACGGCAGACTTCTTGTTCAGCGATAGCAACGCGTCTGAAATATCCTCCGTGACGGCCTTGCTTGCCAACGGGGTCAATGAAAAGGCCCCGGCCAGGCCGAGGGACTTTTGAAAGAATGAGCGGCGGGAATTCATACCCCAATTTAAGATTAAAATAATTTTAAATCTTAAATTAACCTATCGAGTCTTCGCAATTTCTTTGCTCTCCACCCGGTAATTCCGACGACGGCCAGGGTCATGCATCCTCCGAAAACCACAGACTGCACGACGCCCATCCATTTCGCTACAAAACCGGATTCGAATGCGCCGATCTCATTAGAGGAACCGACGAAAATGCTGTTGACGGCAGACACACGGCCCTTCATATTCTCCGGAGTGAGGGTATGGATAAGGGTGCTTCTGACAATGACGCTGACGGCGTCGAACATTCCACTCATGACCAGTAAACCCATCGACAGCCAGAAGTTGGTGGAAAGTCCAAAGCCAATCATACAAAGTCCAAAGCCTGCCACGCAAAACAACAGAATCTTGCCGATGTACTTTCGGATCGGATAGTGGGTAATATAAATGGCCATGAGCACGGCTCCGACAGAGGGAGCGGCGCGAAGCAATCCCAGACCTTGTGGCCCTGCTTTTAATATTTCCCCTGAGAAAATGGGAAGAAGGGCTACGGCTCCCCCGAATAAAACTGCAAACAAATCAAGACTTACGGCACTCAGTACAATTTGATTGTTGAAAACAAATTTTAATCCGGCCCCGATTTTTTCGATGATTCCTTGTTCTTCACTGATGGGAGGTAAAGGCTTGCGGGGTATGGAATAGTAGAAGAACAAGCTTGCCACCACCAGGACGACATCTGCCGTGTACGAGGCCGTCATGCCGAGCAACCAGTATATGAAACCCGCCAACATGGGCCCGGCGATGGAAGCGGCTTCCCAAAAGGTGCTGTTCAACGAAATGGCATTGGTGTACAAATGGCGCGGCACGAGTTGAGGCATAAACGAGAAATTGGCAGGTGAAAGAAAGCCTCTTGCCATCCCGCTGAGGAAAATAACAGCATAAATCGGAAGTGCTCCGTAGGAGAAGACGAACTTTCCTACATCGAGCGTAAAGAAAAGAAGAGACACCGAACAAAGTAACAGGATCAGAATGGTCAACAAAATAATTTTCCTGCGCTCCACGATGTCGGCCACATGGCCGGCGTACAAAGAAACTGAAATGGCGGGAACGGCTTCTGCCAGACCAATAAGGCCCAACGAAAGAGGGTCCTTTGTGAGTTCATACACTTGCCAGCCGACGACGGTCCCCTGAATTTGCACCGCCAGGGTAATACAAAGCCGCGCAAAAATAAAAAGGCGAAAATCTTTTATTTGAAGGGATGCATAGGGACCAGGAGGAGGGGGATCAATCATGAATGTTGACGACTGTGATTTTTCAATGGCCCACCTAGGTCACCTGGTTACTCAATTTTGCAGGAGAGTTCCAATGGCTTCAACCGCCTTTTTCCTTCGCTCTTCCCGAGGTCCGCTGATGATGGCAAAGGGTACACCGGTTTTCTCCACCTCATTTTTGAAGATTTGCCAAAAATGTTCTCGCTTGTCGGGATGCTCCCGCTGCGGGTCATTCTCCCAGGGAACATCGATATACGTCAGTAAATATAAATCATATTTTCGCTCCTTGATCACTTTGAGGATATCCGGGTCCACGTCCCCATATTTGAATTCGCTCCACACTTTGATGACGAGGGCATTCGTATCACAGATCAAAACACGCTGAGCATCATAAACCCACTCGTCTTCCATCCGGACTTGTCCGTGGGCGATTTTGGTTAAATCGGATTTTTCGTAGCCGCGAATAAGTTTATTCAAATAGGCCCGTGCATATTCCTCCACGTAAACCGTTTTAAAATGTTCTGCTAAAAACCGTGACAATTCCGATTTGCCGGTGCACTCCGGTCCAATGACAACCACTTTTTTTGTTGCGATGGAAATCTCGGAGGCTTTCATTTTATGAATTATTGACAATGCAAAATAGGCAATCGTGCTCAGATTCGCCGGGATATTGCAACCGGCCCTCTAACTATTTATCTTTCGAGCAAAGGAAAGCGTGTGAAGAGGAGAAAAGTATTACAACACCTTGGTTTGAGCCTTTCGGCGGGGGTGATCATGCCTCAACTCCTTTCCTCTTGCAAAAAAAATGATGCCGGACCCGAGGTAAACTATAGCGGGACGGTAGCCATCATTGGCGCCGGCGCGGCCGGTTTATATGCTGCGGATATCCTCCGGTCAAAAGGAATTAAGATTGTTGTCCTGGAAGCAGGGAGTGAACTGGGAGGCCGGATAAAAACGTTGCGCAACCAGGCTACTATCCCAAGTCAATCGCCATCATTCATTTGCAATGTACTGCCGCCCGATCTGCCGTCGATCGCCGATTTTCCGGTGGAGTTGGGTGCCGAAATCACGCACGGTTCGGATTCAATATGGGGAATGATCATTCAAAATCTGAATGTGCCTACAATCGATTTAGCAGCAGCGACGGATCAATTCATTTTGGATCAAACTGCAAAATCATTCAGTGCGTGGAGCGGTGATAGCGATTTCACCAGCGTGCAGAGTTTTATTTCCGGACTTCCAACTTATTCCGGGGCGCTTTCGGTTCAGCAGGCAGCCGGCATCAGTGATCGCGGTCAGGCCTTATTGAATTCCCAGGTCGGAAATTATTACGGCTCCGCTTCGTCCCAGGTAGGCGCGCAGGGATTGGCGCAAGGGCTTGCGTTGGTAAAGCACGATACTAAATGGCTGGCGTTGAAAGCAAATCCCTTGCAAGATTTGTTGTTGTCCAGGTTCAGTTCGGTGACACCCCTGATTCAAATGAATACACCGATCACTTCGATCAACTATGGGACTGACCCCATAGCCCTCACGGACAAAAGCGGCAACCTGATGCAAGCCGACAAAGTCATTATTACGGTTCCGGTCTCGATATTGAAAGGCGGTACTATTTCATTCAGTCCCGCGCTACCCGGTACCATGACCACCTCCCTGGCGAACATCGGCATGGATGCCTCTGTTCGTGTGATCCTTGAGTTTAAGAAGAATTTTTGGGGAACCGGCGCGACGGGGCCGCAATACTTCAATGCAGGGGTCGGTCGCAGTGAAAATTACAAGACACTATCCATTACGATCAATGGTCCTAAGGCCGCTGAACTCTCTGCACTTGGCACGAAGATGATCTCCGCCCTTCTGGCCGAGTTGGATGCGGTGTATGCGGGGCAGGCGTCGTTGTATGTCCGACGCGATTTGAACACCAATGAAATCCTGTTTATCATTGAGGATTGGTCAAAGGAAGAGTTTATCAAGGGAGGCTATTCGTACCCACTTATAAATGCGACGAATGATGACCGTAAAAATATTGGTATGTCGATCAACGACAAGCTTTTCTTTGCTGGAGAAGCAACGGATGTGAATGGAGACGCGGGAACGATCAATGGCGCGCTGGCTTCAGCCGAAAGGGTTGCACAGAAAGTCGTAAAATCGATTACCAAACTGTGAAACCTTATCGAACAAAGAACAGCTCCCAAAAAAGAATACTCACCCCCATCAATAAAGTAAATCCACCGAAAGCTTTTCGAAGAAGGACACCCGGAACACGCGTGGAGAGTTGATTTCCGGCCAGTACGCCAACGATAGCAATAGAGGTAAAAACGAGGAGAAAGGTCCAATCCATTTTGGTGATGAGCGCGTCCCCTGTAAAACCGATCAGGGAATTGACCGCAATAATGAACAATGAAGTTCCCGAGGCCGTCTTCATCGGAAGCCGGGTCAGCAACACCAGGGCGGGGATGATTAA
>Ga0193718_1000175_pt1 | contig 15438 bp, 13 predicted proteins | sample U2a1metaG_FD_144918 | JGI IMG/M metagenome (GOLD analysis project Ga0193718, IMG submission 144918) | Soil microbial communities from a riparian zone of the East river system, Colorado, United States - U2a1 | ecosystem: Environmental > Terrestrial > Soil > Riparian zone | place: USA: East River... | reverse complement strand
ATCCAAACGGTGACCCAAGGGCTTTTTCCGATATCCACCGGATTGGCCGCGCGGCCCACGCAGACTTGTCCGCGGCGGGATTGAACGAGAAAATAGTCGTCGCCGTGCCGGATCATCCACGGGTCGGCGCCCGAGCTGGCGATGGGATTGGTGAAGGTGTCCGCGGCGTGAGCGGGCCGGCCAACGAGCGTGAACAGAACCAGGGAGAGCGCGAGGCGGGTGAACATGATCGGCAGTTTCAGTTTATGCCGTTGGGCTTGCTGGTAAACGTTCACCGTAAATTCTCTCAAAAAGTCGCTGTTTACGTTCCGAATCTGAAAGATCCGAAGGAAAAGAGGCCAGCACCATTTCTCGCGCCGCATCGAACATTTGCGAACCCATGACGAACCGTTCCGCGCCGGATAATGCCATTAGCCGGACGCGCACCATTTCCGCAATTTCAGGCGGGGTATCAGTCATTGCTTGCATTCCTGCCACAGGTTAATCAGCCCAAGTTCTTTCGTCCAGAGCTCGATGTATCCGGTATCGCATCCGGTGCTAACGAGATTTTTTACGTCGCGGAGTTGTAATTCCGAGTGAGAATCTTTCGCCCACCAAAGTTTCGAAATAATAAGGTCCTCTTTGCTGGCGATCCACGTTGAAAAATTTTGAATCGTTATACGCCGGCGGCGTTCAAACTCGGTCTTACGATACGGGCTGTTCTTGCGAACGATACAATCCACTTTGATGACGCTCTCCTGATGGATAAGGTTGAAAAGGGATTCGTGCACTATGGAACTGTTCACAGCTTCGCGGGAGACGTAATAGTCAGGAGTAAAGAGGTGGACGATCTTATCGGTATCTTTCGGCACCAACGCAACGACGAGATCAATATCGCGTGTCATGCGAGGTTGCGCGTAATAATTCATCGCCATCGAACCCGTGAGCATGAAGGCGAAATCACCGCGCTCCAGTCGCGCGGAAACATCGCGAACGATATCGAGTTCGTTCTGCACAAGAAATTGGGGCTGCGCGGCAGCGCAGCCCTACCAGTATTAACTACACCTTCGCGTAAACCTCCGCGCCCTTTTCCACAAACTCCTTCGACTTCGCTTCCATGCCTTTCTTCAGCGCTTCTTCTTCCGCGATACCTTGCTCCGCGGCATATTTGCGAACGTCCTCGGTGATTTTCATGGAGCAGAAATGCGGGCCGCACATGGAGCAGAAATGCGCGCTCTTGGCGCCTTCCTGCGGGAGCGTTTCATCGTGGAATTCGCGCGCGGTCACGGGGTCGAGGCTGAGGTTGAATTGATCTTCCCAACGGAATTCAAAACGCGCTTTGCTCAACGCATTGTCGCGATATTGCGCGCCGGGATGGCCCTTGGCCAAATCAGCGGCGTGCGCGGCGATCTTGTAGGTGATGACGCCGTCCTTCACGTCTTTCTTGTTCGGCAACCCGAGATGTTCCTTGGGCGTGACGTAGCAAAGCATCGCGCAGCCGTACCAGCCAATCATCGCCGCGCCAATGCCGCTCGTGATATGATCGTAGCCGGGCGCGATATCGGTCGTGAGCGGTCCGAGCGTGTAGAACGGCGCTTCGTGGCACCATTCCAATTGCTTGGCCATGTTCTCTTCGATCATGTGCATCGGGACGTGACCGGGGCCTTCGTTCATCACTTGCACGCCCTTGGCCCAGGCGCGCTCGGTAAGTTCGCCCTGCACTTTGAGTTCACTGAATTGCGCCTGATCGTTCGCGTCGGCAATGCTCCCCGGTCGAAGACCGTCCCCGATGCTGAAGCTCACATCGTAAGCGGCCATGATGTCGCAAATATCATCCCAGTGCGTGTAAAGAAAACTCTCCTGATGATGCGAGAGGCACCACTTGGCCATGATGCTGCCGCCGCGCGAAACAATGCCCGTCATGCGATTCGCCGTCATCGGCACGAAGCGCAGCAACACGCCCGCGTGAATGGTAAAATAATCCACGCCCTGCTCCGCCTGTTCAATCAGCGTGTCGCGGAAGATTTCCCACGTCAGATCCTCGGCCTTGCCGCCGACTTTTTCGAGCGCCTGATAAATCGGCACCGTGCCGATCGGCACCGGCGAGTTGCGCAAAATCCATTCGCGCGTGGCGTGAATATTTTTGCCGGTGGACAAATCCATGACGGTGTCCGCGCCCCACTTGGTCGCCCAACGCATTTTTTCCACTTCCTCCTCAATGCTTGAAGCCACGGCGCTGTTGCCGATGTTCGCATTAATCTTCACCAGAAAATTGCGCCCGATGATCATCGGCTCCAGTTCCGGGTGATTGATGTTCAAAGGAATAATCGCGCGACCGGCGGCCACTTCGCTGCGCACGAATTCCGCCGTGATCTGCGCCGGGATGCGTTGTGGGAAGCGGGAAAAGACAGATGGTGTGTACGAGGTTGAAGGCGGGACGCCTTCACCAGCACGCGAGACGCGTGCGCTCCCCGATAACTGCGTTGAACCGGCGTGCTGTTTGTCGAGTTCATTGCGAACGATGTCGTTTGCCATGTCGGCAATTTTCGCGCGTCCCATGTTTTCGCGAATGGCGATGAATTCCATTTCTGGCGTGATGACGCCCGCGCGGGCGTAAGCGAGCTGCGTGACAACTTTGCCAGCCTTCGCGCGCAGCGTGTGCCGGCGATTGCCCTTGAGCCCGGGAAATTCCACCAATCGATTTTTCTCCGCCTGGCTCGCGAACTCCGCATGTTTGCCGGAGAGATAACCGTTGTCCTGCGGCTTCACTTCGCGGCCGCTGTATTCCTCCACATCGCCGCGTGCGCGAATCCATTTCTCGCGCAGAGCGGGCAAGCCTTCCTCGACGGTGCCGGTAAAATTCGGATCGCCCCACGGGCCCGAACAATCATAAACGCGCACCGGCGCATTCGGCTCGATCGCGCCGCTGTAAGTCTTCGTGGGCGTCACCGCGATTTCGCGCATCGGCACGCGCACGTCGGGATGAATTTCACCGGGGACGAACACCTTGGTTGAATTCGGCAGCGCTTCGCTGCTGTGCGGTTCGAAGGACTCTTTGCTTGCGATCATATTAAAACCAGTTAATAGCTTTTCGTTGAGAGTTGAGAGGGGCTCTTGCTGAAGAAGGAATGCTGAAGGAATCGTCCCCTAGCAGGTGCCCCATGGTGGCCCTCTGCCAAGAGTTCCTACGCCAGCATTACCTGGATCAGGTTCATGGGTCTGATGCGCTCCCGCGCAACACTCTCAGCCTTCGTGCCGGCACCGGCCGACACCGGTTGGCTCCCCGGTGATGAGGGGAAACGTAGGCCGAACGGAACCCGCGGTCAAGCAATGGCGTGTGCGGGCGAATGAAGCCAATCAACAGGAACTGTTTGACCGAACGAAGAAACAAGGATGCTGCAAGAAGCGAGATTGATCGGTTCCAGCCATCCTTCGCCAAGCTCAAGGCCAAATTTCCAAAACGCTCAACGTTGGATTCGATTCAAATGATTTGATGTCCTCGAAATTCGCCCGCAGCAAACGCTCAATCTCGCTCACGGTGGAATTACCGCATCGGAGCCAGATGATTTTTGGCGGAGCACCCCGTTGCAGCGCCAAATCTGCAAAATCTTTATCCAATGTGACCATTACAAAGTCTCGATCTTTCGCGTGCTGCCAGATCACTGAATCACTGGCCATGCCAAAATTTAAAAGACGCGTTTGTACAGAATTGGGGAATATGTCAGCCAACCGCGAAACAAGCTTGTGACTAAGGTTATGGTCGAACAGCCGCTTCAGGCGGCGTAAGCGCAATCATCGTGTGCTGTTCGCGATCGGCAGCATAAGCCAGACATGCGCGAATATCCTCTTCCGTCAAATCCGGGTAGTCATCCACGATCTCCCGCGAACTCATACCTGCAGCAATCCATCCAAGCACGTCACCAACCGTAATGCGCAGTCCGCGCACGGTCGGCTTCCCGCCGCGCTTTCCGTGTTCAATGGTAATAAGTTTGCGGTAATCCATAACCTTTGTGGTGTCTAGCACGCTCTTTGTGCTTTGAAAAGCTCTCACTATCTTAAAAAAACGGATTATGCGCCTTCTCCTCGGCAATCGTCGTCAACGGCCCGTGACCGGGGCAAATCAACGTGTCGGGCGGCAGTGAAAAAATCTGTTCGGTGATTTTTTGTTTCGCCAGCGGACCATTTTGCGGTGCGCCACCCATTGACCCCGCGAAAATCGCGTCGCCCACGATCGCCACATACGGCGCGTCCTCCGACCAATTGCCCACCACGTATGTAACGCCGTCCTCAGCGTGGCCGGGCGTCTCGCGATTGGTGATGCGCAGACTGCCGAGATGGATGTGATCGTTGCGGCGATTTTTGTGTTGCGGCAAGGCGGTTTTGGAATCGGAGTGCAGGAAAATTTTGGGCAACACCTCGCGAATCTTGTCCACGCCCGCGATATGATCGGGATGCGAATGAGTGATGAACAGGTGTTTCAATTGCAATTGCTCATCCGCCACGATTTTCAAAACCGACGCAACATCCCAACCGGTATCGAACAGCGCCGCTTCGCGCGTGACTTCATCCCAAACCAGATAGCAATGCACTTCGGTCCCGTCGTCAGTCGTGGTAATTTGCCGCAACTCGCGCCACGGACTCAAATCTTTCGCCGACGGCAGCCAACCTTTCGCAATGCCTTCGAGTTTGGCGGCATTTAATTGGAGCAAGGCTGCCAGTTCAGGAAATTTTATTTTGCCGGCGACATCGCCGGATTGTTCCAACGCCGAAAAATCCGATTCGCTCAAGCCCGCGGCGCGGGCCGCATCGGCGGCGGAAACGCCGGTCATCGCCCGCTGTTTGCGGATGATATCACCCAAATGATCTTCAAGATTCATCCTGAAACGTTACCGGGCATCAGTTGGAGTTCAAGCTTTAGGTTGTCGGCCAGCATTTTGCCGTGCGTTCTGCCAATCGTTCCAGCCAAACAGTTGGATTGGTTTTTGCCTTTTCGATGGTCGTCACTTTCGTGAGCGAGCGGGCATTCACAAAAATCCGATTCGTTGCAGCCCGCGCCCGGATGGTTCCCGCAAAAGCGATACATGGAATTTTCCCTTGGCGACAGCGCCGCGCAATCGCTCCCACGCCCTTGCCCATGAATGTGGACTGATCGATACATCCCTCGCCAGTGATCACCAGATCCGAAGCGCGCAATTTCTCATTCAACCTGCCGAAGCGTGCGAATAAATCAAAACCCGGCTCGACTCGCGCATCCAGAAAAGCAATTAAACCAAAACCCAATCCGCCCGCCGCGCCCGCGCCCGCGCCGGGAAACGTTCGGAGTTCCGGCTTTAGCCGGTCCGGACCGCCTGAAGGCGGAACTCCAAACCGATTTTGGCTCGCCACCTTAGCCAGGCTGCGGAGATTTCTTTCAGCCTCGCGAATTTCGGATGGGCGCAAACCTTTCTGCGGCCCATAAACCCGTGTCGCCCCACGAGCGCCCAACAGTGGATTCTGCACATCCACCGCAACGATCAATTCCGTAAACCAGCGCCGACGCCGCGGCGCGGAAATGCGCGCGAGGCGATGCAATTCAGTCCAACGTTCAATCGGTTTATCATCGCGATCCCAAAACTTCCAACCCAGCGCGCGGGCCATGCCAAAGCCACCGTCATTCGTAGCGCTGCCGCCGATACCGATGATGCAATGTCTCGCACCTTTCGCCGCAACCGCACGAATCACCGCCCCCAAACCAAACGTGTCGAGTTCGAAGGGATGAAATTTTCCCGGCGGCAATTGCGCGAGGCCAATGACGTTCGCCGACTCGATTACCGCCGTTTTTGTTTTCGGCTCCCACCACCAATCAGCCTTGCAAAGCCGATGGGCGGCATCCACGGTTTTGACCTGTTGGATTTTCGCGTGGAGCAATCGGCCCATGACCTCACCAAAACCGTCACCGCCGTCGCTCATCGGCAGGCACTGGATGGCATCGCGCGGCCGCACTTTGCGCCAGCCGCGCGCAATTGCCTCCGCCGCCGCGCTCGCGGTGAGCGTGCCTTTGAATTTATCGGGGATGACCAGGATTTTCACGGGCGCGCTTCTTTATCATCGCTGGGCACTTAACGCGCAACCGCAAAAATAACGAGGACGATTTCAAGCGACTCACAATTACGTCGATGAGGTTCCAGTCGCGGTGTAGCGCAGGCGTCCTCGCCTGCGCTACGAACGAATCGACCACGACCTTCTCCGCAAAAGCCGGGTTGCTAAACGCACGGTTTATGGCAAGCTTAACGGAGAACCAAATTTTATGAATAAACCGAAAATTGTTGCCTACTTGAAACCTTCCTGCGGCTGGAGCCAGGGCGTGCGCGCCGTCATGCGCAAATACGACCTGCCTTTCGAAGATCGCGACATCATTAATAACCCGATCCAACGCCAGGAAATGATCGAGAAAAGCGGCCAGATGCTCAGCCCGTGTGTTGAGATCGATGGCCACATGCTTCCTGATATCAGCGGCGAGGAAGTCGAAGTTTATATGTTGTCCAAAGGCCTGGTGCAACCGGTCAATCGCGAAGCCGATTCCCCGACGAACCAACCTTGCGCGCACGAGATGCCACAGAGCACGCCGTTGCAGTTCAAGCGATAATTATTTCCCAATCATCGATGCGCGAAGGTGAGAGCCTTCGCGCTTTTTATTTTACTCGGCCGCGCCACGGACATGATGAAGCGCAAGCGAGGCATTGAAAATCGCACTAGGAGTTGAAGCGGTGGAATAACCATTGGTCGCCGATTCCGAATAAATATAAACATTGGCGCATTCGAAGCAAATTAGGCATTCGATTGTCTTGCCGTCTTTCTTCGCACGAATGCCGTGCCTAGGATTAAAACATAAAAACAAGCCGCCGCCGTTGGCGATCCCTTGCTCAAATGCGTTCACCAACCGTGTTCTTTCGACGCCTGCACCGATTTGCGTTTCCCCCAGGACGCGATGCCCGCGAAACCCTGTCTTGCCCTTGTGTTCCAAATCAGAAGATGGATTAAGGGATAATAACGTAAATTCATCGGCGTCCATCAGGAACGCCTTCGTCTCCGCTGGCAAAGGCGGAAAGACAATTGGCGGTTTGTTCGTCTGCGAAAATGCCGGCCGGGCAAAAATTCCTGTGATTAAGACTAGAACGACCAAGCTACTCCTTGAAAAAGATCTCATAACCGGAGAATACTCCTCGCAACAACTTTGACAATCAGATTGAAACTTGGGGAACCCTGCGCCACTTTCTCCCTCTAATGCAAGTTGTGACCTCAGTTGCCGCCATGCAGCGGCTCGCGAAAAAATGGCAGCGCGCCGGGACGAAAATCGGCCTCGTGCCGACGCTGGGTTATTTGCACGCAGGCCACATGAGCCTGGTGAAACGCGCGCGCAAGCTCGCAGGCAAAAACGGCAAAGTCGTGGTCAGCATCTACGTGAACCCGACCCAGTTCGGCCCCAAGGGGGATCTCTCCCGTTACCCGCGTGATTTGAAACGGGATTTGAAACTGTGCCGCGATGAAGGTGTGGACGTTGTTTTCACGCCCAGCGATAACGAAATGTATAGTGGCACGGGCGTCTCGCCCGTGCGTTCCAAGAAACTCACGGGCGGGACGCCCGTGCCACTACGGTTCAGCACCTACGTCGTCGAAGAAGAACTCTCCCAAAGCATGGAAGGCGCCGCGCGACCCGGGCATTTCCGCGGCGTGGCCACGGTGGTCGCGAAGCTCTTCAACATCGCGCAACCGGACGTGGCCGTTTTCGGCGCAAAAGATTTTCAACAAGCCGCGGTCATCAAGCGCATGACGCGCGATTTGAATTTCCCGATCAAGATTGATATTGCGCCCACGCACCGCGAACCGGACGGCCTCGCGATGAGTTCGCGCAATAAATATCTCGAGGGCGATTTGCGCCGGCAGGGCATCGTGCTCTGGCGCGCGATTCAAAAGGCGCAAACAATGGTTAAAAAATCTCCCGTCTCTGCGGAAAAGCTGCGGGCCGAGTTGAAAAAACTCATTGAAAGCGAGCCCGCTCCAAAATTGGATTACGTGGAATTTTTCGATCCCGAAACGCTCGTGCCACTGGCGAAGGTTGGCCGTGGCGCGCAAATGGCGTTGGCGGTATACGTTGGCAAAGCAAGATTGATTGATAACGCGCGAATTTGATTCACTCGTTGCTGATAATAAGACTTTCATAAACACCCTGCGCTAGCTGGGTGTCCGACCACGCCGCTATATATTAGAACCGCTTCAGCGGTTTCCACATCGGTAAACTGCTAAAGCAGTTTTACCTTTGATGCCGCTTCTGACACCCAGCTAAAGCAGGGTGTTAATGAGACCACTGACCTTGCAGATTTGAGAAAGTGCGATCCGTTGTCGCGGCAAAATTAACATGAAACAATTCGATTACCTCGTTCTCGGCAGCGGCATCGCGGGACTTTCGTTCGCTACGAGTTTTCGTAGGATTACTCCGGAAAAATCAGCGGGATCACCTGCCGCCCGTGCCGGCGGTAAATTTTGAATTCGCTATCGAGTCTTAACCTTTCCAAAATTCTTCATGTAATTTATATTTGTTGCAAGATCGGAAACACCACTGCGGAAGCTTCCGCAAGCATCTTTCGTCAAATCATAACACGATTTTCCTTTGAAGCGATTCATCCGTTCTTCCATCACGTCTCGGAGGAATTTGGATTTCGAGACCCGCAAAGCTTTCGATTCCTTTTCTAGCCAATTAACCAAGCGCTTATCGGCTTTGAACGTAATTGTCCTCATGCGCGAAGAGTAATCTCAATGTGTCGATTTGACTATGTGAGTTTTTATCCGCAGATTCATCTTTCGCGGCAAAAGAAATGAAACAATTCGATTACCTCGTTCTCGGCAGCGGCATCGCGGGGCTTTCCTTCGCGCTGAAGGTTGCGCCGCACGGGCGAGTGGCGATCATCACCAAGAAAAACAAGGCCGAGTCGAACACCAATTACGCGCAGGGCGGCATCGCTGCGGTCACCAGCCGCGAGGATTCCTTCGAGATGCACGTGCGCGATACGCTCGAAGCCGGCGCCGGATTGTGCAAGGAAAACGTGGTGCGCACCATCGTGCAGGAAGGGCCTGAGCGCATCCAGGAATTGATCGAACTCGGGATGAAATTTTCCGAGCGACAGGACCCGCAAAACCGTGGGCGGCACGAGCTGGATTTGGGCAAGGAAGGCGGTCATTCCAAGCGCCGCATTCTGCATGCGAAAGACGTTACCGGTCGCGAAATCGAACGCGCGCTGCTCGACGCCGTTTCCCGCCAGCCGAATATCGAGGTTTTCGAAAATCATTTCGCGATTGATTTGATCACCAGCCAGAAGCTCGGTTACGTGGGCGAAAACCGTTGCCTCGGCGTTTATGTGCTCAGCAAAAATTCCGGCGCGGTCTCCACCTTCATTGCGCCGGTAACATTGCTGGCCACGGGCGGTTGCGGAAAAGTTTATCTCTACACGACCAATCCCGATATCGCCACGGGCGACGGCGCGGCGATGGCCTATCGCGCCGGCGCGGCGATTGCGAACATGGAGTTCATCCAGTTCCATCCCACCTGCCTGTATCATCCGAAGGCCAAATCATTTCTCATCAGTGAAGCCGTGCGCGGCGAAGGCGGCGTGCTCAAGACCATCGCGGGCGCGGAATTCATGGATAAATATCATCCGCAAAAATCGCTCGCACCGCGCGACGTGGTGGCGCGGGCGATTGACAGCGAGATGAAAAAGAGCGGCGCGGATCACGTGCTGCTCGACATCACGCACCAGCCCGCGAATTTTGTCATCGAGCGATTTCCGAACATTTATCAGAACTGCCTCAAATACGGCATTGATATCACGAAGGAACCCATCCCGGTGGTGCCGGCCGCGCATTATCAATGCGGCGGCGTGGTCACCAACCTGGATGGCGAGACGGAAATCGCCGGATTGTACGGCGTCGGCGAAGTTGCCTGCACCGGATTGCACGGCGCGAATCGGCTGGCGAGCAATTCACTCCTCGAAGCGCTGGTCTGCGCTCATCGCGCGGCGGAAAAAGTGATCGCCCATCCCTTGCGCAAAAACGATCTCACGCCGCCCATGTGGCAATCCGGCAACGCCACGAACGCCGACGAAATGGTGGTGGTCTCGCATAACTGGGACGAAATCCGCCGCCTCATGTGGGACTATGTCGGCATTGTCCGCACGAACAAACGATTGCAACGCGCCCAAAAGCGCATCGCGAATTTGCAGGAGGAAATCCAGGATTACTATTGGGATTTCATCATCACGAGCGATCTGCTGGAGTTGCGCAATATCGCGACGGTGGCGGAATTGATTGTGAAAAGCGCGCTGGCCCGGCCCGAAAGCCGCGGGCTGAATTATAATTTGGATTATCCGAACGCGAATCCCGACTGGGCGCAACGCGACACGGTGCTGCGGAAAGAAACGTAGTGGCACGGGCGTCTCGCCCGTGCGTTTCAAAACCAGGGCTCGAGCATTTAAATTCCGACGCATGCGCAAAGAAGTTCGAATGGACGCGGCGAGGGAACGCCACTGGAGGTGATGACAAAAAATGGAGCCAGGGTTTTTCTTGAATGACACCTTACCGAAGAATGAAAATAAAAACTCACTCCCCCATTTGCGCGAAATTCAAATGGGGGAGTGCAATTTTAATATAAAATATTCAAGTGACGAGAGACATGTTGGTTGAGCGATTTTGCTCAATCGCCTTCACCTCCCGGTGTCATTTTTCAATGAGGCAACAGGTCGCAGAAAATTAAATGCGTGAGCCCTGGTTTCAAAGCCCTTCTACCTGGGGCAGAATCGCACGGGCGAGACGCCCGTGCCACTACGCCGGCCCGAAAGCCGCGGGCTGAATTATAATTTGGATTATCCGAACGCGAATCCCGATTGGGTCCAACGCGACACGGTGCTGCGGAAAGAAACCTGGTGGATAGCGGCACGGGCGTCTCGCCCGTGCGTTTCAAAACCGTTCCGACGGAGAGATTCTCACGGGCGGGACGCCCGTGCCACTACGGCCGCCGTGCGTTGCGCCGCACAGGGCCGCTTTTCATTGCGCTAGCGCCCGCGCCAAGGGATAATTCGAGCGCCACGCGAAACATGGCCATTGATACAATGACGACGCGGAAAGGACGCTTTCTCCTGGCGGTGTTCATCTTGCTCGCCCCGATGGCCCGGGCGCAGCGATACTCGGACTGGCGCATCTACCGCGCGCCCGACGGGATGGCGGAATCGGCGTGTGTTTCCGTAACGGTCGGCGTGAACGAAAAAGTCATCACGAAACACATCAATGCCGATTCCATCAGCGAGCTGGACGGGTATTCGATCAAATCCTTTGACTCCCCCGAAATCGGGCGCAACCGCGTTTATGAAAGTTCGGGCGGCCAGCTTTGGACGGTGAGCGCGGAAGGACTTCAGGAATATCGCGACGGCGCCTGGCGTTTGCATCCCATCCCGGAAATCGCAAAACTCTTTCGCGGCCTGGCCAGCCCGGCCCTCCCGCTGGTCCCGATGCACATCATCAAGCAAAACCGGCTGCTGATTCTGCTGCCGGACCAATTGATTGAGTTCAACATCGAAAATCCCGACGCGCCCCACACCATCGTGTTGCAATCGGCCAGCCAGACCGGCCTGCAAAAATTCCTCGGCATGACCATCGCCCGCGATGGAAGCGTGTGGGTTTCCGGCCCGCACGGTTTGGAACTCCACGGGAACAATCCGCAATTTAAAATCGAATGATGAATGGCGGGAATATCCTGCGCCCGCAATATTACAGGCCGTAAATTTTCAAACACCGCTGGAGGATGTGGACGCCGGCGGCGTGACGTGCGTGGCGGATTCGCCGTCCAACGAGCAGAAGTTCGTCGTTCATTTCGACGGCCAGAACTGGACCACGCAACCGGCCGGGACGCAAAAAATCCGCGCAGCCTGGCGCGGATTGGACGGCATCACGTGGGTCGTCAATCTCAACACGCTGTTTCAGATCGACAACAGCGGCACCGCCACGGCGGAAAGTGAGGAATTGTCCAGCGGACATTATTTCGATGTGGCGGTGGAAACCAACGGCATCGTCTGGCTCGCCTCGGCGGAAGGGTTGTTGCGCTACAGCCCGCCGCTGTGGAAAAGCCCGCGCGCCGTGCAACGGCTGAATTCCCCGGTGCCCTGCATCGCGGAGGATGCGGACTCGCAGCTTTGGTTTGCCTCGGCCGGCGCGCTGCACTCGCTCACCAACGGGGTCCATGAGGAGCACTTCTCCCGGACGTTTCGACTTATCCTGCAAAGCGCCCGCCTGTTGCTCCCCTTGAAAAATGGAGATCTGCTCCTGGATACGGGTGAGCAATTGTTTCAATTCCGGCCGGGCAACGACACCTATAATTCACTGCCCTCCGCCCAGAATGAAAAACAACACGCCCTCGGAATGTTTCGCGATGGCGGCGTGGCCGTGGAGACGGGCGATCCCGCCTCTCAAAAGTGCCGCTGTGAGAAGTACGACGGCGTTTCTTTTCAGCCCTTTCCCGCCGCGCCGCTGGATTGCTCCTACAACGCATTTCTCGAAACACAGAATGGAGACCTGTGGCTCGGCGGGGATCACGGCCCGATTTGCTATCACGAAAAAAAATGGCAGACGTTCTCCAACAGTTTTGCGGGTGGCCCGATCGTTTCCATCGTCGAAACTGCGGGCGGCAAAATCTGGTGCGCCACACCGGACTCCATCTGGGAGTTCACCCAACAAGGATGGATCGCGGTCCGCTCGGGATTCGATCAAATCAACAGCGTCATTCGCTCACACGATGGAAATATCTGGGTGGCCTCCAATGGCGGCGTGCAGCGCTTCGCGCAGGACGCGTGGATTGAAAACAGCATCGAGGAAGGCCTGCCAAATGCCCCCGCGCGGCGCGTGTATGAGGATCGCCGCGGCCGGATCTGGGTCGGCACCGCCCGCGGTTTGACGCTCTTTCATCCCGAGGCGGACTCCGACCCGCCGCGGACCCGCATCCACAAACGGCCGGAGGAGCAATCCATTCCTCAAACTGCCACGATCAATTTTGCTTTCACCGGGGACGACAAATGGAAATACACCCCGCCTGAGCGGTTGCTGTATTCCTACCGGCTCGATCAGCGTGACTGGTCGCAATTTTTCGAGGCGAATGCCGTTTCGTATTCCGACCTTTCCGCCGGGCCGCATTCCCTGGAAGTCCGCGCGATGGATCGCAATGGCAACGTGGAAGAAACACCCGCGCGGCTGACCTTCTCAATCGCGCTGCCGTGGTATCGAGAAACCCGGCTCGTGCTCATTTCCTTTACCGGCATGATCACCGCCCTGTTCTTCGCCGGCCTGGCGTTCAATCGTCATCGAAAACTGCTCCGCAGCTACGCCGAGGTCGAACGAAAGGTGGCCGAGCGCACGCACGAGCTGGAAATCACCAGCCGCGAACTCGTGCACAGCCAGAAGATGAACGCCCTCGGAACCCTGGCCGCCGGCATCGCTCACGATTTCAATAATATTCTTTCCATCATCAAAGGCTCCGCGCAAATCATCGAGGACAACGTCAGCAATTCCGAGAAAGTCCGCATCCGGGTGGACCGCATCAAAACCGTCGTGGAACAAGGCGCCGGCATCGTCAAAGCCATGCTTGGCTTCAGCGCCGGTTCCAGCGATGAGCCCGCCTTGTGCGACCTGAATGTCGTCATCAACGACACGATTCAGTTGCTGGGCGACCGTTTTCAACGGGACGCCGCGGTGGTTTTCAAGCCTGAGCCAAAACTTCCGCAAATCCCGGTCGTAAAGGAATTCGTTCAACAAATTCTGCTGAACTTTGTTTTCAACGCGGCCGAAGCGGAAACCGCCGCCCGGCGCAAGCAAATCATTCTCTCTTTGCGCACCGCGCAACTCCTGCCGGCAAACTTCGCGCTCCCGCCCGCGCCCGCACCCGAATATATTTTGGTTTCCGTGCAGGACTTCGGCTGCGGCATCCAACCGGAAAATTTGCCGCGCATTTTCGAGCCGTTTTTCACCACCAAAGCCTTGTCCGCCCGGCGCGGCACCGGCCTCGGGCTCTCGATGGTCTATGAATTGGCGCGAAAACTTGAAGCCGGCCTCAGCGTGGAGTCTATTGTGGACGTCGGCAGCACGTTCACGCTCATTTTGCCAATTAGAACGTTAGCGCAATCGAAAGACACCTGACATGAATCCTCCTTCCATCCTGATCATCGAAGACGACGATTTCCAATACGAAATCTACGAGGAAGCGCTCGCCAAATACAAATTGGCGCGCGCCAAAAATGGCACCGAGGCGCTCGCGCAAATTCCGCGCGAACGACCCGCATTGCTCGTGCTGGATCACGTCCTCTCGGATGGTGAACTCGGGTTGGATTTTTTGCCCGAACTCAAAGAGTTGCTGCCTTTCGTGCCGATTATCATTGTCTCCGGCGCGCTGGAAGTGCATCAGCAGATTCGCGCACTGCAAGGCCCGCGCCGCGCGCATTACTGCCTGCCGAAGCCGGTGGATGTCCACGAACTCCAGCGCACGGTGGAAATCGCGCTGACGGAATGCGGCGAAAAAGAGCTCGTGCGGCAATTCGAGGCGTTGGAACGATCGCATCGCGTGGATGCGTTGGATCTGTTCAGCCGCTCCAGTGACCGGCTCGCCCGCCAAAACCGAATCCACGAGCTGGTCAAAAAATCCAAGGAACGCCCGAACATTTCCGCGCTCTCGCGCCAATTTAACGTGGCGCGGCGGACCATCATCCGCGATTTGCAGGAATTGATTCGCCGCGGCCAACTTGAGCCGGAAGTTTATCCCGAGTGGGAAAATCCGGAAGAATAGTGGCACGGGCGTCCCGCCCGTGCGTTTCTGGTTTAGCGAAGCTCTTTTGAATCTCACGGGCAAGATGCCCGTACCACTATTGCCGATTCCGGCGATTGATCCGCGAACCGCTCAAAGGAATCATCGACGTCGGATACGAAATATCCGCGTGGTCTTTTCCGTGGCAGGTCAGCGCGCATGTTCCGTTGAAATTTCCCGTGCTCGTGTACATCTGCGCGCCGGGGGCGCCGGCCGAGGGCGTCACATAGTCGCGGTTGAAATTAATCAGGTTCTTCTCGATCGCGACGCCGTGCGAATCGTGGCACGTCACGCACGCCGTTTTTTGATCCACAATGTGGAAGCGATGCCCGCGGCTTTCTCCCAGGCTGTTGACCGCGCGAAAGCTTTGATCGCTGAGAATGCTCTCGCGGCTATGGCATTTGTAGCAAAGCGCATAATTCGCGGAGCTTTCCGGGCTGAAATCCGTGAGCACCAATTGCCGTTCCAACAACGGCGAAAAAATGGAACCGTGCGGCCCATTCGCGCCGGAACCACCAGCGGCGGGGCTTTGGTCGCTGTTATGACAATCCGTGCAGGTCATCAGGCTCGAAGTGGTCCACGGCGCGAGC
>Ga0193718_1000174_pt1 | contig 15473 bp, 10 predicted proteins | sample U2a1metaG_FD_144918 | JGI IMG/M metagenome (GOLD analysis project Ga0193718, IMG submission 144918) | Soil microbial communities from a riparian zone of the East river system, Colorado, United States - U2a1 | ecosystem: Environmental > Terrestrial > Soil > Riparian zone | place: USA: East River... | reverse complement strand
CGGCAATATCGGTTTTGTGCGCGCCTTCCGCCGTTTCTTCCTTTGTTTCCTGCACGCGCGAGCGCTGGGCGCGTAACATATCGATGGCGACCAGCATCAGCACGAGGCTGGCGGCAATTTGAAACGCGGGCATCGAGATGCTCAGGAATTTGAAAATCCATTTCCCGGCGAGCGCAAACACAATCAGCACAACTGTCATCACGGTGCAGGCGAGGCGCGCCATCCGTTGGCGGCTCTCGACGGAATCATCGGGCGTCATCGAAATGAAGGCCGGAATCGTCGCGAACGGATCGACGATAAAAAAGAGGGAGCTGAACGCGAACACAATGTATTCGAGTAATTTGCTCATACCGAGCAAGGCGCGAAGATGGCTTCCGTCATGCCGTGAATAATTTTTTTATCGGGCGGACAAATCGTGGCCAGCACACCACCCAGTTGCGCGCGGGCGGTATCGCCTTCGCCCGACACAAAATAATAGGGGCAAAGGCGCGCGCGGCCTTTCATGGGCATAACTTCGTTGCGCGCGAAATCAAACCATTGCGCCTCCACCAGTCTGGGATGATGATAGCGCTGGAGCACATAGGGTGAGTGCGGAAATTCTGCAACGGCTTTGTCCACCGCTGCCGACCAATCCGCGTGCGACAAATCGCTCCCGAGATAAACGCCGCGCGCGCCCCAGGCGTGGGCGGAAAAGCCGGATACTTTCAGGATCAAATCGCGCTCTTTTTGCGAAAGCGATTTGAGCTGTTGCCAGTCGGTCAGGCCGAGTTCGGGAATGGCGGCGTGCGGCGGCAGCGGCGAGGGGTCCACGATCCACGTGTAAGGCGTGAGCTTCAGCATGCGCTGGAAAAAGCCGTCGCCCAATTCCTGGCGCCAGAATCCGTGCAAATGCCGGTTCCAGAGCAGGGCGAACAACATCTTTTCCTCGAAAATGGGTTTTGGCGGTGGGGTGAGCCGGATGCGTTTTTCCGCGGCGAGTTCAAAAATCTTTTTCGCGTTCGGCACGTTGGCGGTATCGAACAACTCAAAGAAACGATAGACCGCATCGCCGTCGGCGAAGCCAGTGAAATTCGCGTCGCGAACAGCGAAGCGCGGGCCGAGTTGTTTGGCGAGCCAGTCCATTTCCGGCCGGTAGGTCGCAGCTTCTTCGGAGACGATGATGTGGACCCGCGGCGCGTCCCCGAAAATGCTCGCGAAACCTTGAATCATTCCGCTGGCTCCGCCGAGGACTGTGGACTGCGGACTGTGGACTGTGGACTGAGAATACGTCTGATTCAGCCACGCCGTGACGCCGATGCCGCCGGGGACGGAATCCAGTTCCGTGACGCTAAAACCGTTTTCGGTGAGCAAAAGGTCCGGGCGAATCACGCGCGGAGTTTCACTCTTGAGGGTGACTGCGCGCTGGAGTTCGATGAGTTCGGGCGGCTTGCCGAGTTCGAGCCAGCGCGCGATCCATTCGGGTTGTTTGCCTTCAACGCTTTTGCGGTAAAGCAGGTTGACCGCGCGATAAAATTGCAGGAGCACGCGGCCTAGCGAGTCCAATTCCTTGGCCAGTTTATCGTCGAGCTTGAAGGGGGCGGGGGAAACGCGCCATTCGTGACCGGCAAACAAACCTTCGGCGGGCATTTGTTGTCGAACAAATTGCGCGGCTTCAGCGGCGGACGGAGATTCGGATGTAACAGGAACGATTTCCACGCCCGCACAGTAAGCGTGGATTTGTTCAGCGTCAAAAACGAAAGGAACCCTGTAGCAGCCGATGTCAGGAGGCTCTAACTCTTCCAATCCGAAAGTAATGAGCCTCCTGTCGTCGGCTGTTACGGATTTTAGAGAAATCGCCGCCTTTAAGTTCGCACCTGCCCGGTGCCAGTGCCAATTCAATCGACGAAGTGTTTGAAATAGATTGAATTTTTCTCGCACTTGAATCACTATGTGACCCACAAGGATGAGTTTTGCATTGAAATCATTGATTCTAGGAGGGGCACTCTTATTTCTAAAAAATGATCTTCAGGCCCAAGTAAATTTTTCTCCTGGCACGAAGTGCAATGTCGGATTTGATCCCGAGTCTATTGCAGCCGGAGACTTGAATGGTGACGGCAGGCCGGATTTTGTTACCGCGAATTATTTTGGGGGCTCGCTTTCGATATATACAAATCGAGGTAATGGCGATTTCACTCTCTCCGGCGCCATTGCGGTGAACTCGCCGTCATCCGTTGCCATCGCTGATTTAGATGGCGACGGTCGAATGGATATCGTTTGTGCCAATTTTGGAAGTGACACACTTACAGTTCTTACCAATAAGGGCTTGGGAGTTTTCGGACTTGCTTCATCTGTTAGTGTGGCACATCGCCCTCAGGTCGTTATTGCGAAAGATATCAACAACGACGGCAAGTTTGATTTAATTTGTGGCAGTGCTAACAGTACCACATGGGATAACACGCTGTCGGTGCTCACCAACAATGGGAACGGTCAGTTTTTGCTAGCGGACAATCCTCCCATAAACGGGGTGGCATATTCTTTGGTGACGGGAGATGTCAATGGAGATGGCTACGAGGATTTAATTAGTTCGGGTGCCGGTTATATTAACGTCCTGACCAATAACCACGCAGGGGGTTTTAAAATTGCGGTCTCGCCACACGCGTCAAGTCCGCCTCAAAAAGTCGCTATTGCAGATGTAAATGGAGATGGCCATCTTGATTTGATAACTGTAAACTTGGATGCCGATACAATTTCGGTCCTGACAAATGACGGAAAAGGGGTTTTTTCGATTGCTTCATCACCGGCCGTGTTGGGCGGCCCCTATTCGATAGTCGCGGGAGATGTTAACGGAGATGGCAAAATTGATTTAGTCGTCGGGACCATTTTTGGGAGCGTTTACACAGATACTGGGGTAACCGTGCTTACAAACGACGATGCCGGAGGCTTTACAATCGCTACCAAAATCCTTGTCGGAGGGCCATCGGCAGAAGCAGTGGCAGATTTGAACGGCGACGGTAAAGCGGATTTGCTGGTGGCTTCTGATGCGTTTAGCCAAGGCGTCATTCTCTTTCAAGTACCAAAATTGAGTTTTTCCAGCCAGTCGCCAAATTTAATCCTTTCCTGGCCGACATCGTGGACAAATTGGACGTTGCAGGAAAGTTTTGATGTCACCATGACAAATTGGCACGCCACGAGCGGTGTTTTGAGCGACGGGACAAACAAAAGCGTTTCAATTAGCTCAACGAACGCTGCTCAGTTCTTTCGGTTAGCACCGCCCTAATGAGTCTGTTAGGGACAGTAGTTCACGTTCGCAACTGCCCGGTGCCGGTACCAACCCACTTGTAGGTCGTTAATTCATCCAGGCCCATGGGACCGCGCGCGCCGATTTTGTCGGTGCTGATGCCGATCTCCGCGCCCATGCCGAATTCGCCGCCGTCGGTGAAACGCGTGGAGGCGTTCCAATAAACCGTGGCGGAATCTACTTCGTGAAGGAATTGTTTCGCGCGCGTCTCGTTCTTCGTGACGATGCTGTCCGAGTGCGCGGAGCCGTAATGATTGATGTGATCAATCGCCTGCTTCACGCCATCCACGACGCGGACGTTCAGGATGTAATCGTTGTATTCCGTGAACCAATCCTGTTCGGTGGCCGTTTTTAGTTGAGAATTTGGGAGTTGAGAGTTCAGGAGTTGACGCGTGGCATCGTCCACCCGCAACTCGACTTTTTTCTCTGCGAGCTGTTGCGCAATTCGCGGCAGGAACGTAGGCGCGATGGATTTATCCACAAGCAACGTTTCCATGGCGTTGCAAACCGCGGGGCGTTGGACCTTGGCGTTCATCGCAATCTCTTCCGCCATTTTCAAATCAGCGTCCGCATCCACAAACACGTGGCACACGCCTTTGTAATGTTTGATCACCGGAACCTTCGAGGCTTCCGCGACTGCGCGGATCAATCCTTCTCCGCCGCGAGGCATGCAGACATCCACATATTGAGTCAGGGAGAGCAGGGCGGGAATGGCTTCGCGATCGGTGGTGGGGACGACCTGGATGGCGTGCTCGGGAAAATGCGCGAGCGCGCGTTTGCCGGCTTCGATCATCGTCTTGGCAATGAGCTGATTCGAGTTCAACGCTTCCTTGCCGCCGCGCAGGATGGTGGCGTTGCCGGATTTGAAGCAAAGACTCGCGGCGTCCGCGGTCACGTTCGGGCGCGATTCGTAGATGATGACAACGACGCCGATGGGCGTGGTGATTTTTTGCAGTTTCAAGCCATTAGGCCGAATGCGTTCGTCGAGAATTTTTCCGACCGGATCGGGGAGAGCGGCGACTTCGCGCAAACCATTGGCCATCGCTGTGATCCGTTTATCGTCGAGCTTCAGCCGGTCGAGCATGGCCGAGGTCTGGCTCATTTTTGCGCCGGCTTCCATGTCGAGTGCATTCGCTTGCTTGAGCGCGGCGGCGTCGGTCTCCAACGCGGCAGCCATGGCGAGCAGGCAGGAATTCTTTTCCGCCGTCGTCAGTTTCGCGAGTTCGCGCGAGGCCGCCTTGGCTTGTTTCGCCAGCGCCGTCATTTGCTCCGTCAATGTCATAAAAGGACTGTAAAGTAAGGGGCAAACTGGACGAGTGCAAGCAGGTGTCAAAAGCGGCAATGTCTTAATTTGAAGGAGCGCGGCTCTTTGAGCCGCAGCACGGTCGAAAATCAGGACGCCGCTTGGCTATACTTACGCGTTCCGACTGCGAAGCCGCTGCGGGTCGCAGACCCGCGCTCCTTGCCTCGCCGACAAATTCATGCGCGGTGAAAGAATTTTTGAGCGAGTCATCTGATGAATGGTTAAGTCAGTTTTTGCGCGGAAATGTTTGGAGAAAAAAAGCACACACGAGTTGAGACGAACCACATCGCGAATAGGATACACGGTTCGCGAAAAGGTTCCCGCGAATCAAAAATATTTTTTTCGGCCGGCTGCAAAAACTGAGTCATTGACCTGTCCAAATCATGAACGCAAAAGGCAGAGTTAATGTTAGCGAAGGGTAAAATCTCGATGGCCCGGTTGCTGCTAAAGCGTTTCCAGAACTAAAAACCTGGAATCAAGGAATCAAGGAATCAAATTATGGGGCGTCTTTCGAATGTCATTTCGCTGAAGCTAAGCAGGGGCCGGGTGAATGCAGTACGCATTTTTAAAAATCACCTTCTGTGTTTCCAATCGTTTTTGTTGTCCTTGTGTTTTTGCCTGACGACGCTCGTCAGCCGGGCGCAAACCAACCCGCCTCCGGTCTTGAACATCGGCTGGCAATCAAATCTGTTGCAGGTCTCGATTCTCAACGCGGCCACCGGGCGGGTTTACCAAATCGAACGACGGGGCAGCATGGACAATTCAACCAGTTGGACGCCTCACCTGCTCACCCTGCCGGGCCAGACGAATTTTACCATCGTTCCGCAATCCAATTCATCCCAATTTTTCCGCGCCTATCTCCTATCTCAATCGTTGCCGCAGATTCTTTCGTTCACGGGCAGTCCGGCTACGTTGCCGACTAATGGGCCTGTCACACTGCGTTGGAGTGTTACCGGAGCCAGTGGATTGAGCCTTAACAATGGCATTGGGAATGTTACTGGCACGACTTCACGCGTCGCGAGTGTCACGGGCACGCGCACGTTCATCCTCACGGCCACCAATAGCGCGGGCGCGGTTACCAACCAGGCCACGGTGGTGGTTGGATTGTTGCCTTCTCAACACAACGGACGTTTCGTGTCCTTCGTTTCACCCGTCAGCGGGCAACACTTTCTGGCGCCCGGTTTCGTGCGCGTGTTTGCCGCGGCGAAAGATCCCGCGGTGGACACCAATTTTCCCATCGATGGCAAGGGCGGAAATGCCGCGCGTACCGAGTTCCTGGTTGATAATGAAGTTGTTGCCAATATGGATGGCCTGGATGCGGAGTATTGGGTTTTCCATGCGGCGTTGACCAATCTACCGCCCGGCGATCATATTCTTCGAGTCCGCGCGTTCTACAATAGTCCGTCAGAAATCCTCGACAGCGACCCGGTCACCATCACCGTGGATGCGCCACTGACCTACGCCCAGGTATTGAACCTGACCAATGACCTCGTGTTGAGCGGTTCGCAATCCTTGCAAATGGTGGGCACCAATACTCCAGGAGGACGCGTGCGGATCAACGGCAATGGCTTCCGCATCCGCACCTCGGGAACGTGGGCCGGACATTTCACGCTGCGTTACGCGGACGTTTGCGGGCTGGGAAAACTAAATGATGGCGAACTGGCAATGGATGTGACCACCACGGCTCCCCTGGCCCTGGAAAACTGCAATATCGACAGTTGCGGCAAATTGGCGTTTACGTTGAACGGCATCGCTACGGCTTCCATTAGCAGCAACGAATTTCGCTGCAATACGTTGGTGCCGTTGAGCCAATATCCGGACGAAACCTATGGCGACCAGAGTTCCTATCCTGCCTTGCAGTTGCTCGGCAGTTCAACGGGACAAAAGCTTTATCGCGCGAACAATATGGGTGCCGGCTGGCTGCGGTTGACCGGGGCCAACCACTGGACGATCGGCGGTGACACCGATGCGGATGGAAATGTTTTCATCGGACCTCGCGTGGGAATCATGCTGGAAAGCGGTGCGCATCATATCACCATTCGCCGCAATTATAGCCGCCATGTTTATTTCGGGGGCTGGAGCCAGGGGAACAATTTTGAACTCGGCGCTTCGGATAACAATGTCCTGGTCGAACACAACGTCATTCGGGACAGCTCCTGGGCCGTTCGCGATGTGGCGTGCGAATTCCGTTACAATCTGATCCTCGGCGCCGGTCATGAATGGATGTGGATCACCGGCGACAACGCGTTTGTGCATCACAACATTTTCGCGGGCGGCGACGCCGATGTCACCGGCATTTGGGTGATTTACAGCCCGCAGAACGTCCGCTTCTACAACAACACGATTGATGGGCTCAATCAGACTGCTGGCCCAAGTGCCCTGAATGTGGATGAGGCAGCCACGGCGGACGTTCAATCGTGTGCGTTCCTCAACATGCACTCGCCGGTCATGGTTTCTTTCGCGGGAGCGTCAACGAACTTGATAAACGTCGGCCACAACTCGTTCTACAATCCGCAGGCCGGCGGCACTCAAAATTATGCGGACAACAGCCATCCGGCCACGGATGTCGGCGGGCTGAATGCGCAGGTCAATCCGAACTTTACGAATCCCACGAACAATGTCGGCATCGACGACATTGCCATGTGGCAGCGGACGACGACCACGCGCCAGATCCTGGAGGTATATCGCGCCCGATACACTCCGAATCCGGGCAGCCCATTGATTGATACCGGGCACGGCGGCAACGGCAACGACATCGGGGCCGTCGGCGCGGGAGCGGCGAACACCAACGACCTGTTTGGTATCTTAACACCATAAACCATCTCGAAAGCCGGGAACTCAGGGAAACAAAATTATGACACGACTACGAAACCTCATCGCGCTCAACCTACTCCTCGTCACGTCTGCCATGCAGGCAGCGCCGGCGGATATCGGAATGCTCGGTGCATCCGCTTCTTCGGACGGAAAGAATTTGAATCTGTCCTGGAATAGTTCGCCGGGACAGCTTCAACGGATCCAGGTGAGCACGGATTTAATTCACTGGACCAATCTGCCGCCGGTTTTTGTCTCGCTTTTCACCAACTCAGCATGGACCGATGACGGTTCGCTCACAACCAATCCGCCTAACTCGCAACTGCGATATTATCGATTGCAGCAATCGCAGGCGGCGGCCGAATCGCCCGGCGTGCCACTCACCTTTTTGCCTCCCAGCACGGGCCTTTCTTATTCGTGGAATTTTGGCGACGGAACCGCTTCGACATCGAATAGCCCCAGTCATACGTTCACTTCTGACGGACTCTACGTCGTAACTTCGGTGGTAACCGATGCTAACGGTCCTCATACCAATACCGCCACGCTCCCGTTGGAAACGCCCGCGCAAATTCTGCTGACGCCTCCCGTGCTGGCCAGCGTGCGCCAGAAAGCAACGAACAACACGACCCAGTGGCAAAGTTTCAAGTCGCGGTTGGACAGCCAGCTTAACGTGGTGATCGAATCCGGCGCGGCCTATCAAGGCGATGAGTTGTCGTGGATCGGCGATTACGCGCTGGGATATAAAGCGCTGCAGTTTAAAGATCCCGTCACGGCGGCGAAGTATGCCGATAAGGCCCTCGCCTTGATGCGGTCCGCTTTGCAGGATCACCAAAAATTCGGCGAGTACGCCCAGCAATATATTGGGCGCGGCAATGGCTCGACCAAGGTTTTCACTCTGCCCAATACGAATATCGTCGCATCCTCGCTCCAGGTTTTTAAAGCGCCCATCTCGGTCATTGCCGCTACCCGCGACACGGGTACGAACAAAACAGACATCGTGGACAGCTACCTTACCTATATTAAAGTCAGCGACACATCGGACGGTCCCACCAACTACATCGAAGGAACGGACTGGCGGCACAGCGGCGATTTGCCGAATTACGTGATTGATTGGTCAATTGCCGCGGCCGGCCGACTGCCCGCGCCCGGTGCCACCTATTACGTCACCGTCGCGTCGAGCCTGGACGCATTGAGCACTTCCGCCACGTTGTCTGGCAACACCATTACGCTATCCACCGCGCCAACCACCAATCAGGCAATTTATGTCGAATATCTTTACGGCGTTCATGCCGCGAACTATTCGACCCTGGCGTTTCAACAATCCAGCGCCGGCGATGGCGGATTAAACTCCATCATGATCGACGATGGTTTTCCGTCGCGTTACCTGGGCAAATTTACCTCGATGGGATTCGACTGGTTGTATGGATATCCTGGCTTCACGCCTGCGTTTAGAAGTCAGGTCGCGACGATGCTCGCGCGCTGGTCGGATGCCTCGGAGGATGCTGTTTACCGGGTGGATGATCCGGCCAGCAACTATGCCGAGGGTAATTATGCCAGCCGCGTCCTCACGGCGCTCGCACTCGGCGGCGGACGCAACACCAACGGCACTCGTTTACTCAACCAGGCGATTGCCTATCGCCAGGCGAACGTCCTTCCGGTGATCACCAACATCTCCACGAGCTTGTACGGCGGTTTCTGGGCGGAAGGCTGGAACTATGGCCAGCAAGCTTCTCGAAATCTGATCTTGTCCGGCCTGGCGCTTGAAACCGCTGGACTGGCCAACATAACGCCCGAACGCACCTGGGCCGGCCAGGCCATCAACAGTCTCATCAGCATACAACCGAGCCAGGACACCATTTATGACGGCGGCGACGGGTATTCGTATCCGGCACCTTTCGTCGGGAAGGACCTCTTCTACTTGATGGCTGCTGCAACGACCAACGCCACCGCCCGCAGCAATGCGAATTATATCATCCAAAACTATCCCGATGGCCAATCCCAGGATATGCAGGACCTTCTTTACCGTGAGACGAGCGCTCCGGCGGCGTTTTGGGCTTCGGCGCCGCTTCAATATTTGAATCAGGGCACTGGCCTGCTTACCGCTCGCAACGACTGGAACTACAACTCCACCTGGGTCGCGTTCCAATTGGGCAATCTGCTCGAAACCGACCATCAACAGGATTGCCAGGGCCAATTGCAAATCCAACGTGGCGCGGACGGTTTGCTCATCAACGCCAACGCGGTGGACGAGAATCAAGATCCCAGCACGCAAAGTTCCATTGGCAATCTGATGTGTATTGATGACAACGGCGTTGGAACGCAGGTCTATCGTTTCAACCAGGGTTCGTGGTTCGGCACACCCGGCTGCGTCATGAGTTCGTATGAGACCAATAGCGGATACGTCTATGCCGGCGGCGATTACGCGGCCTCCTACGGTTTGAACTTCACTCCCGGAATCGGGACCGCGAAGAAGTTGACCCGCCAGATTGTTTACTTGCGCCCGGACTTCATCGTGGTCCATGACCGCGCCGTCACCAAGAGCACCAACGACCTCAAACAACTACGGTGGCATTTCTTGAACAGTCCCACTTTCAACGTCAATTCGAATTCGTGGGTGGAAACGGAAGGCTCCAGCAAACTGTTCGGCCAGACATTCTCCCGCTCGTCTCTGCTCAGCTCCAATGCGCCGGTGACCTGTCCGAACGGCGCGGTTGTCTATCGCGTCACAAGCCAGAACGCAGTCAAAGCGACCAACGTCACCTACGTCACTGCTTTGCAATCCGCTCCTTCCACCACAAATACCATGGTGAACACAACACCAGTCTATTCCACCGACAACCGCATGGAAGGGGTTCAAATGGGTAACAACCTGGTTTTGTTTGGCGCGGATACTGTGTTGAATCCGTTCACAAATTCCATCACCTACACCGTGACCGGCACGTCGCCGATTGTTCACCTCTTGACGGACTTGCAACCCAATCACGCGTTTCAAGTTTCGGCAGGAGGCGTCTCATTGGGAACCATCACGAGCACGGCGCAAGGCACACTGTCGTTCACCAACACGCCATCGGGCTCGCAGAGCATCACGATCCAATAAATCCGCTTGGCAGTTCTTAAAAAGTAGCAGCCGACGTCAGCGCAACAAGGCCGTGGCGCACCACAATATGGGCGCCTGGCCGTGGAGATCGCCGACGTTTCGCTGGCGGGCGAGATAGTAGGCGACGCCATCCGGGCCGTCAGTTTTCGGATCGTATTTATTTGTGCCCTGGCAGACTTCGTGGATGTCCCAGTTCTTGTCGAGATACGGAATGAGTGCCAGCCATGCTTTGCGCGCGGCGGGTCCGTAGGTGTCGGCATCCAGCCAGCCTTCTTTCACGCCAGTAATAAATGCGAACGCGAACATTCCGGTGGAGGACGTTTCCGGCCAGGCATCCGGGCTATCAATCAATTGATGCCACCTGCCGTTCGCATCCTGATATTTCAAAAGCGCAGCCATCATTTTTTGATAACCATCCATGATGCGCGAGCGGTCCGGATTATCTTTCGGCAACGAGCGCAATAATTCACTCATGCCGGCAGCCATCCAGCCATCGCCGCGGCCCCAGAAATAGGGAACATTGGGCGCGTGATAAAAAAGCCCGTTGGGTTTCTGGAGTTCATCGAGATAAACAACCATCTCCTTTGCTGCGCGATTGATATATTCCTGATTTCCCGTGGCGCGATACGCCTGCGCCTGGACCATGGTGATCATGAACATGTCATCGATCCACATGCGCGTTTGCCACGTGAGACCGCGGGCGCGCAACCCTGCAGCGTCGGGCGGGACGTTCGTGCCGAAAGGTTCCCCCCATTGTTTGTCGGCATATTCTTTACCCAGCGCGAGACAGCGCGGGTCGGCGTTCAGGATATAAATTTCCAATGGCACCGCGCCGAAGACCGAGCGGTCCACGTGGTCGGGAACGGGCAGCAAATTCGTTTCGTTGTTGAAGAGCGGCTCAAACCGCCTGACGAGTGGTCCTTTCAGGTGGGGAATGCCTGAGGCCTGGGCGAAGGTCAACGCGCCATACCACAAACTTCCGGGTAGATGATGAATTGCGGCGGGCCGGGCTTGAAGGAATTAAAGTGCGGGCTGTCAATGAAATGCTGGGTGACGTGCTGGCCGATTTCCAACGGCGATTTTCCCCTGGGCCAGGATTTGAAGTAGGCATTGGCCCCTTTATGAGCGCCGACGCTGGAACAACTCGTGAGCGCGAGGAGGAGGATGGAGCCAACGGCAGTTATGATTCTGGTCGTCATTCTCATAATTGGGCGGTCAGTTATCGCAATTGCTTAACCAGTGCGCACCATAGTGTCCAGACGAACTTTGAGGCGAGAATATTCATTATGGCTGCGCCGGGCGCTGGAATTTCATCTGGGTCGCGGCGCAATTCGCCCAGGTTTAGCAGGGTGAACCTTAGATCGTTGAATTCTCGGCAATTTTCGGGTGAACAATGGAATGGAATGAAAATAGAAAAATGCCAACGAATATCTTCTCAACGCTTTCGGAAAGTTCGCAGCCGGGGAAGGTCGCTTTTCAAATACACCTCTCGGGACGCACATCAATCCATCGACTGTCAATTCGTCCAGAATTTGATCCGCGAAAAGCTTCGCCTTCCTGGGAGGATTGCGGTCAAAAGCCTTTTTAGCCTTATCGTAGTTCAAAAGTATTTTGTTAATGGTGGCCGCTGACATGCTCCAATCTATCGGCCCCAGGAAACCTTCGGGTGGCAAAGAGTACCAATAAAAAATGGGTGCCAGGTGGCTAATATGAATGTCGATTCCTCCCAGGGTTTTGTTTCGAAACTGAACGATAAGATAAGAGGATGCACAGCTATGCTGACGGAGCCTAAATCTGACATTTCGCACAAAGGACAATTTCGCCAGCCGCTTTTGAATTGGCAGAAAGAAACCATTCGAGTGAATGCCTTTGACGCGCGAGAAATCTCGCTCCTTCTGAATCTTATTTTTACGAAGTAATCGCTCCAGATTCAGCGAAAGGAAATCGTGAAGATTTGAGTCCACTCGAGGTTAAATCACTTCTTCGGCGCAGGAGGCGCCTTTGGTTTGATTTCCATGTTCGCCTGGGCGGGCTCAAAAGATTCGGCGGGTGAAATGGTATCGAGATGCACGCCGAAGGATTTGATCGTGGGACAGGCGCGCGCTTGTAAAATCGTGAGGCGAACCTTCGATGATTTCACTTTTGGAAATCGGTCGAGCTTGCGGTAGCCAATGGTGAATCCGTGATTCAATTCCTTCCAGTCTTTCGCTTCGTCATTCCATGCTTCGATTTTATATTCGGCAATGCGCTGGCCGAGCGCGATCATTTCTTCGAGGCGTATCACATTAAATTCCTGCTCATCGCCGAGGTCCACTTCGAGCGTGGTATTCGTCACGCCGTCATCCGCCGCCCAATAAGTGTTTTTGTTTCCGTCGAAGGCCTTGTCCGCGCCGAAAGCGGGGTCGTTGCCACGCACGTTGCTGGCGACTGCGGTTTTGCCCGCGGCGAAATCGGCGCCGAAAATTTTCTGGAGCGCATCATGAAATTCGTGCAACCGCTTCACGGAGTCATCGGAAAACAGGCCGCGCTTGTCCGGCGCGACGTTGAGCAACAGGATCGAATTGCGCCCCACGGACGTGTAGTAATAATTCAGCAACGTCGCCAGATCGCGCGGCTGTGTGCCATCCCAAAACCAATGACCAATCATCATGGTATCGCACTCATCGGGGAACCATTGCGCGGGTGAGTTGCCGGCTGAAGGTTTCGGGCTGGGGGCGGGATAAACGCTCCAGTTCGCGAGCGGCGCGCACGCGGCTTCGTTGCCGACCCAGCGCACATCTTCCAGGATTGGGTCCAGTCGCGGGCCTTGTTTGATCACGGCATTCGGCTGCAGTTTGCGCACGACACCGATGATGTTTGGCCAGTCGGCGACGTTGGCTTTGTTGCCGTCGAACCACATTTCGTAAACCGGCCCGTAGTTGCCGAGCAGTTCACTGAGTTGCTCGTGGTAAAATTTTGCGTAAGCGGGTTTGTCAGAATCGTAATTGGTCACGTTGCGATCCCAGGGCGAACAATAGATGCCGAGCTTGATGCCGCCGGCCTTGCACGCGTCCGCGAGTTCGCGCACGACGTCGCCCTTGCCGTCTTTCCACGTGCTGCTTTTGACGCTGTGAGTGGTGGTGGCGGTGGGCCAGAGACAAAAGCCATCATGATGTTTCGCGGTGAGAATGATGCCCTTGAACCCGGTTTCTTTCGCGACGCGCACCCATTGGACGCAATCCAGATTGGTGGGATTAAATAATTTTGGATCTTCATTGCCGAGACCGGTGCTGCGGCCGGTGAACGTGTTAATCCCGAAATGCGTGAACAAGGTCAGTTCATCTTCCTGCCACGCGAGTTGGGCGGGCGAGGGGAGGGGCTCAACGGGTTTGGGCGGTTCGGCGGCGCATAGCGGAATTGCCAGAAAAACGAAACCAATGAGAGCGGAACAAACGGCGAGGGGTTGACCGGGATATTTATGCATAGAGTTTGCCACGTTGACGGAACGACGCAACGGGCGGTTTCGTCTGATGACCGAGGTGAGTATGCCTATTTCGAAAAATGGGGTAAACCCCTTTATTGAAGTGCAACGATCGGGTGCTAGGTTTTATTAGAAAAGGAGAATTATGAAAAAATGGATAAATAGCTTATTGATTGCGACCGTCTCACTCGGTCTTACCGCCGGCCTGGCGCGTGGGCAGGGGCGTGCCGCGGAGAAGGATGAACTCGACAGCCGCGCACAAACCGTAAATGCCCTTGCCGACAAACATGGCGGTATGAAGGAAGCGATGCACGACGTCTCGGTCGAGACGGGCGTTCCGCTGGAACAAATCCAGAGAATGCGCGACCAGCATCCGGATGCCGGAGCAGCCGGAATCATGATCGCGTGTGTCATCGCGGACAATGCCAAAGGATCGCCGGAAGCCTACCTTTCCAGACATATAAATGGAAAAGGATGGGCAGCCATCGCGCGTGATAACAAAGTCCCGCTCGACAAGATAAATGGGCGCCTGGACAAACTGGAACACGATCTCGGGGCACGAGCCGCGGGACGAGGAGACCTGCCGGCCACCGGACGTGATCGGAACAGAAATTAAAAAGCCGTAGAACCAGAGAACAAAACCGCGGCTGGCTTTTAGACCAGCCGCGGTTTCCGTAGTGGCACGGGCGTCTCGCCCGTGCGTTTCCTAAAAACTGTATTCTGAGACTCACGGGCGGGACGCCCGTGCCACTGTCACTCGCTTCCGGTTTCAACCGTGGCTCCCTTGCGTTGCTTGAGTCCCGGTGAATTGCGGACAGCAAAGTCCTTCACGTGTTCCAGTTTCAGGAGAGCGACGCCCGGTGCAGGCCTTGCGGACTTGAGTCCATCGAAGATGAGGCCGTCCACGTTGTTGACGGCAATTGATGTTCGCGCATCCGCATTTTCAAAACTGACTTCCACATTTTTTAGCGTCAGTCCTTTTCCGTTGCGAATATAAAAAGCCGACGCGGGTCGGGGGCCGAGACTGCGGGGCGAATAATCTTTCGGGTTCGGCGGCACCAGGTCCGCCATCGCATTCGTTTCGCCGCCTTTATAAATAATCTTCACATTTTCGAGCGTGATGTTCTCGAAGGGCGAAGTGGTCCAGCCGGAAATAACACTCGGTTGGGTGGCCGTGTTGCCCGCGCAATCAGTAATGGCGACGTTCATCAGGTGAACGTTCTTAATCGCGCCGACTTTCGCGCCCGGTTCACCAGTTCGCATGCGGTCCCAGGTGAGGAAATAAATCGGGCAGGCGGCCCCTTTGACCACGATGTTGCTGTAATTCACTCCATCAACGACGGCGCTGTCGCCGCTGGTGATGCCGATGCCGGCTTTCATTGCCTTGCCAATGCCGATGTTCCAGAAATTGCAATTGCGGAAATCACCGGCGGTTTCCGAGCCGAATTGGAGGCCGTTGCAGCCCGATTCGAAGTAGGAATCCCAAACGTAAATGTTCGCGCTGTTGATTCTTCTGCCGAGCGCG
>Ga0193718_1000172_pt1 | contig 15515 bp, 11 predicted proteins | sample U2a1metaG_FD_144918 | JGI IMG/M metagenome (GOLD analysis project Ga0193718, IMG submission 144918) | Soil microbial communities from a riparian zone of the East river system, Colorado, United States - U2a1 | ecosystem: Environmental > Terrestrial > Soil > Riparian zone | place: USA: East River... | reverse complement strand
ACACTGGGTATGACCAACGTCATGCTTCCGTCGCTTTCAGTTGTTTTTGTCGGGGTCCCGGTCCTTATGGCGCTCCAGACATACGGCGATTTCTTGGGACGAAAGATTGTGAACGTCCACGATGCGCCTGGGCAGCCGACGGTCACCTTTGTCCAGACGACTCCGCTTTCAAAAGCCGAGCTTTGCTATGCGTTCGAGACCCTAATGACTTGGCGCAACATTCGACTGGTTCCCGACGGCAGCGATTTGAAATGGGAACGAATTCATGTTCCCTGACGCTCCCTCGGAAAAAGCTTGTCGCGCAAACTGGGGATGGTAGGGTACCACCCCATAACCCTGAACGACTCTCCGCAAACGCTGTACCACGCGCCGCATCGTTCTTAACAACCGATCTCCGGAGACGTGCTGTGAAGAATCTGACGTTACTCTTGGTGTTGTTCAACGCGCTGGCGGCTTACGCCGCGGATCTTCCATCCATCGCCGTGGCGGACTTCTCGTCCGATCTGAATACACGGCTGACCCATGGGTTGCCCGACATTCTCGCGGATGCCCTCGTGAACTCCAAACGCTTTGACGTTTACGAACGGGAGAAGCTCAACACGATTATGCGCGAGCAGAGCTTTCAGGCGTCGGGATTTAGCGACCCGCAAACGGCGGTCGCGCTGGGCAAGGTGGCGGGCGTGCATTATATCCTGACCGGGCAAATCATTGATTACGGCCGCGAGACGCGGAACTTTTCCGGTTACGGCGTGAATACGCGCACCACTTTCTACCGGCTCAAGGCGGGCATCAAGGTCGTGGATGTCAAAACTGGCAAGGTGCTTTTTTCCCGGAACGACAATGCGGAGGAAAAGGTGGATGAAGGCCAGTCCATGCAATCTTACGACACGACGATGGACACTAAACTCGCCGAAGAAGTCTCCGCCAAACTCGTTAAAGCGCTGCTTGAGGATGATTCGTTCAAAGCGCCGGATAACGCAGCGGGAGCGCTGATACCCGTCAAAATCACTTCCGAGCCTGGAAACGCCGACGTGGAAGTGGATGGCGTTTTTTATGGGAACGCCGGCAGCGACATCAAGCTTCCATCCGGCCTGCATTTGGTCAAAGTCAGCCTGACCGGCTACGAGGATTGGTCGAAGAAAGTAATGGTCAAGGAAGGCCTGGCTTTTAACGTCGCCCTCACCAAGAAAGTGGATGCGCGCATTGAAATAAACAAAAACTAGATTTTGCCGGTTCGGTATCAAGAGGACAAAACCAAATAAAACAGGAGTCATTATGCGTTTGCGAAACTTATCTATCATCTCAATTCTAGCCGCGCTGGCGTTGCCGGCGGCCCAGGCTGCCACTTTGAAAAAGATTGTGGCGGTGTCGCGCTTCGAAAATAAAACTTCCTGGCAGGGACAGGTTTCACTCGGCGATGGCATGGCCGACCAACTGACCGACGCGCTCATGCAAAGCGGACAGTTCGTGGTCATGGAGCGCCAGACCCTGAAAGACGTGGTCAGCGAACAAGACCTGGCCAACAGTGGGCGCGTGCAAAAAGCCGCGTCCGCGCAAACAGGAAAACTGGTCAGCGCCCAAATCCTCGTCAAGGGAACCGTCACCGAATTTGAGAGCCAAAGTTCCGGCAGCGAAAATGGCGTCGGCTTTGGCGGCTTCCGGATTGGCAACAAGAAGGAAGAGGCTCACATCGGATTGATGATTCGTTTAATTGATACCACCACCGGCGAAGTGCTGGCCTCCCAACGCGTGGAAGGCAAGGCGGCCTCCGGCGGTATGAAAGTCGGCGCGAATGTTTCCGGCGTCCAATTCGGCACGGCTGGTTTTGACAAGACACCGATGGGTAAAGCCGTCCAGATGGCCATTGACGATGCCGTTTCTCAAATTGCCGCAAAATTGAAGGACGTTCCCTTCCAGGCGCGTGTGATAAAAGTGAATAGTGACAGTGAGCTTCTCATCAGCGGCGGCGCCAAGACCGGCATCGCGGAAGGCGACAGCTTCACGGTATTCAGCGTCGGAGAAAGTCTGGTGGATCCCACCACCGGCGAGCAACTTGGCTCGGAGTTGACCAAGAAAGGCGCGATCAAAGTGACGAGCGTGGAGGAGAAATACGCGAAAGCAAAATCCGATTCCCCCCTCAAGGACATCAAAGTCGGTGACATCGTGAAAGCCGGTGAAGTCGTTAAATCCGCAGCCCCATAACCCCCGGAGGATCCCATGAATCGAACCTATCTTTGCACCATGGCTGCGGCAGCGTTACTGCTCGCCGGCGGCTGCGCAACACAAATGGAAAGCGCAAACCAGGGAGCCAACCAGGCCGGTCAGACCGCCGGCGGCGCCGCGCGGGTGCCGAACTCCTTCATCGAAGGCGCGGCCAAAGGCACCGCCGGCCAGAATTCGCCCAACCCGTACAATCGCTAGCCGCGAACCGGGCCGCACCATCAGTTGGAGGTGTTGGCGTCTGCGTCACCGCTCAATACGCGGCGCAGCGCCTCGGCGATTGTTTGCAGGGTGAACGGTTTCAAGATTAATTCGCGGATCCCTTGCGACCGCAACGAATCGACCGTCAGCACACCGCAGTAGCCGCTCATCAGGATGATCGGCGTCGCCGGCGCCAGGCTCCGGCATTCCCGCGCGAGCGCAACGCCGCTCATGTCCGGCATGGTGAAGTCCGTGAGGATGCAATCGAATGTGTCCCCGCCGCCGCGAATTAAATCCAGCGCCGCCGTGCCATTGGCAACCGTCGTGACCCGGTAGCCAAGCCGTTTCAATATTCTCTGCCCGCAATCAATCAAACTCGGCTCATCGTCCACGAAAAGAATATGCTCTCCGTCACCCATCGGAAAAGTCGGCGCCTGATGTTCGACCATGGCAGGTTCGCTGCCTTTGGCGGAGGGAAAATAAATGTTAAAGGACGTGCCGCGGCCAACTTCGCTGTAAACCGTGATCGCGCCCTCGTGACTCTTGACGATTCCATGCACGACGGACAAGCCGAGGCCGGAGCCTTCACCCTGCGGTTTAGTCGTGAAGAACGGCTCGAAAATGTGTTCCAACGTGGCCGCCTCCATTCCGTGACCATTGTCGCCAACCGTCAGGCGCACGTGCTGTCCCGGGCGCAAATCCGGATTGCGCGCGGCAAAATCCTCATCCACCTCGATCGGGCTGAGAGAGATATCGAGCACGCCTCCGTTGTCTTTCATGGCATGAGCGGAATTGGTGGCGAGATTCAAAATGACTTGTTGGATTTGCCCGGGATCCGCCAGCACAATAGGGCAGTCCAGCGCGAACTGGGTGCGAACTTCAATCGAACGAGGCAGTGTCGAACGCAACATGGTCGCGATTTCTTTCAGCGTCATTTTTAAATTGATGACGCTGCGCTCCTGTTCGCGGCTGCTGCTGAACGTGAGGATTTGCTGGACCAACGCCGCGGCCCGCTGGCTGGCGCGGCTGATCTGGTCGAGGCGTTCCGCTGCCGGATGAAAGCCGACAATGTCCATGCGCGCCAATCCGCAGTTCGCCATGATGATGGTCAGAAAATTGTTAAAATCATGGGCAATGCCGCCGGCCAGCCGGCCAATGGCTTCCATCTTTTGCCCCCGCCGAAGCTGCAGTTCCAGCGCTTCCTGCGCCCGGGCGGCTTTGTGATGAGCAGAAATATCACGGCCAATCGCCAATACGCCGCTGACCTGGTGGTGATGATATTGAGGCGTGATGATGAACTCCATCCACAGGAACTCGCCGGCTTTATTCAATCGGCGTCATGCGGCCATCGAGCGCATCGGCCAGGCACGCTTTCATGCGAGCGGCATCGTCTGAATGGACCTGCGCCAAAAATGGCCGCCCGATCCATTCGTGGCGCGCCCAACCCGTGAGCGTTTCGCAAAAAGGATTGATGGAAGTAAAATTGCCCTGGGCATCCAGCGTGACAATCGCGTTCGGCGCGTTCTTGATCAGCAGGCGATACCGTTCTTCGCTTTCGCGATGTTCCTCAGACTCGCGAGCAAGTTTTTCCGTCAGCGCCCGGACATCGGCGGTGCGTCGGCGCACGACGGCGATGCAGGCCGCGACCGAAATTATCGCGACCAACCCCGAAAGAAGCAAAGTGAGAAATGCGGAGGTCATTGAGAAACAGATTCCGAAGGCAACGAGAGCCGCTCTTGTTGCTCCAAATAGCGCAGCAGGCCGATAAGGTTGTTTTTGGAAAAGAAATGACACGCGCCCGCGCGGCTGGCGGCGAGGCGAAATTCAGGAGTGTCGAATTGAGTGATGACGATGACGCGCGCGTCGGGATTGCTCGCGAGGATGCGGCGGGTTGCTTCGAGGCCGCCCGTGAGGGGCATATTCAAATCCATCGTTACCAGGTCTGGGCGAAAATCGGCGCATTGAGTCGCGGCTTCCTTGCCATTGGCGCATTCGCGAATCTCGTCGGCGAAGCGGCCAATCAATTCGCGAATCAGGACGCGTGTCTCCGCGTGGTCATCTACAATCATCAATTTGATACGTCGGCTTTGTTGCATGACTTTACGGTCGCGTAAAAGGGCGCGCGCGTGAATCCAAGTCGCCACACATTTGCGGGTGCGTAGCGGGCGGTATTTTTCTAAGTGGGACTACGTAGAGAACGGAGGTGATCGCAGGGGAAATCTGACTGACTTTGATTTGGAATCACGACGCCGCGATTTGAAATTCAACTCAGTTGGTTGAGCGCGTCGCGATTTTCGAGGGCAAATTGCAGCAGGCGATTGGTGCCGGTCAATTCAAGCTTTTCGCAAATATTGGCGCGATGCGTTTCGACGGTGCGCGGACTGATGAACAGTTCGCCCGCAATTTCTTTATTGGTCTTGCCGACGGCGACGCGCTTGAGAATCCGTTTCTCGGCCACGGTCAAGTCATCGAGCCCGGGTTTGTGTGACGCGAGCGATTCCGCGCGACTGCGGCGGCGGAGCAGAAAATCAGTCAGCGACGGGCTCACATAAGCTTCGTTTCGCGACACCGCGGCGATGCAATTCAAAATCTCGTCGGCGGCATTTTCCTTGAGAACATAGCCGTGAATGCCAAGGTTCAGGGCGCGATTGAACGCTTGCTCATCCTTAAGCATCGTGAGGATGACGAGGTTGACCTTGGATTTTTTCGCGCGCAACGCGGCGGCAACTTCGAGTCCGTTCAAGCCCGGAAGGCTCACATCGAGCACGGCCACTTCCGGACGAAGCTGTGAAATGCGGTCAAGCGCCGTCTGGCCGTCTTCGGCTTCGCCGATGACTTCAAAACGAGAATCACCAACGATGGCCTGACGCAGGCCTTGTCGAAATAACGGATGATCGTCCACGATCATCACGCGAATTTTGCTCTTCCCAGACACGGAAAATGATTAACGGAAGCCCTGATTAAATGCGAGCAGGAACTATGTTACGTTTCCGCGGGGGCGGTCTCGTCGCCGTCTGTCGTGGGCAGTTCAACAGTCAACTGCGTTCCATTCCCGGGAGTGCTTTGAATGCGCAATTCGCCGCCGAGCATTCTCACGCGCTCGGTCATGCTCGTCAGGCCCAGGCCGCGCCGCGTGGCCACCGCGCTCGCATCAAAACCAACCCCATCATCAGCGATGCGCAGATGAACGGCCCGGACGTCGCGCTGGATGGTAATCACCGCCTGTTGGGCGCGGGAATGTTTGATGAGGTTATTCAACGCTTCCTGCACGATGCGGTAAACATTCGTGGCGCCGTCCATCTTGAAAATATCGTCCACATTTTCCACGCGGCGTTCAAAACGGATTTGGCTCGATTGCGAGACCTCGCGAATTAATTCCTGCAGCGAAGCGGTGAGGCCGATCTGCTCGATATGCGCGGGGCGCAAATTGTGCGCAAGATTTCGCGTTTCGGAAATGGCGTCGGACACAATGCGTTCGATGGCTTGCAAATGCTCGGCGGCAGACGGTGGCGTGACGGGTGTCTGGGTGGCGAGGTGGGCGCGATTTTTTATGATGGAAAGATTTTGGCCGAGACCGTCGTGCAATTCACCGGCGATACGCTGCCGCTCGGCCTCCTGCGATGCGATGAGCAGGTGCGTGAATTCCTCGCGGGCTTTCTTTTCTCGCGCAGCGGCCTCATGGCGTTCAATTTCGGCGCGGTTGCGCTCGGTCACATCGCGCATCAGGTTCAGGATGGCAGGTTGCCCCGCGTAAACGAAGGGAACGGCCTGCGATTCGACCATGACGGGTGAACGGTCCAGCCGCAACAAGGGAAATTCGATTACCGGCGAGGAAATACCTTCCTGGCGTACAATCCTTCTCCGCTCACGCATTTCATTGTGCAATTCGACTGGAACGAAATCAAAGGCGTCACGGCCGAGAACTTCGTCGGCGCTTTTCGCGCCGATAAGTTTGGCTCCGGCGGGATTCAAATAGACAAGCCGTTCGTCAACCGCCACAGCAATGCAATCCGGGGAAAATTCCACCAATGCGCGAAATCGTTCTTCGCTTTCGTGCAACGCCATATCGGCACGATGTTTTGTGATACAGACGGCCGCCGTGTGCGTGGCCGTGGCAATGAGGCGCAAATGGTGTTCATCGGGCAATCCCTTGGTGCGATAGTAAATCGCAAAAGTCCCGAGTACGTTGCGCTGAGCATCGAAAATTGGGGTGGACCAGCAGGCAAGCAATCCGTGTGGCAGGGCGAGTTGTCTATAATCGACCCATAACGGATCAGCCGCGATGTCTGACACGAATACCGCCTCCCGCCGGTGCGCTGCCGTGCCGCACGAGCCCACGCTTGCGCCGATGGCCTCGCCATCAATTGATTTTATGTACGCCGCGGGCAACGACGGCGCCGCGCCATGCCTGAGGTGGATGCCGTCCGCATCCAGCAGCAAAATGGAGCACAACATTTCGGGCGATTGCGCTTCTATCATGCGGAGCAGGGCGTCGAGCGTTTTTAATAGTGGTTCTCCGCGTGTGATCATCTCGAGGACCTCGCTCTGTGTCCTGTTCAATTCTTCCGAGAGCTTGCGTTTGGTTATGTCGCGCAGCGCCGTCATACGCAGCGTCCGTTCACCGAGGCGGACCACTTGAGCACGCGCTTCGGCGAAAAACGAACTTCCGTCCTTGCGGAGCAGGCGATATTCGTAAGTGGATTCGTGACCGGATTGAATTGCTTCGGCCACAATGGCCCGCGATTCCGGTGCGACGAGATCCGTAATCAGCATGCCGATAATCTCTTCCTTCCGCTCGTAGCCGAACATGGTCACCAATTGATCGTTGGCGTCCACGAACCGGCCGTTTTCACTGATCGCGATGCCTTCGAAGGCGGCGCGGGTCAGATTGCGCAGATGTTCCTCGTTTTCGCGCAAGGCGGCTTCGGTATTTCTTCGCAGACGAATTTGTTTCTTAAGGGTCAGGACCCAGAGGAGCAGCGCCGTAAAAAGAACGGCCAGGAAAATGCCGATGGTTAGTTGAATGATGCCTTTGATTTTTTCCCGCGAGGCAAACACGACTTCCTGGGGCCGCCAGGTGTTCTCGATTTGTGCCAGAGTTCCCTCGGCTCTCAGGATGTCGAGGCCGCGCGTGATTTCCTGGGCCAGCGCGATATTCCCTTTCTTTACAGCGATGGCGGCGTGCGCGGTTGCGAAGGGCTTTTCCACGATGGACACGCCGGATACCCCACCTCGCTCAATCATGTATGCCGCCACCCACAAATCCACAGCGACCGCATCCAGTGTCCCGGCCGATACCCGCTCAAAACCCTGTTTGTAGTTGTCGATAATGACGAGTTTTAGGCCCGGTCGTGTTTCGAGGAATTTACGGGGAAATCCGCCGCTGGTCACTCCCACGCTTTTTCCCATCAAATCATCCACCGTCCGGACCGAGATCGAGCGGCTGCGCACTACGAAGCCAAAATGGTGCGTGAAGGTGGAACTGGCGAAGTCATACAACTTTTGCCGCTCCGGCGTGGAACTGATTTCCAGCACGGCATCCGCCTCGCCGTTCAGCACTTTTTGTTGCGCGACATTCCAATCCATCAATTCGATGCGAACTGGTCGCTTCATCGGGCCAGCCAGGGCTTTGACAACGTCCACCGCCATCCCGGTTGGTTGTTGGTTTTCCAGATAGGTTAGGGGCGGATAATCCTGGTCGCCGAGAAAGAGCAGCGGTTTGGTTTCGGCGCCAAGGATCGGCGGAGAAATCGCCGCGACGGCAATGAATATTAGGCAGAGAACTGGAAAGCGTGGGGTGTGTCCGAACCTCAGTTGCGCACCGCTTCGGGACATGAAGGGTTTATACAATGTCCGCAGAGGTGACGCAGCAAAAATGAGGGTACGAAAACCCGTTATGGCAAAATGACCGCGCGATAGAAGCCCTGGGGAAAATTGGCCGCGTTGGAGTCCGTGAACGTGAAAGGTGCGGCATTGGTAAAAATCGAAACCCAATTGCTTGCACTTAGATTCGTGGAAACCTGGATGACGTAATTGGACCCCGTGGTGCCGGTGACGGTGAGTGAAAATTGATTTCCGGACGTGATGCCGGGAGAACTGAGCACGGCGGGGGCAGTTGTCGCGATAACTGACCCCAATACCGTAACCAAATCGTACCGCATAGTTCCAGTTGTCATATAGCTGGCCGAATTGACCGGCACGTAGTTCGTATTGGCGTCGTTAAGCGCGGTGGACTCAAATTCCGCCATTATCTGGAACGCAAAATTTGGATTGTCAGCCACGCCGGGCAATCCCCCCAGACTATTTGTCTGAGGCAGGTATGAATTGGCGTTGGTCACGGCAGTCGATAAGTCAATAAAGTCGGTTCCGTTGGTCGTGTATTGTAATCGCGCGTACTTGCTACCCGTGTTGCTGGATTGCGATGCCCACGCTACCACGATGTTTTGACGTCCGACAGTGCTCACCTGGAAGCGTGCGCCGCGCGTTTTGTTGCCGGTGCTCTGCGCTGGGTACGTGCTGGTATTCCACCCTGAATTATCATTGGTGCCAACGGCATCGCGCGTAGTGTCGCCCGTCGCAAAGGTTGCGGTCGCGCCGCCAACCAGCGACGCCGTGCCGGAACCAGACGAAGGGGCCGTCGTTCCCGTTGAGGTGCTGTTATCTGGAGTGACGCTATTAAAATTCCATTGTGCAATAATGTTTGGCGCCGTGCTGATAACCGTTAAGGTCGCGACCCTGCTGGTAACGCTGCCGACGGAGTTCGTGATGATCACCGAGTAACCTCCCGCATTCGTCAGTTGAGCATTGCTCACTGTAAATGCATTAGTCGTGGCACCGTCGATGAGAGTGTTGGTGTTGAAAAACCATTGAAATCCGACCGGCGCCGTGCCGGTGGCGCTAACCGAAAATGTCGCGTTGCCCGCGACCACCACGGACTGATTCTGTGGCTGGGCGCTGATGCCGGGCGCCGCGTTTGTGACGGTTAAATTCGCCACCACGCTCGTGATGCTGCCCATCGAATTTGTGATTATCACAGAGTAGCCGCCGGAGTTCGTCAACTGAGCATTGGTGATTGTCAACGTATTCGCGGTCGCGGCTGAGATGAGAGTGTTCGTGTTGAAATACCACTGATAGCTGAGCGGCAAAGCGCCGGTGGCGGTCACAGAAAACGCCACGTTGCTGCCGGCGGGGACGGTTTGATCCACGGGTTGCGTGACGATCGAAGGCGCATTGGTGTCCGGACCCGAATTCGCCAACAAAAAATCTTTTATGACCGCCATGTGCTGAGCGTTTGTGGAATCACCGAATTGGACCGGTGAAACGTCCGTCAACGGCGTATAAACGGTGGAATCGAACACCAACCCGTTTGGAAAGGAGTGTGAACTGAAAACAGACGCGGTTTCCACATTGGTGAATGAGAAACTCGGCAGCACGTAGTCGTGCGGATGATTGCGATTCTGGCTGGTGTCGGAATTGCCGTTGTTGTCCGCGGGAACAGGGTTGTCGCTGAGAAAACTGTCAAAGGTAATCATCGCGGATTCCGTGCGCGAATCGGTATTGAAATCGCCCGCCAGCACTACCCGCGCGTTTGCCGGAAAATTGGATTGCATCAACCCCTTCAATTGTGTGGCTTCAGTGGCCCGGGCAGTGGCCGAACTGGTGAGAAGGTGCACGCTGACGGCATACAGATCATTCGTGCCCGGCAAGTGAATCTGTGCCCAGGCAAAGCCGCGATTCGCCACCGAGTTGTCCGGCCACGATCCGGAGGCCACAATCGGATATCGGCTGATGATGCCGTTGGGAAGGTCTCCGTTCGCGGTAAACGGCTCTCGAAAATAAACGAAGTTTGTTCCGAACGCGGTGTCCACCATGGAACGGAAATCGGACGGTGTGTTATTGCTGTAGTTGAATTCCTGAATACAGACCACGTCGGGTTTCAATCCTTCAAAAATACGCAAAGCAAAAGGCTCATAGGTTTGCGAGTTGCCGTTGATATTTGCGGACATGATTCGCAGATTGGCGTTGGTCTGTGCCTCGGCATTGATTTGAAGAAAAACACCGAGCAGCCCCAGAAAAATCAATCCTCCAGCGCGAAAAAGAGAAGACACTTGGTACAACATCAGCAGCCAATATTCTGGCGGTAAAGGAACAAAACTCAAGCTCGATTGGGCGAATTTCCGAAAAACTGCGTGACTTTGGGATTTTGCTGATTATATTTTGCGGCCTCAGTGACCCTATGGTCTAGCGGTTAGGACACCTCCCTTTCACGGAGGTAGCCCGGGTTCGATTCCCGGTAGGGTCGCCACTTTCACTGAAAAGCGTCCTTTTAAATGAAGGGTTTTTCTCACCTTCACGAAGTCGCATCCTTGCCTTTAACCCGATTTAACCGCCTGGGCCAAAAGGGGCTCTATGTGATAGGCCTCAATTTTTGGTTCAGAGAACGCCTATATAAATTGGTGATGGATGGCGTTCTCCCTTGAGGCGCCAGGTTACGGACGGGTCAACGGAACTGCTACACGCTCTCAAGGTGCGGCCAAACGAAAGAACTGTTGGCTATTGGTCGGCGGCAGATTGGTGAACACAATATTTCCTCCGGAGTCCGAGATATTTGTCATCGCTCGGATCCAAATAATGGGTGGCGTTATGTTCGAGGCGGTATCGAGAAAATACGGACGATTTTGCAACCCCACGCCCTGCACGCTCAAAGTCTGATCGGCCGCGAGTCCGATGCCGCTGAGTATCGGTTGGGGATTGGTTACGGTGATGCTGATGGGCGCGGAATCGACGGTGTTGCTGCCGTTGAAAATCAAGCGAGCAAATAAAGTCGAAGAGCCTGCAACGGCGTTGGTCCAGGAATAGGTGTAAGGGGCGGCTACTTCCGCAATTAGAGAATTTGTGTTTACGTAATATTGAACGTTGCCGATAAAATTTCCGTTGGTGGTTATCGATACTGACAAAGGAATCGGATTGGCGGCGCTAAAAACAGCGTTGTTCGCTGGACTGGTCAACGCGACTGTTGGTGGTATTTGAGAAACCGGCGGGCTGATTCTCACGTTATCGATGAACACGGTATTATCGCCCCCGGCCAAATCCGTGCCTACAAACGCCAAAGTGTGAGTGGCGGCCGAAGCGGTAAATGACGCCGTGAAATCCGCATAGCTGGTGGAACCGGGCACGTTGCTCTTGATGACGGCGTTGTCGATCACCACATTCCATGATTCGCCTCCATGCTGGTTTGCGCCCCCTCTTTGCGCGGCAGAATAGGTAATGGTGTAGTTTGTTCCGGCAGCAAATCCAGACAGCTTTTGCGAAATGCTTCCGAAGCTCTGAACGAAGGCCGCTTGTGTCCCTTGCGGCGCGTTGGGGTTCGAGAAGCCGCTGCCGTTGGCAATGATCCCTGAGCCGTTGCCGGACGCGCCGTCAAAGGTCCAGGTGGCGCCCGAAGGATTGTATTGAAAATTACCGAAGCCGATGCTTGGCGTCTCAAAGCTGAAATTAACATTCGTGTTGATCACCGTGATTACAACCGCCGGGGAATCAACCACACTGCCTCCGTTATAGGTGACTCTGGCAAACACGCTGTAGTTGCCCGGATTTGGATTCGTCCAGCTATAGGTGTAAGGCGGACTGGTCACCTGTCCAATCAGGTTATTCGCGTTGTAATAGAACTGCACGCTGTTGATGACGTTGCCGTTGCTCACCACGTTCGCCGTCAGGCTGATCGCTGGAGGCACGATGACGGTGGCATTGTTGGCCGGCGCAGTCAGCGTCACGGACGGAACCACCGGATGAATGGCCGGGCTGATCCGGATGTTGTCGAGGAAGACGGTGTTGTCACCGGTGGCCAGGTCGGTTCCAACAAACGCCAGGGTGTGAGTCACTGCCGAGGCCGTGAATGTCGCCGTGAGGGTAGTATAACTCGTTGAACCGGGCGCGTTGGTCTTAATTATAGCGCCATCAATCGTCACGTTCCAGGACTCGCCACCGTGTTGGGAAGCGCCGGAGCGCTGCGCGGCCGAGTAGGTGATGGTGTAGTTTGTTCCCGGAGTAAAACCAGAGAGAACCTGCGAGATGCTCCCCATTTCCTGAACAAACGCGGCCTGAACACCCTGAGGAGCGCTGGGATTGCCGAACCCGCTCCCATTCGCAATCATGCCCGAGCCATTGGGACTGGTGCCGGTGAATGTCCAGGGCGATCCCAATGGATTGTATTGAAAACTGCCGCCGGCCATGGAGGGGGTCTCAAAACCAAAAACGGTCGCGGTCGATCCTTGCGGCGTGGCGGTGGCCTGGCTGGAGTTGGCGCTCTCGCCCGCCGCGTTTGTAGCCGAAACGACATAGTAATACGCTGTGCCGTTGACCAGCCCGGTGTTGAGAAAGTTCGTGCCGCTTGGACTGCCGATTGTGGTGTAAGGCCCGCCGTCCATCGTCGCGCGCTTCACCTTGTAACCCGTCGCACCGCTCGATGCCGTCCAACTTAAACTCGCTTGCGTGTCCCCGGGTATGGCGGTCAAAACCGGCTGCGGAGGGAACGCGCCGACAGGAAGGGAAAAGTTTACCATGCGGGTTTTCCAGTCAAATTGATTGGGGGTGTTAAAGTATTCGTTGCAAGCCCAAAAGGTGTTCTGCGCCACACCAGATGAATTGATGTCCACCACACAGGAAGTGAAATCTCCATAACGCCCGTCCGAAACACCACCACTTATCACCGCCAGGGATGGCCGCATCGTGCCCGTTGGATCCGTGGCCGCGCGTCCGGTGACATACGTCAGCGTGAACGCACCGCCCGCACCACCCACCGCAACGTAATTCACGCCCAGACTTCCATTGGGTGCAATCGCGATTGAAGGATCATTAACGCCCCCGCCACTCGGAGGGGTGATTGTTCCACTCTGCGCCAGAGACATACCGTTGCTGGTGTTCAGAAGATACCAGTTCACCGTGCCGGACGGGCCAACGACGGCCAATTGATTATTGCGCCAGGAAGTGTTGAACGCCGAAATATCCACGGTGTCCGCCCCGACCTGATAATCAGTATAGGTCCGGCTTGAACTCAAAATGTTCGATATCGCCACCACCTCAATCACTCCAGATGTTCCGCCCATGCCGTTCGCGCCATCACTGTTGGCTTCTACAAAATAAAAGGGACCACCAGGCGCGGCGCCCGCCATCGGCACAGGCCGCCCGATGCGAACGTTCCCGGGCGCATCGTTCACCAAGGTGTAGGCAAGACTGACATTGTTGGTGGCCGCAATCACCGCAAACTGGTTATTGAAACCATTGACGTGAACTACGTACGCATCGGCGTTATACCCAATCCCGTTCCCGCCGTAGCCATCCCAAATACCCGGGACGCCAATATATATCTTGTGCCAGCTCCCCGTCGGGTCCGAAGTATCTGAAACGGCGAAAACAACCCCATTGGTGCTGAGCTCTTCAGCCGCAAATCGTCCCGTGATCTCGTTGTAAATCACATGCCCGTCCCCGCCCGTGGGAAAGCCAAAAAAGGAATCTCCATTCAGGCTGGAAATGAAGGTCCCACTTTTATTGTAGATATTTAAATTGGCACTGGTGTTGACGTATTCGACAATGTGATTGGGGCCGACAGCCGCATTGGGGTCAGGCGGCGCGACCCCATTCAAATTTTTCTGCCCATCCGCATTCACAGAAACAACAACCTGCGCGATTGCCGGGATCGCGCCTGCGAGTGAGATCGCCAGCGTGAAAAACAAGACGACTTTGTTGCAGATCTTCATCTTTATTTGAACTAACTGCCCCGGCGCATTTCAGTGCTTCATGGAGATTTGATGTCCACTTTGGAAATTTCATCGGGCTGGCCGTACACCATCTTCACAACCACTTCCACCGGCTTGCCGACAGCGACTTCGTTCATGGATGCTGGTGCCGAATTTCGTGTGAACTTGGTTTTGGAAGTTACTTTGAACGTGCGTTCGCCCTCCGCCGACTTGACCGTCAACGTCATACCCTTTGAGTCAAACGCGCTGACGGTGCCTTTAATCTGACGCAGTATCGCCTGTTTTTCGCCGGGGCCTTGACCTGGGAAATGAGGATGGGAACCGTTGGTGCCGGCATCCTGTCCGACACAGGACGCCGCTAGTATGATCATGGTTCCGACGGTGAGCACCCAGCCTCCAATTTTATTGTATATCTGATTCTTCATAGTCGTTTTGTGGCAGTGGCGGATATCGCTCATCCATTTTTTGACAATGTCATCGTCGCAACGTGGTCCGGGGTGTCCCATGCAGTGTCCGAGAGACAGGAAGCTTAGAATTTCATTTTGAGACATAACCGGATTTTATTGCCTTCTCCGGCTCCATCTCGGAAGCGAATTGGTAAGTTCCTGACCCGACCGCAAATACGAATTTGTCATTTTCCTTCCGCAGGAATTTCACGTTGTCTGCTTTCTCGATGGGTTTCCCACTCTCGGTGATGCGCGCAATGTCTGTTGCCGGGATGCAAACCGCCGCGGTCGTGTTGGCCGGGATGAGAATTTCGAGCGCCAGCTGATTGCCGGTTCGCTTCCATGCAGTAGAAATCCGGCCGTGGATGGAATCAAAACTCGTGTTGGCCCAGCTCAGGCCGTCGCGGATTACCGGGTCAATGAGGATGGTCTTAAATCCCGGGCTGGCGGGGCGGATGCCGCCAATATTACTGAACAGATATTCTCCGCAGGAGCCCAGCGAGTAATGGTTGAACGAGTTCATGCCCGGATCTTGAAAATGCTTCTCCGGCGTCCAACCGTCCCAACGCTCCCAGATGGTGGTCGCGCCCTGTTTGACGGAGAATAACCAGGAGGGAAATGTATCCTGCAGAAGCAACTCATAAGCAGTATCGCTTTTGTTCGCCCGTGTCAGGACCGGCAGCAAATAACTGACACCGACGAATCCCGTCGAAAGATGTCCGCCTTTGGCCTTGATGTCTTCTTCGAGATATTGCGCCGCTTTGGGTTGGAGATCATCCGGCAGAAGTTCGAATTTCAAAGCCATGGCGTAAGCGCACTGAGTGTTGCCGGTGATGCGGCCGTCTGCCTTTACGTAGCGTTTGTTGAATGCCGCTTTGATGTCGTTAAATAA
>Ga0193718_1000171_pt1 | contig 15517 bp, 14 predicted proteins | sample U2a1metaG_FD_144918 | JGI IMG/M metagenome (GOLD analysis project Ga0193718, IMG submission 144918) | Soil microbial communities from a riparian zone of the East river system, Colorado, United States - U2a1 | ecosystem: Environmental > Terrestrial > Soil > Riparian zone | place: USA: East River... | reverse complement strand
TCGTCGGTGGTGAGCCAGACATTGACGGTTTGAGCCGGTAATTTTTCCGCGCCGGCAGACCAAACGAGGAAACAGGCCGGTAAGAACCACCGCGGCAAATTAGGACAACAGAACATATCTTTTTGCGATTGAACCGGTATTTACCACCCCCCCGGTCCTTCGCGGCATTCAGCATCGACCAGCGGCATCCTAACCGAACTTGAGGCAAATAAACACTACCCATTAGAGGGGGACATTTGAAAAGGCGCATCTCACGTTCATGCAACCCGCGCCGTGGGCGCCGCCCCCCTCCAGGAAACAAGGTCATATTGCGGGGAATGATAAAACTCAACGACATCCACCTCGGCTTCCTGTTGGGAACAAAAACTTGTGGGTAATTGAAAGGCTTGGCGTACCGCTTACTGACAATAATCAGTGCGTCGAGTGCAATTGGATCGAATTCTCGAAAATTTGAATTTCCAACGGTGTCCCTTTTATCACAAACTCGCTCTGAGCTACTCTCGCGGACAACGGTATCAAATCGGTTCGAACCGACATACTCGATGGCGTATTCCGATTATTCCCAACATCAACCACCTCAATTCGGGTCTCGTTAGTCCCTACCTGTCCGACAACACGATATCTTCGTTGCTGTATTAGATGTGGCTCATTTGGCCGCCAGCCCGCGCTATAAACCAGTTGATTTCTTTTAGCCAATGATTGGACATATGCCAGGCCGCAAGACTCACATAGTGAAATTCTTGGTATAATCGATGGCGAAATATCTGCGGGCTCACCTGACGCTACAAAGACTAGCGATATGTTTGTCTTACAGTTGTCACAATAATTTTTATTCGTTTTATTCACAAAAGACCATTTTTGTTCCGGAGATTTATAAAAGGGGTCAGAGATGACTAATGGTATATTTTTCATTTTGCGGGGTGCGCTCGCGCGGCATTGGCCGCGGTTCGCCAATGTCCCATCGCCAATCGCCTCGTTATCCAGTCCCAACTCATCGTCGTTTCTTTCCGCAATTGTGCTGCCAATTGCGCCTTCTGCTGGTCCGCTTTCCGCCGCTCTTTCAATTCTTTTTCCGTCCACCCCAGCTTCCGCAGTTTCTCCGCCACCAGCCGCTCGGCCCTCTGCTCATCGGATTCCCTCAATTCCTCGCCGTAATGTTGCCGGCCTTGTTTCTCCGCAATCATTTCCAATAGTTCCTCCCGAAATCCTTTTGGCCCCCAGCACCATCCCCGCCGCAGCTTTTTCCAATCCCCCAGAGCCTGGCTCCGGTCCAGTTCCTTGCGCTGTTCCATGGCTTGCTCCAGTTGCCGCCGTCCCACCGCGTTATCCTGTTTCACGTTCCATTCCCCCAAAATCCGGTCCACCCGCAACCAGTCCCGCCGTTTCCCTGGCCGCTTCAAGTACTCAGGCCAACTACTCCACGGATATTCCTTCAATGGCTGCTCCGGTTTCAGGAGCTTTGCCCGAACCGGATTCAAATGCACGTAATCACAGACCGACTTCAAATACCCCGTGCCGCTGCCATCCACCACCAACGACTTGTACCGACCGCTGAACAAATGTCCGAATACTTTGTGCCGCCGATTGAAGCGCGCCGTGTAGGTCCCTAAAAACCACCTCATGCCCGCCACCAGATTAGCGCGCGGCGTTTCCACCACCAAATGAAAATGATTGCCCATCAGACAATAGGCATGAACCTGCCAACCGGTCTTGCCGCACGTTTCACTCAGCGTCTCCAGAAACAAACCGCGATCCTCGTCATCCACGAAAATCGGCTCCCGGCGATCTCCCCGGTTCATCAGATGATAAATCGCCCCTTCATATTCCACTCGCAGCTTGCGCGGCATGGCGAAGACCCTCTCAAAAATCAGAAAATGTGTCAATAGTCATCTCTGACCCCTTTTCGCCATCCGCGAAAAGATGGCTAATCGCGTCTGTCCCGACGGTAAATCGAATTCCGTAACAATGTGAATGCACAAATGGCGGTCAAAGTGAAAGCCCAAGCAGTTGGCTCTGGAACTGTAACGACCAGATTGTCCAACGACCATGCATCATTAGGGATTTCCACGCTGGTTAGCCCTGTCCATTCAGGACCAAAATTGAACGTTTGGAAATTGATTCCATTTCCCGAGAGAGTTGTGCTGACAGTGCCGCCATTATAGAGATTTCCAACAAAAGTAACGGAGAAGTTGGGCACAACCGTGCTGTAACCGGCCAAATCAACGGAAACCATATTGAAATAGGCGCCACTGCTGAAACCAAATGACAAAGAATCCCCTGCACTGGCCTGGATGTAGGCTGTTCCATTATCTGGAATTTGAGGGTATCCCCCCCCCTGCCGGATGAATCCGTCAGATGTTCCGGATTGGAACAACATCCCAATTTCAGAATAGAATTGAACGACATCTGCGTTGCCGCGCGGAATTATTGGTGGTCCGTCAAATGTAATTGTTCCTTGGGCACTGCAAATAGTGGAGACGAACGGCAGAACCGAAAGCAGGATTATTCTGAAACGCATTATCTTTTGTAGTCGTTTAGCACAATTTGTGGGGAAACCTATTGGGTTGCCACCCCGTCATTGAGTTGCATTGCTGATACGAAGCTCATCCACGTCCCCATTGAAATTACCTAACATAAGGGTCCAGTTGCCGGTCCGACTATAATTCGGCATAACCGTTGAACTGCCAACCTGTGCGTTGTCCACGTACAAATGAGATATGCCATCGGTTCCGAGCACGAGACGGAACGAATGCCAGGTGTTCAACGCAATGTAATTATTCCAATGGTTCCGATCAAGGATGGCTGGCGAGTTCACGCCATTCCATGGCCCATCAAATTCAGGTATTGCCGGTGCATCCCAATACGCCGGATCATAAATTTGCCATTGCGCGTCATCATCCTGCCGCAATCTAAATAATTCGGTGCCGCCGTCTGGATTTTGGTAAGTTCTTGGGTTGACCGCCATTTCAAATCACACTCGAGATGTCCTTTGGGATTGACGCCCACAGCGCGGGCTGCAAGAAAGTGGGATGCGCCTCATTTGAAATAAAACCGGGACGCTGGCGCGGAAAATTTTAACGGAAATTGAATTTTGTTGCCCTCGAACCTGTCCACTATAGAGCAGTTTGCGTTTTATTCGATGGAAACAATAGTTGATTTTCGTTTGACCCGGCGCGTATTTAATTGTGTCATCCCCGTATGATCATGAAATCTCTCCTGATTTGTTGCGGCGCTCTGTGCGCGGCAGTCACGTTCGCCACTCCCATTCCTGAATCATGCCAAACCGGTGGGTTCGCCGTCGGTTGCCAGGCCTGGACGTTCAATCGCTTCTCGGTGTTTGAAGCGATCGACAAGACCGCGGAAGCCGGCGGCAAGGTGATCGAATTTTATCCGGGGCAGAAACTCAGCAAGGAACAACCGGATATCAAGTTTGATCATAACGCGCCGGATGACATCATCGCGAAGGTAAAAGCCAAGCTCGCCGAAAAAGGCATTCGCGCCGTCAACTACGGCGTCGTCGGCATCCCGAAGGATGAAGCCGGCGCGCGCAAAGTGTTTGAGTTCGCAAAAAAATTGGACCTTTACGGCATCACGACGGAATCGGTGGAGTCCATCGACGCGATTGAAAAACTCGTGAAGGAATACGACATCCGCGTCGGCTTCCACAATCATCCGCGCCGTCCGAATGACGCCAGCTATAAAATGTGGGACCCGAATTACGTCCTCAGCGTGGTGAAAGATCGCGACTCGCGCATCGGTTCCACGGCGGACATCGGCCATTGGGTGCGCTCTGGTTTGGACCCGCTCGATTGCCTGAAAATCCTTCAGGGCCGCATCATCAGCACGCATCTCAAAGACTTGAACGAAAAATCCCCCGAGGCGCATGACGTTCCCTATGGTAACGGCGTCTCCAACATTCCCGCCATCCTGACCGAGCTCAAGCGGCAAGGTTTTGTTGGCAATGTTTCCATCGAATATGAGTATAATTGGGATGAGAGCGTTTATGATGCGGCCCAATGCATCGGATTTGTGCGCGGATTTGGCAGTAAATAAAAAGCACCTGGAACTTCGTTGCCTATGACGACCGACGAAAATCGAACTGAAAAAAAGATCGAAGCGAAAGATGTGGAAACTACGGCGGCAACTTCACCCGGTTGCAGCATGGACTTGACCCTCGCCTTCCTGGTGTTGCGCGGGTGGCTCGCGGTGCGCGCCATTCTTGCCGGCCTGGAAAAATTCTCCGCCTTCAAAACCATCCAGAAGCCGTTCGTGGATCCGACCACCGGCATGGAAGATCCGAGCGGCGCGATGGTTGAAATCAAACAGAAATTTTATTCGCTCACCAACTATTCCGGGGTGCCGCAATCGTTGAAGGATAAATTTGCCACGGAGCCGATGTTGCCGCACGCGGTGAGCACCCCGTTCTATGGCGTGCTCGGCTACGCGTTGATTGCGCTCGGACTGATGTTGCTGCTCGGTGTGGGAACTCGCATCTCCTTGTTTTTGCAGGGGATTCTTTACATCGTCCTCACGGCCGGCCTGATCCTGATTAAACAAGATGACGGCGTCGCCTGGCTGGGAATTCACGTCGCGCTGGTGGCCCTCGCGCTCGTGCTCGCCAGACATAACCGTTTCACCCTCCTCAAAAAGTGGTAGAAAATCTTATCACCCGACGGGAATTCGTTCGTGTCACCGCGGCAGCCGGGGCGGGCCTGGCATTGGCCGGCACGAAGGTTTTCGGTCAAGGCACTCCGAGTGCCGGCAAACCATTGGAAATTGCGCTTATCGGATTCGGCGCGCAGGGCCGCGTGTTGCTGGAGTCGCTCCTGAAAATTGACGGCATCAAGCTGGTGGCGGTGGTCGATATTTGGGATTACGCCCGCACCTATGCCGAACGTTATCTCAAGGCCAGCGGCGTCGAAGTGCGCACCTACGAAAACCACGAAGAATTGCTCGCGAAAGAAAAGACGCTGCAAGCGGTGGTGGTCGCCACGCCGGATTTCTGGCACGCGCCCATTACCAACACCTGCTTGAACGCGGGGTTGCACGTTTATTGCGAGAAGATGATGTCCAATACCATCGAGGGCGCGCGCTCCATGGTGGCGACGATGCGCAAAACCGGCAAGCTGCTCCAGATCGGCCACCAGCGCCGCAGCAACCCGCGTTATATTTTCGCGCTCAACCGGTTGTTGCACGAGGCGAAAATCTGCGGGCGCCTCACCGCGGCAAACGCCCAATGGAATCGGGCCGTCACGGAAGATTTCGGCTGGCCGAAAAAAGCCGCCATGGACGACGCGAAACTCAAGAAGTATGGTTTTACGGACATGCATCAGTTCCGGAACTGGCGCTGGTTCAAGGGGCTCGGCGGCGGTCCACTCTCGGATCTCGGCGCGCATCAAATCGATATTTTCAACTGGTGGTTCGGCATGATCCCGCGCTCCGTCATGGCCAGCGGCGGAACGGATTATTATAAAAACCACGACTGGTATGACAACGCCATGGTCATCTATGAATTCCCGCTGCCCGAAGGCGTGGCGCGGGCGTTTTACCAGGTGCAAACGACCACCAGCGCCGGCGGCGGTTATTTCGAGTATTTCATGGGCGATGAAGGCTCGTTGAAAATGTCGGAAAATCCGTCCATCACCTCATTGTTTCGCGAAGCCCGCGCTCCTTCATGGGATGATTGGGCGCGAAAGAATTACATCGCCGCAAAAAAAGTTTCCGCTGCCGAAGTCCCGGCGGATGCCGCGAAGGTGGACGTCCGCGAGACGGCGCAACTGGCCGCCTACGATATTCCCGTCTATTTCAACAAAGCCATTCACCAGCCGCATCTGGAAAATTTCTTCAAATCCATTCGCGGCGAAACTAAATTGAATTGTCCCGCGGACGAAGCGTTCAGCAGTGAGTACGTCATTCACAAGGCAAACGAAGCCGTGCAGGCGGGCAAAGTGATACCCATCGACCAGCAAGACGCCGTCGCATAACAAGGTTTTTAGACCACGATATTAAGTATGAATCAAAAATTAATTTACAGTTCCCTCGCAGTCCTTTTGTTGCTCGCCAACCGCGCTTCCGCGCAGGATAAAGTCCCCCTGAAAACGGAATTACCGAAACCGCTCTTTGTCGGCACGCCGGTCCCGGTGAAACTGTCAAATCTTGAACCGCCGCGCGAAGGCAAGCGCCCGGACTTTCTGGTGCCCGCCGGCACGACCAATCTTGCCCTCGGCAAAAAAGTCACCTCCAGCGACAAGGAACCCGTCATGGGCACGATCGATTTGGTTACCGACGGCGACAAGGCGGGTGATGAAGGTTCCTGGGTCGAACTCGCGCCCGGCAAACAATGGGTGCAAATCGATCTCGAAAAAGCCTCCAACATTTATGCGATTTTAGTCTGGCACTATCATTCACAGGCCCGGGTTTATCTCGATGTCGTCGTGCAGGTCTCGGACGATCCTGAATTTACCAAGGACGTGACGACCGTTTTCAACGCGGATGCGCAGAATGAATTAGGTTTGGGCGCCGGCAAAGACCTCGCTTATATCGAAAGCTACGAAGGCAAATTGATTGATGCCAAGGGTGTCAAAGGCCGTTACGTTCGGCTCTACAGCAAGGGCAACACGACCAACAAATTAAACCACTACATCGAAGTCGAAGTGTTTGGCAAACCTGCCACCTAAAATTTACTGGGCGGTTTTCCTGGGAATCGCCCTGGTAGCCCTCGCTCTTCGTGTGCCTCGCCTCGGCGAGCGGCCCATGCACACCGATGAAGCGATCAACGCTTACATCACCGGCGATCTCCTCGCTGGAAATCCCTATCAATACGACCCCAAGGACCGCCACGGTCCCGCGCTATATGCGGTCGCGCTCCCAGTCGCCAAACTCGCGGGTGTAAAAAACTTCGCCGGGATGACCGAAACCTCGGTCCGGCTTGGTCCTGCCCTCGTCGGTGCATTCACAATTCTGCTGTTCGGCCTTCTGGTTGAGGTGCTCGGGATTGTGCCGGCGATTGGCGCTGCGCTGTTGTTCGCCATCTCGCCCATTACGGTTTATTACAGCCGCGATTTCATCCACGAGACTCTTTTTGTGGCGGCGACATTGTGGACGATCGTCTTTGCCGGGCGCATTCTCGAAGAAAATTCCGCAAACAATGCCATAGCGCTGGGCGTCGGCGCGGGCTTGATGCTTGCCTGCAAGGAAACTGCCACGCTCCATTTCGCGGCGTTTGGAATCGCCGCGCTTTGGTGGCTGGGACCGGCGCGGTTGGCCAATCCGCGTTCCCTTGATTGGCGTTCCATCGCGAAAGGGGGCGTGATTGCCTTCGTTTCATTTTGCGTCGTGGTGATGGCACTCTACACCTGGGGCGGAACCCGCTGGCAAGGTCTGGCCGATTTGGGAAATTCCATTCCGCACCTCGCCTCGCGCGCCTCCGGTGAAGGTCATCAAAAACCCGCGTGGTACTATCTGGCGCTGCTCGGCGGTGGTTGGTCCGGTGGCGCGGTGCTTCTCCTCGCCGCCTGGGGAGCGGTGACTCTGCCGTGGAAAAACTCGTCGGGAAAAATATTTCCAGCACTCGTGGTTTACTCGCTGGTGATAGGTTTGCTCTATAGCGCCATCCCCTACAAAACGCCGTGGCTGGGCTTGAATCTGTGGCTTCCGATCGCATTGCTGGCGGGAAACGGTTTCGCCTGGTTTTGGCAAACGTTGCGAAATAATGCGGGTCGAATTGCTTCAGTGGCCATTGCGGGCGCGTGCATCGCCGCGCTCAGCCGCGACAACGCGCGACGCGTCTTTCTTGCGCCCGCCGACGAGCGGAATCCGTATGCCTACGCCCACACCGTGGAAGATTTTTCGCGCCTGCCCGATCGCGTTCAACAGATCGCGAGCAAAACTCCCGCTGGAAATAAAATCCGTATCGCCGTCGTGGCGGCGGACCCGTGGCCGACGCCGTGGTATTTGCGAAAATTTCCCAACGTCGGTTTTTGGCGACCCGGCCAGGATCCCGGACCGGTGGAAATTTATATCACGTCCGCCGAAGCCGCCGGAACGCCTGGCGCGCCCTGGGAAAAATGGCGGCCGGAATTTTTTGGCGTGCGGCCCGACGTGTTGATGCTTCTATGGCTGCCGCCGGAAACCGCCGTGCCATGAGTGATTCGGCCATTCACGTTTTCACTCACCACGCCATGGCGACTTTTTTCCAGGTGCGCATCGCAGGCGAAGAACAGGTGTACAGCGGACAGGCCGCGCGCGCTGCCTTTGACGTGCTCGATCGGCTGGAAGGCTTTTTGAGCCGCTTCCGCGACACCAGTGAAATCCAGGCGATCGCCAGCCTCGCACCCGGCGAAAAAGTGCGCCTGGCCGAACCGGTCTTCTGCTGTCTGGAAATTGCTCAAATAATGGAAGCGGCGACGAAGGGCGCATTTTCAGTTGCCGCCGCGGCGCGCCGCACGCAGGGCGAATTACCTCGCTGGTCGTTGCTTCGTGACGAATTTTCGATTCGGTGCGACTCCGGGCGTTTGGAATTTGACCTGGGCGCGATCGGAAAAGGATTCGCGCTCGATCGCATGGCGCAGGAATTGGCTGATTGGGAGTGTTCCGCGTTCCTGCTCAATGCCGGCGGCAGCAGCATTCTCGCGGGCCAGGCGCCGCCGGGCACGCCGGGTTGGTCGATTGGCCTGGGCGAGGATAATACCGAGCCGCGCTTCTGGCTGAAGGATTGTTCGCTGAGCGGTTCGGGTATCGCAGTGAAGGGCGAGCACATTCTTGACCCGCGCAGCGGTGAACCTGTGCGAGCGCGTTCGCGCGCGTGGGCACTCGCGACCACCGCAGCGGAATCCGATGCTCTATCCACCGCCTGCATGGTCTTGAGCGAAGACGAAATTGCCGAATGCCTGGCGGACCGTGAGGAATGGGTGGTGTTTCTCCAATATGACGGCCAATGGCGTCACTATGGAAGGCGAGCGTTGCCGCCCGAGGATAACGCTGCAGGCGTTCGCTGAACGCCGAAATTTATTTTGCCGGCTCCGCCGCCAGTTCCGCGCACGTGTCATTCCAGAATTTCACGCACTGGGCAATTTCAGGGCTGGAATTCTCCCAGTGGTATTCATACTCAACGCAGAACGCGCCGTGAAAATTCTGGCGTTTCAATTCCGCCATCAACTCCTTCATTTTGCCAACACCGGTCCCCCACGGAACGTCGTGAGCTTTCGGTCCCATTTCGTTAAGATCCTTGAAGTGCAGGCAAATAATGTGGCCATCCAGTTTTTTCAGGCATTCCAGCGGGTCCAACCCCGAGCGCATCCAATGCCCCACATCCGCGCAGGCACCCATCAACGGTGTGCGTCCCTTAATCGCCTCCAGAACGACATCCGGATTCCAATAATGGTTGGGCTTCGGATGATCATGAATCGCGACTTTGATGTTGTACTCTTTGCAAAGCTTTTCGACGATATCGAGCGCCGCGGGTTCCGGTTCGGCCACCAGCGTGTCGATGCCCCAGGCTTTCGCGAATTCAAAAACCTTCCGGCTTTTTGCTTCATCGGGCGGCAGTTGCACCACGCCGATGTTTTCGAAATGGCCGAAACCGCGTTCCTTGAGTTTTTTGTCGATCGCTGCGCGATCCGCCGCCGAAATATCGACGGTCGTGTGTCGATTGGTGCCATCCGTGATGACGCTTCCCGAGATGCTCATATACTTCACGTTGAGTGCCGCCGTTTTGTCGATGGCATCAAAAATCGAAAATTTCTGAAACGTGTAAGAGTGAATCGCCAATTTCCAGCCAAGCTTTTCTGCGGGAGTTTGGTCCGCAGCGTGGAGAAAAACCGGTGAAAGCATGAATAAGAGAGACAGTAGCTTCTTCATATACGATTCGCGTTTAGACGTTGGGCCCGGCTGCAGGTGCTTCCTGGATCGGCCCGGGTATGGGTTTCAAATTACGTCGGCGTTCCCATCGGCACAATGCTAAAACTTCGTGGCGCTGCCATCTCTAAATCCTGTGCTATTCAATCTTTTACCCAAGTTGCATGAAACCAAGTGGTCTTCTGTGGCGTCTTTCACTTACCATGCGTGGTCGGGACAATCAAATCGACGGCAAATTAAAAATTACCGCGAAATTTGGTTGTTCGGACTCAAACTTTTTGCGTAAGCTCGAATTCGCGACCTTTCCCCTCGAGGCGCGATGATGAGAACGGCTTTGCATAACGGCCGTGGAAAAAAGGCGCATCACGCCGAGAACGCTGACTTAAATAAAAGCAACTTCCTATGAATCCAAAAACACTACCATCGAAAATGAAAAGCCGTCGTGAATTTCTCAAGACAAGCGCACTCGCTGCCGGGGCCATTACGTTCGCCATGCCCGCAATCGTTCGCGGCCAAAACCTGAATAGCAAACTCAACATCGCCGGCATCGGCATCAACGGGAAAGGCCGCAGCGATGTCGAAGCCTGCGCCGGGGAAAACATCGTCGCCCTCTGCGACGTGGACGCCATTCGCAGCGCCGAACTCAAAGCCAAGTACCCCAACGCGCGCTTCTTTACTGACTTTCGCAAAATGTTGGACGAGATGGGAAAATCCATCGACGCCGTTAACATCGCCACGCCTGATCACACCCACGCCTTCATCGCCGCAGCGGCCATTCGCCTTGGCAAACACGTCTATTGCCAGAAGCCGCTCACGCAAACGATCTACGAAGCGCGCGTGCTCCGCAAATTGGCGAATGAACATAAGATCATCACCCAAATGGGCAACCAGGGCAGCGCGGCGGACGGCCTGCGACGCGCGGTGGAGGTGATTCAATCCGGCCTCATCGGCCGCGCGAAGGAAGTCCACGTTTGGACGAACCGGCCCATCTGGCCGCAGGGTTGCCCACGACCGGACGGCGCGGACGCCGTTCCGGAAGGGATGGATTGGGACCTCTGGATCGGCACCGCGCAGACGCGACCCTTCAAGAAGGATGTTTATCATCCGTTCAACTGGCGCGGTTGGGTGGATTTCGGCACCGGCGCTCTTGGCGACATGGCTTGTCACACCGTCAACATGCCTTTCCGCGCCCTGCAGTTCGGCGCGCCCAGCATCATCGAAGCCGAAACCTCCGGCTGCAATGGCGAGACCTATCCGCTCAGTTCCAAAATCCGTTTTGAATTCCCCGCCCACGCCAGCATGGGCCTCGCGGAACAAAAAGGCGCTGCCCGCCTGGTGCAGCCTGCCGATGCCTCCTCTTCAGCGGGAGACACAACCACTCTCTGGTGGTATGACGGCGGCAAGCCGAAATCGGATAATCCGTACCGTCACGATGGAAGCAACAAACCCGCCAAGGAAGTCACGGCGGAAGTCGAAGCCTTCCGTGGCGAAGTTCCGGGCTCAGGCTGTCTCATCATCGGCGAAAAAGGCCAAATCTTTTCCCCGGACGATTACGGCACGGAGTTTTTCATCAAGCTCGCCGGTGAATCGAAATTCACCTTCTACAAAAATCATCCCGGCGTTAAACCCATTGCGGAATCGATCCCGCGCAACACATTCCATCCCGGTGACGCTCAGCATCTGGAATGGATCAACGCCATCAAGGAAAACAAACCCACGCTTTGTTACTCCCGCTTCGACATCGCTGCCGAGCTCACGGAAATCATGCTCCTCGGCTGCGTCGCCATCCGCACCGGCAAACGCCTCGAGTGGGACGGACCCGGCATGCGCGTGAAGAACGTACCCGAAGCCGCTCACTTTGTTAAACGCGACAGTCGCACCGGCTGGACGATTTAACCTCTCATCGCCTTTAAAATTGACACCCTTGTTTCAGTCCGCAGTATGCCGGTCAACCACCTCGACCTCTCATGAATAACAATCAGGACAAAGTCCTATTCTGGGGCTGTTTCATCGCATTGATCACCACGTCCTACGCGTTTATCAGCCGCATGATTCTTTGCGGCGGGCAATTCATCACGGATTTCGGCCTCGATAAAGTGGATGCTGGCAAGCTTCAAGGCGCGGGCATCTGGCCGTTTGGTGTCAGCATCATTTTGTTCAGCTTGTTCATCGACCGTATCGGGTACAAGAAAGCGATGATTTTTTCCTTCGGATGTTATCTCGCTTACAGCGCGCTGGCGTTCTCGGCTTATACAACGATTCACGGAGCGACCGCCGGAAACCTGGCGGCGGCGCAAAAGTCCGGGTATCAATTGCTCTATTGGGGTAGCATCATCCTTGGCCTCGGTAACGGCGCTGTGGAAGCCTTTATCAATCCGGTCGTGTCCACAATGTTCAACAAGGATAAGACCAAATGGCTGAACATGCTCCATGCCGGTTGGCCGGGAGGACTGGTAATCGGTGGTCTTTGCACCATTTACATTGCTTCCCAAAACATTACCGACTGGCGCTTGACCCTCGGACTGATTCTGGTGCCCGCCATCGTTTTCTTTTGCATCCTCATCACTCGCACCTTTCCTCGCAGCGAACGCGAGCAAGCCGGTGTGGGTTACATGGATATGCTCAAGGAACTTGGCGCTTTCGGGGCACTGGTCGGATTCGGCCTGGTGTTTTTTCAACTCGGCCAGGTTTTTAATTGGAGTACTTGGATTTGTTGGGCACTCACTGGTGCGGTCACTGTTATCTTCGCGGTTCTAACCAAATCCTTGGGTCGCCCTCTGCTCGCGTTTCTCATCATCATCATGATGCCGCAGGCAACGACCGAGCTCGGCACGGATGGGTGGATCAGCTCCCTCATGGAGGAACCCATGAAAGCTGCAGGACATAACGCAGCCTGGGTTTTGGTTTACACCTCGGCGATCATGGTGGTCTTGCGTTTCTCCGCCGGCCCGCTCATTCACAAACTCTCGCCACCGGGATTGCTCGCTGCGTGCACGTCGTTGGCGATTGTCGGTCTGCTGGCACTCTCTAAAACCAATGGCGCGACGATGGGCGTCATTTTTGCCGCCGCCACCCTCTATGGCGTGGGCAAAACATTTTTCTGGCCCACGATTTTGGGACTGACTTCGGAGCAATGCCCGCGTGGCGGCGCACTGACGTTGAATGCTATGGGCGGCATTGGCATGTTGGCAGTGGGCATTCTCGGATTTCCGTTCATTGGTTATTTGCAGGAATCTTCCGCCACCAGGAAACTGGAGTCCTCCAATCCGGCGCTCTACCAAACTGTCACCGAGCAAAAGAAATATCTGTTGGGTGATTATCGGGCAATTGACCCCGTGAAAAGCGCCGCCGTGGTGGACGATGCTTCCAAAGCGACCATCCTGAACGCAACGACCACCGGCCAATTCAGCGCGCTCGGCAAAATGGCGATATTCCCAACCTTCATGCTGGCGTGTTACATCGCGTTGATTTTCTATTTCAAATCGAAAGGCGGTTACAAACCGGTGCAAATTGCCGCACCGCCACAAACCGCCGCCGGAGCCCCGGCGGCGCAGCCGGTTGGCTGAACGCGCAAAGCCGGCGCGGGTTGAAAAGGTTCGGATTCTGACCCTGGCTTGACCCGGCGCAATTGAAACGACAAAATTAAACTCATGCCAAGACCCGTCACTCTTTTCACCGGCCAGTGGGCAGATCTTTCGCTCGCGGAACTAGCCCCCAAGGTAAAATCCATGGGCTATGACGGTGTCGAGCTTGCCTGCTGGGGCGATCACTTCGAAGTGGACCGCGCCCTGGCAGAACCTGATTACGTCGCAAAGAAATGGGAATTGCTCCAAAAGCACGGCCTGAGTTGCTTTGCCGTTTCAAACCACCTCGTTGGCCAGGCCGTGTGCGATTTAATCGATTCAAGGCACAAAGCGATTCTCCCGCCCGATGTCTGGGGCGATGGCGAGCCCGAAGGTGTCCGGAAGCGTGCAGCGGAAAAGATGAAAACCACCGCCCGTGCCGCGCGGAAGTTTTTCAATGCGAAACCGGGACGCGCGTCGTCGGATAATTCGCCAGCCGTTGTCAACGGCTTCACGGGTTCATCCATCTGGCATGCGGTTTACGCGTTTCCACCCACCAATCAGGAATTTCTCGACCAGGGATTCTCAGATTTTGCGACGCGCTGGGTGCCGATCCTTGAGGTGTTCGAGAAGGAGAATGTAAATTTTGCGCTCGAGGTGCATCCCACGGAAATCGCCTTTGACATGGCTTCCGCGCATCGCGCACTTGCCGCCGTGCAAAACCATAAGCGATTTGGCTTCAATTACGATCCTTCGCACCTCGGCTATCAAGGCGTGGATTACGTGCGCTTTATCCGTGAATTCGGTGGCCGGATTTTTCATTTGCACATGAAAGACGTGTGGTGGGGCAAGGGTGATGGTACCGTCGGCGTGTTCGGCGGTCATACGGATTTCGCCGACCCACGCCGTTTCTGGGACTTTCGCTCACTGGGACGCGGCGATATTGATTTTGAAAAAATCATCGTCGCGCTGAATGACATCAAATATTTTGGACCACTCTCCGTCGAATGGGAGGATGGCCGCATGGATCGCGTTCACGGGGCAACGGAGTCTTGTGAATTCGTTCGGAAATTGGATTTCGCGCCAAATCGGGCGGCATTTGACGCGGCATTTTCGCGGAAGTAATTTCGGGATTGGCAGACACTTAATCTAACTGGATATGAAAACACAATCGTTCACGTTTCTCCTGACAGTTTTACTGGCTGTACCCGCGGTGGTGCAGGGCCAAGGACAGGTGCCGGCTCCGCCGCCGATGCACAATACCGATGGTTTCACGAACACTCCCATCGTGCCGGGCACACAATGGCACGTGCATGACCCGAATCGGCCGCAGCCGGAATTGGTCACGCCCGGAAATTTCAGCACGCAGGAATCGCCCGGGAAGCCGCCGTCGGACGCCATCGTGCTTTTCAACGGCACCGATGTTTCGGAATGGCGCGATCAAAAAGGCGAACCTGCCCTGTGGAAAGTGGAGAAGGGCGACCTGGTCGAAAGCAAAGGTGATATTTTCACAAAAAAAGAATTCGGGGACATCCAGTTGCACGTGGAATTCCAGTGCCCGCCGCCGAAAGGGCACAGCCAGGAACGCGGCAACAGCGGCGTTTTTCTGATGGGAAAATATGAAGTGCAGGTGCTGGATAGTTACCAGAATCCGACCTACGCGGACGGCACGCTCGGCGCCTTGTACGGCCAGCATCCGCCTCTGGCAAATGTCGCCCGCCCGCCCGGTGAATGGCAGGTTTACGATATCGTTTTTCACCCGCCGCACTTCGACGAAAGCGGCAAGCTGAAATCCCCCGCAATCGCCACCGTATTTCTCAACGGGGTTCTCATACAGGATCACCAGACCTATGACGGCCCAACCGGCTGGAAAATTCTGGGCCATTACTCTCCTCAACCGGCAACGGGACCCATATCGCTTCAGGATCACAATAACGTGACCCACTTTCGCAACATCTGGGTTCGCCCCCTGAAAGCCGCGGAATAGCTGCGATCACGTCACGCTGCTCTGGCCGGCACGGTAATTTTCAATCCAGCCGTTTGACCCGGATATTTTTATATCGGATCGTGCTCTTGGGGTCATGACCCTGCAGGGCAAA
>Ga0193718_1000170_pt1 | contig 15577 bp, 14 predicted proteins | sample U2a1metaG_FD_144918 | JGI IMG/M metagenome (GOLD analysis project Ga0193718, IMG submission 144918) | Soil microbial communities from a riparian zone of the East river system, Colorado, United States - U2a1 | ecosystem: Environmental > Terrestrial > Soil > Riparian zone | place: USA: East River... | reverse complement strand
CATCGAGTCGCCGGGTTCGGTAACGCGCCGGCCATCCGCAAACTTGCGAATGTTGTTGTGCGCATCTTCTTCCGCGCCGATGAAATCGCAATCCAGCGAGACAATGACCTTGGCCGCGTCGTATTTATAATACGGCTTTACCGATGCGCCGAAAACCGCCGTAGCCGCGCGACGATGCACATCGGTATCAATGGCTTCGTGAACGAACCATTTCGCCTTGGAAAACTTTTGGCGGATCAACTTCTGCAACCGCAACCGCGAAGGCGACGTGTTGCGTTCGAGCAAAAATGCCAACCCCTGCCCCTGGTTCGCTGCGAACTTTTTGGACAAGTCGTTGATGAAAGCAATCGCGTCATCGGCCGAAGCAGCCAATCCAGCCTTGGCAAATCGTTTTGCACGGTCCGGATCGTAAAGATTCAGGATGGACGCCTGCGCCCAGCGGTCGGTGCCGCCGTTGCTGTCCGGATGCAAAGCGTTGCCTTCGACCTTGATCGGCCGGCCTTCGTAAGCTTTCGCCAGCAGCGGAACCGCGCCACCGCGCGTGGGCATGGCCGTCGCAAAAAATTGCGGCACCCCATAAACATAATCCTGCGGCTGTTTGCCGAAAGGCTCCAGTTTCTCAACCGGGCGACGGCAACCCGTCGCTGTCAATCCAACGCCCGCCAGCATGAATGAGGCGGACATGATTTTCACGAAATGCCGGCGCGTGACCGCGTCGGAAAACTCGCTCGCACCCGAAGGAAACTCACGTTCCAGCCATTGGCGGAACTCCGGCTTCTCGGCCAGTTGATCCAGGCTACGCCAGTATTGGCGGCCCGTTTCCGGTTCAGGACAAATTGGTGGAATGGTTTTGCTCATCGGTGACACGCGGAGCAGGTTTGCAAGGATTCAACCTTCCAGTCCTGCATGGCTTTATTCCCAAAATTCTTTTGATCAGCTTCTGATTTCGGCTGCCACGCGAGGTCGGTGATCTTGTCCTCCGGACGCAGCTTCAATTCCGGATGACGATGGCACTCCAGGCAGAACGCCATGCTGAACGGCTTGGCATGATAAACTTCATCCATCTGGTCAATGCGCCCGTGACATTCCACGCAGCTAATACCGCGATTCACGTGGACCGAGTGGTTAAAATACGCGAAATCCGGAAGCTTATGGATTTGGATCCATTCAATCGGCTTGCCCGTCGCGGCGCTTTCACGCACCAGAGCCAGCCGCGGATCATCCTTGAGCACCTGGCTGTGACAATTCATGCAGGTGGACGCCGCCGGGATATTGGAGAACCAGGACTTTTCCACGCCGGTATGGCAATAACGGCAATCCATCCCGAGTTGCCCGGCGTGAATCGCGTGGGAAAACGGCACGGGTTGAATCGGTTGATACCCGACCCGCGTGTATTTGGGGGTGAAATAGTACCAGACACCCGCCGTCACGGCGGTGCCGACAAGAACCAACCCGATGACAATCATCAGGGGCAGCCGGTTGGTCCACTTTGGGAAAATCGCTGACATCTATTTTTCGATAACCGTCAAATTGCCGAGAACGAACGACCCAAGCCAATGCGAACATGAATTCTTTTCAAGAATCGTTCCCCGTCAATTGTTTTTTTACTGCAAAAAACGGTGAACTCCATCAAACACTCGCGCAAACCCGCGGCAGAAACGTCCCGGTTTGATGAACGCGGGAATTTAATCGCCCCCGCGCCAGCCCCGCAAGCAAAGTTTGTGAAATTTTTCACGATTTCGCCGCGGTTAATGTTGTTAATAAGATTTAGTGTTTCACGACAGCCGGGCGGACACACGATTTTCTAGCGTGCCGCCGGCAGATCAAGAGCCCAAAACTTCCGGCAAGATGCCGAAAGCACGTTGCGCTCTGGCGCGGTGAACACCCCATTTCGCGCCGCGCATTTTCAGGCAATAAATTCTTCATGCGACATAAAACCGGCAATGGCCACACCGTGAATCTCGATACATTTCTTGAGGATATCAAAATAGTCGTGCGCGACGGGCAGGAATTGCTCAAATCCGGCGCGGGCGAGGTAAAAGAAAAAGCCATCTACGGCGCCCGCACCACCGACCGCGCCATTCGCCAAAGCCCCTACCAGACGATCGGAATTGTTTTGGGCGTCGGCATCATCGTCGGCTTGCTGGCTTCCGGCCTCTTCTCAGGCGGCGCCGAAACTGAAGACCCTGAATAACTTTCGGGTCAACGCTTTCGCTTCCGCGCCATCCAGAAAAAGACGCCGATAATTCCGAAAAACACGATCGTTTGCAGGAGCAGCGCAACTTTTTTATGGTATTGCCCTTGAGGCGCCGCCGTGGTCTTCGCGACTACCCGCAAGTCACTCCCCGGAGCCGGCAGTTCCAGTTCTAGCTTTACGCGATTCGTCTCCCCCTCCGCAACCGTCGCCTGCGTTTGCGCCTGGACCATGCCTTGTTTTGTCCCGACCACCGTAAACTGCCCGGGAGGCAGTCGAAACCACACGATGCCCTCCGGTCCGGTGCTCCCGCTCATTGGATTTCCCTGGCTATAGACCGAGACAGTTACGTTGGGAATAAATTTCTGGTCATTTTTCCCAACGACAGTGAGTTCCACCACACCGCCTTTGAATGCTTCGATTTTGACGTTCGCGAGCGTCTCACCCGTGGCCACGGTCACCGGCACACTCTCCGTGACCCACGAAGGAATCGGCTGGTTGGTGAACGCCGCGATGAGGCGATACGATCCGGCCGGAACTTCGGGAACGCGAAAGGTGCCATCCGCGGCGCTTTGAGCCGAGGCCGGCGAGATGGAAATCCCTCCCCCGGGGTTGACCGGCTCCAATTGTATTTGCGCATTTGCCAACGGCGCCCCGGAATCGCGAAGCACCACCTTGCCTTCAATGCTCGCGGTGGGATCCACGATGAGTTTGATGTCCTCCTGGCCGGCTTGCGCCTGAAATTGCAATCCGCTCCTCCCCCCCATGCGCAGCGCCCTGCCCGGCGCGCTGGCATCCAGTGTTGCTTGCGCACCGGTGGGAAAATTCAGAATCCGGAAATGGCCATCGGCTGCGGTGCTAGCGGAAAAAAGGTCCTTGGCCGCCTTGCCAAAAAGAAAATTAGGCTGCTTGGTCCATTCCCCTTTCCCTTTGTCAGCGGCCGCCGACACGCTAACCAACGCATTCGTAACCGGTTGGCCATTTTCATCCGCTACCATTCCTGCAAGGATGGATGGCGGCGCGAGCACCAACGGATCAACCACTCCCATCGGAGCGGACTGCCACGTCTTCCATCCGGAACCGAATCCCGTTTTCTTGGCGGTCACAATCACCGCGCCGCACGGAACCGAAAACTCATAGGCGCCATTGGTATCACTCGCTTTGAACTGCTTCGATTCTATTTCGGCAAGCCGACGACGACGCGGTTGGGAAAATGAAAACATTCCACCACTGCCTCAGCAACCGGCCTGCCTTGCGAGTCAACCACCGTGCCCGAGAAATTTACCAAATCATTCGTCGCCGCAGGCAAATGAAAAGACCACGCGGCAACCAGCACCAAAACAATTCTCTGAAATATTCTCATCACACCGAGGGCACTGCCTTAAAGCCGGTGCCGCACGAAACCCCGCAGCCACACGACGGCCGCGAAAATTTGAATCTGCTCTTAAGAGTCCCATAAATAAACCTTCCAGTGATTCAATAATAATCTTATGCCCGCGCGAAGCCTATGCAACCACTAAAAGGGGGTGCGATTTAAAGTGCCGGTCAAATAACCCAACGCGCGGATTGCTCTCCCTCTCCGCCACGAAGTGGGGGAGAGGGTCGGGGAGAGGTGGTACTTAGGGTTCAGGGGGAAGGCCGACTTGGCTTTTCGCTCCTGCGCGAATTAAAATCAGCTTGCTGACTGGCGCTTCAATTCATACCCGCTAAAAGGACAATGTCCGTTTCCTTGCCAAGCGGACGCAGAGGAGATCACCTCAGTTGGAAAACCCACCGGAATTTTTGGGGCACGCGCCACGCGCGAATTCTACGAAGCTAGAGCATCGACAGAAAAGATGTAGCGATGAGCAGCGAGGATTTTTGGGTTTTGGCGAGGCTTCGGCGACGGAGCAGGTTTGCAAAACCCTGTGACTGAGCCGAAACGACCTGTCCGCCATAGCCTTGGCGAAGGCGGAAGCCAAAAACCAAAAAGACCGCCGCCCCCGAGTTCCGCTCATCGCTACAGCTTTGATGGAAATGCTCTCAAACCCCGCGGAAGCTAAATCGGCGTGACAATTTCGAGTTTACCGTTGGAATGAGCACTCGTTCCAACTGCCGTCGGGGCGTGCGTCGAGCCGTTTCTTGCCGGAATCGCTTCCGAACCATGTGAGCCGTTCGAGCCGTTGCGGTGCGGTTTGGCGCCATTCTTGAGCGGCAGCACACAGGTCACGATGGTCCCGTTCTTTTGGTTCGGCTTGATGTCAAACGTCGCTCCGATGGTATTGGCCCGGTAATTCATCGTGCGCAATCCCATTCGCGCTTTTGGATTCGCCGGCGGCGAAAACGGAATACCGTCGTTCTTGATGGTGACGACAAGTTTTTGCGGATTGCCCGAGATGGAAATCCGCACGCAGGAAGCCTTGCCATGTTTGATCGCGTTGCTGACGGCTTCTTGTGCGATTTTGTAAAATTGCGCGCTCGTGTTTTCTGGCAGTGGCGGTATTTCCCCTTTCATCGTGCACTCGCAGGGGATGCTGAACATTTTCTCCACCGTCGCAGCCAGACCGTTCATTACTTCCGCAAAATCGCCGCCCGTGGCGTCAATGGAACTGAAATGATGCGCCAGGTTATGCGTGTGATGCACCGATTGCTCAATCAACTCACAAACCTTCCGCACTTCTTCGACCTCCTTGTGGCCTTCACGCGCAAGCCGCTGCTCCAACGCGCGGCTAATGAGCAAAACCCCGGTCAACTTCTGGCCCAGGTCATCGTGCAAATCAAAACCGATGCGGCGGCGTTCATATTCTGCGATTTCCAGCAATTCATTTTCCAGCCGCTTTCGCTCTTCCAGCACATCGCGCAATTTCTGGTTTGCTTCCTTGAGCGCGGCCGTGCGTTGCTCCACGCGCAACTCCAGTTCCTCATGCGCCCGGCGCAATTCCTCCTCGGACTTCGCCCGCGCACGCCGGACTTCCGCCTCGCGCAATTCCCGTTCGACCGCCGGCACGAGCCTTGCCAACCGGTCCTTCATAATATAATCGTGTGCGCCCGAATCCATGGCGGTAATTGCCATGTCTTCCTCGATATGGCCGGAGACAATGATGAACGGGAGATCGAGTTTCTTTTCCTGCAAAAGCTGCAGCGCTTCCGGCGAACTGAATTGCGGCATGGAATGGTCGCACAGGACCAAATCCCATTCCCGCTCGTCCAACGCCCGGGTCATCGCCTCCGCTGTATCCACCCGGTCGCAAGTCACGCGAAAGCCACCCCGCGCCAGCGCGCGTTCAAGCAGAAAAGCATCCGTAAGCGAGTCCTCCACAAAAAGAACGCGCAGCAGGCCGTTCTCATTATGGCTCCTGTCGGAAGACTTTTGGTTCGCGTTCATAAAACGATCACTGACCGACGGCCAGTCTGGTTTCCAACATGGTTACACTTCTCTGCCGTATCGGTAGATTTGAATACGGTATTGCTTGGGACGAAATGGGGTTTAACCCCCACAAAATTTGCGCCGCAACAGAAAATGTTTTCTGGCAGGCAGTAGAAATCGCGTGCCCCCCAGAAGTAATTGCTTCGAAACCCCTGCGAAAGTTTGAGGTTCGGAAAGACTACTTATTTTTATCCTGCTTATCCTGCGCCGGCGCCATGTCTTGCCCAATCGCGCGTTCGAACCGCGCCCGCGCCACATCATAATCATGCAACGCCTGCACCTGCGTGGTCCGCGCCTGTGTCAACTGCGTTTCCGCGTTCAACACATCCAATCGTGTGCCCGTGCCCGCATCCGCCCGGGCCTTCGCCAGGCGCAACGCTTCCTCCGCTTGCTCCTGCCCCTTTAGTTGCGACTCGAGCACTACGTCGCTAAACCGTCGAAAATATTCCAGTTTAACTGCCCGCCAATAATCCACCCATGAAATTCCTGGCTTAAATCGGTGCTGAATTCCGACATGTCCCAATCGTAACCCGCAAATGCCTGAATCGTCGGCTTGTAACCGGCGCGCGCGTTAATGATATTCTCACGTTGCAGACCTTCGGTCCGTTGCAACGCCGCCAACTCAGTGCGTCTATCCAAAGCCTGGGCAATCGCCGTCGGCAATTCGACACTATAAGGCTGCGCATCCAATTTTTCCGTCAGCGTAAGTGGAACGTCCTCCCAAACATTCCTCGGCAAGTTGAATCCGAGCAGATTGGAGAGGTTGTTTTTTGCGATACGAAAGGCATTCCGCGCATTGATGAGCGGCGGGCGCGCATTCGCCACTGCCACCTCAGCTTGCAACACATTGAACCGGGGAACCGTGCCAGCCTCATACCGGCGTTGCTGATCTTGAAGCTCCTCATTCAACAAATTGACCGACGCTTCGTTTACCAGGATCTGCTGCTCGGCTACGAGCACATCGTAATACGCAACTCTGGTGGCCAGCAACGCGTCCGCCACGGCTGTTTGATATTGAAAAACGGACTGCTCTTTCGACAAGCGCGCCGCGCGGAAGGCGGACAGCGTCCGGCCGCCCTGATAAATGGTTTGGACAATTTGAATGCTGGTTGACCAGCTCTCATCCGGAAAAGTGGCATTCACGCCCGGGAATTTCTGGATCAAACCTTGATCTTCCCTGGTATACTTTCCCGCCGCCGTTACCGTCGGCAACGCCACCGCCCGCGTCAGGATAACCAGCCCCCTCGCAGCCTCCAAATCCGCCCGCGCCTTCTGCAACGTACTGTTTTGCCGCAGCGTCAAATCCAGCGCATCCACCATCGACAACGGTTGCGTAATCCATCCCGGCACGTTGGTTGAAATGGTGGAAGTCGAATTCGTTTGGGCAAACGCTGGCGCCGCCGCCACGGAGACAACCACCGCAAATAAGGTAAATAAACTACGGAACAACCCCGCGACACAAATCATCTGACGTTTCATCATGTGCATCATTATTATTCAATTCCCGGGTGGCGAGCCTTTTCGTCGCGAGGAAAATACATCCATTGCGGCGAATGTCCAATCATTCACCAGACCGTGAGCTCTTACCTGGTCACTTGTCGAATATGTCTGAGACAGTGTAAGGCGCGGCGTCATGCCCGCGACAAATCGAAAAATATTTTTTTATTTGCTTTGGAAAATTGTGCTAAGCTAATTTGAAACTTCAGTATCTGTATGTTTAACAGTATGTTTGATAAGAAACCGCCTCAGAAAGGCGGCCCCATCGCCTGGGAACCCACTCGTCGTTCACCTCTTTCACAGAATAATTCGCAGGGACGCAGCCAAAGCTTCGCCAAGGTCTTTCGCTGGCGCTTGCCGGATGGCCAAACCGCGGCGCCCAGGAGCGTGGAAATCGTCGGCTCCTTTACGAAATGGGAAAAAGTTCCGCTCACGCGGGACAGCGCGCTCGACGCCTGGCACGTCACGCTCCATAATATCCCCTCGCATCAAACGCATCATTACATGCTGCTCGTGGACGGGAAACCCGCGCAGGATAAAAATTGCGATGGCCTGGCGATTCCGCGCGGCCCGGAGGAAGAACAATATACCCTTTTGACCGACCGAGGCCCGCGCGTCTTCATGCTGTTCGCGCAAACGAAGTAAGTCCTAGTGGCACGGGCGTCTCGCCCGTGCGTTTCAATATGCAGTTAGAAGGCAGGAACTCACGGGCGAGACGTCCGTGCCACTACAGTTTCTTCAACAAATCTTTCCACCGCACCCACGATTCATCGCGCGCCTTTTTGTTAGCAGCATTTCCGCCGGGATCTTCACCTGCGCGCATGAAACCATGACCCGCGCCGTCATAAATTACCGGCTCGTAAGTTTTTTTCTCCTGCTTCATCAGATCCACCGTTTTGGGCACCGTAGCCGAAACGCGCGCGTCATTGCCCGCGTAAAATCCGTAAACCGGACAATTTATTTTCGCGATGCCTTCTGCCGCCGGCGGCGTGCCATAAAAAACGAATGCCGCCTTCACGTCCTTGTTGTTCGTCGCAAAACGAAAGGACTGTCCCCCGCCCCAGCAAAATCCCGCCACGGCGATTTTTCCATTGCTCGCATCAAGCTTTGCGCCGTAATCCGCCACGGCATTCAAATCAGCAGTGATTTGATCCGGAGGAAGCGTGCCGATAACTTTCGTCACCGCGTCGGGACCGCCCAGTTCGGCCGAACCGCCGCCGCCCGGCGCTTTGCCGGAGAGCAGGTCCGGCGCAATCGCGATATAACCCGCTTCCGCCAATTGATCCGTCACGCCGCGGACCCAATCCGTGAGTCCGAAAATTTCGTGAATCACAATCACCACCGGGGCCTTGTCCTTCACTTCCGGATAAGTGATGTAACAGTTCACTTCCCGATCACCGTGCTTGACCTTCACCCATTCGTGGTGACGCGGAGAATTTTCAATGCGCGCCTTTGCCCAATCCTGGGCCGGGGCAGTGAATACAAAAAGAACCGCAGCAAGAGACAAGAGAATGCTTTTCATAAATTGACCGTGGGTTTCGAGCAATTTAACTAAACTCTGCGATTTGAAAAGCACAGAAAGCGCTGCTCTCGCAGCAGGGAAGAGCCTCCAAGCACCTTACTGCGGCGCGGGATTTTCCGCAGTACCTGGCGACAACTCCGTCGGTGGAAGAAGTGCGTGAGCGGGATTACCCTCCTGCCGGAGTTTTTCGCGTTGAATTTCAATCAGCGCCACTTGTTCCTCGGGAGTCATCGGAGCGTTTTGCGCGTTCACGTTGCCGTTGGCACCATTCATACCGCCTCCGAACGCGCCGCCGTTATTATTCCCGGAGAAAGGACTGCTACGCCCTTGTAGCGGACGGAGCGGGCGTGGAATATTGTTCGGCTGCGGGATCGGCACAGGACTGGCCTGCGGCATGGCCGGCGGCGGAAACGAGGTCGCAGCCGGAGCCGCACCCGGTGGCGGCCCGGAAGTCTTTGCGCCATCGTGCTCGAAATCCAGCGTTTGCGGCTCGCCATGATTGATGACCTGGACGATTCCAGCCTTCTCATCAATGCTTTTCACCTCGATGTCATTCTGGGCCTGACCTTCTGACAGCCCAATGGAATCCGGCGGTGCGCCCGGTTTGGTGGGCGGCGTGGTCAAAAATGTAATTTTTTTCCCAAGAATCGTCGTGATACCGGTTAGCGTAATCTTCGCCGGCGGCTGCTTTTTAATCAGGTCCGCCGGATTCAAAGGCGGAGGCGGCGCATGCAGATTAAAGACATTCCGCTCCACGATCGAACTGTAAGGCTTGTTGGAAGTATCGTCTGAAGTGGCGGCCTTAGCGCCGGCGCTCAAGAGCACTCCAGCTAAAACACACATCTCGAGTTTTCCACCACGCTTCATAGTTCAAATTATAGCAGCCAGAAGAACAAACACCACCAAGAACTTTTAGTTGCGCCTCAAAAACAACCGGCGAAAACCTAAGTTTTCGCCGGTGTCTTAATTTAGTTTTACTGAATGTGGCTCGTTTAATACGAAGCCTGTGCGCCCTTAATCGAGCGCTTCTTCATCCACGGCATCAATCCCCGCAACCGCGCGCCAACCTTTTCAATCGAGTGATTTTCACCCTTCTTGAGCAGCGCATTATACTTCTTATAACCGCCCTTGTATTCAGTGATCCAGCCCTTGGCGAATTTGCCGGACTGAATGTCCTTCAACGCCGCTTTCATGCGCTTCTTGACGCTGGCGTCGATGATTTTCGGTCCCACGCTCACATCGCCCCACTTGGCGGTTTCGGAGATCGAAAAACGCATCCCGCTGATGCCGGCTTCGTTCATCAAATCCACAATCAGCTTCAATTCGTGCAGGCACTCGAAATAGGCCATTTCCGGCTGGTACCCAGCCTCGACCAGCGTCTCGTAACCCGCCTGAATCAATGCGCTCGCGCCGCCGCACAAAACTGTTTGCTCACCGAACAAATCCGTTTCCGTCTCTTCCTCGAACGTGGTCTGAAGCACGCCGGCACGGGTGCCGCCGATGCCTTTGGCCCAGGCCAGCGCCGTGGCCTTCGCCTTGCCGCTCGCGTTCTGATAAACCGCGATCAACGCCGGCACGCCTTTGCCTTCCACATATTGGCGACGCACGATGTGCCCCGGCCCCTTGGGCGCGACGAGAATCACGTCCACATTCTTCGGCGGAACGATCGTCTTGAAATGGATCGAGAAACCATGCGAGAACAACAGCGTTTTGCCCTTGGTCAAATTCGGCGCAATGTCCTTCTCATAAACCTTCGCCTGCTTCGTATCCGGCAGCGCGACAAAAATCACGTCCGCCTGCTTCACCGCCTCGGCGGTACTGACGACCTTGAATCCCTTTTCCTTCGCCACCGCAATGGATTTGCTGCCTTCGTAAAGGCCGACGATGACGTTGAGACCGCTCTCCTTGAGGTTGAGCGCGTGCGCGTGGCCTTGCGAGCCGAAGCCGAGCACAGCGAGGGTTTTATTTTTTAACACGCTGAGATCAGCGTCTTTATCTGTATAAACTTTAGCAGGCATTGAGTTAGTTAATAGTTAATGGTTAAAATTTTCAAAATTGGCACCTGACACCTATTTCCGTGGCATCGCCACGCTTCCCGTGCGCGTCAAATCGATCACGCCAAACGTCTTCATCAGCGTGAGGAATTTATCAATCTTGCTGTCATCGCCGGTGATTTCGATGGTCAGGCTCTTCGGCTGCACATCCACAATCTTGGCGCGGAAAATATCCGTGATCTGCATCACTTCCGCGCGCGACTTGGAATCCACGCCGACTTTCACCAGCACCAATTCGCGGTCCACATATTCGCCCTTCTGAAAATGATGCACCTTGATCACATCCGGCAGTTTGTTGAGCTGCTTGATGATTTGTTCCAGCGTGGGTTCGTCCCCGTGCGTCACAATCGTCATGCGCGACGCCGTCGAGTCGTGCGTGGGCGCGACATTGAGCGTGTCAATGTTGTAGCCGCGGCCGCTGAACAGCCCGGCCACGCGCGTCAGCACGCCAAATTTATTTTCCACCAGCACCGAAATAGTATGTCGCATAAGTCCCGCTAAAGCGGGGCAGAAAGCTAGCAATGCCCACCGGCAGGGTCAAATTGCAATTTTCGTTCTCACATTTGACACCCGTGCTATAACCAGACCGGCAAAAGGAGCAGAGAAAGGACGAATGGAAACAGGAACGAAGCAAGCCACCACCGAGGCCGGGCCGGAAGTTCTGCCCTCCGCACTGGCAGAACATGGATTTGCTTCAATCAACCCCCGAGTCCGTATTCCGGCTTCCGACGCCTGGCATCCGGTATCCGCCTCCCGACATTCCAGCCTATTAAAGCCTATTCCAGGGGGTACCCCCCCCGTTTCTGCATTCTGCATCGGCTCAGAAAAACTACCAAACGAACCCATTTCAAATTTCGCATATTTACGTGTGCATCAATGCGTTACAAATATTCCAACTCGTGCCAATCCAAAAAGCGAACCCAAATGCCAAGCTTCGCTCATTCGAAGTTCAGCGTTCAGCGTTCAGCGTTCGACGTTCGATGTTCCCCCTGCCCTCAAACGCAAATTCCTCCTCCCGTTCCGTCAAAGTGCGTCAAAGTATGTAAAGGGGGGCTGCCCCAAAAACGAATCCCTTTTTACCGCTGGCATTTTCCCGTCCACATGTTAATGCGTAAGGCATCGATCATCCTATGAAAAAACTAACCTTGGTTCTTATCGCCTTAATCGCCACTGTCGCTGGTTCCGTTCACGCTCAACCTGGCCGTGCGAGCGGTCCCTCGTTCAGCGGCGCCATGACCAAACTTTTCGGGGGCAACACCGCCTTCACCGCCGATATCGAAATTCAAATGAATCTTTCGGCGCAGCAAACCAGGACCATGCCCGGCAAAATCAGTTTCGATTCCGGAAAATCTCGCGTCGAAATGGATATGACCAGCGCCGCGGGCGGCCAGCCGGGCATCGCCGAACACATGAAGGCCATGGGCATGGACAAAACCGTGATGATTTCCCGCCCGGATACCAAGCTCGTCTATACGGTTTTCCCAGGCCTAACTGCGTATATCGAAACTCCCCTGCAAGACCCTGATGCCAGCAAGCCCGATTCCGCGTTCAAAATGGAATCCACTGAGTTGGGCAGAGAGACCGTGGATGGCCACGTTTGCGTGAAAAACAAGGCCGTCATCACCGACGATCAGGGCAAGGCGCACGAATACACGGTCTGGAACGCCATCGATTTAAAGAAGTTCCCGGTCAAAATGGAAATAACCGACCAAGGGCGCACCACCACAATATTTTACAAAAACGTAAAAACCTCCAAACCGGACGCGGCCGTTTTTGATGCCCCGGCAGATTATAAAAAGTACGACAATCAACAAAGCCTGATGCAAGAAGTAATGCAACGTATGGGTCGCGGTATGCAAATGCCCCCGGGCCACCCATAACATTTTAGCCCGCTGTCCGGGCCGCTCCTTGATAACTTAAACCCGTTTCCGCTGGGCCCATTTTCGCCCGGCGGATAGCGCCGCCAACGCCTCCTTGAGCCGGCGCGCCCGCGTCTCCGCCAGCTTGGCGGATGTCAGCCAGACGATATATTCGCGTTGATAGGTCGGCGCGAGCGACGCAAAAAACTTCGCCGCGGCCTTATTTTTCTTTAGCCCCTGCGCGAAATAATCCGGCATCGGAAACGGCTTGCGCTTCTTCTTCGGCAACGGCGGCAACGACGGTTCCTCATCCAATTCCACCGCCATGCGGAGCACGTCCCGGAATGCGCCGCGGTCGAAACCGTCGAGCGTCGTGAAGCGCATCCCGCGAATGTTGGTATTGTTCTCCCCGCCCGGCGTAAAAAGTTTCGCCGGGTCCGCCAATTCCGTCCCGCGAAAAAACGTCACCCCAAAATGCCGCTGGCACGCGCTGATTCCGCAAACCAGTTTACGCCCGGAAAAACAAAGCATGTTCCACTTGATGCACTCCGTCAGATCAGGTTCCCACTCCAGGATCCATTCGCGAAGCTGGTTCGCCAATGGCCACGAAAACTCCGGACAACACTCCAGCCATTCGATCGGGTCTTTGGTTTGCGAGCGGCGAACATCCATTTGCCATCGTTACCTTTCGCCGCGGATGCGCGCCTCGGGTCAAGCAATCAAGCTCATTGCTTTGGCGAGGGCTTCATCGAGTTTGCTCGCGTCCTTGCCGCCGCCGCGCGCGTTGTCCGGCTTGCCGCCGCCCTTGCCACCCACAATGGGCGCGACTTGCTGAATTATTTTTCCGGCCTGAATCTTGGCAGTAAAATCAGGTGACACCGTCGCCACGAGCGTCACCGCACCGTTGGCTCCGCCGCCCAAGACCACGACGCCCTTGAAGCGGCCTTTCAATGAGTCCGCAATCGCTTGAAGGAAATTGCCATCTGCATCGCCGAGATTGTGCGTGATAACGGGGACGCCGTTCACGGTCTGAGCGTGACCGAGCAATTCGCTGGCGGCGTTCGATGCGTTGCGTTGCAACGCGATCTGAACTTCTTTTTCCAACACTTTCTGGTGCGCGAGCAAGGCATCGATCTTTTTGTCGAGTTCATGAATCGGCGAATTCACTTTGCCGGCTAGCGATTTGATCAGTGCGACTTCATCCGTCGCTTTGCGATAGGCTTCGAGGCCCGCGACGGCTTCGATGCGCCGCACGCCGGCCGCAATCGCGCTTTCGCCGACGATGCGGAACAAACCGATTTCTCCCGTCGCGCGCGTGTGGGTGCCGCCGCAAAGCTCCATCGAGTAACCATCGAGCTTTTGCGCGTGTCCGCCGATTTGGACGACGCGGACAGTGTCACCATATTTGTCGCCGAAGAATTGCATCACGTCCTTGCGGCCCTTGATGTCTGCGTGAGGAACTTCAGTCCACGAGACGACGGCATTTTCCAGGATTCGTTCATTGACGAGTTTTTCGATGTCGGCAATCTGCTCGGGCGTGAGCGCGGCGTTGTTGAAATCGAATGTCAATTTATCCGGGCCGACGAATGAACCTTTTTGCGAGGCTTCTTTGCTGACGACTGCGTGCAAGGCCCAGTGCAAGAGGTGCGTGACGGTGTGGTGGCGTTGGATGGCGTTGCGGCGTTGGTCGCTGACCTTGACGAGAACTTCACTTCCAACTTCTGGCACTCCGCCACCCGTTTCAAAAAAATGCAGCCAAGTATTACCGTTTTTTTGCGTACCCACAATCTTCCAACCGGTGTCCTGATTAATAATATTCTGACCAGCAAGCCAAAAGATTCCCGTATCACCGACCTGGCCACCCATTTCGGCATACAACGGCGAGCTATCAAGAACCACGGCTGTTTTATCCTTCACACTAATTACCTCAAGGACTTTAGCCTTGGTCTCTAACTTCTCAAAACCCACAAACTTCGTGGGTGTTGTCGTTTTAACCTGCGAAAGCTCGATGATTTGTGTAACGCGAGTAATGCGCGATTGGTCCCGTTGCTTTTCCATCAGGGTGTCAAAACCGGTTTTGTCCACGGTCACACCGCGTTCACGAGCCATCAGTTCAGTGAGGTCAAACGGAAAGCCCTGCTCGTCATAAAGCTTGAACGCGAATGCGCCGGAGATTTGGGGAGCGCGCCCGCCCCGGGCGCTGTTTTCCGCGCCCTCGCGGGAAACGTTTGTGACGCGGCCTGCAACCGCCGACTCGGGAGTCCACAGCCAGCGATAATTTTCCGTTTGTGGGGCGACACCATTGTCCCAAGGATTTCGGCATATATAATGAAATTTCTCTTCCAAATCCGCATCGCCGCGCATCATGCGATCGAAAGATTCCTCTTCCCACACATGAACCCCGGTCACATTGGCCGCTTTGTTGATTTTATGCGCGGTTGTCGATTTGATGCCCTGCAGGATTTCCCTCAATGACCAGAAAACGGGCTTCCCGGCGGCGTCTTGTTCTTTTATTTGCGGTTCAAATAATAAGTGAACGTGATCGGGCATTACACACGCGGCAAAGAGTTGGTATTGGCGATGATTATGTGCGTAAAGGACACTCTCTAAAACAATGTCTCGTTCAGCCGGAGCCAACTGTCGCTTTTCCCGGGTGGAGAAAGTGACCATGTATTTTGCCCAGGGCCGTTCGAAATGCGGCAGACGCCTCTTTGAATATTTTGATCCCGGGCTGTTTAACGCTCCGGTGCCGACCGCGAGGGCGCGGTCGGCTGCGCCCGAGGCGGGCGCGCTCCCCAGCAGCTTCGCTGCTTCGTCTTCGAATAGCGCGATGCCTCGATCCAATGTCCGATTAAATGACTCCTCCTCCGTGCGAATCACATCCTGCACCTGCTTTTTCCTCGCGCGGATTTCGGGGAAGACGTCGCCCATGGTTTGCGCGAGCACGTCCACGAGTTTGTAGAAAAAGGGTTCGTGGAAGCCGAGGGTGCGGCCGTAACGGACGGCGCGGCGCAGGATACGGCGCAACACGTAGTTGCGGTCGTT
>Ga0193718_1000169_pt1 | contig 15599 bp, 15 predicted proteins | sample U2a1metaG_FD_144918 | JGI IMG/M metagenome (GOLD analysis project Ga0193718, IMG submission 144918) | Soil microbial communities from a riparian zone of the East river system, Colorado, United States - U2a1 | ecosystem: Environmental > Terrestrial > Soil > Riparian zone | place: USA: East River... | reverse complement strand
TTTTGGTATCACCCCACCCGGCGTTCACCTCGACCTCGATGGGATACGCTTCGATTCCATTTACCGCCGCCGAACAAACCTTGGCCAACATGCGGATGTTATGGGGGAGTTCTGGCATGACTTCAATTAAGTTTTTAAGGAGATAGTTGGAGAAAGGATGGCGACGCGGTTGAAAGTGAGGCGATATCCCCTTTCCATAAACCGGAACGCCGAGCACCGGCTCGGCGCGTTGAAACTCTGGACCGCGATTCGTGCCGAGCCGGTGCTCGGCGTTCCGACGTTTCGGTTCATGGCCCCGATGCGGGTCCTTCTTTGGAGGTCGAAGCTCCCCATGAACCCTAAGGGCCACGGACAGAAGTGTCAGGGGAATAATTTTTATTCCGCTGACAATCATTCCGCAGACGAAAGAAGTCTCGGGCTGCATAAGGTTTCGGGGTTCAATGCGGTTTTCAAAGAAAATATTTTTTTTGGCCTTGAATCGGTTTGATTGGGTTTGATTCAGCCATTCGGGCTTGCGTGGAGTGTTGGCAAATAAATGTTTCGCCCATACAGGGCTCAGGAATATGGTTCCTGGCTCACCCGGGCCTGCAGCCCGGGCTTTAACTTTGCGGACTTTCAGTCCTGAAAAATTCCGGGATCCCCTGCCGCAGTCATCGTTAAAAAATGGGTTCGTTTTTCTTTTCAGTTCCGTACGCCACGCACATAAGTTGTTGTGGTTATAATACAATTCAGCATCACAAAATGGGTTCGTTTGGTAATTTTTATTTTTTGTGTGGGGGTGTTCTCGAACGTGAGCCGTGTGCGAGGACAAATTCCGTGATCGGATTTTGCCGGGCAGCCATTTTTCTTTTTCTCCCGTTCCCATTTTGACCCTCGACCCTCCTTCTTCGCCTTGGTTATACCATGGTTGTCAAATCTTGTGGGGTCTGACGGAGATGTATCCTCTTTTCGATCACGGTAAAAGCGTCATTTGTCAGCTCCCCATTTTTTTGTTAGACCTTGGACTTTTAGCGCCAATTCCATTCTCTGGCGATTTGGACAAAGACATTGAAATTTCCTTTTCCACCGCTTGAAAATTGACATATCGTTTGGCCCATGTCGCAAAATCCAGAGATGACCCGAAGGACGGGGTGGATTTGCCTCGTATTGGCGCTGGCAACCCTTTGTGCGTATTGGAACGTTTTTTCAGCGGGATTTGTAGAGTACGACGATCCTTATTACGTGGTGCAGAACGCGCACGTCCAAAACGGATTCGATAGTGAGAGTCTGCGCTGGGCGTTTACAACCAAAGATTGCGGCAACTGGCATCCGTTGACCTGGCTATCGCATATACTGGATTGCAGCCTTTACGGTTTAAACCCCACCGGCCACCACGCGACCAATCTGATTATCCACATCCTTAACAGCATCCTGTTGTTTCTGTTATTGCAGCGAATGACTGGAGCGCAATGGCGCAGCGCATTTGTGGCCACGCTTTTTGCTCTTCATCCGCTCCACGTGGAATCGGTAGCATGGGTAGCTGAACGGAAAGATGTGTTGAGTACACTGTTCTGGATGCTGACAATCTGGGCTTACATCGGTTACGCCGAACAGCCGGGGCTCGTCCGTTATCTGTTGGTCTTCTTTTTATTCGTCTTGGGATTACTGTCCAAACCGATGGTGGTGACTTTGCCGTTCTTATTGCTGCTGTTGGATTTCTGGCCACTTTACCGATTCCCTGACACCGTCAAGCTGTTTGGTAAGTATCGCCAGATATACGCGTCGTCGGTGGAACGCAGGTGTCGCGTCGCCCCTCCGGGTCGACTCCTGTTGGAAAAGGTTCCATTGATGGTTTTGTCTTTTGGGTCCAGCCTGGTGACAACTTGGGCGCAGGAGGAGGGTATTTTGACTGCGCTTGATCTCAAGTACCGGCTGCTCAATGCCGGGCTTTCTTATCTTAGGTACATAGTGAAGATGTTCTGGCCGGCGAGATTGTACGTCAATTACCCATATCCTCATGGCTGGCCAATCTGGCTTCCTGTTTTGGCGATCCTGATTATCACGGGAATCAGTCTGGTTGCTGTGCGGCAAGCGAGTGGACGTCCGTGGTTTTTCGTAGGGTGGTTCTGGTATCTCGGAACACTGGTGCCTGTAATCGGTCTAGTACAGGTTGGAATACAATCCATGGCAGACCGATACACGTATGTGCCGTTGATCGGTCTGTTTATTATTCTTGCCTGGGGTGGATACGGGATGATCCATTCCTGGCAAAACGCACCGGTACTTGTGTTTGGGCCTCCGGCCACAGTGCTGTTGGTTTGTGCTTTGTTGACGGCTAATCAGGTTGGTTATTGGAACAATAGCGTTGCGTTATTTCAACACGCGTTGAATATGGAGGCGGCCAATCTCACAGCGGAATACAATCTGGGAGCAAGCTACGCCAAACACGGACAGTTGGAACTCGCCTCGCAACATTTGGAAAATGCAATAAAGATCAGTCCCGAATACGGCACCAGTTACAATACTCTCGGCCTGATCCAGAATTTGCAGGGGAAATACGCTGATGCGGAAGAGTCGTTCAGAACAGCGCTTAAGTTCGGCGGAGCGGCGGCTACCTCACATTACGGTTTGGCGGTAGCATTGGAGAAACAAGGAAAGCCTGAGGAGGCCGCAGACGAATGCCTGGCGGTGTTAAAATTGACGCCCGATTTGTGGGATCCTCATGATGAGTACGGCGTTATTCTGCAACTGCAGGGCAAACTGAAGGAAGCGCTCGACGAGTTTCTTCTTGCAATCAAGCTTCAGCCTATGGTGCCGTTGCCTCATCTGCACGCCGGTGGTGTTCTTAGACAGGTCGGGCGAACGTCCGAAGCTGTACAACAATATCAGCAGGCGTTAAAACTGGACCCCGAATTGGTGGAGGCACTCAATGATCTGGCCTGGATCCGGGCCTCCAGCCCGGATTCGGCTTTGAGAAACGGTGCTGAAGCTGTCCGCCTCGCTGAGCGCGCTTGCCATCTTACGCACAATGAAGCGCCTTTGCTACTGGGAACACTTGGTGCGGCCTATGCCGCTGCGGGAAAATTTGACGCCGCCGCAGCCACTGCGGAAATGGCATCCACGCTCGCCGCCAGTCAGGGTAAGCAGCAACTTGCTGAAAAAAATCAACAATTGGCTGAACTCTTTCGATTACACAAGGCATATTTTGAGATGCTACCATAGAGTTCTGTAGATGCCGCTCCTACCGGCGCACTGCGTTGACGTTTGATCAGCGCTGCCGACAGCTTAAGATTAAAGGCGTGACGCTTCGTAGCTACCGTTACGCATGGGCGGAACGGGCCAAGGGTGTGCGGCTGCCCGGAAAGATTCGCGGAGGAGGCGTTAGGGCAAGCCAGCAAGGCCGTGCATCGGGCCTATGCCAAAAAGGCATTGATGAAGCTTCCCTCCTTGGAAGATCACGAGAAACGCCAACAGAGTGAAACACTCAAGGGCGAGAATGCTCAGCGATGCACGGTCGAGGGCTCGAGATTGAACCCGAGACGCTACCGGCGCATTCGCTGCAGCAAAAGTTCCCTAGATAAACAACACGAGCGGTAGCAAGAGTGAAGGGAGCAAACGCATATGCCGCCTAACTATGTTTATGCGACGGTTGGTTCGCATACTGATTTTGCCCCAAGCGCCTCATAATCAATACAACTCCTTTCAATATCCGACCATTGGTTCGTATATTGAATTATCTTTTCCAACCCTTTTAGACCGGTTAAAAAAATATTGTAGCCATTCGGCAAAAAGGAATGGAGAGAGCGGTCTTTTTGGTTTTTGGCGTCGTTTCGGCTCAGTTACAGGGTTTTCAAACCTGGGCCTTCGCCGAAGCCTCGCCAAAAACCAAAAATCCTCGCTCCGAAATGGCTACAGTATTTTTTTAACCGCTCTAAATCCAAACCGACATAGGCTGATGAAACCACCTCCGCAAATCTCTATCAAGGTTTATCAGAGGAACAAAAAGAGTTGGCTAATGATGTATTTTATTTGCAACCCCTGATTAATGCTGTCGAAGAGAGATACTCGCTTTGCTTCCGCCGTCGCTCAGAAGCTATGGCGGGACAGGCGCCGCGCTTCCGCCTTCGCTAATCCGCCTTCGCTAGAGCTACGGAGGTTCGGAGCTACGGCGGACAGGTCGCGCGAAAGTGATGGATTGAATCGATCGACACCCGGGGTAGCCCTCTTTGAATCGGGCAACCCCGTATATCCCCGACACCTTCAGTGTCGTCAGTATGCGCGCTCTGCGCGAAACCAGAAGGGCCAGCCGCAACCCGGCGCAACCGGCTGATTATCTGGCGGCATGGCGGCCTAAATCCCTCACGCCCACAGGCGCGGGCGGCGATCAGTACCCGAAAACTATCCATTCGGCTAGGTAGGCAATGGGAGCATCGGATGTAGAATGCCCACGCGACCCCAATACAAAACAGAATTAAATCATCCCTATGAAAATCCGACCGAACATCATCGGCGTTGCAGCATGTGTGGTGGCACTGTCCACGAGCATTCCTGCGCAGGCTCAAGGCCTGCTAACTGATCCTGGCTTCGAAAGTGGCGGAGTAGCCAGTCCATGGAGCACCTTTAATGGGGGAGCGTTTTCCCAGACTTTTGCACATTCTGGCACGTGGTCGATGCACGACAATGGTCTCGGCGGCTTTGGGGTGCCCGGCTCCTTTCAGATCCTGGCGACTGTGGCCGGCAGCGCATACGACCTCAGCGGCTTCGGCTTAACGTCTGCCACACCTGGGACGGGAACGACATTTGGCGCGCTGCAAATCACATTCTTCAGCGGCCCGAATGGTACCGGGTCGAACCTCGGCACAGTGGCAACCACTCCCGGCAATGCGCAGGTTTCCAACCAAATCAATGTTAATAGTCCCGTCGGCGTTTGGATTCCATTGGATACCGGGACCGCCATAGCCCCCGCTGGAGCGCAATCCTTGGAAGTATTCACGATTGTCGTGGACCAGAATGCGGCGAATGTCTATTTCGATGATATTTCGCTCGTTGCGGTTCCCGAGCCTTCCAGCTTCGGCTTGGCGGGACTGGGCGCATGGGGCCTGCTCGCCGCGCTGCGACGGCGCAAATAATTCAATTCCAGCGAATCCAGCGTCCAAAGAATCCGGAGCATCGGAACTGAAACGCTTGGCGGCGGTTTGTGTGCATCGACTTGTTAGGCGGCTGGGTCATATCTAACATCAAGCTCCAATCTCCGCCGGGGATAAAGTGTGGGCATCGCGGGCAAGGAGCCAGCGGCCGTCGGGCTGTCTGCGGTATACCGTGATACGATACCCGGCGAGTTGCGTCGCTTCCCCGCCGTCGCGCCGGGTCACGTGCAATGCGTCCCGGCTCCGCGTGTAAGCGACCTCGCCGACAACCACGACCTCTTCCAACTCGCTGATACAACGAACCATCGCCTGTTGGTGGGCCGCCGAAAAGGCATGGGAAAATCCCTCCCGGCCGAACGGCGCTTGGCCTGGATTGAGAAACACGACGTCGTCCGTCATTAAGGTGAGCAAGCGTGCGAGATCGCCGGCGTTCACGGCATCAATCCATCTTGAATGCACATCGTGGATTTCTCGTTCGTCAGTTCTCATTTGGAATCTTGCCGCCAACGACTAGAGCTCAGCCAGGCGGGAACTGCAACATGAAACCACCCGCGGCTTCCCGATAAACCGAGCGTGCCATCCCGCGTTGCCTGCAGCGATTTGTTAGGGAATGGCGGCATTCACCAGAACTTCCACCATGGCTTCGGTGGTTGAAAAGCGGGGAAATCTTTCCTGCACATAGCATAAAACGCGGCCAACCTTTCCCAAACTTCCTTGTCCCCGCAAAGAGCATCGCCCCATTCGGGAACACAGTAAATGCTCTTGTCGTATCGTGCGTCGATGAAAGCTTGCCGTTTCTCGTTGTGCAGGTGTGGCTCGGAAAAAGGAAAACTGGCGGCGACTCGACGCAAATCTGCTGCCTGCCGGATGCAACCTATCGCCTCGTAGGCATTGGCAAAATCTTCGTAGGGCGGAGTTCCCGGCCAGTCTTGCCCAAAAAAATATTTGTAACCACCGTTATCAATGACCCCTTGAGCTCCGTTTACCAACAAAAAGATACGCACATTCTGAGGGAGACGGCTCATGTCATCGCCGAGAGATGTCAGCATCTGCTGAGCCCCGAGAGTCGCGGGCCAAATATCAGTCCAAAAGTCCACGGCAAATTCCCTAACGTAAAAAGCTCGGCGAACCGGCCCACGAGTGCGTTCGATTGCAACCTGGACGCGACGGCCGGGTTCGCTGCAGCGCATGGTTAGGCGGCGTGGGTCTCATCTGTAAATCTCAATGTCCTGAGCATCTGCTCGCAGTCTGGCAACTCCGCTGCCTGCTCGCCCCATGCACAAGTGTATGTGACCTGAGCGAAGCTCGAACCGTCGGACAGACACCAAACTCGAACAAAGTCATCCTGCCAGTGAAAGCTCGCTGCCGCCAGTCGCAAATCGGAATCCTCAGTGACAATATCTGTCGGCTCTCCCAAGCCGCGGGCGCTCGCAAACTCTCGGAGCATCGAAAGCAAAACTGCCGCTGATGCTCCGGGGACTAGCCCGCCCCGATAAAGCGCGGTGGAGAACTGAAACGCACCGACACCATCTGGTCGCGTGAATGTCAGCGGCGGGTCATCAGCCTCAACCTCGTGTGTGACATCATACCACCCTTCGATGCAGGCGATGGTGAATGGGTGTGTCATGTGTGCGAGGTGCGAACGCCGCCTAACCCAAGCTCAGCCACGCGGGATGTGAGCGCAAGACTATACTGAGGTGGCCAACCCGCGTTGGCTGCAGCGTCTGGTAAGCCCTCACGGGGCATCTCCTGCAAGATCTGGATACTGCACTGTGAACCACAAATCTCCTGATTTTCTGTCCACAATTAATGACCAAGTTTGTTTCTCCGCTCTTCCCACCAAACGAAAGAGGTCCGCATCCTGTGCGATCTCCATGAACCTCGAGTCTAATGCGTCCTTGCGCCCAGCCTCACGCTGCTCACCTGAATCAGTGGGCTTAAAACCAAATCTTTGTAAGAAACTGGTCACTGTGTCGGCTGGCAGCAAGACATGACCTCTGAGAAGATACTCCCCGTTGTCGTATATACTCAAAACCTTAACACCCGGAGGCAGGCGCACGCTGGTAGTCCTCTGCATCCATTCCAAATTACTCCGATGATGGAAAGCAAACCAAGCCGCGCCAAATAGCGCCACGACACCAATCCCGACCAGAAACGATATTTTGCGGCGCATGTAATGAGGTCAACGATGAAGATCACCGGCCGCCGCAGGAGACGGGCACTGGCTGCGAATCCAGCGTCCAAAGAACCCGGAGCATCGGTACTGAAACGCTTGGCGGCGGTTCGTGTGCATCGATTTGTTAGGCGGCGTCATTTTCTTTTCCCTTTCGACTTAAACATCAATGGCCATGAGCAAATAGTGAGGACCAGTATAAGGATAACCTTCGCCGTAAGCTTTGGATAGCTACCATCCAATGCAATCCTCGATACCGCTATCGCACCAGGGACAACAATGATAATGAATATGATTTTCGTCCACGCCGGCGACTTCTTCCAGTATTCTGTGATAAAATTCATGGTGCGCTCGAAGCCGTCTAACTATGTTTATGCGACCATTGGTTAGCATATTGAATTATCTTTCCCAGCCCTTTTAGAGCGGTTAAAAAAATATTGTAGCCATTCGGCAAAAAGGAATGGAGAGAGCGGTCTTTTTGGTTTTTGGCGTCGTTTCGGCTCAGTTACAGGGTTTTCAAACCTGCGCTTTCGCCGAAGCCTCGCCAAAAACCAAAAATCCTCGCTCCGAAATGGCTACAGTATTTTTTTAACCGCTCTAAATCCAAACCGACATGGGCTGATGAAACCACCTCGGCAAATCTCTATCAAGGATTATCAGAGGAACAAAAACGGGGCAGAGCGGGCTAATGATGCATTTTATTTGCAGCCCCTGATTGATGCTGCCGAAGAGAGATAATCCTCCTTCGCTGGAGCTACGGAGGACTGGAGCTACGGCGGACAGGTCGCGCGAAAGTGATGGATTGAATCGATCGACACCCAGGGTAGCCCTCTCTGAATCGGGCAACCCCGTGCTACGCTCCTCGACACCTTTGGTGTGGTCAGTATGCGCGCTTTGCGCGAAACCAGGATTTCGCAATAGCTTTCCGGATGCGAAAAACTACTGGAATGAACGGACCCACAAACACGGCGCGCACGGAGGGCGCGCCCTACCACCATCGCCCCACCCGCTGCCGAAGATGAACGTAGCCGACTATCCAGAAATCACTACTTCTTTAGTCCCATTCACAGAAAGCCATTCGTTCCCTATCAATTCTCCCATGGACAACTTGATTACTGTCGTTACCCGTTTCCAACTGCCGGCTGGCCTTACCGCCGATCAGATTCGCACCGCATTTGACGAAGCCGCGCCGAGATTTCGCAAGGTGCCCGGTTTAATCCGGAAACAATTCCTGCATTCGAAGGATTGCCGGACCGCTGGCGGAGTCTATTTGTGGAACGATGAAAGTGCCGCCCATGCGTTCATGAACGAGCGCGTGGCACCGATGATTCGCGAGAAGTTTAATGTCGATCCTATCATCGAATTCTACGATTCGCCTGTGATCGTGGAGAATTGAAGGCAAAGCAATGCTACGGGACGCTCAGGCGATAAAATCCCTGGACCGCGGCGGGAGGGGCGTCCGTGTAGGAATAAATTTCATTCACGCCGAATGCGCCGTTGGTGAGCACGGTCCAGGATTGAACCGGTGTGGCGACATTGGTCGATGTCCAAAGCCGGAACGGAGTCCCGGATGGGCCCACGGCCGTGAGCACGAGACGATTATCCGGAAGTCTGACGATGCCCGCAAATTGAGGCGTGAGGACGACGCGGAAGATGGTGCCGCCGCCGCCGGGACCGCCTTGCGCGGTGGTTCCGTACAGATTTCCGTCGGGACCGAGCATCAGCGACGCCGCTGGAAACGAACCGTTGGTGCCGTGAAACAAAAACAACGTGGTAAACGTGCCATTGGTGGTAATGCCAAAGACTGATCCGGACCCAATGTCAGATGGGCTGTTGGTGGGGTCGCCGGCAAAACTGGCCGTTCCGTAAAGCCTGCCGTCATTGCCGAAGATCAATCTAAAGGAAGGCTCTTCCCCGTCGGTGCCGTGGAAATTAAAAAGTGTGGTCAGGTTTCCGTTGGTGGTGAGTTTGAAGATGGTGCCAAAACTGAGATTGGTGCCTCCAAAGCCGGTGGTCCCGTAGAGGAATCCGTCTTTGCCGAAAATGAGGCCGCCGATCGGATTTGCTCCATTGGTGTTGTTGAAAGAGAGCAACGTGGTCAAGGCGCCGGCGGGCGTCATGCGGTAAACGGTTCCCAGATTATTGGCCCCGCCAGCCGCTGTAGTCCCATAAAAATTGCCGTCGTTCCCCATCACCAGACCTTCCCTGGGAGTGGCGCCATTCGTGCCGTTGAAGCTGGCGAGAATCGTCAGGACGCCGTTGGTGGTGACCCGAAACACTGTGCCGTGGAAGCCGGGGCCCGATATCGGAGTGGTACCGTAAATATTGCCGTTGGTGTCGATCAACAATGGGCAAACCGGGCTGCTGCCAGTGTTGTTTCCGTCGAACGACGCGAGGGTGGTCAACGTTCCGTTGGTAGAGAATCGAAAGACGGTTCCAGAGGAGTTTATTGGGCCACCGCCGGAGGTGGTGGTGCCGTAAAGATTCCCATCCTTGCCGAGCGTCATCGTCGATTGAGGAAATGAGCCGTTCGTGCCGTTGAACGCGAACATCCGGGTGAACGTTCCTTCCGGGGTGAGGCGAAAAATTGTTCCCATATTGTTACTGCCAGCTGCGCGGGTCGTGCCATAGAAATTCCCGTCCGACCCGAGCGTCAATCCTGCCTGCGGATTGATGCCGTCGAGCGGCATCAGCGAGACCACGGTGGTAAGCAAGCCGTCCGGTGTAACTTTGAAGACCGCGCCTTGAGAGCAACCGTAGAAATTTCCGTCGCTGGCCAGGAGCAGGCCGGAAACCGGCAGGGCATTGGCGCTATTGGTGAAGGAGGCGAGCGTGGTCAGGACTCCGTTGGTGGTGACTTTGAAAACGGTTCCCAAATTGGCAGCGCCACCCAATTGCGTGGTGCCGTAGAGTTGCCCGTCTGCGCCGACGGTCAATGGTGACATGGCACTGGCGCCGTTGGTCCCGGTGAATGAAGCAATCGTGGCATACACGCCATTGGTCGTAATCCTGAATACCGAGCCCCGAACAGCGCTGCCGCCATCACGCGAGGTGCCGTAAAGGTTGCCATCCGGGCCGACGGTGAGCGCTGCCGGATGAGTGAAGCCCTCCGTGTTTTGAAATGAATGAAGCGTGGTCAATACACCTTGCGTGGTGATTTTGAAAATAGTGCCCGCGCCAATGGTTCCGCCAATAGATGTGATGCCGTATAACTCGCCGTCCGGTCCGAGAGTCAGGCCGGCAGGTGGCGCTCCGCCGTTCGTGTCGAAAGCGAATGAGAACAACGCCGTAACAATCCCGCCGGGCGTAACCCGGAAAATTGCACCGAGAGAATTGGTGCCGCCTTCCGTTGAGGTGCCATAGAAGTTTCCATCACCGCCCAGCACCAAACTGAATTGCGGGTTCCCGCCGTTCGTGCCATCGAGCACCGCAAAATTGGTCAACCCGGCGTCGGTCGTCATCTTAAAAAATGTCCCCCATCCGAATGGGCCTCCCGCTCCATTCATGCCGTAAAGCAAGCCGTCGTTACCAACCACCAGACCGGCCGCGGGATTTCCCTGGTCCGATATCAGATTCGTCAGAATGCCTGAGGGTGTGACGCGAAAGATGGCGCCGGAGCCGAATGATCCTCCGCGCGTGGTTGTGCCATAGAAATTTCCGTCAGAACCCTCCACCAAATTTCCGGTGACGGTTCCCGGGCTGACCTGGAAGTTTCTGAGGGTTTGCGGTTCCAATCCGAAAGCCGAACCGGCGGAGAGTAAAAGCGCCACGACCGACAAGACCCGGGGTATTAGATTTTTAACATTCATTTTCGCTTCGGTATGCTTCGACGATACGAGCATTCAGGGGTGGCGATGTTCCCGGATAAAGAATTACGGTTTCATGACCTTTTTGAATCCCGCTGACGAGACGCCGGGCAAGGGCCGTTGCAGTAACTCTTAAATTACAATGCGGAGGCTTAAAATGTCAGCAGCCGTTCCTGAAAAAGAACGGCTGCATAGACCACCTGCCCTTTCTTCCCTGGCTATTTCAAATCACTCCTTCGCCGCTTACTTTTGCGCGGGCTCAGGTGCTTCGACAGGTGTATTGGTCTTTGCACTGTCATTGATTTTATCGGCATTCGAAGAAGGCTTTGCCGTGGATTGTTCCCCGCCGACTGGCAGATTCTTGAAGAAATCCTTGGGCAACTGCTTCGATTTCATGGCCACCGCCATCAGCTTCGCGATCGAGACATGCCCCACCACGTTGCCAATCACCATATTGTGCCCGTCAAAAACCAGCACTGCGACTCCAGCCATGGTTTCGCCGGACGGATCGCCCTTGGCATAAACGCCGACGTTGTTGCCTTGCGCGATCGTCACGATTGGAGTCCATTTGGCGTCCAGTTCCGCGCGTAGTTTCTTCATGCCCTTTTCCAGGTCATCATGGTTGGTGTCGTTGGCTTGAATCACGACCACGCGGATTAGTTTCACGTCTTTGACGAGGTCGGGGAAATCGATGCCGCTTTTCGCCAAAGCATCGTTGTTGCTCAAATTGGCCACGGCATCCTTCAACAGGAACCGCGGAAGGTTGACGTTCACTTGCGGTGGAGTGGCTTTCAAGTCGAGGAACTTGTCAATCGGCAGGTAGGCCGGATCTTTTTCCAAATCGGCCTGGCCGGATACAGCCAACGGGCACACGGCAACGAACGCGAGCGTTAATATGGTAATTAGTTTTTTCATAGTTCTGTGGGGTGGATGATTTTATTTTTTGCTAACTCAAAACTGTCTCGCAGAGGCGGAACAGCCGTATCGGAAATGATTCTTCCGGAATCGGCGCCGGCATTGGCCAAAACGCTGCCCAACAATCCCAGGGCGTCCTGGGCCTGGCTGGCGACCCGGGCGCGGTTCAACGTGGTCTGCTCAACCAATTTGGCCTGCTGTCGGGCGTTTTCGCCGGCCTGCCATCGCCAAATCGAAAGGCTGCACACCACGACCAAACCGGCAATCGCCAATGGAATTGCAAAACGCCAGCGCCGGGGCGAAGACCCTTTCGTGGCAATCCGGCGTTCAACCTCATCGAGCACTCGCTGCGGGCAGGTCTCTTTTTTTAATTCGCGGACTAGTCCTGACACGTCTCGTTGCATAATTTTTCCTCCGTAACCAGGATGGAGAGTCTCTCCCGGCCGCGAGAGAGATAGACCTTGACGCTATTGATCGGCATTCCCAGCACCTCCGCGATCTCGCGATAACGCAGGCCGTTCACTTCATAAAGGACAAACACGCTTCTGAGGTTCTCCGGCAACTTGAGCAACACGCTCCGCGCTTGCTCGAGGCGAAAACTGGAATCAGCGGCAACACTTGGATTCACCGCCAGCTCATCGGGTTGCTCATTCAGAATCTCCTGGTCCATGAGCATCGGCGCCACCCGGCTCGTTCGACGGCGGATCTGGTCCAGGCAATAATACCGCGTAGTCTCAAACAGCCAGGCTCTTAGATTAAAAGGATACATCTTCGGGAGATGGTTCCAGAGGCGTAACAGCACTTCCTGCGTCGCGTCCTCCGCGTCCGCACGATTCGCCAATAAAGAATGCGCAAAGCGGTAAATGTCATCGCTATGCCGCCCGCACAGAATTTTGAATTCAACCTCTCGAATCACAATCTCATCGCATACAACGCGCCAGCCGGAAGAATTGTTACAAGCAAGGATGTTTTATTCGCAAGCACCGAGTGTTTCTTAACGGCGCGCACGGCCCTCACGGCGCGGGTGTAATACTCCAACTGACGGCCGCGGTGCCGGCGGTGGCGTCGGTGATGGCGCCATCGAGCCACATGTCGTTAGCGATGAAGCCATTGGGTGTAAAATAATCGTTGGTCGGGATCGTGAAAGGTCCCGCCACCGGAAAGCTTCCCGAACCGGAAAGCGTGGTGCCCGTCGAAGGCAACGGGCGCGGAAACACCGCCACTTGCCCCACGATGGAGCTGGTGGGCGACGAATCGGACATGCCGTCGCTGATGAAGGTTTCCGTGGAATCAACTCCCGCAATGGCGGCGAAATTGTAAGTGCCGTTCGCGCAGTTCACGGATAACACAAACGTCGAAATCAGCGGCACGAGCGGGCCGGTGCCAATAATCGTGGTGGTGATCAGCGTCCCGGAACTCGAATCGTCCTCGCGATCATTCACGGAGACAGTGCCGGTCGAGGAACCATCGAACGTGAATAGCCCGGGGCCGTTCGTGCCTCGCGCCAGATGAAAGGTAACCTGTGCCGAGCGGCTCACGTTGAAACTGAAGGCCCCCACTGACGGCGCTAGGGCGTAGGTAAAATTCAGCGTGGCGTTCCAGTTGCTCACACTTCCGAAACCGCACGGGTTCACAAGCACCGTCGCGAAATTCGTGACCACGCCCAGCGCATTACTCGCGGTCAGCGTGTAAACGGTCGTCACGGTCGGCGACACGATAAGATTGCCGCCGGCGACGACTCCCGGCCCGGGAGAAACCCGATAGGTCACGCCGCCCAGGGGACACCAGCTCAGGGTGCTGGACCCGCCGGAATTGATCACGGATGGCGCCGCCTGGAACACGCAGCCTCCGCCGGTTTGTTCGAGCCGGAAGTAACTGCTTAAATTGGTGATGGGGAACAAAACAACGAGCGCATTACCCGAAGGAACGGGAGCCTGCGTCACCGCCTGCCAATTTCCCGACGAAAGATTCGTCGTGGACTTCAATTGCCAGTCCATAAAATTGCTGGACCAGGAAAACTGCAGGGAGGCCGGGAGGACGCGGGAAATTGACAGCACGGGAGCCGCTGCTTCGGCGGAGCACGCCATGACCAACAGGCACAACGAAAGGAAAATCGGCTTCACACCTCAGCACAGGAATTCACGACGAGTGGATGCGATTGAATGTGACACCCGTCTCCGATTCGCACAAGTAATATATGGGACAATGATCGGTTGTCGGTCAACATTTGAGGGGCATACGATCTGGTGAGCGGCCCAAGGACCGCGGCTGTGCCGGAGGCCAGGCGCAGCGGCTAGGCTCCGCCATAGCCGCGGTCCTTGCGTGCTTGGCATGCTCGTAACCTCGCAGGGGACGTTCGTTCCAGCGCTACGCTGCCGCTTCCAAACGAATCGGCATCGCGCGAATGCGCTTTCCGGTTGTTTGAAACACCGCGTTCGCAATCGCAGGAGCGATACAAATGATCGGAGTCTCGCCCGCGCCGGCGGACGGCAGGTCCGAGCGGTTGATGAGATGAGTGTCCAGTTCGGGCACGTCGTCGTAGCGCGGCACGGGGTAGCTACGGAAGGATGCGGTTTGGATTTCTCCATTCTCGAAGCGCACTTCCTCGCGCAACGCCGGACCAAGCCCCATGATGATCGCGCCGTTCACCTGCTTCAGCAAATTGTCCGGGTTCACAATCGCGCCGCATTCGAACGCCTGGCAGACGTGCCGGACGCGAATTTGGTTTTTAGCGATCTCAATTTCCACACACGCCGCGACATAGGAGCCTTTTTCCGTCCCGCAAGCGAGGCCAACGCCGACGGTCGGTGATTTTGTTTTGGCACGCTCTTTCCACCCGAATTTTTCGGCGGCGGTTTCGAGCACGGCGCGGAGTCTTGGATTCTCCAAATGCGCGAGCCGGAATTCCAGCGGGTCGGCGCCGGCCGCCGCAGCCAATTCATCCATGAAACTTTCGCGCGCGAAGTTATTGGCGGTCGCGGCGAGGCCGCGATAGGAACCGTGGCGCAGCGGCGGTTTCGAAGTCACGTACTGGCTTTTACTGTTCGCAATGCGATAGGGACTTTCAACACCCGAATTTCCGGAATTGATGTTAATGAAATGCCACGATGTCAGTTGCCCCTTCGCATCGAGGCTGGCTTCAATTTCGATGGCCGCTGCCGGACGGAAATAGGCCCAGGTGAATTCTTCCTCGCGCGTCCAGCGCAACGATACCGGTTTGCCCGCGGCTTGCGCGAGTCGCGCGGCTTCCACGGCGACCTCGCCCGTGTGCTTGCCGCCAAAACCCGCGCCAAAATCCGGCACGATAACGCGCACGCGATCTTCCGAAAGATGAAAGGCGCGCGCGAGTTCGGTGCGGACGCCAAAAGGATTTTGTGTTCCCGTCCAGACCGTCAGTTTGCCGTCAGCCCATTCCGCCACCGCCGCGCGCGGCTCCAGTGGCGAGTGTTGCGCGTAAGCAACGTTGTAACTTTGACGAATCACTTTTGCGGCCTTCGGCAATTCCTCCGCAAACGGATTGGCCGGCACGCCGTTTTCCGCGTGTTGCCTGAGATAACCGAAAAGCTCTTTGCTGGATGG
>Ga0193718_1000168_pt1 | contig 15664 bp, 12 predicted proteins | sample U2a1metaG_FD_144918 | JGI IMG/M metagenome (GOLD analysis project Ga0193718, IMG submission 144918) | Soil microbial communities from a riparian zone of the East river system, Colorado, United States - U2a1 | ecosystem: Environmental > Terrestrial > Soil > Riparian zone | place: USA: East River... | reverse complement strand
TTAAGCTTATTGAGACGCGCCCGGAAGATTCTCCACTGGCGGTCCAGCTTTTTGGTTCTGTGCCCGAGGAAATGCGCGATGCGGCGGTGTTTCTGGCTTCCACCGGTGTCGCTTCCATCGATATCAACATGGGCTGTCCCGTCCGCAAAGTGGTTAATGTCGGCGGCGGCTCGGCGATGATGACGGAGTTGGATAAAACCGCCGCGCTCGTCAAAGGCATGGTGGACGCCGTGAAAATCCCGGTGACCGCCAAGATGCGGCTCGGTTGGGACGATCAGAACATCACCGCACCCAATCTCGCGCGGGCGCTCGAAGATGTGGGTGTGGCCGCGATTTTCGTTCACGGCCGCACGCGCGAGCAAGGGTTCGGCGGCACCGTGAATCTTGCCGGCATCCGTTCGGTGGTGCAGGCCGTGAAATCAATTCCCGTCATTGGCAACGGCGACATCATCACCCCGCAAGCCGCAAAAAAAATGTTCGATGAAACCGGTTGTACCGGCGTGAGCATTGGCCGCGGAGCGTTTTACGATCCCTGGATTTTCCGGCGGACGTTGAGTTTTCTTCAAGGTAGAACAGGCGTCCCGCCTGTCTCTGATTTCCTGAATAAAGATGGAGACAGGCAAGATGCCTGTCCTACGATTCCCGAACCGCCTTTCGCCGAGCGCGTGCGGGTGATGTCGAGGCACCTCGATTTGATGGTCGAAGTTTTTGGCGAAGAACTCGGTTGCCGCATGTTCCGCAAAGTCGCGCCGTGGTACGCCAAGCGTTTCGGCCCTGCCGCGGAGTTCAATCGCCATGTTGTGCGTATTTCGACCCGCTCCGAATTCCATGGCGTGCTCGAAAATTATCTGCGCTGGCGCCAGCAATTCCTCGATGAGACCGGGGAGTTGAAGCCAAAATTCCAACCGCCGCCGATGGTGGCCTCTTTCATGCTTGAATCAGATGTCGCTCAGCGACAGCATATTCCCGTGCCCAAGGGTCCGGTGGAAGTGTGGTGAAACGATACAGTGATAGGCAAAAATGTTCGAGAAAAACGAAGCAAAAGAGGTAAAGCGGCCAAAAAAAACATCCTCCGGAATCCTTTGGGTTGAGGCGGCGGCTTTTTCTACACTCATTGGACTTTCCTGGCTCACCGAAGCGCTCCGGCTGCCGCAAGCGCTTTTCGGCGAGCAATTCAACCCGAATTACCGTCGCGCCGGTTTGCGCTCCATTATCATCCTTATGATCTGGTCGTGGGTTTATCTCGTGACCAGACGATTACTCAAGCGCCTGCATCATCTCGAGGAATTTCTGCGCGTCTGCGGCTGGTGCCGCAAGGTTTGCGATCAAAACGAATGGATGGATATGGAGCGATTTTTCAATTCCAAGTTCGACACCAAAACAACCCACGGCATGTGCCCGGATTGTTTGAAAAAGAAAGTCGGAGAAATGAACGCCAGACAGCCGTTGCCTTCTCCCCACCGATAGGCCGGCAAAACAGGCTGGACTCCCGGCCTGCGGCAAATTAGTTTCGGCCCATGCGAAGACCGCTTCAACGGCTTTCCAGGCTTAGGTTCAACACCCCCATCCAACACCCTGAATTATGAGCTCGAACATCCACCCGTTCTATTCCCATTCCGGAAAATTTGGCGTGCACGGACCCATCCTGGCCCTCATGGCGGCCGGGATTATCGCGTTGCCGCTCGGCATCATCTACTCCTATCTCATCAAGTGGATTCCGTTCATCTACCTCAACGTTTTCATCACCATCGGTTATGGCTTTGCCTTCGGTTTTATCACTGCGTGGTTGATGAAGTTTGCCAAGGTCCGCAATCGCGGGGTGGCGCTGCTGACGGGTTTGGCCGTCGGCCTGATCGCGTGGTGGGGGAGTTGGAACGGCTGCGCGCGGGCGCTCATCGGCTCGCAAGCGCCGTGGCTTTTGACTCCGCGCCAGTTGAACATCTTCATCAAGTTTCTTTACACTGAAGGTTCGTGGGGAATTGGCTTCTCGTCGTCGGCGCCGGTTACTGGAATTTTCCTGGCAATCATTTGGCTGGTAGAAGGCGCGGCCATTGTGGGCATCAGCGCTGTCGCTGCTTTCACGCCCATCGCCACCACGCCGTTTTGCGAACTTCATGATTGCTGGCTCAACGAAAAAAAGAAAATCGAGAAACTCGACGCCTTTGTTCGCCCCGAACACATCGAAGCATTCAAAGCTGGCGATATCGCGCCGCTGGAAGAATCCCAACCGCGGGTGCCGGCCTCGGGCAGATTTTCGCGGCTCACCTTGAAGCATTCCGACAGTTGCCACGATTTTTGCACGCTTTCCATAGCCAACGTCACGGTTGCTCCGGACAAAAAGGGCAACATGAAAGAAACCGAACAAGAGTTGATGACCAATTTATTGGTGCCCAAGTCCATGTTCGATTATCTCGCAAAATTTGAGCATGCGACGGCCAAGGTCTCCATGGGTATATGAATGTTAAGGGGTTGATTGGTTGACGCGATTTTCGGTGGCGACCCTTTGCGGTCTTCGGCTCGCGGCGAACATCGCCAGCGAACAAATGGCAAACACTCCGGGAGCGAAACGCTCCTCGACAATCATCGCCGTCCCGCCAAAGAACGAAATCACGTTAGCGAGCACGTAACCGGCCCAGACGGTGCCTACTTTCCGTTGCGGTTGTTTCAGCATGGCCAGCAATCCGGGAATTCCCGCCACGCATATCCCTAACGTGGCCGCGACGGTCGCCGGTTTTGGGCCCGCCCATTTCCACACTGCCATGCAGGCGATCACGAGCACCAGCACTCCGGTTTCGAACATGCCCCAGGTAAATTTTCCTTTGGCCAGCAACAACGCCACGAGCAATACGTCGCCAATGGCAAAGCCGAGCGGGAGATAGAAATTCCCGTGCTGTGCGATCACGCTGATGGTCAGCACGGTGTCGAGCGTGCCCCACAACAGCCAGGTGGCGCAGCTTTGGCCCTCAGCGCCATCCTTCAAAATCCCCATGATCAATGGGATGAATAGCAGCAGGGCCAGCAGGCCGCCGGCGATTTTGAGGCGTTCGTGGTAGTCCATTAGACGATTTCCACCGGGCACTTCGGCAACGCATCGAGGAACGCCTGGCCGTATTGTTTGGCGAGCACGCGATTATCCAGCACAACCACTATCCCCGAATCGCTTTTCGTGCGAATCAACCGGCCCACGCCCTGGCGGAATTTCAGGATCGCTTCCGGCAGGGAAAATTCGCCGAAAGAATTTCCCCCGCGCGCCTCGATCGTTTCCAGGCGCGCTTCAATCAGCGGATGATCCGGCACCGCAAACGGCAGGCGGGTGATAATGACGTTGCTCAAGGATTCGCCGGGCACATCCACGCCCTGCCAAAAACTGTCCGTGCCGAACAGCACCGAATCCACGTCCTCCTTGAATTTTTCCAGCATGGTGGACCGCGGCGTGCCGGTGCCCTGCACAAAACACGCGATGCCCATTTTATCAAAAACCGGCTGCATCAATTCGGCGACTTCCTGCATTAGTTTATAACTGGTGAATAACACGAACGCTTTACCGTGCGTCATCCGGATAAAATGCTCGATCCAATGCACGAGCGCGTCGCGATATCCACTCTCGCGCGGGTCCGGCATTTTTCGCGCGACGAACAATTTCATCTGCTGCTCGTAATCGAACGGTGTGCCGACTTGAAGTTGGGTGGCGGATTCTGCGCCGACGCGTTTGGTGAAATACCGTAGGACAGGCATCCTGCCTGTCTCCATTTTCTTTTTTTCCTGTTTTTTATATGGAGACAGGCTAGAAGCCTGTCCTACGGCCGGTCCGCCAACGCTGGTGCCGAAGCCCATTCGGAAAGAGCCTTCCCGCAAGTTTGCCTTTGTTGGGTTCTCCTGGATATATTTTGAAAACTGTTCCAACTGCGTCGCGTTCCGCACGATGGTATCAAAAGATTCATCCTGCCACACTTTGCCCTCTCGCTTGAGCACTGAGTTGATTTCTTTGGCTGTGAAGGATTTCCACGAATGTAGAATTGACGAAAGATTATGCTCTCCCAAGGGCCGCACCAGGACGTGAACGTGGTTCGGCATGACCACAAAGTATCCAAGCCAGTACCTGTCGCCGTCAAAGAAGCGCAAGGCTTGTTCGACAATCGCGGAAATTTCCGGGGCCTTCAACCAACACTCGCCCAAGCCGCTGTCCAGCCACTTATGAAAACGTGCAGCGAAAACCTCGGCGTATTCCTCCTCCTGATCGGCAGTGCGCGGTTCGGGATGTTTTTGCAGCCATTCGCGCATTTCCGTCTGCCACTGCATCATCTTGTCTCGCGGGACGGAGTCGGCGAGCCGGAACGTCACAAAATACGTGCAGCCGTCCTGTTTCCAATGCGGCAAGTGACGGCCCGATTTGGCTACGGAAACAGCGGGATCAAATGGTGTAAAAGGCAGGACGGTCATTTTGGCTGCATCTGGTTTATTTTTTTTCTCTTTTTTAGATGGAGACAGGCTGGAAGCCTGTCCTACGGATGTTGCGAGTGTCGCACTGGTCATGATGACGGATGTGTCGCTTTGGAATAATCGGCGGCGCAAATATTCCGCGACGTCCACGGGCGCGGCGTTCAGCGCGAGGTTGCGTTGGGTTTTGCCGGAGCGCTCGACCCAATAAACATATTCCTCCGCGGTTTGACCGAGAAACATCGCCACTTCCTCGCGCAACTCGGCCAGCCGCCGGTTGCACTCCATCAATTCCTGGCCGATGTCCTTGTCCTCGCTGGTCTTGATCAAGTCGCTCACTGATTCGCGCAAGCGTTGCAATGGCAGCGTCACGTTATCCGCCACCAATTCCGCGCGGCGGATGCGCAGTTCGGTCCAATCGCGCCGACGCTCTCCGCTGCCGAAACTTTTCTGCTTGGCGGCTTGCTGAAGCTCCTCGCACGCGCTTTCGACATTGACGAAAAAGTCATCCGCCTGTTTCAACAACTCGGCCACCAATTTCACGGAGGCACCTTGTCGCAACGTGGCGAGCAATCCTTTTTCTGTGCGCGGATTCCACAGCCGATTCAGCGCGTAACGCATCTGCCCGCTCGAAACGCTCAAGCCGATGTGCTTGGACGCGACGCTTTCCATCTGGTGCGCCTCGTCAAAAATCACGAAATCATTCTTAAACAGAATACCGCCCTCCTGCTCTTCGCTGAGGCCGCCGAGCAACGTGAAAAACAACGTGTGATTCAGCACCAGCACATCCGAGGACAAAATCCGGTTGCGCGCGCGCTGAAAAAAGCACACCGGATGATCCTTGCTGAAATCGGATTGGTAGCCGCAAATTTTCGGCGAACACAGGCCGCGCTCGGAGCAGACCTGGCCCCATACTTTCGGATCCGGCTCAATATTAAAATCGGACAGGCTCCCGTCTTTCGTCGTTTGCGCCCATTCGTAAATGCGCTGCAGTTCTTGGCCTTCCGACGAGGTGAACAGATGGCCGGATTGTTGCATCGCTTTTTGCAGCCGGCGCGTGCAGAGATAATTGGCGCGGCCCTTCAACATGGTGAATTGAAAATTCACCGGCTGCGCCAATGCGCCGAGCACCCCGGCGAGCATCGGCAAATCTTTTTCCGTCAACTGCTCCTGCAAATTGATCGTGTGCGTGGAGACAACGGCTTTTTTCTTATTCTGCACGGCGAAGAGAATCGCGGGGACCAGATAAGCAAGGCTTTTGCCGACGCCGGTGCCAGCCTCGACCGCGAGATGCTCACGTTTCTCCAGCGCTCGCGCCACCGCGACGGCCATCTGCTGTTGTTGCGGACGAAATTCAAAATTCTTTGCGCGCGACAGGATGCCGCTCTCGGAAAAGATTTCTTCGACCTGTTTTACGAGGTCGTTATTTCCACCGGCCGGCTGCGCTTCGATATTACTGATCATTTTCCGGGCTTAAGCTATCAATGGTTTAGGCGCACAGAAAGGAAATGAACATCGAACATCAAACATCGAATGCTGAACATCGAATGGGCGGGGCCGGTAAATGGGTTCGTTTTTTCCCGAGGTTTGATACATTTGTTGATAATCTCCTTTGTTTGCAGGCAAATCGAAAATTCCAAGATGGGTTCGTTTGGTAATTTTTTATTTTTGAGGAGGCGGGATTTGCGCGAATTGCGCGATTGCGGTTTCTGGCATTCTCTTTCGTTCCGCGCCAGGCGCGCGTAACGGATAATGGGGCGGCGCGGCAGCGCTGACCTACCTTGAGGCTCGGTGCGAACGGTTATGCTTCTTTTCATCGCCGTTGGTATATCAGGTTTCAGTTGCGCGGAAAAACTTACGGTAATGTTTTCGGAGCAACATGTTGCATTGCAGGGTATTCTAAATAGAAAAACCGTAAAATCGGTCTGAAATCGTCCTGGTTTTTTGCGTTCTCGGGAGTTTTTTGCATCTCGGCTTTAAAATAATGGAGACAGGCAGGATGCCTGTCCTACGAGTTCAGCGAGCCGCTCCGGGGTGTATTTCCATTTTGGTCATTTCAAAAACGGAGTATTTTAACACAAAACCGGAGGATAATTATGATTAGAAGACTTAAGACCGGCGGTTATCGGCTTTATTCGCGGAAGAAAAATCCGAAAACGAACAAGCGAAGGAATTTAGGGACGTTCAAAACGCTCCAAGCGGCGAGGAAGCATGAGCAGGAGGTTCAATATTTTAAGTTTAAGCGGAGCTAGGTGTTAGGCAAATCATTTTCATAAGTTGGATGTTATTTGGCTGTTCAATGGGATGCTGTGCCGTCCCTAACGGGACTTTGAATCTCGATCGGTTACCCACCGATAAATCGGTGGGCTATTCTCTTTCGCCGCCGCGGGGCTGCGAATTGATTTCTGAATCCCACTGCCCCTCTGTGCAGCAGGCGTCCCTACCACTTTTGAGTCGGCCTTTTCAACGTGCTTCGGGCTCGCTCGAGATCCTTTCGCCAAGCTCTAAGCTCTGCCGGGCTCAGTTCGTTTTTAGCGACGGCCGCCGCCAACATTTTACCGGTGCACACTTTTTCTTTAGCCGCAGGAGCAGCTCTTTTGACGACCGCCTTCATTTCTCGTTAACCTCTCTTAACAATTTCCACCGCCCCTTTATTTTTCGCAATCATATTTGCGGCCAGAACGCCGCGCCAATTCGTCGCCGGGTAAATGACCGAGTTGCGGCCGATGATGCTGCCGGGGTTCAGGATGGAATTGCAGCCGATTTCGGAGAGATCGCCGAGCAGCGCGCCGAATTTGCGCAGGCCGGTGTCGAAAGGTTTGCCGTCGATCTCCACTTTTATGTTTCCCGGCAGTGATTTGAAATTGGAGAGCACGACGCCGGCGCCGATGTGGGCTTGGTAACCGAGAATCGAATCGCCGAGGTAATTGAAGTGCGGCGCGGCGGCGTTATTGAACAGGAGGGTGTTTTTCAGCTCCGTCGAGTTTCCAATCACGCAGTTGTCGCCGATGATGACGTTGTCGCGGATGTAGGCGTTGTGGCGGATTTCGCAGTTTTTGCCGATGATGGCCGGGCCTTTAATCATGGCGCCGTCTTCGACCACGGTTCCTTCGCCGATGAAAACGTTCTTGCTGATAAAGGCGACGCCGTCGCAGCGATTGTGCAGACCCGGGTGGAGGTTGGCCGCGAGGTATTCCTTGATTTTCTTGAGCGCTTCCCAGGCAAATTCGCATCCGTCGAAAATCGCGGCGTGTTCGGTTTGCTTGAGGTCAAACAAATCGGCTGGTTTGAACATGGGGGGAATATGAAGTCCAAGGGCGAAAGTTCAAAGTCCAAAGTCTGAAGTTCAAGTTGGGGCCGTTCGGCTACGTCAGTCGCTTCGATGATTGCGCGTTTTTTGGCTGCGAGAATAAGCTCGACAAAGAGAACATTTAATTTTTAAACTCCCCGCATTGCGCCAATTTCAATTCGGGGAGTTTCTTGTTTTCTTATTCTTTTATTATTGATTCCTGTTTTTCCTGTTTTTCCTGTTTTTTTCCACGTCTTGTTTTTCTCCGTCACGCAGGGCTAGCTGGTCAAGGGCCGCCTCACTGCTCACCAGGACCCTCCTCGCTCAGCTCAACGGTTCTTTAACGGAGCGCAATGATTTGGTTTTGGAGGGGCGATTTTGTTGCGGTTGCGGGCGTCATTGAGCGGTCACCTTGTTGGTCATGGCGGTCACTCAACATTACCCAGAGTTTTTCGCGCTTCGCGTGCTAGCGGCTTTGCGTTAGATTGGCGACGTGAAGGAACAGTACATCGCGGCAAAAGAACGCTGGGCCCTGAAAATGGCCGGGAAGGCCAAGCCTGCCGTGCGTTCGACCGACCGTCTGCCGCCGGGGCAGCGCTCGGTGCATAATTTCCCCGTGCTGGATCTCGGCGTGCGGCCGGATGTTTCGCTCGAAAAGTGGGAGTTGAAAATTGGGGGGAAAGTAGAGAATCCGGTCACTTTGAATTGGCAACAATTTCTGGCGCTCCCGCAATTCAAGGATGTGAGTGATTTTCATTGTGTCACGACCTGGAGCCAGTTTGACATGGAATTTGAGGGCGTGGCGTTTTTCACTTTGGCGGAATTGGTGAAGCCTAAACCCGAGGCGACGCACGTTTTCTTCAAAAGCTACGACGGTTATTCCACCAATAACCCGCTGGATGTGTGCATGGACGACGATGTGATGGTCGCGCATTCGTGGAATGGCAAGCCGTTGACGGCGGACCACGGCGGGCCGGCACGGGTGATTATTCCGAAGCGTTACGCGTGGAAAGGCGCGAAGTTTATTCGTGAAATTACTTTTCTGGATCGGGATATTCTTGGTTTTTGGGAAGTACGCGGTTATTCGAACACGGCGGATCCGTGGACGGAGGATCGGTTTGCGGGGAGCAATTTGCCTTAATGAGTCTGCTATATAACACTTCCGCCCTCACCCCGACCCTCTCCCCCAGGAGAGGGAGAATGTGCGACAGCGCTCGATTTCATTTTTGCGATCGGTAGGTTATGCGCTCGATTTATTTTGATTACAACGCCACCACGCCGCTCGACCCGGCCGTGCGCGAGGCGATGGCGCCGTTTTTGGATGGCGTGTGGGGCAATCCGTCGTCGGTGCATCATGTCGGGCGCAAAGCGCGGGCTTTTCTGGATGAATTTCGCGAACGGACCGCCAAAGTGCTGGGCGCAAAGCCGAGCGAAGTGATTTTTACCAGCGGCGGGACCGAGAGCGCGAATCTCGCGATTTTTGGCGTCGCGCGGATGCTCAAGCCGAAGGGGCGGCATCTGATTACCTCAGCCATTGAGCATCACGCGGTGCTGCATCCCGTTCAATATCTCGCGAAACATGAGGGTTTTGAAATCACCCTTCTGCCAGTCAATCGTGACGGGCTGATTTCTCCTGAGGATCTTCGCAAGGCCATCCGCCCGGACACTGTTCTGGTTTCGCTGATGGCTGCGAACAACGAAATCGGCACGCTTCAGCCGGTCAGCGAGTTTGGTAAGATCTGTCGTGAACGTGGCGTGTTGTTTCACACCGATGCGGTGCAGTGGTTCGGCAAGGAGCCGTTCTCGAATGTGCATCAATTCAATGCCGATTTGGTTTCCATTTGTGCTCACAAATTTCATGGGCCTAAAGGAGGCGGAGCGCTTTTTATCAAATCTCCGTTACTTCCGCATCCCGTTTCATTTGGCGGCAGCCATGAAAACGAACGTCGCGCCGGCACGGAAAATCTGCCCGCTATCGCCGGATTCGTGGAAGCGCTCGAACGATTTGTGCCGCGGCCCGTGTTTTCCAAAGAAAAACTGGCTCCTCTTTCTTCCCGGTTGATTCAACTCATAGACCGTATCCCAGGTATTTACTTTGTAGGCTCGCGCGAACATCGCCTCACAAACACGGTTTCCTTTCTGGTTGAAAACGCCGACAGCATATCATTGCTCGCGAATTTAGATCTGGATGGCATTTGCGCTTCGAGCGGTTCCGCGTGCTCGGCGGGTTCGATTGAACCTTCGCATGTCATTTCGGCGCTAGGGTTCAAACCCGAGTTGGCCAATTCACTCGTTCGCTTCTCGCTTGGCCGCGATTCAAGCGTCGAAGAAATAGAATTTACCGAGAAAATTTTACCCGAAGTTATCCGTCGCGCACAACGTACCGAAAAAGCCGGGAAAACTTTGTGAATGACTTGTCGATTTTGTGAACAAACCGGACTTGTACGATTTACTGGTCGCAGTTATTATTTCCGTTCGCAGCGGTTTGATGCACAAACATCCGGCAGAACCTTGACACTGTACGTTGTTTGCCTTATTCACACCCCTTAATACGGATAGATATTGTACAGATAAGAATCATCTATTAAGGTCGCATGAACTTAACCATATCGAAGGAGCAAATCATTAACGGCCTCCAGGCCGTTCAGAACGTCGTGAGCAATCGCACAACTTTGCCGATTCTCTCCAACGTGCTCCTGCGAGCCGAGGGCGACAAACTCGAACTGACCGCCACTGACCTGGATGTCACCATCGCCTGCAGCGTGGAGGCCAAGGTGAAGAAGCCCGGCGCTTCGACGGTGCCGGTGAAAAAGCTTTTCGGCATCGTGCGAGAATTGGGCAATTCGGAAATTGATTTGGAAGTGGACGATAAAAATGTTTGCAGCATCCGGTCAGGAGCGTCGTTCTACAAAATTAACGGCCTGAGCGCTGATGAATTTCCTCCGATGCCGAAGTTTAAAGAGGACAAGAAAGTCGTGCTGAAACAGGAAACGATCAAAAGCATGATGAAAAAGACGTCCTTCGCGATTTCGACGGATGAATCGCGATATGTCTTGAACGGCATTTTTGTGAGCCTCAAAGACCATAAGATGACGATGGTAGCCACGGACGGACGCCGTTTGGCGCTGGTGGACGAGGAAGTGGATGTTTCAGAGAAGAGCCAGGGCGAATTCATCGCGCCGGCGAAGGCGGTGAATGAATTGAATCGTTTGCTGACGGACAAGGGAGAGGTGGAAATTCATTACACCGACAATCAGGCGTCGTTTACGTTGAAGGACGAAAAAAACGGTTCGGTTCTGATTATAACCAAGCTGATCGAAGGCAATTATCCGAATTATCGACAGGTTATTCCCAGCGAAGTCAAAGAGCGCGTCAGCCTGGCACGCGAGGAATTCCTGCATGCCTTGCGGCGCGCGGAAATCATGACGAGCGACAAGTCCAACTCGGTCAAGCTGACGTTTGGCAAAAATAATTTGGCGATCACAGCCAATTCGCCGGAAGTGGGTGAAGCGCGGGAGAGCATCGCGATCAATTACAAAGGCAAAGAGATGGCAATCGCGTTCAATCCGAAATACATGATTGATCCGCTGAACGCGCTGACTAACGACGAGGTTTTTATCGAATTGATTGATGAACTGAGCCCCGGCGTTCTCAAGATCAACGGGCCTTTCCTTTACGTGGTGATGCCGATGCGGTTGAGTTAGCGTGAAAATCCTTTCGACAGCACTGGCCCTGGCGTTCTTGCTCGGAGGGTGCTGTGTAGGAAGTCATCGTGGTCGAGCGGTCAGGGGGTTGGATTCACGGGAGATCGCCGATGCAAAAATACTGAAAATTTCGGCGGAGGTGGATGGGAGCGGTGTCTTCGAGTTCACACCTTTTTCAGCGCAGTATCATCATCTGAATTGGCAACCGCCCGTGGGGGTCACTATTGACGGTGAACCGTGGGAGAGTTTGGATGAAACACCCGCGAGTTGGACTGACAATGCGCGCAAATTGGATTTGTCACGGGCGCAGATTGTGGAACGACGGGGGCGGGATGTGATAGCACTGGAGCGGACGGAGGCGGGATTTGATTTGTTTTTTGATGATTCGCCGGGTGGAGCGGACCATTACGAGGTTACGATAGCGATTCCTTGGAGGAAATGACGGGGATTTAGGACCGGCGGGGCGAAGGTATCCCTGCTGACGGAATCCGTAAACTCGTGAATTCAAGGGCTTCCCGGTAGTTCTTACGCCCCAAGCGCTGGAGTATCTAAGAGATTATGGAGACAGGCTGGAAGCCTGTCCTACATCTGTTCCAGCGTTTCGATTCCGAGGGCGTTCAGGCCTTGTTTTAGAACTTTCGCGGTCAGATCGCAAAGGACGAGGCGGCTTTCGCGGGTCGCGCCTTCGCTCTTGAGCACGGGGCAATTCTCATAAAACGAAGTGAACTTGCCGGCGAGTTCGTAGAGATAATTGCAGAGGAAATTCGGGCGGTATTCGTCCGCCGTAGCTTCAAGAGCCTGGCCAAAGTTGAGGAGATACTTGGCGAGGGTGACTTCTTCGGGGGCGGCGAGGAGGACAGGCGACCCGCCGGTCTCTATTTTTTTTGTTTCGGAAGGATTAGATGGAGACAGGCTGGAAGCCTGTCCTACGTTTTTTCGGAGAATGCTTTGAATGCGCGCGTAGGCGTAAAGCAGGTAGGGCGCGGTGTTGCCGTTCAGCGCGAGCATCTTGTCCCAACTGAAAACGTAATCGCTCTGCCGGTTTGGCAGTAGATCGGCATATTTGACGGAACCGATACCGACCACGCGCGCGATTTCTTTGCGCAGCGCTTCGGGCAACTCGGGACTCTTTTCGGAAACGATTTTGAGCGCGCGCTCTTCGGCTTCGTCGAGCAATTCGTTGAGCTTAACGGTATCGCCGGATCGCGTTTTGAAGGGCTTGCCATCGTCGCCCATTATTTTGCCGAACCCGACGTGAACGGCTTTGACGGTTTTGGCCGCTTCGGGTTGCCAACGGGCGAAGGTGAGAAACAATTTCTTAAAATGCGACGATTGCCGGTCGTCCACCACGTAAATGATTTCCTTCGGCGACCAGGTCTTGATGCGGTAATCAAGCGTGGCGAGGTCGGTGGTCATGTAGTTGAAACCGCCGTCGCTTTTGCGGATCAGCGCGGGCTCGGGAACCCATTCACCATCGCGATTGACCAGGAAGGGGTCCTCTTTCGGCGGTAACGAGCCGTCGCTGAACACGGCCACCGCGCCTTCGCTTTCGCGGGCAATGCCGCGCGCGAGCAAATCGGCGACGATAGGGCCGAGCTGCGGATTGTAGAAGCTTTCGCCGAGCGTATGGTCAAATTTTACGTTCAGGCGGCCATAAAGCTCGTCGAATTGCTTTTCCGAAAGTCGAATCATTTCCTGCCAGATGGCGAGGTTCTCCGCGTCGCCGCTTTGGAGCTTTACCAGTTCGCGCTGAGCAGCTTGATGCGTCGCGGGATTGTAAGCCGGCTTGGTTTCATCGCACTGCGGGCTGATGATTTTGTAAATGCGGTCCATCTCCGCGACCGGTTCGCGGTCGAGAGCTGCGCGATCGAGGAGGGTTTTCCACCCGAGCAGCAACATCCCGAACTGCGTGCCCCAGTCGCCGATATGGTTGTCGCTGATGACGTGGTTGGCTCGGACGCGAAAAATGCGTTGCAACGCGTCTCCGATGCTTGTGGAGCGAATGTGGCCCACGTGCATTGGCTTGGCGACGTTCGGCGAACTGAAATCGACAACGACGGTTCTGGGCTGCGCGGCTTTGTCGAAAAATAAATGTTCACCGCGAGCGGCGGATTCGAGTGTTTTGGCGAGTGCGGAGGGCTTGAGCGTGAAATTGAGAAATCCCGCGCCGGCGATTTCCACCTTGTCGCACCATTCTGACACATCGAGCTTGGCGAGGACGTCGGAGGCGAGTTGGCGCGGGTTCAGCTTGCGCGTTTTCGCGAGGGACATCAGGGCGTTGCTTTGGTAATCGCCGAATTTGGAGTCGGATGAGGGGCGGACGAGAACGACCGAGACATCGGCGTCGGGTAACACGCCTTGCACGGCCTTTTGCAAACGGGATTCGATTTGTTTATGCGGAAGCACGGGGAAATTTAACCACGGATGGACACGGATGGACACGGATTTTTCAACGTGAAGAACAACGGGCGTTTGAGTGCGTAGATCCGATCAACGACGGCGCGCACGGAGTGACGTGCCACTACCAATCACTTCTTCCCATGCTCCCGAATGATCTTGAGCATGGCTTCGGCGTCGGGGGCTTGTTCGAGGGCGGTGCGAAATTCGGCTTTGTGCAGGAGCTTCGCGATGTTCGCGAGGGTGTGAAGATGCTTTTGAAATTGTCCCTGCGGCACGAGGAACAGCATGACCAGGTTGACGGGCTGATTATCGAGCGCATCGAAATTGACGCCTTTGCGGGAGCGGCCAAGCGCGCCGACGACTTCCTGGATGAGATCCGTGCTGGCGTGCGGGATGCCAATTCCGAACCCAATTCCTGTGCTCATGGAGGATTCCCGCTTCTTCACCACCGCGGCGATGGCGTCGTGGTGCTCGGGTTTGATTTTGCCGGTGGTGACGAGATTTTTAATCAGCTCGTCAATGGCTTGCCAACGGTCGGCAGCCTGCAAATCAGTGATGATTTGCTCTTTTGAAAGAATATCGCCTAAATCCATACGTCAGAATTAATCTGCGGGAGGCATTTCGCCTGAAGCAGACAGTCATATCAAGACAGAATTACTAACATCGGAGCGCTAAATCAATTGCCCGATGCGATGAAAAACATTGCCAGTGCACCGAAACCACCAATTCAGCGCCGTCCAAACCTCCACTTTTGCCGCCAACAGAGGGATGCCGAGCAGCAAAACACTAATGTTGCCGAGAAAAATTACAACTGCGGAAAACAGGTAGCCCTGGTCCGTAATATCCGTCTGCCGTGTTTTCAGAATGTGCGCCGTGAGGGTGATGTGAAAGGCGTAAGCCGCGCCCAGGCACAAATCGAACAGCCCCAGGAACTGCTGCCAGTTCCAGATAAGGTGGCCGATGGCGAAAACGGCCACAACCAGCACGGCGTACAGCGGGAAAAAATACGGAGCGAGCGCGATCAGGAAATTGGTTTTGGTAATCACCACATGGCCGCCGCTGGAGGTGACCTTGAGTTTCCTCACTTCGGCACCGAACAGCCAGGCCCAGACTGCATGGGTGAGTTCGTGGCCAAGGACGTAGAGCCACATTGGCTTGGGCAACAGGAAATAGACCACGATCCAGCAGCCCGCGCCGGCGAGCAGCGGCACCCAGGTGGCATCGGCCGAGCCGCTGCGTTGAATGACCATCCACAACGATTGCGCGGCCCCGATGCAAATCGGCAGCAGCGCTATGGCGATGATCATTTTGGCCCATTTGGGCATGGGGTCAGAATTTAGAAATTGGAAATCAGAAGCCAGAACAAACAATCTTAAACCGCAGATGACGCAGATTGGCGCAGATTTTAAAACAGGAGCACCTGCGAAAACCGGCGCAATTCCCGGATTCTCAACTTGAAACTCGAAACTTAAAACTCGAAACTCCAACGATGACCAAAGAAGAAGTTCTCCAAATTTTCCGGCAGACGGGTGCATTGCTCGAGGGACATTTCGTTCTGCGCAGTGGATTGCATAGCCGCCAGTTTTTCCAATGCGCCCTCGCATTGCAACGGATGCCGATCGTGGAGAAACTCGGCGGCGCGCTGGCGGAGAAGGTGAGCGCCCTGGGCGTCGCGACTGTGATTGCGCCGGCGATGGGCGGGCTGGTCATTGGGCAGGAAGTGGCGCGGCAATTGGGCGCGCGATTCATTTTTGTGGAGAAGGAGGAAGGAAAGCTGGTGCTGCGGCGGGGATTTAAAATTACGCCCGGCGAAAAGATTCTCATTGTTGAAGAT
>Ga0193718_1000167_pt1 | contig 15694 bp, 12 predicted proteins | sample U2a1metaG_FD_144918 | JGI IMG/M metagenome (GOLD analysis project Ga0193718, IMG submission 144918) | Soil microbial communities from a riparian zone of the East river system, Colorado, United States - U2a1 | ecosystem: Environmental > Terrestrial > Soil > Riparian zone | place: USA: East River... | reverse complement strand
ATATTGTATCTGGGAGCGAGCGAGGGGCAGGCGGTGAAGATCAACGATGTACTTGCCATTGTTGGAAAGAAGGGAGAAGATTATGCAAGCCTTCTTTCCGGCGCTGCCGCAGCCACCACAGTAGCGGTCTCCGGTGGAAGCTCCGAACCTCCGAAAGCGACAGCTGCGGCCGTGGCCACCGCAGAAAAGCCATCAGAAAAGGTCGATACTTCCGGCATAAAAGCGGAGATTGTGCTGATGCCCAAGATGAGCGACACCATGACCGACGGCGTTATTGCCGCCTGGCATAAAAAAATTGGGGATACTGTAAAGTCGGGGGAATTGATGGCCGAAATTGAAACCGATAAGGCTACCATGGAGTATGAATCCTACACTTCAGGAACAGTGTTGTACCTGGGTGCTAAGGAAAAGGAAGCCGTGCCGGTCAATGGCGTGTTGGCGATCGTCGGTGAAAAAAATGCCGACTGGCAAACCTTGCTGAAGGCCCATCAGGCGGGAATCGCCCCATCTACCACAGCAGCCCCAGCTATCGGGGTGGTGGCTCAAACCGCATCAAATGGGGCGACCCCAACGGCTGCCGGGGCGGTCGCCACTGCAACGCAATCCGTTTCCAGCAACGGACGGATGAAAGCTTCTCCCTTGGCAAAGAAAATGGCAAAAGATCTGGGCTATGACATTGCCAAAATTCAGGGAACGGGCGAAAATGGAAGAGTAACGCGTCGTGACGTAGAAAACTATAAGCCGTCGGCTGCTCCCGCCTTAGCTGCGGCACCGACCTCAAAAGGAGCCGCTTCGGCTCCGATCGTACTTCCGCAAGTAGTGGGGAAAGAAAGTTTCGAAGAGGTCCCGGTTTCGCAAATGCGTAAAACCATTGCCCGGCGATTGGCCGAAAGCAAGTTTACCGCTCCTCACTTTTACCTTACCATGGAGATCAACATGGATAAGGCTGTCGAGGCCCGCAAGAGTATCAACGAGATATCGCCGGTCAAGATCTCGTTCAATGACATGGTGATAAAGGCTACGGCGGCGGCGATCCGGCAAAATCCGGACGTGAATGTAAGCTGGCTGGGAGATAAGATGAGAAAGAACCATCACATCCATATCGGTGTGGCCGTGGCGGTAAAAGACGGGCTGCTGGTCCCCGTGGTTCGGTTCGCGGACAATAAATCCCTGTCGCACATAGCAGTTGAAGTAAAAGAGCTGGCGCAAAAGGCCCACGATAAGAAACTGCAGCCCAGTGAATGGGAGGGGAGCACGTTTTCTATTTCCAACCTGGGGATGTTTGGCATCGAGGATTTCACGGCCATCATCAATCCGCCCGATGCCTGCATCCTGGCTGTCGGCGCGATCAAGGAAACGGCCATCGTGAAAAACGGGCAGTTGGTTCCGGGTAATGTGATGAAGGTGACGTTGTCGTGTGACCACCGGGCAGTGGATGGGGCGGTAGGGTCCGCTTTCCTGAAGACCTTAAAGGGATTGCTCGAAGACCCGGTCAGGATTTTAATTTAATATTTTGGTGTGAAAGAAATATCATACCTTAAATATTTGGATGATGATGAGAATGAATTGTTGCGGATAAGGATTTGGACGGATAAGGGGAAAGTAACTGATTTGGTAGTTCAATTTGAAAGCGTAATTAAGGGGAGAAGGCATCCCATAGTTCGGTAAGATTGTTCTCATGGGTTTTTTCATCGTGATATATTATATCCTGGAGGTGACAAGGAAAAGCAAAGTATTTCTATAACCTCTCTGGAAGATGCTTTAAATTATGCAGAACAAGATATCAAAGACCGCTGGGAATTTTATAAAGAGAGGTTTATCAAAAAGATGAAGAAATGACGGGAAAAGAAAAAATTAATCGCAATATTGGATTAACATTTGATTTCCTTAAGGAAGTGATTAAGAACCCTGAAGTATTAAGAAACATTCCGGATGGATCGACATTGGAGTTTGTTGACAAAGACTTTCCTAAGATAGAGAAGAAGAATAAACCTCGCGGGATAAGAAAAAGAAAATACTTCAGAGTTACTTCTCACCTGGAAGTCATAAAATAAGAAGTTTGATAATCCACTCCACAACCATCCTCGCAGTACATCACAATGGTCAATTGGCCATTGGCGGCGACGGGCAGGCTACGATGGGCAATACGATTGCGAAGAGCAATGTAAAGAAAATACGCAAACTTCTGGACGGGAAAATTCTGACAGGCTTTGCCGGTTCGACCGCGGATGCCTTTACGTTGCTCGATCGGTTTGAAGAGAAACTCAACAGCTACAGCGGAAACCTCAAGCGCGCTGCGATCGAACTGGCCAAAGACTGGAGAACCGATCGCTACCTGCGGCGGCTGGAAGCCATGCTCATCGCGGCTAATAAAGATGAGATTCTCGTCCTCTCCGGTACCGGCGATGTATTGGAACCCGATAACCAGGTAGCTGCCATCGGCTCCGGTGCCATGTATGCTCAATCTGCCGCACTGGCGTTAAAAAAACATGCGCCTCAGTTGACTGCGGAAGAGATTGTCAGGGAAAGTCTCAATATCGCGGCGGATATTTGTATTTACACGAATCACAATTTGGTGATTGAGAAACTTGGTGATTAAGTTTCCTCCCCCAACACAACGCATCCTTATTACGAATTGAATTTCTTCGTGCCCTTCGTGGTTCTTCGTGTCCTTAGTGACCCTGTATTGTCTAAGGCAAACGAACGCAACCTTCCTTGCAAATTTTAAATTTTAGATCTTAAATTCATACCGACTCCTCTTCCTTCACCTCCTCAATAGACTCTTTAATCTCTTCTTTGGTTTTTGCCTTGTCTTCAATGAGAATGACCAGGGGCTTTAAACTGGAGGAGTACGAAAGCAGGATCTTCAGAATTCCGGTGGCAGGAATGGCGAGGATCATGCCGGCAATCCCCCAGATCTTGCCGCCAATCAGCAAGGCGACAATGGCCGCCAATGCGTTGATCCTGATTTTTGAACCGGTGATTTTTGGTGTGATGAAATTCGATTCAAGGAATTGAACGAAGGCGTGAACGCAGATAACCCCCACCGCGTACCAAAGGCTGTCTTTTGTTATTATCGCCAGCAGGGTGGGTAAAGCGGCACCGATGGTGATACCGATGTAGGGGATCATCGTCAGGACACCGGATAGAAAACCGAAGAAGATGGCATGCTCAATGCCCAGTGCCAGAAGTCCGATGCTATTGAGGGTGCCGGCGATCAATACCACCAGCATTAATCCGGAAATATAATTCCGAATAACACCTTGAATTTCATCTTTCCAGGCAAGTGCGGAACCAGGCCGAAGGGCCAGCATAAAATTCGTAAATTTCTCACGGTATAGCAGAAAAATGAAAACGTAGATCGGAACCTGTATAAGGAAGTAAAGCAGGTAGGAGGTCGAAAGCAGCAGGTCTCCCATGTACTCAGAGAGGTTGGTCAACCCGTCTTTGATCATTTGCGTTTGCTCATCCGTGCTGATCCTGAATTGCTGGCTTGCCGAATGGCTTACGTCATTGATGAAAGTTGTAAATTCTTGCTCAATATCGGGCAAGCTTGCCACCAGGCTGGCAAGTTGAGCAAAGATGAACCAGGTAATCAATCCGACGAACACGAATGAAGTCAGCAAGACCGTAAGGATCGAAAAAACCCTTCCTACTTTCCCTTCGACCCGGGATTCGAATGGCAAGAGTACGACCGAAAATAAGCCGGCAAAAGCCATGGGCATCACGATATCTTTGGTGAAGATCAGCATGGCAATAATCAGAGCGAGGATGATGAGAGATTTGTAAATGCGATCGAGTTGGGTGTCCGGGCCGGAATTTAGCATAAACGAAATTTCAAGAATTTTCAATCGCTTTCAAAATGACGGCACAGGCGGTGCGGATCTCCGGTTCGGTAATGGTGAGGGGTGGGGCGATGCGAAAGCTGTTGGGGTGGGAAAGGAACCAATAACCAATAACGCCGTGTTCCTTGGAATATTCAACAATCCTATTGACGCGGTCGGCGGAATCAAAATCAATGGCAAACATCAGCCCGATCCTCCTGATTTCCATGATCTTGTTGTGCTGCAAAAGGCTTTCAAAAAGCACTCCTTTTGCCTCTGTGTGCATCAATAATTTCTCTTCTTCGATAACTTGGAGGGTTGCCAGGGCGGAAGCGCAGCAAACCGGGTTTCCGCCAAAGGTGGTGATATGTCCTAATGCAGGGTCGTGGCTCAGGGAGGCCATGATTGTCTTGCTTGAAATAAAGGCACCGATGGGCAGGCCGCCGCCGAATGCTTTTGCCACGGTGAGGATGTCGGGCACGATACCAAATTGCTCAAACGCAAAGAGTGTTCCGGTCCGCCCCATACCGCACTGGATTTCATCGAGGATCAGGAGGGCGCCCGTTTCGGAACATCTTTTTCTAACCGACTGCATGTATTCGCGTGAGGGGACCCGAACGCCGGCATCACCCTGAACAGTTTCCATGATTACGCAGGCCGTTTGGTCCGTGATCAGGTCCAGGTCGGGAAGGGAATTGAATTCAATAAAGCGGACGTCGGGGAGGAGGGGTCGAAAGGGATTCTTCTTTATTTCATTACCGGAAACGCTTAGCGAACCGTGTGTGCTCCCGTGATAGGATTGCTTACAAGAAACAATACCGGTCCGCCCTGTGAATCGCTTGGCCAGTTTCAACGCTCCTTCATTGGCCTCCGTTCCGGAATTGACAAAGTAACAACACCCCAGCGATGAGGGAAGCAGCTCACTTAGTTTCTTTGCGAGCCTGTTGGGCGCCGACTGGATATATTCGCCATACACCATCACATGAAGGTGTTTATCGAGTTGCTGCCGGATCGCTTCTATTACTTTTGGATGACGGTGCCCGATGTTGCTGACGCCAATCCCGGAAATGAGGTCCATGTAGCGCTTGCCATCCGGGCTATACAAGTAAACCCCCTCGGCATGTTCGATTGGAATGAGAAATGGATGAGGTGTGGTAGGTGCGAGATGGGTTAAGAATATGTCGGGGCTGAACTCCATGGAGTAAAACTAACCCATACGAACTCAAGAAGGAAAACACCATAAAAAAAGTCCCCGACTCGGTCGGGGACTTTTTCTCATTCAAACACTCCGAAAATCAATTCTTACTACTGGTTCACCATGGCGAATTTGGGGGCTTCCACCTCCGCCTGTGGCTTATACTTATATCTTGGTTTGTGGGCCACTATTTCTGCCTGAGCCTTATGTTTTGGTTTGCGATAATTCCCTGCAAACAGTGACGCTTTGTGAGGAGCCTTACCTTTCTTGATCAGGATTGCGCATTCCTCCCCGGAGGTATGGACGTTTGTCCTGTATTTTGCTTTGGCGTGACGTTTTTGGGCCTTATGAAAATCCCCGGCATCTACAGTGCTTGAGATAATCACACCCAACAGAATGGCCACCAGGAGGATCAGGATCTGCTTCATTCTGCCTTTCGGCCCCACATTCGATAAATATTTTGACGGTTGTTGAATAGGCATAGTGCTTGGTTTTTTTCAAACTTTACACTACAAAATTCGGCTGAAGCGATCCGGGGATTCCGGCAATTCCGGTCCAAAACCTACACCGGTAGGCTAAGTTAAATCCGGTGTATTGGGTGGACAGTCAGAACAAACTGACAAAAGAAATGAGGCCTATTCTGCTGTTTGGCAGCGGATTCTTAGCCGAATGGTGGTTAAGAAGGAAACCCCGGAATAGGTACCATTTAGCGGGTTTATACGGTTTTAGAGGGTATTCCGACCCCAGACTCAGGATTCATTTATTTTCAGGAAATCAATGACTTCCTTGTGGATGTTTTGGGAGCTAGCCCCGTCGGAATCTTTCGTGGCGATGGACTTGAGAAGGTCTCCCACGATTTGACGTTTGAAGCCAAGTTTTTCAGCGTAAATAGAGGCCACCTCCAGTTCCACATCGTCCACTACCTTATCTATATTGATCATTTCCACCAGGTGGTAGATAGCTTCCAGCTGGGCTACCTTATCGGAAGGTTGCGAGAATTGGAGTTGCTCCAACTTTTTTGCCGGCGTGTTGATGTCATTTTGGGTGAGCTTTAATTGAAGTCCCCATTTCAGCAGGCACCTGACAAACCGGGTTTCCATTTTCTCGGCCTCCAGGAAAAGGGCAAGGATGTTGAAATAACTTTGCTTGACTGATTCGCGATGCTTTCCTCCATGGGGGATTTGGTTGATGGCTAGCCTGCAACTCACCTACGCCAAGGCGGTGGGCAAGGCCTTGAATCTTGTAGCCTCTAATCTAGATTTTGCCCAATTCCTGAACGAGATCAATAAGCTTGTTAGAATATCCCCATTCATTATCGTACCAGGCTACTACTTTAACAAAGCTATCATTGAGGGCGATACCGGCTTTCGCATCAAAAATGCATGTGCGGGCATCTCCCAGGAAATCCTGTGATACAACATCGTCTTCAGTATAGCCCATGATGCCTTTCAATTCCCCTTCGGAGGCTTCCTTCATGGCGGCTTTGATCTGATCGTAAGAAGCGGGCTTGACCAGTCTCACGGTAAGGTCCACCACCGATACATCGGCTACGGGGACACGGAACGACATGCCGGTCAGTTTTCCTTTCAATTCAGGGATGACTAACGCGACTGCCTTGGCGGCGCCTGTCGAAGAAGGGATAATATTCTGGTATGCACCCCGGCCACCGCGCCAGTCTTTCATGGAAGGACTGTCCACTGTTTTTTGTGTAGCCGTTACAGCGTGGATGGTACTCATCAGGCCTTCGAGGATCCCGAATTTGTCATTTAATACTTTGGCAAGAGGAGCAACACAGTTGGTGGTACACGATGCATTGGAAACGATCGTGTTGGCCGCGGTCATTTTCTTGTGGTTGACGCCCATAACAAAAGTAGGCGTATCGTCTTTCGCGGGGGCGGAGAAGACTACTTTCTTGGCCCCGGCTTTAATGTGCTTTTGGCCGTCGGCCTGGGTAAGGAAAAGGCCGGTAGACTCGATAACGATTTCGGCGCCGACCTCTGACCACTTGAGGTTAGCGGGATCTCTTTCGGCAGTAACGCGGATCGTTTTGCCATTGACGACAAGGTGGCCGTCTTTTACCGAGACGGTACCATCGAACTTCCCGTGAGTGGAGTCGTATTTGAGCATGTAGGCCATGTAATCAGCCTCGACAATATCATTGATGCCTACGATCTCAATATCCTTGCGGCTGATGGCGGCCCGGAAGGCCAGCCGGCCGATGCGGCCGAATCCATTAATTCCAACTTTCATAGTGTGATTGGTGTGGTTTTATTAAGTAACATGATTTTAGGATTCTGCGTTCGGCAAGCCTGCCTGCGCCCGATCAAAGTTCTTCACAAGTTTACGCACTTGTTCGGGCTTCGGCAGGCGCAGCAAAAATAAAGGACGCGGCGACCAAAACCAATCGGGATTTTCAGGAATCCCGACTATTTACAGTGAGGGTGACTGCAAAGGTTTGCGCACGTGGAAAAAAAGGGAGAGATAAGTAAATATATAGAGTTTGCTTTTTGCAAATCCCTGATGGAAATCTATCTTTGCGACACTTTTCCCAAAACCGGTCTGTTCGTCTAGGGGTTAGGACACCAGATTTTCATTCTGGTAACACGGGTTCGATTCCCGTACAGACTACGGAAACACATTTCATACCGCTGATAATCAATAGATTACGGCGGTATTTTTTTGCGCGTACGCCATTCAATGGGCATCCATTGGCTAATCCAAGCATTTATTATCATTTTGGGGAAGCGTTGCGAAAAACATCCGGCATGGGTAAGGAGTCTGAAATGTGGAGAAAGAGTATAAATAAACTTAAGACGTTCTATAAAAGACATAGACATCTCAACCTGCCTTCAGTTTGGAGAAAAGATAAACGATTCTCAAGATGGATGCAGAATATTCGTGAATACCCTAACCGCCTATCAGGTGAACAAGTAAGGGAGCTCCAGCTAATTGGATTTGATTTCACCATCCCCTCGGATTGGAATGCTATGTTCAACAGACTTGAAGAATTTCATGGTAACCATGGCCACTGCTATGTTCCAGCCGATCAGAAGGAGTTGGAAGAATTGTTTGACTGGACAATCAATCAAAAAAAGAGCAGGTCCCTTCTCACACTAACACAGCTAAGAAAGCTGGATAGCCTGCAATTTGATTGGGAAACTTCGTCCGATAATGACATCAAATGGGGAGGTATGTATCGGGAGCTTGTAGATTTTAAACGAAGGCATGGTCACGTTAGAGTACCTTATGATTTTAAAGAAAATAAAGCCTTGGGCAATTGGGTTGCCCGGCAGCGAAAAAAAGGGACAGATAAAAAATTATCTGAAGAAAAAATAAAACAGCTTAACCAGCTTGGTTTTTTATGGAAAGAGGATGTTGCAAAATTGCGGGAACAGGCTTGGGAGAAAAGATTTAACGAGCTCAGGAATTATAAAATTGCCTTTGGGCACATGGATAGACTAAAGATCAGAAATGATAATTACTCCCTCGGCCTATGGATTGAAACACAGATGAACGCGTGGGGCCACATGCTCCCTTACCGCAAAAAGAAGTTAAATGCAATCGGCTTTATATGGGAGAAAGAAGATACCTATGAACAGCGTTGGAATGAAATGTACCAAAAACTAATAGCGTACAGGAAAAGATCCGGTCATTGCCAGGTTAAAAGATGGGAGGATTTTAGACTCTCCGTTTGGTTGCAACGACATAAGCGGGATAAGGATAAACTTCCGGCAGATAAAAGGAAAAAACTGGAACGGGTAGGGATCAAATGGGCCTATGAACACTTCAACGAAATATGGGGATCGAAGTTTAAAGAGCTTAAAGAATTCCAAAAAAAGAATGGGCACTTAAATGTTCCCAAATCCAACAAGCACCTTTATGAATGGATACAATTTCAGAAGGAACGTAAGAGTGAAAACAGGTTAAGTAAAGAACGGAGCGGGAAGTTAAGCAGACTTGGCTTTTTTTGGAAGGGTGAGGTCGACAGACAAAAAAAGTCGCTTTGGGAATCGATGCATAGAAAATTCAAAATGTTTCAAGAAAAATATGGATCAAGGTACATTTTAAAGCTCAAGGAAGACCCTGAGTTGAATGAGTGGGTGAACCTTCAGCTGCACAGTAAAGAAAAGCTTTCTGCTTTTAAGAAGGAAAAACTAAAGGCAATCGATTTTCCCTGGAATCGGGGAGAATATTACTCCGATCAGCTTTGGGAGACAATGTTTGAGCAGCTGGCAGACTACAAAAATAAATTTGGACATTGTGATGTTCCTCAAAAGTACTCCAAAAGCAGAAGGCTGGCCCATTGGGTAAATAGTCAGCGAACCATGAAATTGTCTGGCGGCAAAATTGATAAGCTGAGCAGACTGGGTTTTTCCTGGGCTGGGGAGATAGCACAAAAGCGATGGCAGAGCCGAGTAAATGAATTTATTGATTTACGGAAGAAGGACCGGCTTTCAGCAATCAAGGCTCAAACTCCATTGCACAGTTGGATATATCAGCAAAAAAAGAACTTCCCCAGACTTTCTATTGAAAAAAGAAAAATCCTTTTAAAAGTTGGAATTTTTCAGCAGTGACATTAATCCAGTAATGCAAGCATCACAGAATCTCCTTTTCCACTTCATTCTGTATCGTCAACGTAAAATCGGTTCCCTCATTTAATTTTGAGGTGACGACCACGGTAGCATGCAGTCGTTCAAGCATCTCTTTAACAATGTAAAGCCCAAGTCCGTCACCCTCCTTTTTTTCGGTTGCACGGAAGAACATATTGAAGATCTTGGGCAAATAGTCCGGGTGAATCCCTATTCCATTGTCGCGAACGTTGATGATGGCGCTGGCAGGGGTAATAGTGGCAACGATCTGAATAAGACTTTGATCCTTCGTTTCATCGACGTATTTAATCGCATTGGAGATGAGATTCGACAGAATGGTGTACAATCGATAAGAATCGGAGTAGAGCGTAGCCTGTTTACGGATGTCGATTTCCTTCTTTATTTCGCGGTTGCCTTCCAGGTATTTGAACTCAGCAAAGCATTGGCGAATGAGTTGTTCCAGGTCGACCTCGGAAAAATTTACTTCGCTGCGCGCATTGCGCGAATAAATTAAATTTTGCTGAAGCGTGGTGTCCAATCTGGCCGCATTCTTTCTGATCATTTCGAAATAGCGGTTAACCATTTCGTTACTTTTATCATCATCCATCAAGGCAATATTGACCAGGCCTAATACGGAATGAAGGGGTGAACGCAAATTATGCGACACACTGTAAACAAAGGAATCCAGCTCCTGGTTAATCTTGGTAAGCTCGAGATTCTGCCTGCGCAATATTTCTTCCTTCCCTTTACGTGCATTTTCCTGCCTCCGGCGCCGGAGGGCATAGCGAATGGCCATGGGGAGGCGTGTAAGGTTGGACTTCAGGACATAATCATCGGCTCCTCTTTTAAGGCAGTTCACCGCAAATTCTTCAGAAACGGTTCCCGTTACCAAAATGAAAGGCAGATTTAGTCCATTTTCATGGCAAATTTTAAGCGCCTCAATGGAATTAAAACTGGGTAAGGAATGGTCCGACAAAACAACATCGGGCCGGAATTTTTTAAGAGCGTCCGTAAACTCCTCCCGCGTGTCGACCCGAACCCTGCTGAAGACAATTTTTTCCGCCTGTAACACCTCATCAATCAACCCGGCGTCTTCCTCCATGTCCTCCAGCATCAATATCTTTATTTCCTTTTCCATGACATTTTTCTCCTTTCACAATACCCAGGAAATATAATTTGTTTTTCCTGCCGCTCCGATGAGATAGATCATGACGGACCGATGACGGAAATCATTGCAACGACGTATTTGGCGCCTGGTGAGCAGGAAAGTGACAAAGCCCCGTTATGTACAATTAATTTGTACGACCCGCCGTACGGATTAAAACGCTGTGAGATATTGACATAACTCCGACAATACTCCCCGAATAGCTTACAAAATTGGAAGAAAGGTACCTGCTCCATAAAACTTCGTCTTTTCCGGCACTCTCTATATAAGGGGTGTCAGACCATCAAAATAAGTCTTATTGCCTCCGGAGGTCCTCTACCGCTTCTCCTTTTCATCACAGGACTTCACTTAGCATACGGGCGTAGGCTTTGGGTCCGAATCGCCGGAATTCACGCCTTGCTTAAGTCCAATTTCACAGTTGGGGTTTGAAGCCCGTGAGGCGATATGAGTGAGGGGACAAGAATACTATCAAATATTGAATGGAAAGGCAGGATCAGGCACCTCCTGATCCTGATCATAGCCATTTTGTTCGGCTTGATCGTTTCAAGCGTCGCCGAAGCACAATGCAATTGCAAATTCACCATACCTGCCGGATCGGCTTACACCTATTTCGACGGAACCGCCAAGGGGGTCTTGCCCGGAGACGTAATATGCGTACAGGGCGGAAACATAGGCAGCATTCAATTTGTGAACATAAGGGGAGCCGCTAACAATCCGGTTATCATCCGGAACTGCGGAGGACAGGCGCTGATCGGCGGCCCGACCGTAAACAATGGTATATTCTTCAACAGTTCCCGTTATGTACACATCACCGGCACGGGAGACAGCGGCTTTACCTATGGATTGAAAATCATTCAGACCAGCCTGGGCTCACAGGGGCTCGCCTATGCCGGATTGAGCTCCGACATTGAAATTGATCACATGGAAATTCAAAAGGCCGGTTATGCGGCCATCATGGCCAAGACCGATCCAAGTAAGAATTGCGCGGACGTTTCTGCCGTCCGTCCGAATTTTACGCTGTATAATGTATCCATTCATGACAATTACATTCATGAATCCGGCGGGGAAGGGATTTACCTGGGCGATAGCTTCTATACGGGAACTCTGGTTTTCTGCGGGAGCACACAGTATTGCCATGAAGTCAGAGGCGTACGCATTTACAATAACCGTTTTGAAAACACCGGCCGTGAATCCATTCAGGTCGGGTCGGGCGTGTCCGACGTTGAAATCTACAATAACAAGATTTACAATTATGGAGCAGGCAACCTGAACACCCAAAACGGCGGTGTTCAATTAGGTGTGGGTACCGCGGGCCGGCTTTACAATAATTTCATCAAGGGCGGAACAGGACCGGCCATCGCCGTCCAGGGAATAGGCGGCGACTATGTTTATAACAACGTGATCGTCAATCCCGGTCAGGAAGCCATCACGGTCAACACGCGGCCTACCCCGCTTTCCACTGACATTGTTAATAAGGGATACCTCGGCGGAGTGTATGTCGTGAACAACACGATTGTGAATGCCGCCAGCGCCGCTATCATCGAATATGTAAATGGCGCACCCGGCAATGTGCTTTACAACAACCTTATTGTTGCTTCTTCCACGGTTTGGGACAAGACGTACACTACGACGGATTGGAAGAGGAGTAATAATATCGTCATTCCGCTCCTGGCAAACGCCAAATTTGTCAATCCAGGCGCCGACGACTATCACCTTTCTTCTGGGTCTCTTGCAATTGATGCCGGGACCAATGTGAGTGCCTATGGGATAACTTCTGATGCTGATCGAAAAAGCAGACCTGCCGGAGCATCGTTCGACGCCGGTGCGTATGAATTCATTCCGAGTCAAATGCCTCCGATAGTCAATGCGGGAGCGGACGTCACATTAACGCTGCCGTCGAACACGATCATGCTTAAGGGAACGGCCTCTGATCCCGATGGAACGATTGCGACGTATGCCTGGACAAAACAAAGCGGACCTGCCGCCATACTTACCAATGTCGCCACGACCAGTTTGTCGTTGTCTGGATTAGTTTCCGGAACCTACGTTTTTCGCCTGACTGTAATGGATAACAGTGGCCTCACTGCTTTTGATGAAGTGACCCTGAGCGTTAAGGCCGCCGGTCTTCCTCCCGTTGTAAACGCAGGGCCGGATAAGATTTTAACACTTCCATCCAACTCCTTCAGCCTGACTGCCACCGCCTCAGATCCCGATGGAACCATTGCCGCTTATTCCTGGACAAAACAAAGTGGACCCGCCGCGACGATGTCGGGTACAACCACGATAACCCTGTTTGCCTCGAACCTTCTTGCAGGTACATATATATTCCGGCTGACGGTGACCGACAACAGCGCAAAAACAGGTTTCGATGACGTTACTGTAACAGTGAATCCGGCAATTGTTTCCACTGTCCTCTACAGGATCAATGCAGGCGGGGACATTATCGCGGATACGCCCATCAATTGGGGTGCGGATACGCAACTGGCTAAATCGGGCTACCTCGGACTATCAACAGCGAATTATACTTGCGGCACTTCAGTTTGGTCGGGATCCGGTAACACGACAGGCGCTCCGGACGCCATCTTCGGCCCCAACCGCTATAACGCGGCCCATCTCAATGTGGGACCGATGCTTTGGAATTTTCCCGTGACTTCAGGGACGTATGAGGTTCGATTGTTCTTCGCCGAGACTCCCTATGCGGGGGGCGTGAAGACGGCAGGCGCGCGAGTGTTCAGCATAGCGATGGAAGGAAATACGGTATTAACCAACTATGACATCTATGGAAGCGTGGGTATGGGCGCAGCCAAAAAAGTCTTTCAGGTCATGGTGACCGACGGCGTTCTGAATATGAATTTCATCCCGGTAATTGGAAATCCACAGGTCAATGGTATTGAAATCATTTCACTGAGTGGAGGCAGTGTGCCGGGTGCCAGAACAAATGCTGTCGCGGGAGATGAGAATCCACTACCCGCAACAGAGACAACGATGGATGCTTATCCCAATCCATTTCATGACACAATCAATGTCCCTTTTGAGAGTGAACAACCAACGGTATCCGTTTCATTAATGGATTTGGGCGGGCGGGAGGTTCATAGGGAAACACAGAATAATGTCACCTTGCTCACCCTGGATCTGTCTGCTGTATCTATGCCGAATGGAATTTATATTCTTGTCGTGAAGCTTGGCGGAAAACAATTCTCACAGAGAGTAATGAGGCAATAAAATAACAAGCATTCGTGGAAATTATTCTACGATATGAAAATCAGAAAATAAAGACGTTAAGCTCCCTTTGTCATTTGGTCGACAATAGGTTGACCACCGATCATCCTGATCGTGCCTTAATGGCACATTTCCTCCCGGAAGAAATCCGGTCGTCGATTAGCCTGCTCATTCCTTACCAATTGCGGTGTTATTACAAAAAATATTTTTGTTTTGCCGCTATCACGGCAATCCAAATCGTTTTTTGACTTTTACCCTTACCCCAATTTCAGAATGAAGTGTTACTACCCACCTCTTAAACAAAAGTTATGCCTCACCGCGGGATTGATCGCCCTAATGATGATCGTTCCACTCGTTCCTTCCTTTGCCCAATGCAATTGCAAATTCACAATTCCTGCCGGATCCACCTACGTTTACTTTGACGGAGCTGCCAAAGGTGTGCTGCCGGGGGATGTAATATGCGTGCAGGCCGGAATCCATAGCACTATTCAGTTTATAAATATAAAAGGTATGCCTGGCAATCCGGTCATCATCAGGAACTGCGGAGGGCAGGCGCTGATCGGCGGTCCGACGGCCTCCAACGGAATGCTCTTTACCGGATCCCGTTATGTTCACGTCACCGGCACGGGAGACAGCGGCTTTACCTATGGGTTGAAAGTCGTTCAGACCATCGCGGGCTCACAAGGACTTGCTTATGCCGGGTTAAGCTCTGACATTGAAATCGATCACATGGAGATCCAAAAGGCAGGATATGTGGCCATCATGGCCAAGACCGACCCCAGCAAGAATTGTGCGGACGTTTCTGCCGTTCGTCCGAACTTTACACTGTATAATGTATCCATTCATGATAACTACATTCATGATTCCGGGGGAGAGGGAATTTACCTGGGGGATAGTTTCTATAGCGGCACGTTGGTTTTCTGCGGGCGCACACAGTATTGCCATGAAGTCAGGGGTGTACGAATTTACAATAACCGTTTTGAGAACACCGGTCGTGAATCCATCCAGGTGGGTGCAGCTGTGTCCGACGTCGAAATTTACAATAACAAAATTTACAACTATGGAACCCTGAACCTCAACTCCCAAAACGGCGGCGTTCAATTGGGTGTGGGTACGGCCGGCAGGCTTTATAACAATTTCATCAAGGGCGGAACCGGGCCGGCGATCGCTGTCCAGGGAATAGGCGGCGACTATGTCTATAACAACGTGATCGTCAATCCCGGTCAGCAAGGCATCACGATCAACCCACGGCCTACTCCCCTTACAACTGACATTGTGAATAGGGGATTCATCGGTGGAATATATGTTATGAACAATACGTTTGTGAATGCGGCCAGCGGCGCCATCATCGAATTTGAAAACGCCGCTACCGGGAATGTGTTATATAATAATCTTATCGTCGCTTCTTCCTCCGTCTGGGACAAAACGTATGCCTATACGGATTGGAAGAAGGGCAATAATATTATCATACCACTTCTGACCAGCGCTAAATTTGTCAACCCCGGCGCCGATGATTATCGACTATCTTCAGGAGCTCCCGCCATCAACACCGGCCTGGACATGAGCGCCTACGGAGAAACGTATGACGCTGATAAAAAACGGAGACCTGCCGGCGCAGCGTTCGACGCGGGGGCATACGAATTCAGTAGTGGACTTCCCCCCATCGTAAACTCAGGAACAGACAAAACAGTAACCCTTCCCT
>Ga0193718_1000166_pt1 | contig 15720 bp, 11 predicted proteins | sample U2a1metaG_FD_144918 | JGI IMG/M metagenome (GOLD analysis project Ga0193718, IMG submission 144918) | Soil microbial communities from a riparian zone of the East river system, Colorado, United States - U2a1 | ecosystem: Environmental > Terrestrial > Soil > Riparian zone | place: USA: East River... | reverse complement strand
CCCGCTCACTTTCAGGAGAGGGCAGGGTCTTGAACCTTGAAGTATTAAAAAAAACTATCTAAACAAATAACTCCCCCCCTCTCCATTTATGGAGAGGGGGCAGGGGGTGAGGAAAAAAATTATGAAAAAGGGATTGTGGGTGTTGAAGTTTGCGGCGTTTGGAACGCTAGCGGTTGGGCTCTTTGGTTGGGCGACCATGCTACTTTGGAATTGGCTGGTGCCAACTTTGTTTGCAGGTCCTCAAGTCACGTTTTGGCAGGCGCTCGGCTTGCTTGTCCTCTCCAAGATTTTATTTTGGTCGATGGGCAAAGGAGGTCATTCCCATGGTGGGCATTGGAGAAATCACTATTGGAAGCAACGTTGGACCGGGATGACACCGGAGGAGCGCGAGCGGTTCAAGCAGAAAATGAAGGACAAATGGTGCTACAAAGAGCCTGAAAACGCTTCAGATAAGGATTCTGGCACTTCAACCGTTTGAGGGGGCATTTCGCCAAAAATCAATAAAATATTTCTTCAAAAACCTCAACATTTGGTCAGAAACGGCGTTGAAGGAAACTATGGAAACTTTGGTAATTACAATAGTTTCCATAGTTTTGCGTCCATTATGGAAGAACAAGATATAAAAGAGAAGATTTTAAAGGGTACGGAAGAGCTCTTTATGAAGTATGGCGCGAGGAGTGTTTCCATGGATGACATAGCGCGTCACCTGGCGGTATCCAAGAAGACGTTGTACCAGCACTTCGCCGATAAGGACGATATCGTGTTGATGGTCTGCCTGGTTTACCTGCTCCGCGGAAAGAAGCGATATGAAGAAATTGCAGAGAGTTCGGTAAATGCGATTGACGAGCTGACCAAGATATCCGTTTGCCTGAAGAGGGACATGGAGAATTTGAACCCCTCCCTGCTTTTTGACCTTCAAAAGTATCATCCGAAGGCATGGGAAGAGTGGCAGCAGCACAAAACGAGGTTTATCAAAGAGTCGGTGGCCAGGAACCTGGAACAGGGAATCAAGGAAGGGTATTTCCGGCCCGAGATCAACACGGAGATTATCGCGACGCTCCGGATAACCAATGTGGAAACTGCTTTTGACGATCGGATTTTCCCAAACGACAAGTTCACGCTCGCTGAAGTGCAGTCCCAGCTCTTCGATCATTTTGTGTACGGACTTTGTACCGAAAAAGGAAGAAAACTCTACGAGAAATACAAGGAAAACAATCAACCAACCCAATTAATCAACCATAAACATGAAACTATTTTATAAACTATCGCTGATGGCGATTGGAATAATCCTGACAGGGCGCGTGTCCGCGCAACAGGATACGACCGGTACATTTACCCTCGAGCGATGTATTGAATTTGCTCTTCAACACTCCATCAACGGCCAGAACGCCGCACTGGATCAGCAAATTGCGGCGGCTAAAGTCAAGGAAACGGTTGGTATCGGACTTCCTCAGATTTCTGCAACAGGTTCGGTTATCCACAACCCGAAGCTCCAACGGTTTTTTACAACGTACACCGATCCGACTAAAGGAGTTTCTTTTATTCCTGCTGATGTTGCTGCTCAAAAAGGTCTCCAATATGGAGATGTAGTCGGGGCCCAGAATTTCTTTCAGTTGCGGTCAGCCGGCACAGCGAGTGTAACAGCGAACCAAATGATTTTCAACGGGTCTTACCTTGTCGGATTAAAGGCATCCAAAACCTACAAGGAACTTGCCTTTCGCAATGCCAACGCAACGAAAGAACAGATCATTGTTCAGGTATCCAAGGCTTATTATGCAGTGATTATTAATAAGGAGCGGACCGGTCTTTTTACCAACAACATCTCCCGGGTTGATTCTTTGCTGAAGAATACAAAAGCGTTGAATGAAAACGGTTTAGCAGAAAGCATCGATGTTGACCGCATCCAGGTCAGTCTTAATAACCTCACTGCTGAACGAGATAAATTTTTAAACCTCAATGAACTGGGCCTGGAATTACTCAAGTTTCAAATGAACTACCCTATGGAGCGCCCTTTACGTGTGGAGGGCAATATACAGGACGTCCGTGTAGAGGCGAACGTAGAGGCCTACAAGCAGAACTGGGATTATCGGATACGGCCTGACTATCAGGTTCTCGAAGCTAACCGGAAGTTGCAGGAGTTGAACGTCAGGAATAAGTTCGCCAGCGGCATGCCCACCATGAGTGCTTTTGGAACGCTGGGTTATTCGACGCAGTCGCCTAATGTTCCAGGCCTTTTCAGAACGAACAGTCAGTTTAGCGATGGCAGTGGCCTTGGACCCGACAAATGGTACAACTTTTCACAGATCGGATTAAGCCTGAATATCCCCATTTTTTCCGGCGGGCAGCGTCATTACCAGGTTCAACAGGAAAAACTCAACCTGCTGAAAATAATGAACGGCTACCAAAGCCTTAAAAATGGAGTTGATCTCGATGTCAAGCAATCCTGCATCAATTTTGAAAACGCTTTGAAATCGTTGAGCGTGCAACAGGCGAATATGGATCTGGCGGGAAGGGTAGCGCATGTGACAAAAGTGAAATACGAACAAGGCGTTGGTTCCAATCTTGAGGTCGTCGATGCTGAAAACAGCTTGCGGACCGCGCAAACCAACTATTACAATGCCTTGTATGACGCCATGATCGCAAAGGTCGACATGGACAAAGCATTTGGAAAAATAGTACCCAATTCAGTACCTCAATAATTTATATCAAACAGAAAAACTCCACACCCATGAAATCAAATAAAATGCATTCCTTGTTCCTTGTGCTTATAACTGCAGCACTTCTGGCCGCCTGCAGTGCTGCCTCTCCCGATAAGAAGACCCAACTTGAAAATTTGAAAAGCGATGCAGCGAAGCTGAACCAGCAGATACAAAAACTGCAATCGGAAATTTCTGCCGAGTCGGGCCCGGATCCTGTAAAAACAAAGGACGTTGCCATCGTATCGCTGAAGCAAGGTAAGTTTGACCATTATGTCCAAACCCAGGGCTCCATTGAATCGATCGAGAATATCCAGGTGAGTTCCAAAACGGCCGGCATCGTAACGCAGGTATTCGTTGTGGAGGGAGAGGTGGTTTCCAGGGGCCAAATCCTGGGGCAGGTTGACAATTCCCTTATCCAGCGCGGTATTGAGGAGTTGAAGTCCTCTCTTGAATTGGCCAATACGGTATTCGAGCGCCAAAAGAACTTGTGGGACCAGAAGATCGGTACGGAAGTTCAATATCTACAAGCCAAGAACAACAGGGAAAATCTCGAGCGCCGGTTGGCCTCCATGAACGAGCAAAACGACATGACCCGGATCAAATCACCCATCAACGGTATCGTGGATGAAGTGACCCTTCGCGTCGGACAGAACATTGCTCCCGGTATGCCGGCAGCAAGAGTCGTCAATAACCAGGATCTCAAAGTGAAAGCCAATGTATCGGAAGCCTACGTTTCCCAGATCAAAAAAGGAAACCGTACGATCGTGACCATTGCTGACCTGAAGAAAGATATTGATGCGACGGTGAGCTTTGTAGGCAGGAATATAAACGCCCTGTCCCGCTCCTTTGTCGTGGAAGTAAGACTTCCTTCGTCCGCCGACCTGCGTCCCAATATGTCAACTGTCCTACGGATCGTCTTTGAATCCTCCAACAATGCGCTGGTGGTTCCGGTCAACGTAGTCCAGGACATTAATGGGACAAAAGTAGTATACACCGCTGATACTTCCGGCAAGATCGCGGTGGCGCATCGCAATGTGGTTGAAGTAGTGGGTGTGTATGACAACAAAGCCGAGATCAAATCCGGCCTGAAGCCAGGAGACCAGGTCATCACCGTGGGATATCAGGGTTTGAATGATGGCGAATTAATCAAAATATAGTCCCATGAAAGACACAGAAAAAGAATTTAAGCCGACCAGCTGGTCCATTGACAATAAGGTTGTCATCTACGTAGCAACCGCCATCATCTGTTTGGCAGGCATGTCTACCTATAACAGCCTTCCGAAAGAGAATTTTCCCGAAGTGGTTTTCCCACAAATTTACGTGGCCACACTTTATCCCGGTGCAGCGCCGGAAGATGTGGAGAACCTGATTACCAAACAGATTGAAAAGCAAGTTAAGTCGATCGCCGGCGTAAGCAAGATCACCAGCAACTCGGTCCAGGATTTTTCCAACGTAATTATTGAATTCCAGACCGACGTTGACGTAAAGGAAGCCAAGCGCGAAGTAAAGGAGGCGGTCGATAAGGCAAAGCCCGATCTCCCCACCGATCTGCCGGATGACCCGACGATTCAGGATATTGACATTTCCGAAGTTCCGATCATGAATGTCAACCTGTCGGGAGATTACGATTTACAAACACTGAAGAAGTATGCCGATCAAATGCAGGATCGCATCGAAACACTGAGCGAGATCCGCCGGGTGGATATCATCGGGGCTCTCGACCGCGAAATTCAGATCAACGTCGATATGTTTAAGACGTCGTTGGCCGGCGTGAGCCTGGATGACATTTCCAGTGCGATCGGATTCGAGAACCGGATCATCTCCGGTGGGCAACTTTCGGTCGACGGTATGAAGAGATCGTTGAGCGTGAATGGGGAGTATCTCAATGCCGATCAAATCGCCAATACGGTAATTGGTTCGATCAAGGGCGGCAAACTCTACCTTAAGGATGTTGCCGACGTTATCGACTCTCATAAAGAACAGGAAAGTTTTGCCCGTCTCGATTCGAAGAACGTCGTTACCCTGAACGTTGTAAAGCGAAGCGGCGAAAATCTTATACATGCTTCCGATAAGATCAATGGAATCGTTAAAGAATTTGAAGACAATGTTCTTCCCAAGGGACTAAAAGTGACCATCACTGCCGACCAATCGGACAATACCAGGATCACGCTTCATGATTTGATCAACACGATCATCATCGGGTTCGTTTTGGTTACGATCATCCTGATGTTCTTCATGGGCGCAACAAACGCGATCTTTGTGGGATTGTCGGTGCCGATTTCCAGTTTTATCGCCTTCCTGGTATTCCCTACGATGGGCTTCAGCTTGAACCTGATGACGCTTTTCTCCTTCCTGTTGGCACTTGGAATTGTGGTGGACGATGCCATCGTGGTGATCGAAAATACGCACCGTGTTTTCGACAATGGGAAAGTGCCGATTCGCAAAGCGGCTAAGATTGCGGCGGGCGAAGTATTCATGCCTGTCCTCTCGGGCACACTGGTCGTGCTGGCTCCTTTCGTTCCCCTGCTATTCTGGCCCGGTGTGATCGGTAACTTCATGTACTTCCTGCCCGCTACATTGATCATCGCCCTGCTGGCTTCCCTGGTGGTTGCTTATATCATGAACCCGGTATTCGCGGCTGACTTCATGACACCGCATGACCACGACCATGACCGCAAGAAATTCACGAAGGGCTACAAGATCTCCGCGACCATTTTTGCAGGAATGGCTCTTGTATTCTATATCACGGGCTCTGTAGGAATGGGCAACTTCACCCTATTTATTTTCGGTGTCTACTCGTTGTACCGTTTTGTTCTGGAGCAGCTCATCAGCGCCTTTCAGACGAACTTATGGCCCCGCGTTCAAACAAGTTATATGAAATTGCTTAACTGGTGTCTGCAAACCTGGCGACCGGCGTTGGTAATTGGAACCGTCATATTCCTTTTCTTTTTCTCCATTGTTTTTACAGCGATTCGTAAACCGCCCGTTGTATTCTTTCCCAAGGGCGATCCTAATTTCATATTTGCTTATATCTCCATGCCTATTGGCACAGACCAGCGCGTTACCGACTCCATTACCCATATTGTAGAGGAAAGGGTCAACAAGGTTGTAGGAGCACCCAACCCGGTGGTAAAATCGGTGATCGTGAATGTGGCAAAAGGAGCCAGTGAAAATCCATTCGAAGGGGGCGCACAGTCGAGCCCGCACCTGGGCAAAGTCACGGTTGCCTTTGTGCCGTTTGCGCAGCGCGAAGGAAAGTCAACCTCCGTCTATCTTGATAAGATCCGGGAGGCCGTAAAAGGTATCAAAGGTGGCAATGTAGCGGTTGACCAGGAACAGGGCGGCCCTCCGACCGGAAAGCCGATCAGCATCGAGATTTCATCTGAAAACTTCGAAGCGCTCGTTGCCGCTTCCTCCAGTGCTAAAAAATACCTGGACTCCCTGCAGATCCCGGGGGTGGAGGAATTGAAGTCCGACTTTCAAAGCGACAAGCCCGAGATCGTCATCAACATCGACCGGGAGAAAGCCAACCGCGAAGGAATTTCCACCGCGACGATCGGCGGCACCTTGCGCACTGCAATTTATGGACTTGAAGTTTCCCGCTTCCGTGATGAGAACGATGACTATCCGATTCAGTTGAGGATCCGGGAGGATCAGCGCAATGATATCAACACCCTGATGAACCTACCGATCACCTTCCGTGATATGACGATGGGTGGTCAGGTCCGCCAGGTCCCTCTGTCATCGTTCGCCAAAATCGAATATTCCAACAGCTATGCCGGTATCCGGCGCATCGATCAGAAAAGAACGGTCACACTCGGGTCCAACGTGCTCGGTGGATTTAATCCGAATGAAGTGGTCGGCCAGATCCAGCACGCCATGTCCAACTTCAAGCTTCCTCCTGACGTCACGATCAATATGACGGGCGAGCAGGAAAAACAAGCGGAGACCAGCGCATTCCTTGGCAAGGCCGGGCTGATCGCACTCGGGTTAATTTTCATGATCCTGGTGATCCAGTTCAACTCGGTGGGTAAGCCGCTCATTATCCTTTCGGAAATCGTATTGAGTATTATCGGTGTCTTGATTGGCTTCTCGCTGTTTAAAATGTCAATCTCGATCGTTATGTCGGGTGTTGGTGTTCTGGCCCTGGCCGGGATCGTTGTTCGCAACGGAATCCTGCTGGTGGAATTTACCGACCTGCTCATCGCACAGGGGGTTCCCATGAACGAGGCTATCGTGGAAGCCAGTAAGACCCGTATGACCCCTGTGTTGCTGACGGCCATGGCGGCTACGTCGGGATTGGTCCCATTGGCTATAGGGTTTAATATTGATTTTGTTGAGATGTTTACCCATTTGAGCCCCCATATTTTCTTTGGAGGAGATAACGTCAAATTCTGGGGACCCCTTTCCTGGACGATGATCTTCGGTATCATCTTCGGAACGTTTCTGACCCTGATCTTCGTTCCAGTTATGTACTTGTTGAGGGTCCGGCTCAAAGCGACCGTCAAAGGCTGGTTCAGTCAAAAGGAAGTAGCCGCGGAATCGGAACACCTGGCGCTCGATAAATAGCAGTGCACTACACTAAATCAAGATCCTCTTACGACCTAGGTGGTAGGAGGATCTTTTAAATGAGCAAACTTATCGGAATCGCTATCATTATAGGGATTTTACTTTTGATCGACCTGTACGTCTACCAGGCTATACGGACCGTCGTGGAGGATTGGTCTGTCCAGGGCAAAAGCATCGCCCGCTATTCATTCTGGGGCCTTACGGTTCTTTCCATGGTCGCATTGTTATGGTATTCCTATGGCAATCCATTTATGAATACCCGCCTTCCGATCCGGAGTTTTATTTTGGTGGGTATCGTGGCCATTTATTTTTCCAAGATATTTTCAATCCTTTTCATTTTCATCGACGATCTCCAACGCGGTGTGCGCTGGGTGATCGGCTTTTTCAACCGGGGAGCATCCGGCATCGCGGGAGAAAATATCCCGCGTTCGGAATTTCTGGCGAAGACGGCCCTGGCGGTGAGCGCTGTTCCCCTGGGGTTGATGGCCTATGGAATTATTTCCGGAGCGTACGACTACCGCATAAGGAGGGTAGCGATAAAATTGCCTAACCTTCCCAAAGCCTTTGACGGCATGACCATCGGGCAGATCTCGGATATCCATTCCGGCAGTTTTTTCAACAAGACGGCCGTCAAGGGAGGGGTAGAACTATTTTTGCGTGAAAAACCGGACGTCATCTTTTTCACAGGCGATCTGGTCAACAATCAGGCGAAGGAAATAGAGGACTATTTTGATGTATTCAATAAACTGAAAGCGCCGCTGGGCATATTTTCAATCACCGGCAATCACGACTATGGTGATTATGCAAGTTGGGATAGCGTGGCGGACAAGAAGAGAAATTTCCAGGACCTGATGAAGGCCCATCAGTTGCTTGGGTACGATCTGCTGATGAATGAACATCGCTTCATCGAGTTGAATGGAGAAAAAATTGCCATTATCGGAAATGAGAACTGGGGTGCGGGACGGTTCTCGAAATACGGAAAGCTCAGTGAAGCGTATGCCGGAACCGAAGAGGCGCCGGTAAAGCTGTTACTCTCTCACGACCCGACGCACTGGGATGCCCAGGTCAGGCCCACCTATCCTGATATTGATATGATGTTTGCAGGACATACCCATGGATTCCAGTTTGGTGTGGAGGTCGGTCCTATCAGGTGGAGTCCGGTTCAGTATGTTTACAAGCAATGGGGTGATCTTTATCAGGAAGGAAATCAATATTTGTATGTTAACCGTGGCTTTGGGTTCATTGGTTATCCGGGAAGGATCGGAATGCCGCCGGAGCTGACGATCTTTGAGTTGAAGCGGGGGTGATTTCACCGCAGAGACGCAGGGGCGCAAAGGAGGCGCTGAGAATGCATCTTTGGTTATTCTGAAGGCGATACATTTTCTAAAACAATTCTGTTTTATTTCACCGCAGAGACGCAGGGGCGCGAAGGAGGTGCAGAGAAAGGCAAATTGTATTTTGCCTCTGCGCCTTCTTTGCGCCCCTGCGCCTCCGCGGTGAGAGAGCGGAATTCCGAATCTCTTTTTACCTTTGACCGTAGAGTTGATTCATTCTCGTACATAAAACCTTGCCCATGTTTAAGGACATTCAACCCCAGGAGATCGACCAGGTCATGGGTCGCGCTCAGGAAGCATTTTTGCAATACAGAAGAGTATCGGGTACGCTGAAGTCGGCCTTCCTCGAGGCGATTGCTTCTGAGATCGAAGGGCTGGGTCCTGCTTTGATCTCGAAGGCGATGGAGGAAACGAACCTGCCGGAAGCCAGGCTCATCGGTGAGCGTGGCAGAACATGTAATCAACTTCGCCAATTTGCCTCCCTTGTAAAAGAGGGCTCGTGGGTAGAAGCGAGGGTGGACACCGCCCTGCCGGACCGGACCCCTGTTCCGAAAGTCGATATTCGAAAAATGCTGGTGCCCCTCGGTCCGGTGGTGGTATTTGGCGCCAGTAATTTTCCGTTTGCCTATTCTACAGCCGGTGTGGATACATCGTCTGCCCTTGCCGCCGGCTGCCCTGTCGTTCTCAAGGCGCACCCGGCGCATCCTTATACTTCCGAACTGGTGGCAGGTGCTATCCTTCGTGCGATTGAAAAAACAGGGATGCCGAAGCACACTTTTCAACATGTCCACGGTGCTTCGTTTGAAGCAGGAAAAGGTCTTGTACAACATCCTCATACTAAAGCAGTGGGATTCACCGGATCATTTGCCGGCGGCAAAGCCCTGTACGATTATGCCAACCAACGCCCTGATCCGATCCCGGTGTTTGCGGAGATGGGAAGTGTCAATCCGGTTTTTATTTTGCCCGGCGCCTTAAAAGCCAGGAGTGAAAGCGTGGCGCAAATGGTAGCCGGTTCAATTACTCAAAATGCAGGGCAATTTTGTACAAAACCAGGATTGCTATTAAGCGTCAAGGGATCGCCTCTCGATCAATTTGCCCAACAGCTGGATGAAAAGCTGAAGAAGATCGCGCCGACGACGATGTTACACGCAGGGATTTCTTCCAACTATCAGAAAAACAGAACGCGCGCATTGGCGCAAAAGGGAGTGACCCTGGAGGCTGAATCGGAGGAACGTCCAAAAGAAAATCAAGGCGCCTCCACGTTAGCTTCCGTAAGCGCCGGAGATTTTATCAATAATCCAACCTTGTTCGAAGAAGTTTTCGGGCCGTATTCCTTGCTGGTAAAAGCATCTACGATGGAGGAATTGAATGCGGCTGTTCGTAAGATGCCGGGCCAGCTAACGGCTACTATTATAGGAGAAGAAAGTGAATTGGTTCAGCAGGCTGAATTTATTCAATTGGTTATGGAGCGCGCAGGGCGTGTGATCATCAACGGTGTTCCTACAGGAGTTGAAGTCTGCCCCTCCATGCATCATGGTGGCCCTTTTCCGGCGACTACCGATTCCCGTTTTACGTCGGTGGGTACCGATGCCATCAAGCGCTATGCACGACCGGTTTGCTTTCAGAATTTTCCGGAGGCTTTGCTTCCGGCGGAATTGAAGACACCGAACCCGTTGGGGGTATGGAGATTGTTTGATAACCAATGGATGAAGTAGTAGGCAGTAGGCAAAGGGCAGTAGGCAAAGTTTATTCCGTAGGTACTAGATGTTTCTAACCCTTGGGAGATTGAGAACTCAGACATCACGAAAGTAGCTCGGGGGAAAATAGTATTCATATCTCCAAAAACCTATGTGAATCTTAACTAACATACAGGTTTTGTCATGTTACTCATATGCTGTTAGCGGTATTGATGTTGTCCGACCCCTACGGGGTCCTCTTGATGGGGCGGGGATGGTTGCTCCAAATAGTTGACCCCTCTGGGGTCAAATAAAACGGGAAAAACAATCCCAGAGGGATTGAATATTTGTAGAGCCTTATTTACAGCATTGTCATGGCGACCCCGTAGGGGTCGAACATTCTCAATACAAAGCGCTACGGTACTAAGATATTCCTCCAATCAGGGCTGAAGGAGACACAAATCAAACAGGACAAAAAAAATGTCAGACCTAAGGGTCTGACATTTGATTTTCTATTTGAATTTCGATATCAATACTCGCGATTGAAATCACCTCGGCGGAATCCACCGCCACCGCCACCACGGTTTCCACCGCCACTGCGGGGACCACCTTCTGTCCGGGGACGCGCTTCGTTAACAACAAGGTTTTTGCCCATGAAGTCAGCACCGTTGAGTTCATTGATTGCATTTTTTCCGGCAGTGTCGTCTTTCATTTCGATGAATCCGAAGCCCCTGCTGCGTTGTGTGAATTTGTCGATCACGATCTTCGCAGAGGTAACTTCTCCGTATTCTGCAAAAAGAGTCTTGAGTTCTTCCTCGGAAGCCTTCCAGGGAATGTTGGCTACATAAATGTTCATTTTGATAGTTGAAATTAGGTGATTAAAATTTTCTGTCAATTCAATAATCTCAACTGATGAACAATACTTCCTTTCGTACGACCAGACTACCGATTATTTCATTAACCTATGGCAAAGATAATAATATTTTATAAATGAAATATTTCCGGTGTTTTTGAGTTATAACGTGTCGAAAGCAACTCTTTTTGACATCCATCCGAGGGCGAATACTACCTCTTTTAGCCGCTTTTTGGCCTCATTAGAGGGAATCCTGGCACGGCTCCCTTTTTACTTCCCGGATCGGTCCGGCATCGGCCGATCCTTGTATGGAGGATGTTCATCCATAAACCGGATCAATCCTTTTCGCGCAGCGGCCCGGATTCTGTTTTGAAAAATTGGCGTCCATCCCATCAAAACACCGGGGGCGCCGAAGGCCATCCGGCTCCATCGCCAGAGATCAAATGTGTCGGTATGCCGGAAGATCCGGCCATCCCTGAATTCAAAGCGGGCTTCAATGATGTTGTGAACCGGCCTGCCGGTCCGGGAGAATGTGTACCAGGCTTGCCACTGACAAGAGCCCTCCCTGTCTGTGGCGCTAACGTTTCCAAAAATTAGTTTTAAGTCTTGCGCTGCCGCCGCCAGCATATGCCACATTGCTTTTACTTCTTTGGAATTGAGATCTTGAAAGACGGGATCGTAAAACGTAGCGTCTTCATGATAACAGGACTGCATGGTTTTCCAGTCCTTAATCTGAAAGGAAGTGTAAAGCTTGTGAATGATGCCGGTTGAGTCCATAGTCTTGAATCCCTGGTTGCTGGTCCTGAGTCCTTAGTTTATAATTCTGTTACTAATTTCTCGTCCCGGGTTGAGTACCAACTCAAGACGCTAACGTCAAGGCGCAAGAGAAAACGCTTTCTTATCTAATGTTAATTTCAACCATGTGAAACCAAGGATGGCTGATACCAGGGACGCGATTAGAATTGCCATTTTTGATTGATTGACCTGTTCTGGTTCGTCAAATGCCAGCATCGTAATGAAAATGGACATCGTAAAACCAATACCTCCCAGGAGTCCGATGCCGATTATATGTTTCCATTTTAGTTCTGCCGGTAAGGTACCTATTCCCAAAGCAACGGCGGTAAAACCAAACAAGAAAATCCCTAACGGCTTGCCTATCGTCAGGCCGGTCAGTATCCCGAGGCTATGGGCTTGGCCTATTGAGGTACGCCAATCATTGCTAATCAGGATACACGTATTGGCCAAAGCAAACAGCGGTAATATAAAAAACGCCACCGGCTTGTGAAGGAAATGCTGTAAGATAGAGGAGGGTGATTTCACGCCTCCATTTCCGAAAGGGACGGCGAAGGCCAGCAAGACTCCGGTGATCGTAGGGTGAACACCTGAGTGCAACATATAGTACCACATGGCCATTCCGCCAATAAGATAAGGAATGAGGGTATATACTTTCAACCGATTGAGAACAAGAAGAGACCCAAAGATTGCCATCGCTATCCCCAAGCTGACCCAGGATAAACTGCCGGTGTAGAAAATGGCAATGACGATAATGGCGCCAAGGTCATCCATCACGGCTAAGGCGATGAGCATCACTTTCAGGGAGGCTGGTACCCGGCTGCCCAGAAGGGATAAAATGGCGATGGCAAAAGCGATGTCGGTGGCTATGGGAATACCAGCCCCGGATTGTGTGGGTGCGCCAAAATTAAAAATCAAGAAAAATCCGGCCGGCACGATCATCCCGCCCAACGCAGCCATCATGGGAAGCACAGCATTCCTAACGGTCGATAATTCACCGGCGTAAATTTCGCGTTCCAACTCCAGGCCGATAAGCAAAAAGAAAACAGCCATCAGACCGTCGTTGATCCAATACTCGAATGTTTTTCCGAGAATGGGAGCTTGCCAAACGGATAGGTAGTCGTGGTGCAGAACAGAGTTGCACAGCAAGAGTGAAATTACCGTGCAAAAAACAAGCAGGAGGCCTCCTGCTTGTTCACTTTTAATAAATTCATTGAAGAGCCTGGTGAGTTTCAACTAGTCCTTAGTCTTGAGTCCCTGGTCTTGAGTCTTGAGCGTAGGGTATATAGTCACCGTTGTATCCAACTCAGGGCTATCGACTCAAGGCGCAGGACTAATAGGCCCGGTCTACGGAGCCGGATCCATACACCTTCTTGGTTACGTTCTTGGTGTTGCCTTTATGCTTGATGGTGCCGCTCCCCAGTATTTGAGCATCCAGCGTTGCCGACACGTTGATCTCTACTGCACCACTGCCGCTTATCTTCACTTTGGCGGTTTCCAGTTCGCAGCCGAAGGCATTGATCGATCCCGAGCCGCTGCTGGTAATTTGGGCAGAACTAGCGTACCCCTTCAGAGCAATGCTCCCCGCTCCGCTGACATCTTCCTTGAGCGTATTGCCTTTGATATCCAGGTCCATGCTTCCGCTTCCCGAGACCGAAAGGGTCAGGTAGTCGGAAGCAAGGGAGTTTTCTGATATGATTTTTCCCCCACCATTGACTTGTAATTCAGTAACGCTCTTCACGCTTACATAGAGTTTCATCGTCGGCCTGAGCTTGATATCATCAATTTTGGCCCATACACTCTTGTTGGGGTTGTCGGGCTTGCGCTCCACATTCACCATTAACACGCCATTGTCGACCACTACAGTGGTGAGTTCCATGATATCGGGAACGGCCTCTGCAATGACCTCTTGCTTGTTGGATTGCTTCAAAAGGACGGTGTAGCTTGAATTTACATAAATGCTTTTGAATTCAGGGAGTTCAAAAGTCTTCTTAATGGCTTGCGAAAAAGCGATAGACGCGACGGAGAGGAGTAATAAAGAGATCAGAATGATGGCGAAGATGAAATTAATCTTTCTCATGGTTAAATATGGTTTTAACTGGTAAGATGCGTTGAGGCCAGGATTCCACGCTTGTCCTTTCGACTAAGGTACATGACAGCCGCCAAAAAGACTATACAGGAGTTAAATTAATTATTTGGATCACCTATCCCTTCTTCCTGAAGATCAGCCTGAAGATGACAATAAAGGCCACCAACCCGATACACATGGCCATCAGGATTCCGGGGGTAATTAACTTCGTAGCGTGCATGGGATTCTGTTTACCTTTTATGGACCAGGCTAAAGCCTGACCCGGAGCTGCAATTTAACATCGTTCTTCAGATTTCCTGCAATGCTTTCTCCCGCTGTGCCGATCGTCTCCCGGTCGGTATACTGTGCATTGGCCCAGCGAACCCAGATGTCCATACTGTGGTTGATTTTGTATTGTACCAAAGCATAACGACGGATGCCCCTCCCATTGTAAGCCGGGAAGGAGAAGGCCAATGAAACATCGCGCTCGTACAGGTAGAGCCGGTTGTCGTAGTTGTCGGTGTCAAACAGGGCGTAACGGGCCGAAAAAGAAAATCGGCCGATATCGAAATTGACATCCTCGATCAAGGCTAAACCTCTGGTGGTTTGCCCTTCCAGCGTGTACGTGCTGCCTTGAACGCGTACTTTAAAACTCCATCGTGAACGAAGGGCGTAGTCACAGTTGATCCAGAAGCTCTGTTTCAGACCTTGACCCGTTTGGTACAAATTGCCGTCGATGGGAAGGTTTCTGATTTTTGATTCTCCCCGGGCCTGCAGGAAAAACAATATCCGTTTTGAAGGTTGATAATGGAATCGAAGCAGCCACTCACTGCCATCGCTGGGAGCATATCCCCGGTACCGCAGCCAGGGGAACCGGAATAAATCGAGGTACCCGGATACAGAATACTTTTTATCAAAAGCATACTTCATACCCCAGTAAAATCCGATTTCATTTTGTGGCGTCGTGTTTTCAGATAGGGCATTGCTATAGAAGCTATGAAAGTTGCGGCTGAAATTGCGATAGTGTAAAGAAACGTCCAGTTTAGGTGTGAGGCTCCCCAACAGTCCTGCCGTGATGGCCTTACCCTGTTGAAGCGTTTGCGCGACCTCACTAAAGAAGGCGATATTGCCTTTTGAAAAATTCAGGAAACCACTGAGATCGGAATTCTCCCGCCCCGTGAAATAAAATTGATTATAAAGGACCGGTGTATGAATGATCGGCAAACTAAAGTTGGTTTGCAGAAGGATCAGACCGGCGTCCAGGGACCGATGGTGATAATTTAATACTGCTCCATAATTGGTCTCGTTGATCTGCTTTCGCGATTCTTGCTCTCCTGAGGTCCGGTGGTATCCGGAAACAGCGAACGAAGAAATTAAAGAAGACTCATCGATCGAATCCTGATGGAGCAACCCGTCTCGTCGAAGGCATGAAATGAACCCATGCAGGGTGACCTCCTTCATCACGGAATAGCTCAGGGCGCCACCGCGAAAAAATCCAAATTCATTCAGGGACGTGTACGGGATAAACCCGAGATTGCTCCGGCGCAGGGTCGTGACCGTTTCAGACCCTTTTCCCATCCCAAATCCTCCTCCCAGCACAAGCCCTTGTCCAAATTGCGCCTGGTAATCCCCTGCGATCAAATTTCTTACGCGGCCTTTGTTCAAGACCTGGGCATGAAAGGAATAGTAATCCGCGCCGTAGTATCGCCTTGTTGGATTCCAGGTGATT
>Ga0193718_1000165_pt1 | contig 15741 bp, 14 predicted proteins | sample U2a1metaG_FD_144918 | JGI IMG/M metagenome (GOLD analysis project Ga0193718, IMG submission 144918) | Soil microbial communities from a riparian zone of the East river system, Colorado, United States - U2a1 | ecosystem: Environmental > Terrestrial > Soil > Riparian zone | place: USA: East River... | reverse complement strand
TCGGGTCGAGGGCAAACTCGTGGGCGATGTCGATTTTAAAAACATCCAGCCGATTGCCGGAAAAATTACGCCCAACCCCGGCGGCGTCGGGCCCATGACCATCGCGATGCTGATGTCGAATACTGTGCGGGCCGCGGAGATGACTTTGTAGCGGCGGTCTGTGACCGTCGCATATTGAAATGATAAATGAAACGGCGGCGCTCACAGAGCAGCCGCTACAATGAATTATGCAACCCACACGAATTTTGCCAGACCTGCAATGCTCACTATTGTGCGAGGAAATTCGCCAGGAAGTTACCGGGAGTTTTTTCCTGATCGGAGTCATCAACTACATCCGCGTCCCGCAACTGCCGGTCGTCGCTTTTAAATTGAGCGTCTTCAATCGTTGGACCGCCGGCATTGGGCAGTTCACGGAAACCGTGCGGCTCGTGGCGCCGGACCAGGTGAGCGTGTTGCGCAAGGGCGAAGTGAAATTTGCATTGCAGGACGCGAACCTGCACGCGACGAACGTCACCGTGTTCGGCCAGGTGGAATTCAAAACCGCCGGCACTTATTATGTCGAGGTGCTGGTGGATGACGTGATGAAGCTTCGTTATCCGGTCCCGGTAATGGTCGTGCCGCAGAATCAAAATCCGCAGACGCCGGCCGCTGACGCGCCGCCGGTATAATGGCACGGGCGTCCCGCCCGTGAGATTCTGTTTTGCCACCGATAAATCCTTCGAAACGCACGGGCAGGATGCCCGTGCCACTTTCACTAATTGACTGCGACAAATTGGATTCATTTGCTAGAATTGCGAGCGTGACAAATCGTTTGTTCGCAACATGACCGATTCGGCTGATTCAAAACCGACAGCCTGGCAACCTCTGACACCGCGCGGAGTAGTGGCTTTTGCGTGCGCTCCCTTGAGACGGTTGCTGCTCGTGCAATTTCTGTTTGCCCTGCTCGCAGCGGTGGCGTTGGTTTGGTTTTTGCGAACGGCATGGTTTCCGACAATCCGCCAGGCCGTGGCCCACCTTCCCGAGCGGGGAGAGTTGAACTCCGGCAAACTGAATTGGTTCGAAAATTCTCCCCAACTGCTGGCGGAAGGGCATTTCCTGGCGTTCGTAGTGGACACCAATCACACCGGCGCCTTGCGTTCGCCGGCGCAAATCCAGGTTGAGTTTGGCCGCGACGATATTTTCTTCTACTCACTCGCCGGCTATCGCGCGTGGCCGTATCCGAAGGAATGGAAGGTGGGATTTAATCGCGCGGAGTTGCAACCCTGGTGGGGCGCGTGGGAGCCGCCCATGCAATGGCTGGCCTTTGCTGGAATGCTGTTCTGGTGCATGGCGAGCTGGTGGTTACTGGCGACTGTCTATTTTCTTCCCGTCTGGTTTGGCGGATTTTTTGCCAATCGTGATTTGAATTTCAGACGGAGCTGGAAGCTGGCTGGGGCCGCGTTGATGCCGGGAGCGCTGGTGATGATCATGGCCATTATCGTTTACGGGTTTGGGGTGCTTGATCTGGTGCAACTCGCCGCGGCGGTGGGGGCGCACCTGATCGTGAGTTGGGTCTATCTGGTTTGGTCGGTCTGCGCTGCGCCGAAGTTGCTGGCGAGCGCCGTTCCGCCGGCAAATCCCTTCGCCGACAAGGCAGCGTGTGACCAGTGACGATTTCGAAATCGCTGGATTAGTACTGGTGCGGGCTAATGTCTCTTGTCACCTGACACTCGTCAGTTTAGTTTCGCTGCCATGAAGTTTTCGGCCTGGCTTTTTCGCTGCGCGCTCGCAGTTCTGTTGTGCGCGGGCGTGAATGGCTGTTTGCCGCCGGGCCAAAGCCAATTGGACGACGAGAAGGAGCCGCATTTCATCGAGGGCAAGCGCGCCGTCAACACCATGGATTACAACGGCGCCATTGACGAATTTGAGAAAGCCGTGGAAGCCAACCCGCGCAACGCTTCGGCGCATTTTGAATTGGGGTGGTTGTATGAGGAAAAGGAACCGGATCCCGCGGCGGCGATTTATCATTACCAGAAATTCCTCAAACTGCGTCCAACCGCGGACACGGCTGAGGCGGTGAGACAGCGAATCACGAATTGCAAGCAAGACCTAGCCAAAACCGCCCTGCCCATGCCGTCCGCGCCTGGCGTCCAGCACGATCTGGAGCAATTGATTCAGGAGAACAAACAATTGCGCGCGGAAGTGGAGCAATGGCGCGCCTATTTCAAGGCGCAATCGACAAATCATCCCGCACCCCAGGGTTCCACATCGCTGCCGCCGGTTCAGCCGACGCAAATCGTTCAACCGGTGCGTGTGCAACCCACGCCTCCTCCCCGTGGTCCGGCATCGAATCCAGCCACGCCTCCACGTATTTTACCGCGCGCAGGCGCGCGCACCTACGTCGTCCAGCCCGGGGAAACGTTTGCGGCAATCTCGAGAAAATTTAACCTGAAGCTGGATGCTTTGACCGCCGCCAACCCGGGAATAGACCCCAGAAGACTGCGCACGGGACAGACCGTGAATATCCCGTGAAACCGCTCTCTCTATTTTAACTGCTGAAGGCCTCATCTCATGTCGCGCGCTGTCTTTATCCTGGTAGCTGGGTTTTGGTTGACGATGAATGTGCTGCTGTGGCAAACCGAGTTTGGCTCGCGCAAAAACGGCGGCGCGGTCCCCGTGGAGATTGTCTGGGAAAAAATTCTCACCGCGGCGGATGATTCCTCGCTGACCGTTTTTCATGACGGAAAGCTCGTGGGCGCCTGCCATTTGCAGACTGAAGTCGGCGAAGAATGGTCCAAGGTGGGCGACGACAATATACCTTCCGGCCGGCCGCAGAAAGGTCGTGGATATCGCCTGCGGCTGGATGGAAGCGCAGTATTGACGGAATTGACCAATCGTTTCCGCTTTGAGGGAGATTTGAGGCTGAATAAAAACCGGGACTGGCAGGAAATCCATGCCCGGGTGATGTTGCGCCCGTACACGTGGGAAATTCATTCCATCGCAACGGAGCAAAAAGTGCATTTAAACGTGCAGGGCGGCGCGGCTCCATTTGATGTCGTGCTCGCATTCTCCGATCTGCAAAATCCGGTGACACTGACTTACAAGCTGCTGGGGCCATCCGCCGGGGATTTGGCCGCGGAAGCTGGATTGACGGCGGTGGCAGGGAACGCATCCGCAGTGGCGCTCGGCGTGAAGTGGGACGCGCATGAGGATTCCATCCGCATTGGCCGCACGGCGGTGCAGGTGTATCGCTTGCATACGCGGCTGATGGACCGATATGAGATCACCGCCATCGTGAGCCGCGCGGGAGAAATCCTCCGCATTGATGTGCCGGGGGGCTACCAGTTGGTGAACGACCGGCTGTCATCCACCCTCGAAGGGGGAGGCCGGATGCCCGCCAAAACTCGTAATCCAACCACCGGCGTGCCGGTTTGGGGGAGCAAATGATTGAACTGGTTCATTTGGTGAAAAAGTTTGGCGATCTGGTCGCGGTCAATGACCTTTCTTTAACCGTCGGTCGCGGCGAGTTTTTCGCGATGCTCGGCCCCAATGCGGCGGGGAAGACGACCACGTTAAAAATTCTGGCCGGGTTGATGAAACCGACCTCGGGAAGCGCGCGCGTGGCTGGTCTCGATGTGCAGGTTCACCCGTTGGAAACTCGCCGGCGGATGGCATTCGTGCCGGACTTTCCATTTCTTTACGACAAATTGACCCCGTGGGAGTTTTTTCGTTTCACCGGGCAATTGTTTGGGATGGAGGAGGCGCAAATTCAGGCGAACGGGTGCGCGCTGGTGGAGCGGTTCAATCTCGAGGCATTTGCCAACAAAATCATTGAAGGCCTTTCTCATGGGACGAAACAACGGGTGGCAATCGTGTCGGCGCTTTTGCATGACCCGGAGATCTTCGTGATTGATGAGCCGATGGTTGGTCTGGATCCCCATCATGCCCGCGTCGTAAAGGATATTTTGAAGGAACGCTCGCGCGCGGGCGTGACGGTGGTGGTTTCGACCCATCAATTGAGCGTGGCGGAGGAAATGGCGGATCGCATCGGAATTATCCATGGGGGCCGGCTGATAGCGGTTGGATCACGTGATGAATTGCGGCGGCAAAGCGGCACTTCCGGGCCATTGGAGGAAGCGTTTTTGTCGTTGACGGCGCAGGAACCGGTTTAGAGCGTTTGAAGAAATACTGTAGCTACACGGAGCGAGGATTTTTGGGTTTTGGCGAGGCTTTGGCGAAAGGATGCCCGCAGCGGCCTGTGACTGAGCCAAAACGACCTGTCCGCCGTAGCCTTGGCGAAGGCGGAAGCCAAAACCCAAAAAGACCGCTTCTTCCCCATCTTCATCCGTGTGGCTACAGTATTTCTGAAAATGCTCGAGATCTTAAAAATTTATAAAAACTTTGAACAAGTGCCGGTGCGCCCGGTCTATTAAGACGCGCGAGAATCGAGGTGAGCTGTTGCGGAAGGATTCTCGCGAAGAAAATAACCGATACAGGCAGAAAGAAAGTGTGAAGTTTTGTTGCGTGTGGTAGAATCCGGCAGGTGGCATCCGCAATAATAGCGAGTGAGAAAACTGAAGAATAGTTTGACAGGGGAAGCAGATTTTAGGTAATAAATTGCAGTTGTTACTGTTGCACTGCTTCTTGGGTGGTTGAGCAATCTTGAAAATATGAAAAGAATCGTCGCCTCTGTCGGTCTCGTCGCGCTCGGCGTGGCAAGTGTTCAAGGACAATCTTCAATGTCTTCAATGACTGGCCCAGCCGCCAAATGGTGGAATGTGCAAGCCACTGTGCGAGGATTCTATGATGACAACCTCAACACCGTTCCCGACCATCAGGACCCGGCGAATCCCATCAAGAAGACGCGTGCCTGGGGTGGTGAAATATCTCCCAGCGTGGGAATCAGCCTCGGAAACGACCAGACGACTTTCATAGCGGATTATCGGTACGACCTTTTGTACTACGATCATAAGCCCATCGGCAACGCGACGCGCATCGACCAGGATCACACGTTTAACGCCGCCCTCAACCACGCGTTCAATGAGCGTTATAGCGTCCATGTGCACGATTCGTTTGTAATCGGTCAGGAACCCGATGCGCTGCGGCAGGATGCGGCCTTTCATACTCCGTTCCGGGTGGCGGGAAACAATATTGTCAATTACGGAGGCATCGCTTTTGACGTGGACTTGACTCCGTTGCTTGGCTTGGAAGTCGGCTACGATAACGTCTGGTATGATTACGAAGACCATTTTGGCACGCTGGCGCTGAACACTAAAAACGTGAACGCTATCGGCGACATTAACCCAAGCCTTTCCGGTGTCTTTGATCGTATTGAGCAGGCGCCGCACCTTTCGCTTCTCTGGCACGTGGCGCCGGATACGACAGCGAGCCTCAGTTATCAGTTCCGCCAGGTCAATTACACTGCCAACGAACCGGTTGTGGGGAACATACTCGGCGTTTTTGACCGTAGTTCAATTCGCGACAATCGGCAGCATACGGTTTACGTCGGCTTGGATCACCAGTTCCGTCCTGACTTTTATGGATCGGTCCAGGCGGGTGCCAGCTATTACGATTATTACAACAACGGCACCACCAGTATCGGACCTTACGCCCGGATTTCTTTGACCTACGTGTATGCGCTGCAAAGCTCCATTCAAGCTGGCTTTCAGGAGGGTCGCTCCGCTTCGGACGTGGTCGGAACCGACGTAAACCATATTGTGACCGACGCGGAAATGTCTGTTGTTTATGCTAAACTTCGCCAGCGCATTGTGCCGAATCTGTTCGCGAACCTCAATGCCACTGCTCAACGCTCGGAGTTTAACGGCGGCGGGTCAATTGATGGTCTGACCGAGTATTTTTATGAGCTCGGGGCATATTTGGAATACCAGTTTAACCCGCATTTCTCCGCCCAGGCCGGTTATGATTTTGACCATTTGGACTCTGAGATTGCCCACCGCAGCTATTATCGTAACAAGTTTTACGTAGGCGCTACGGCTACTTTTTAGTTAATACTGAAGATGTATGATTTGGGGGCTGGGCCATTGACAGCTCCCCTTTTTTTTGACTTAGCCGATTTATGGATCAATTGAAAAATGCTCCCCAGGAGACAAGATTGCACTTCCTGGATTACTGGCGGATTATCCGCATTCGCAAGACTGTCATTCTCGCGGTCTTTTTGTTGGTGGTGATCACCGCGACGGTGGTGACTTTGATGTATCCCGAATCGTTTGCCAGCTCGGCGCGCATTACCGTTGAGCAGGAACACCCTGACGTCAGCGCCATCAGCTCCATGCAGGCGGCAAGTGGCTATGACCCTTATTTTCTCCTGACCGAATTCGAAACCATCAAGTCCCATGCCGTGCTCAGCAAGGTAATCGAGGCCTTGAACCTGAAAGAGAATTGGAGCAGGAAATATACTCCCGGCCAGCCCATGAGCGAGACGGAAGTGGAGGGGATTTTAAAGGGCCGCATTGATTTGAGATCGGTTCGTAATACAAAATTCATAGAAATCAAGGCCTACAGCGACAACCCGGAGGAAGCTATGAGTCTCGCGAATCAGGTCGCGCAGAGTTACAAGGATTATCGCACTGCGGAGTACGAGGATTTGAAGAAAGACGCCATTAAGAGCTTCATGGCGCAGGTGGAAAAGCAGGACCAAAAGGTCGCGGAGGCACAGGCGAAAGTGGACCAGCTCCGGCGGGAAGGGGGCATTAACGACTATGCGGCAAATGCATCCAGCCCCGCATCCCTGAGTACGTCGGACACCTTGAGAGAATTGAGCTCACTGCGAGTGACCAAGGAGGCCGATTACAACCAGGAAAATACAATGCTGGAGAAGTTGAAATCCATGGACCGCGCCCACCTCAGGAATACTTTGCCCATGGCAATTTCGGATAGTCAACTCCTGACGTTGCAAGGCGAACTGGACCTTGCGGAGCAGGCGTTGATCAAATTGAAAATTGATTATACTTCGGACCATCCGAAATACAAAAGCGCCCAGGAATTGGTAGATGATTTGAATCGTAAGATCGACGAGCATGTTGATGGCACAATCAGCGGATTGGATTCCAAGGTGGCCGCCTCAAAAGCTTCATTGGACACCTTGACCTCCAGGATCGAAGAGGCGAAACAGAAGGATATCGAGATGGCAACCAAGAGCGCGCCGTATTTTGCCGCCAAGGAGGAGCTCGATAATGAAAAGCGTTTGCGTACGGTTCTCAACATGCGAACCAGCCAGGAAGAAGTGGAGAAGAGCCTGCCCAAGGCCAGGATGGTATCCATTCCGGACCCCGCAAATGTCGAAAGAAAAGCCGTCAGCCCCAACAAACCATTGAACATCATTCTCGGAGTGATCTTCGGTCTGGTCGTCGGTGTTGGCTTGGCGTTCTTCATTGAATACCTCGATACCAGCGTGAAGACCATTGACGACGTGGAGCGGACGTTGCAGGCACCCGTGTTGGGCGTCATTCCGCAAAATATCGGTTTGATCATGAACGAGGGAGCGGAGAGCCCGCACGCCGAGGCCTACCGGGTCTTGCGCACTAACATTCTGTTCTCCCGCAAGGACGACAAGCTGAACACCATCGTGGTCGTCAGCGCCGGCGCCGGCGAAGGCAAGTCCACCACGGCGTTCAATCTCGCAACCATCTTCGCCCAAAACGGCAGTCGTGTGCTGGTCGTGGACTCCGACTTGCGCCGCCCGACGTTGCACAAAATGATCAACGTGACGAACGCACTCGGTTTGACCAACTATTTGCTCAAGCAGAATTCGCTCGATGAAGTGATTCAAACGACAAAAATTGCGACCCTGCATTTAATGGCCAGCGGCAAATTGCCCAGCAGTTCAATCGGCATTCTCAGCTCGGCCCAGATGAAAGAGCTCATCTCCGAATTGAAAGGACGTTACGACTTCGTTTTCTTCGATTCACCGCCGATCATGGGCGTAAGCGATGCCTCCATTCTCGCCAGCGAAGTGGATATGACGTTGCAGGTCATCCAATATCGGCGCTACCCGCAACCGATGAACATCCGCGCCAAGCAGATGATCGAAAAAGTCGGCGGCAACCTCCTGGGAATCGTTCTGAACAACATCAATATGTCCCAGGATGAGAGCTACTATTACTACAGCGGCTACTATCACGATTATTATGCGAAGAACGAGGATTCGGAGCCCGTTCAGACGGTCGCCGATGCCGGAGATCGCGCACAGGCCGACATCAAATCAAAGTACTAATTCTTTCAATAACCTCATGATTGGACAATTACGGAAGACGGCGAGCCGTTGGGTAGTCGCCTTGGGATTAATCTTCGTCGGACTGTCAGGCGGTTGCCAGACCGGTCACAAATTGGATCTGCCCTCCGCAAGCAAAAGCACTTTCAATTACGGAGATCTGGTAACGGTCACGTTTATCAGCGTAAGCGGGGATCCGACCGTTCTTCCGCCTCACGCTGAGCGTGTTCACGAGGATGGCACCATTACGCTTCCGCTTATACTTTCGGTCACAGCCTATGGCAAAACGACGGGCGAACTTCAAAAAGAGATTCACGATCTGTATGTTCCCAAGTGGTATCCCGCTCTGGGTGTGACCGTCGCCAGCGAAGCGCGATTCTTCTATGTGGATGGCGAAGTTCGATCCGCCGGGCAAAAAGATTATCCCGGCCAAATGACGTTGGCCAAAGCCATCTCCGTCGCCGGAGGTTTCACGGATTTTGCTCGCAAGACTAGAGTCCGTGTCACGCGAGGAAACAAGACGGAAGTCATCAATGGCGCAAAAGCCATCTACGATCCGAGTGCTGACGTTCCCATCTACCCGGGCGATAAAATCTACGTTCCGCGGCGCCTCTTTTAATGGTCCAGCTCAAGATTCTTTCTGGAAAAAAGGCGGGCTCCTCATGGGATGCCCGCCGTTTTCCTGTACGTATCGGTCGTTCCACGGAATCCGACCTTCAACTGGAAGAAGCCGGCGTTTGGGACGATCACCTCAAAATCAGTCTCGCCGCTGTCGAGGGTTTCCTGGTCGAAACCCAGGCGAACGCGATTGCCAGCATCAATGGGCAACCAATCCAACATGCGGCGCTCCGCAACGGCGACACGATCGAAATCGGCTCGGTTAAACTGCAGTTCTGGCTGAGCGAGGCGCCTCAGCGCGGACAAGCCTTTCGCGAGGCATTTGTCTGGACGGTGATTTCGCTGGTTTGCCTCGGGCAAATTGCCCTGGTTTATTGGCTGCTCACCAGCGAGTGAATCGCGGGAGGAAGGATCAGTGCCGGAAATGCCGCACGCCGGTGAAGGCCATCGCGATATTTCGCTCGTCCGCTGCCGCAATAACTTCCGCGTCACGAACCGACCCGCCTGGTTGAATGGCAGCCGTGGCGCCCGCCTCCGCGGCCGCAATCAGGCCGTCCGGAAAGGGAAAGAACGCGTCGCTGCAAACGACACTGCCTTTCAGCGCCAGCTTTGCCTCGCCAGCCTTCCAGACCGCAATCCGGCTCGCATCCACCCGGCTCATTTGTCCCGCGCCTACGCCGAGCGTCCGGTCAGACCCCGTGTAAACGATGGCATTGGACTTGACGTGCTTCACAATCCGCCAGCCGAAAAGCATCGCGCGTAATTCATCCGGAGTCGGTTGCCGGCGCGTGACGATCTTCAAGTCCGCCTGCGATGTGATTTTCAAATCGCGTTCCTGCATTAAGAACGAATCGGCGCCCACGCTTCGCACATCGAAGCGGGAGGCTTCGGTCACTGGCTTGAGAATTTTCAGCAGGCGCAGATTTTTCTTTTTCTGTAGAATGTTCAGGGCGTCCGGCGAGAAATCCGGGGCCACGATGACTTCGCTGAAAATTTCGGAAATCGCGGTTGCGCAGTCTGCATCGAGGACCTTGTTGGTCGCAATGATTCCGCCGAAGGGCGCCTGGTTGTCCGTCGCAAAAGCTTTATCCCATGCTTCACGCAGGCTTTGCCCCTGGCCGACGCCACAGGGGTTCGTATGTTTGAGAATGGCAAGGGTGGGGGGATCTTTTGCAAATTCAGCAATCAGGCTGGCGGCGGCGGTGAGATCCAAAATGTTGTTGTAGGACAATTCCTTGCCATGCAATTGCGAGAAATACTTCTGGAATTCTCCAAAAAGCACCGCCTTTTGGTGAGGGTTTTCGCCGTAGCGCAGCGTTTGGGCAACGTCCGCGTTGATGGTCAGATGATTCCAGAATGGGTCCGATCCTTCCGCAAACTCCTTGCTCAAATGCGCCGCGATCGCTCCGTCATAAGCGGATGTCCGCGCAAAAACTTTCGCCGAAAGTTTTCGCCGCAGTGCCAAAGTCGTTTGCCCACTTTCCGAAATCTGCTTCCCGGTTTCCGCATAATCCGCGGGGTCAATGATAACCGTCACGCTGTCATGGTTCTTGGCGGCGCTGCGGAGCATGGATGGCCCGCCGATATCGATATTCTCGATCGCGTCGTGCAGGCTCACGTTGGGCTTGGCCACGGTCTCTTCAAATGGATAGAGATTTACCACTACCAGATCAATCGGCTGGATGCCGTGCGCGCGAACAGCGGCCTCGTGGCTCTCGTTGCCGCGAATGTAAAGCAACCCTCCGTGAACCTTCGGGTGCAGCGTTTTGACGCGGCCGTCGAGCATCTCGGGAAAACCGGTGTGCTCGCTGATGTCCTTCACCGCGAGCCCGGCTTCCCGGAGGGCTTTTGCCGTGCCGCCCGTGGAAATCAACTCCACTCCCGCCGCGGCGAGAGTTTGAGCAAACGGAACGAGCCCGGTTTTATCAGAAACGGACAGCAGTGCGCGTCGAATTTTTTCCATAGACGGCGTTTACCATCCGAAGAGCAAGCGCTGGAGTCAATGGTCAAAATCATGAAGGAAACCACTTGCCAACCGGGTGAACTCGCAACAGTTTAGTCGGACACGATTTTCATCGCGCTAGTTCCGTTCGGACCGAGCAGAAAAGTACAGGTTAAATAAAAGTATGAAGCCGTATATTCACGTCGCACTCGCAACATTATTCACTGTGGCCGGCCGTGGCGCCGAAACCCCGGCCAAGACGGACCAAGCACCGCCCGTGCCGCGTTTCTCGGTCACCTACATGGATCGCTCCGTGGACCCGGGCAAGGATTTCTATCATTTCGCCGCCGGCGCCTGGCTCACCAATAATCCGGTGCCCGCCGATAAATCGCGGTGGGCCAGCTTCAGTGAACTGGCGGAGCGCAATTGGTATCTCATTCACGAACTCCTGGACACGGCCGCCGCGGACACCGCGTCGCCGAAGCATTCGCCGCGTCACGAAGTGGGTGATTTTTTCGCCTCGGCGGTGGACACCAACCGAATTGAGAAGCTCGCCTTTCGACCAATCGCCGACGACCTCAAACAAATCGACCGGATCAAGTCCGCCAAGGATCTGTTCACCGTGTTGGCGGATTTTCACGAGCGAGGCATCGGGAGCGTTTTCGGTTCCGATGTCAGTCCCGACGCCAAGAACAGTTCTATCTATGCCTACGGGTTGGGGCAGGGTGGCCTCTCGCTGCCCGACCGCGATTATTATCTCAAAGAGAGCTTTGCCGAAATCCGCGAGAAGTATCGCGCCCATGTGACTAAAATGTTTGCGTTGCTCGGCGAGAAACCCGACCAGGCCGCGACCAATGCGGCAACTGTTTTGGCGCTGGAAACCGAGCTGGCCAAAGCCAGCCGCACCCGTGTGGAATTGCGCGATCCGAACAAGAACTACAATAAATTCGTCACCACGGAATTTATCGCGAGAACGCCGGCGTTTCAGTGGGACGTATATTTCAAAAAAGCCGGCCTTTCGCCGGTATCGTCAGCCGGCAAAGGATTGGTGGCATTGCCTTACGAAATCGTCGGCCAGCCGGAATTCTTCGACGCGGTGGACAAATTATTGCGGGAACGGCCCCTGAACGACTGGAAGATTTATCTCCGCTGGCATTTGGTTCATAACAGCGCGCCGTTTTTGCACCGGGCGGTGGAGGAGGAAAATTTCGCGTTCTTCGGCAAGGTGTTGAGCGGACAGGAACAACAGGAACCGCGCTGGAAACGCGCTGCGCACGTCATCGACGGGAGCATTGGCGAAGCGCTCGGCCAGCTATATGTGGAAAAATATTTTCCCCCGGAAGCCAAAGTGAAAATGAATGAACTGGTGACCAATTTGAAAGCTGTGTTTCGTGATCACCTGGAAAAAGTGGATTGGATGACCGAAACCACGCGCGAGAAAGCGCTGGCGAAATTCGCGCGGTTCACGCAGAAGATCGGCTACCCGGACAAGTTTCGTGATTACTCCTCCGTGCAAATCCGTCGCGAAGATTACCTCGGCAACGTGCGGCGCGCGGCGGCATTTGAAACGCACCGCGAGTTGGTCCGCATTGGCAAGCCGGTGGACAAATCCGAATGGGACATGACGCCGGAAACCGTTAACGCCTATTTCAATCCGCTGCAAAACGAAATCGTTTTCCCGGCCGGCATTTTGCAACCTCCCTTCTTCGACGTAACGATGGATGATGGCGTCAACTACGGCGCGATCGGTGTCGTCATCGGCCACGAAATCACCCACGGCTACGACGACGAGGGCAGGAAATACGACGCTGACGGCAATCTCAATGGTTGGTGGACGGACGAAGACGCCAAGGAGTTCGAGGCGCGCGCGCAAAAGGTGGTGGACGAATACGATGCTTTCGAGCCATTGCCCGGCCTGCACGTCAATGGCAAGCTCACTCTCGGCGAAAATCTCGCGGACCTCGGCGGTGTGAACATCGCATACGATGCTCTCGAACGCGCTTTGGCGAGAGATCCGGCGCAGCGCAAAAGCATTGACGGTTTCACACCGGAGCAACGGTTTTTCATTTCGTTCGCGCAAATCTGGCGAACCAATATCCGCGAGGCCGAGGCGCGCCGCCTCGTCACGGTGGACCCGCATTCACCAGGCCAATTTCGAGCCGTCGGCCCACTGGTCAATGTGCCGGCATTCTACGATGCCTTCGGGATTAAATCCGGCGATCCTATGCGGAAAGCGCCAGAACTGCGCGCGAAGATTTGGTGATGTTTCGCGGCGCGAGATTATATTGGTTGGCGCGGAATTACTTCGGCTTTTTCCGCTTGCAAGACGGCATGAAAAAGCGGACTTTGTGCCTCCGCTAAAATGCGGAAAGACCTATGAAAACGAGTGATTCTCCTCGGTCTTTCGGCAACGGTTGCGCGGTTAGCTCAGTGGTAGAGCACTACATTGACACTGTAGGGGTCACAGGTTCGAACCCTGTATCGCGCACCATTTTTTATCCAGAGCCTTTGTGATATTTATTTCCAGCATGGACCACCGATGCAATCTCCCGTGACTTGATGCACATCACCTTGATAAAGCCGGGAGCCATACCGATTCCTCCGCAGCTTTATGGCGGGACGCAACGACTGATTTACTGGCTCGGGAAAGCGCTGGTTGAACTCGGGCACACCGTCACCCTGATCGCGCACCCGAAAAGCTCCATTCCCGGCGCCGAATTGATTCCTTCGGAGGACACGGATTTGGAAGCCGCAGTTCGTCTGGTGCCGGGTTCGACGGACATCATCCACATGTTCGACCACGAACCCTCAGTGAAAAAGCCATTCATCATCACCGTGAACGGTAATGGCCATGGCCCCAGACGATTTCATCCGAACTCCGTTTTTGTGTCCAAAAAACACGCGGCCAATCACGGCTCAAACTATTTCGTTCACAACGGACTCGACCCGACCGAATACGCGTTTTCCGAAAAGCGCGAGGATTACGCGGTGTTTTTGGCCAAGGCCTCATGGAAGGTGAAGAATTTCCACGGCGCCGTTCAAGTGGCCCGGCAGGCTGGCATCGAGCTGCGCGTGCTCGGCTCGCGCAACTGGCCGCTTGATTTGCAGCGGCTGCTGCCCAGGAGCCTGACTGGAGGTGTGCGTTACTACGGAATGTTGGGCGGCCGCGAAAAAATTGAAATTCTTTCGCGCGCCCGGTGCCTGATTTTGCCGGTTCGTTGGGAGGAGCCGTTCGGGATTGCCTACACCGAGGCGCTGGTCAGTGGCGCCTATGTCTGTGGCACCCCTTACGGCTCACAGCCGGAGATCGTGACGCCGGAAACTGGAGTTTTAAGCGCCAGCGCCGGGCAATTGACGGACGCCGTTAAAAATCCGGACCGCTTTAAACCCTCCGCCTGCCGGGACCGCGTTTTAAACGACGGCTTCACCTACAAAGACATGGCGCGAAAATACCTGGGTTTTTACGAGAAAATCCTGGCCAGCGGCTCGCTGCTGGATATTGGCGAACGACCGGCCGCGACTTCTCTCGATTTTGATCCAAAGAAAATTCTGCCGTGGGGAAATTAAGAACGGGCGTGATTACGCGCGGCGATCTGGGTCGGAAGCGAAGAGTTATCGAACGAATAGCCAAATAGTTCGATATCTTCGGCATAGACCTCCGCGACGATGCGCCGGGTTTCATCAGTGTAGTAATCGCGATAATCTTTCGTCCGCCGCGCGTTGCGATTTTCTTCCCTTAGCTTCGCCGTGCTTTTTATTTTTTCGCAAATCATGGAAAAATCCGGAACCAGATTCTCGTAAAAGCCGATGAAATCAACCGCGGGCCGTTTTCCCTCGAGACAGATGAACTGAAACTGCGGTCGAAAATGGCTGTAAGACCAGACATTCTCGCGCGTGACCCATTGCCGAACGAAAGCATCAAAGTTCTCTAAAGTCGAAAGATTTTCCTTCGCCCATTTGTGATTGCTGGTCATGTCTCCATTTTTGAGAAAGAAAAAGGCCGAGGCGAGGCGGTCCCAGGGATTGCGAACAAAAGTGAATTTGAAACACTCCGCAAATAATTCCGGCGTCAGCATCGTTTGATAACCCGCCAAAGTCCGGTGACCGCCCGCGGTGCCGAACAGGCTCTGCCGGATCGAAGTTCCCGCGCACTTCGGAATGTGGACAAAAATGCAACGGTGCTCGCTGCATTGTTTTTTCAGACGACGGAATCGAAAGGGATGGCGTATCTGGTATTGAAGACGCTCAAGCCGACGTTGAAACACGGAGCGCGGAGCCGGCATGTTTTTGACGTGGTGCGCTTTCATTTCAGCCATCCAGGTCAATATCCGCAAAACGTGCATCAAGCGTCCATCTAATATTCTGTTTCAAAGCGGAATTGGACACGCGCTGAGGATGGGTTTAATTAATAGGAATGAAAACCGTCGCGATCATTGGCGCGTCAAATAACCGTGGCAAATTCGGCAACAAGGCCGTCCGCGCCTTCCAGCAACAGGGTTACACGGTTTATCCAGTTAATCCCAACGAGTCGGAAGTCGAGGGTCTCGTCGCTTATAAATCTATTCGGGATGTCCCTGTCCGTCCGCAAATGATCAGTGTTTACGTGCCGCCGCCAGTATTGCTGAAGCTGCTGCCTGAGATCGCCGCCAAAGGATGCGATGAACTTTGGCTTAATCCCGGCACCGAATCCGACCAGGCGCTTGGCGAGGCGGAGAAGCTCGGGCTGCATGTCATTCAAGCGTGCAGCATTGTCGGGGTAGGTGTTTCCCCCAGTCATTTATAAGGCTGCGTCCATTGCAACCTGCTTAAAGCGGACTACTTTCTTTCGGAATGGAGACACTATGAAAACGACGATCGAGATACCTGCCCCGCAGCCGGCCCCGTTCACGCGCGGCGTCACCAAGACGATGGTGAGGCAACACGCTTACGAAATGTTTCAGGATAAATTACCCGAGCATCCGCTGACCCTTGA
>Ga0193718_1000164_pt1 | contig 15761 bp, 4 predicted proteins | sample U2a1metaG_FD_144918 | JGI IMG/M metagenome (GOLD analysis project Ga0193718, IMG submission 144918) | Soil microbial communities from a riparian zone of the East river system, Colorado, United States - U2a1 | ecosystem: Environmental > Terrestrial > Soil > Riparian zone | place: USA: East River... | reverse complement strand
CCTACACTATTTCATCATGGAGTTCGTGGACGGCCCGAACCTGCGCCAACTCGAACAGGCCGGGAAACTCACCCCGCGCGAAGCCTTGCAAATCATTCCGCAAATCTGCGGTGCGCTGCAATTCGCGCACGACGAAGGCATCGTGCATCGCGACATTAAACCGGAAAACGTTTTGCTCGATAAAAAAGGCCGCGTGAAAATCGCGGATTTCGGTCTCGCGAAAATTTTGGGGCAGGAAGCAGATTTCCGGCTGACCGGCGCGCGCGATGTGATGGGCACGCCGCATTACATGGCCCCGGAACAGGTCGAAAAGCCACAGGAGGTGGATCACCGGGCGGACATCTATTCGCTCGGTGTGGTTTTCTACGAAATGCTCACCGGTGATTTGCCACTCGGGAAATTCGATCCGCCCTCGCACAAAGTCCAAATTGATGTGCGCCTCGACGACGTCGTTCTCCGTTCGCTGGCGAATAATCCCGACCGCCGTTACCAGCACGTCAGCGAAATCAAGACTGAGGTCGAAAACATCTCCGCCACTCCGGTCGCGGCAGGCGCCGCACCAGCCGCGGCCCGCGCCCCGAGCTTCGCGCCGGGATGGGAATACAAATCCGCCCACACGCTTTTTGGCCTGCCATTATTGCACGTATCTGGGGGCATCAATCCCGCCACCGGTAAGGCGAACGTCTCGCGCGGTATATTTGCATTTGGCCAGATCGCGCAGGGAATCTTTGCTTCGGGCGGCCGGGCTTACGGCATTATTGCGTTCGGGGGAATTGCGACAGGTCTATTTGCCTTCGGTGGCGTCGCCCTGGGGGCCATCACGTTCGGCGGGCTCGCGCTGGGACTTCTCCTCGCCATCGGCGCGCTTTCCATCGGCTTCATGTCGATCGGCGCGCCATCGCTAAGTCTGCATCGCATGCGCGATGACACTCTCGCGCCCTACGTGGGCATGGCTCATCTTCAGCCCGGCCAATTTGGCGCCCTGCTTGGACTGGCCGTGCTGCTGACGTTTAGCTTTGTGCTGACTCACCTGCTCGTTCATTTCTGGGCGCGGAAACGAGCCACGATGAACCCCACTCCTGATCGTCCGGTTCCTCCACAAACCGGCCGAGGCTTGCGCTGTTTCGCGTTCGCGTTCAGCGCGCTGGTGATAATGGCCCTCGTACTGACGGCGTTTGCGAGATACCAGTCCCGCGCGAGAAGCAACGCCCCCGTGACCGCAGAAATTCATTACCAGGTATTTGAATGTGATGCCGCCCTGGCGGACCGGTTGATTCCCGCAAGTCAACGCAGGAGCAGCGAGACCCCCGCCCCTGCCGCCGCCCAGCCCCCCTGGAGCAGCCGAACACCCGGCGGATACTCGCCGCAAGACATCGCCATCAGGACACCGGGCATCATTGAGAGTGACGCATTGGTCGCGGCGGTGAGTCAGCATACTTTGGAGACTTTGTTGGATAGCGACGCGACGCGATCCAGCATGCTGGTGGATCAACGAAAAATAATGTCGTCGTCCTCGTTCCCCGGCATGCCGGAGCCGTGGACGTACGGGAGGGCTGAAGGTGGAGAAAATGGCCCCGGCGAGGGCGCCGGGTACCTCGGGTTGCGACGGCACAGTGGCCGGTCGGAACTGCGGATTGAATATCAACTGCGCCACACGTTCGAAACCGATCCGCTCGCGCCCAACACGCGGTTGGCCAGCCGCCTTCTCTTCCAGGACCGCATTCCCCGCAGTGGCGCGCTGATTTTCCTGATTCCATTCGAACGCGAAGATAAGTCCAAACACTATCTCGCGATCGCGTACCAAATTAAAGAAACCCAAACGGCCAATGTAAACTCGATTGCAGATTACGAACCCTCCAACCTCGAAGCGCCACTTCGAAAACAAGCGCCCCACAAGTCCTTCACTTACATCGATCCGTTGGCCCCAAAGACAATCGTGCTCGTTCGCGCGACGAATAACTGGATCCACGCCACTAATAACAACGGGATCGTGACACTATGGACCGATTCCGAAATGCAGCCGGGGGAAACCCTCCTGGTTTTGGTGAAACGGGAGGATATCGGCCTGCGAACAAACCGCTCGATGATTTTCGTCCGTCAACGATCCGACACCACCACTTTCTCCACGTCATTCAATTGGTACTTTGGCGGCACCATGGGGCCTGATTTTGGCCAAACCGAAGCCGAAGCCGCCGCAGCCCAACTCCGGGATCGTTTCACCGACCGGCCCACGACCCTGACGCCCGGCAAACCAAAGGAATTATTTTCAGTCACCAACAGCAGTGGCGGCGTCATGATTGGCTATATTGATTTCGAGCGCGCCTTGCCCGAGCCATCGAATCCGGAGGCCAAGCCCGAAGCCATCGTGCATCTTCGCCGATTCACCTCCACACCCACCTCGCCTGCCATCGATTATTCGGCAAAGGTGCCGCCTGGCTACTCCTTGCGAGCGGCCTCAACCACTGGCACTGGCGAAGGCTATACCTTCAGTCCGGCTGGTCCCAACGAATATCACAGCAGTTGGTCAAATCTTCCGCAACCAATGCGGCCCCGCCGCAGTGAGCCTGGAAAGATCCAACCGCCCCACCCTCCGCCAGCAATGAGATTTGATTCGCCGGAACAATGGGAAGCCCAGCGCAAAAATTTAGAAAATCAATTCCAGGAGCTGCAGGATCAAGGCCCCATTTCGGTGAAGCTCGGCGAGCCGGAACTAATGTTCTCCATCACCAACGGCGACGGTGAAGTATTCCAGGGATTCCTTGAACTCGTGGGACCGAAACCAGGCGGGCCGACGAAGACTGCGCCAACCGCGACAACCAGGCCCAAAGCACCAGAGAACACGCCACCGCTCACGCCAAAAACGCAAAGTCGTTCCGGCACGAATGTCCAGGCCATCGTTCACGTTCGCCATTTCGACGCGCCTTCATTCACCAGCGCGAATATTGAATATTCAGCAACGATCCCGCCCGGTTATGCGCTGCACGCCACGGCGAATACCGGAACGGCGCACACATTACCCGTCCGTGGACAATATCTAACCCTTTGGTTGGCTGGTGGGTTTTCAATTCGCCCACCGCGGCCGCTCGGGCCCGGAGATCGGCCCCCGGCCGCGCCACCGAAAATGCCTTCGTTGGAACAACTCCAGGCGCAAACCGCGTCATTGCAGGCACAGCTACAGGAATTGGAAGACCAAGGATCCATCGCGGTGGCGTTCGGGAAACCAAAACAAATATTCTCCGTCACCAATGGCTCGGGAGATATTTGGCAGGGATTTCTCGAATTGATCCGCTCGGAAACCAACGCGGCGGAAATCCAGGTGGATCCAACAACTGACCAACCCGCGGCGGAGATCAACACCCAATCGCTCTTGCCGGAAGAACAAACGGCCATAATTGAGATGCAGAGAGCCAAATACCGAACAGCCCCAGCACCCATCACGAATTCGCCGGGCAACCATTAAATCAGCGCAACCAAGCGAAAAGATTCTGAACGACATGTGCAAAAATCAGAGGAACCCCACTTCCACGGATTGACATCTGAACGTTGTTTGGCAGAATCACCGGCTCGCGGTATGGTTGGTTCGGCTGGTAGGTTACCCAAGTGGCCAACGGGGGCAGACTGTAAATCTGCTGGCTTACGCCTTCGATGGTTCGAATCCATCACCTACCACCATCTCTAAAACACGGGGGAACAGCCGTTTTTTCCAATATTTGCCGAGAGCTTCTCTCAAATCGATCAGTCCCTGACAACTTGTAGTCACTCCGGCTGGGTTGCATTCCCATCCTGGCTGAGATTGACGACGTTTAGATAATCGCTTCGTTTAATCCATTGAGCATGACCATCGCAGAAATTCATGCAGGTTCCGGTCGCGCCATGATTATCCTCCGGGTCAGGCCAGTTGTTATGGGTGCTGCCCAAGCCGTCGCTTCCATTATCATCAGCATCCAGAAACAGGAGGACGTGCGACGGGCCGGGTTTGACGCCGATCGCTCCCGAATAATGCTTGATGGATTTGGCGTTGACGCTGGATTCTGTTTTCTTGAGCGCATACGAATTACCCGCAGGTCCATCGCTGAAGGTGCCGAATATTTCGTAACTGGTGCCGAAAGTCTCTTTGTTGACGGCGTTGTTGACCAGGTCCGCGACGTAAGTTGCTGAAGAGAACGGCTTCTGTTGGAGCGTTGGGCGGATGGAGTTGTGCGTCCCCGGGCAAACGTAACTTCCGAACGGTTTAACGTAATCCGGGTAGAGCCAGGTCGCATCATCATCAGCCGGGTTTCGGTCCGAATACGCGGAGCCAGTATAAGGGCCGCTGGGAGCCCAGGTAGGCGCTGTTAAATTTCCTTTGAAATCCTGCCCATACAACATGTCGCCCAGCCCAAGTTGTTTGAGGTTGTTAATGCAACCAATTTTCTTCGCCTGCCATTTTGCCCGGGCCAACGCCGGCAACAGCATCGCGGCCAATATCGCGATGATGGCGATGACGACGAGTAGCTCGATCAAAGTAAAGCCGCGGCGCTCTGGATTGTCTGTTTTGAACTCAGCTGTGCCCGATCGAACGATAGAAATATCATGATTTTTCATAGTTTCGTTTCTCAAAATTGTTTTTGTGTGTCGTTAAAAAAATCGTGAGGCGGGCGCTGGATAATCCGGCGCCCGCCCCAATGGATTACGGATAAGCGATGCGATAGAAACCGTGGGTTGGAATTGGCGTCGTGTCCATATAACTGGCCGACCCATCAGAGCCGACCGTGGCCGAGCCGATGGACGTCCATGGACCGTTGGGAGTGGGCGCGCGCAGGATGGTGTAGGTCTTGCCCGCGGTGCCACTGAACGGAACTTGTATTTGGCTGGGCGAGAATCCGAGCGTGTGAACCACGGGCGTGCTGACACCGCCCGGCAGCGTGTAGTAAACGCGCAACTGCGGGCGTTGCCGCGCCGGATCCTCCGGATACACAAAGTTAGACCATTCGGAAGAACGGATGCCCCACCCGTCGGTGCCGTTGGGCCATGGCAAAATCGCCCAGCCGTAATTCTGCCGCGAACCGTCGGCCCAGGCCTGAACATCTGGCGTGACCTCGTAGGTATTAACGGTCCCTTGAACTAATGGAGTTAATCCGGGGTTGCCCGCGACTGCCGTTGGTGTCGAAGCCGCGACGATTCCATCGGGCAGAATACCGTTGGGACCGAAGGTATTCCAGGTGACGAGCGCGTCATCCCACGGCTGCAACATCGCGTAGACGCGACCGCCGTTGCCCATGGAATTCGTCGAGACGCAGGGCAATTCAATCACCGCCTCCTGGATGGAGGCACCCGGTGGAACCTGGTTGGTGCCCGTGCCGATGATATTGTCGAAGCGCAGCAGACATTCGGTGGCATTCGTGCCGAGATCCGCGGCGTCGCTAAAAAGGACGCTTTCCGTGGCGTAATTTATATCCGGAGTGGCCTGGCGAATATTGGTGTCGTGGGCACTGTTGTAGTCGCCTTCACCTTCGCGGAAACTGGCCGTCGTCGATTCACCCGGCACGAGCCAAAGCACGCGCAAACGAGGGCGCTCGTTCTGAGGGCTTGATTCGGAAGGGCTGAATCCCGTGCCGTCTGTCTGCAACGGCCAGCCGATCATGACCCAGCCGAAATTCGTCTCGCCGTTCACCCACGCTTGCACGTCCGGCGTTACGCCCACGGAGACAACTCCAACCCCCGTCGCGCCGCTGCCGTCTTCCACTCCTAATTGCGATTCATAAATCGTGCGCGCTCGAACACCGTCCGGCTGAATGCCGCCACCTACGGAATCCCAGGTATCATTGGTCGCATCCCATGGCATTAACATGCGGAAGAGCCTGCCGCCATCACCCGTGTTGTTGACGCGCACCAGCAACTCAGCGGAGACAATGATGGCATTGCTCGGAACCTGCCAAGAATTCGTTCCCACGAAATCGTCGAAGCGCAACAACACTTGCGATTCATTCGGCGTGCCGCCATCCGGCCAATCAATCAGCAAACCTTCCGTCGGCGCCCGAGTGCGACCCTGTGGATACGCCGTGGTATTTCCGACTTGCGAAAGTGCGATGTCGTTCGCGCCAGTGTACGGGCCGTAACCATAGTCGCCGCCTTCCTGATATTGCAATTGTCGCAACGCGCCGACGCGAATCGACTTAACGGACGACGCGGAAGCGCCCAGGCCATCGTCCAGGAACACTAAAAGGGTGCGCGTGGCCAGTGAAGCGCCGTTGGTCACCGTTCCAAAGGTGACTGAACGTATCAATTGTTGCACCGCCGGGAGCGTGGAGTTCTCATTGAGCGAAACCGACAGCGGCGTCAAATTCAAACCGCCGGTGAACGTGCCGATGGGATTGCCTTCGTAAGTATTGCCATCGACCGCAATCTGGTTTGTCCCGGCGCCATCGCTGCGAATCTGCAACCGATCGGTCGGAGTGCCGTTCGCCGTCAGGGAGAAGGTGATCGAACCATTGTTATACGTCGTCGCGTCGGCATCCACAATTTGCGCCTGGCCATCGATGCCGATGTCTGGCATTCCAACCCCATAAATACAATCGCCAGAAGGCAGAACGACCTGCGATTCATTATCTAGCAGAACTGCCGGGAAGACTTTGGGGCCGATAAAATTTACGTATAATGGATCCGTGCTGGTCACGTTGTTCGTGATGTTGAAAAAGACTGAAGCGTTCGTGACGAGATTGTCCACGCCGGAAAGAGTGACCACCTTGGGCGTGCTCCAATCGAGGGGCGTGAATGTCAACGTGGCGGGCGAAACCGTTCCCGCAGTTGTATCGCTCGAGACAACCTGGATTACCACGTTGGAATCCGGTTGCGTGGACAGCACCACCGAGTAACTGGTGGTCTGGCCTTCAATCACCGATATCGGTGGCCTGGCGCTATAAATAATTGCCGGAACATCATTATCGAGATTCACTACCGAGACGTCAGGCGCATCGATCCCGTTGTAATTTGGATCCGCGCTCACTGCCGGAGCAGTAATAATCGTGTAATGCTGGTCGCCATCGAGCCGGAAGTCATCCACGCCAGTCAATGTCACTGTTTGCGGCACGTTCCAGTCTCCGGGAGTGAACGTCAGCGAAGAGGGCGAGACCGTTCCTTCCGCCAAATTGCCGGAGGTCAGTCCGATCACCACATCAGTCGTCGGCTGCTGATTGAGGAACACCTCAAAAGTGGCGTTGCTTCCCGATTCGGACGTCGTCAACCCGCTGGTCGGCGTCACGGTGATACCGGGTTGTTCATCGTCAATGTTGACGACCGCGACATCGGCTGGATCCAGCCCGCTGTAATTCACGTCGTCGCTGACTGCCGGGCCCAGAACGATGGAGTAATTCACCGGACCATCCGCCACCGAATCATCCTGGCCGGTGACCGTGACCGTCTGCGGAATATTCCAATTGGTCGAATTGAACGCGAGCGAATTGGTGGAGACAATGCCTTCCAACGGGTTGCTCGAAGACACGGGAATTGTCACATCATTCGTCGGCGCCAGATCCGGTTGCACGCTGAAACTCGCGCTCAGGCCAAACTCCGAAGTAACCAACTTGTTCGTGGGCGTGATAGTGAATCCCGCTGTGGCGGCGGGAATGTAAATGAACGAAGCAACCGTCTCATTGGTGCAGGATTCCAACGCCGGCGGAAAGCTGCCCACGTCGCGGGATTCGATGATCCACCCATCACCGTCCGGCTCATAACTGACGGCGTTGTCGAAATTGGCCGTCATTCCGCCTTCCGCCGAGATGATCAGCACACCGGCTGATGGCGATGCTCCCGGAATCGTGAGCCGATAACGACCCACGTCGAAATTCGTCACGGCAAACGCCTGGCTCGGGCCGCTGTGAGTTAAAACCACAGTATTCGTGCCGGTCACATCCAACCCAAATCGGCCGGAGACGACGGTTGTATTGGTTTTGGGAATGAAGACGAATGCCAAAGGATCCTGTTCGAGAGCGGTGCCGTTGCCAAAATTGTCTTTCACATAAACTTCCCACGTGCCATCCGTGTTGGTGCGGGAAAGACAGAAATTGCCTTCGTTCTTGGCATGATTGACCAGAAGCACGCCGGGATTTTGGGTCGCATCGACACCAAAAGACCGGAGGTCCACTTTGAATTCGCCGTTCTTAACAAACTTGAGGTTGCTGCCGAGGAGCATACCCGGGCTGGCGGTGAAGAGATTGTTCGTGCCGCCGTTCGCCGCGGTGACGTTACGCGCCCAGCCGCATAACCAGTTTGTGTAACGGAAATAGGCAACCGCGCAATTGATGTTGAATTCCGCCCGGTCGGAAGTCAGGTCTTGTATCACGCACCAGTAACCGTTCCCATTGCCATCAAATGCCGGCGCCGCATAATTTTTCTGTTCATCGGCCAATTCTCCGTTGTCCCGGCCATTCTGCGCAATCGCCACCAGCGGCATTCCTTCCGCAAGGTCGTTTGTTGTGGATTCACCGACCTGCAGATTGTAATCACCGCGATTCGAACCAATTCGCACGCGCAGATCATTGATCGAAAGCGTCGGTGTCACCGTCACGGAATCCGCGGTATTGCCGGAATCGTTTTGAATCACGTTAAGATTCGCGGCGGAAATATTGTGAGGCGGAGCGTCGGAGGCGCTGGCCGACCACAAACAACCCAGAGCGGCGGCCGCTGCTGAAAATAAAACTTTCCAGCGAGAGTTTCGATTGGGACGACTCGATCCGGCAGCCTTTTGTAAAACAACTTTCATAGTTCAACGTGTTCGTTTAACGAGTTCGATTTCTTATTCAGGATTCGGGAAACGACCAGCACCCGAAAAAAGCCAACCATTCACGGCGCGCGTGGTCTGGTTGACTTTTTACACCGACTCGGCGGCGAAACAATCGAAGTTACGGTGACGAAATCTTGACAAACGTGTGAAGCCACGAAGACGTTACGGACGCGACATCATCATGTTACATTCGTCACATGTTTGAAGTTTTACGGCTGAGGCGGGGACAGCACCCTGCGCTGCCTGCGCCGCGTTCAGCAGCACAATGTAGGAAGTAAGAGGTCGCGGGCGGTGACGCCGCAGCGCGGCGTCCCTACCATGCTTCAATCATCATCTCGCTGGGCATTCACCATCACAAAACCGGCTCGCACCGGCGCGGGCATCGGATGTTTTGCTCCGCGAACCGAGCGCCAAATCATTTCGTTGAGCAACAAGTCATCGGCCTCGTCCTCCTTCGCGTAATTAAATTTGATCTTCGAACCCCACGCCGCCACCTCGTTGGTCGCCTTCAAATCCACATTCGGAGGTAACGCCTCAAAAGGCCGCAAATCCGGCTTGGCCGCAAACGAGTTGAACATCGGAGTCGCGGCGGCATCAAACTGCGTCATCGGCTTCATCCCGAGAATCAATTCCATTGTGCGCAACATGCTGGAAGTGGAGTACAGCGTGGAATCCACCGCGTGCCGACGCGTGTATGGGCTGATGACGAGCGCCACCGTGCGATGCGCGTCCACGTGGTCCGGGCCATTTTGCGCGTCATCTTCCACCACGAAAATCGCCGTGGTGGGCCAGAATTTTGAGCGGCTCACGCCTTCCACCAACATTCCAAGTCCCGCGTCATTATCCGCCACGTAGGCCGTCGGGGTGCGTTGCCCCGCGGTAACTCCATGCGTGTGGTCATTCGGCAGACGGACAATCTGCAAGCTCGGCATTTCGCCCGCCTGCTCATAGCGTTTCATTTCGCCGAGAAATCGGCTTGCACGGTTGGTGTCCGAATAACTCAAATCGAAACTCCGATATTGCGGGTCGAAATGCCCTTGCAATGCTTTGACATGACTCGTCGCCAATCCTCCAGGCGTCGCCGAGTTTTGCACAAACTCGCCGTAACTACGGTAGCTGACACCTGCTTCCTTCGCGCGATCCCACAAGTAGCCACTGGCCGGCGTTGATATCGGAAACACGCCTTCGCTCGGGTAAGGAAACTTGGTCGTCTTATGGCCATAATTCAACGGCCAGGTTTTCTCGACAAAATCCGTCGCGTAAGCCGCCATCGACCACTCGTGCCCATCGGCGCTCACTTCGGCTTCCACATAAAAATTGTCCAACAATACAAATTCGCTGGCGAGTTTGTGATGATTGGGCGTGATGCGCTCGGGGAACAAACACAGTTTCGCATCGCCATTGCCTTCCGCCAGGTCGCCAAAAACCTGGTCGTAAGTGCGGTTTTCTTTGACGATATAAATGCAATGCTTGATCGGCCCGCCGTCACCCGGGTGCAACGGAATCGGATTCCCCTCAGGCCGCGTCGCATGTACGCCGGAATCAGCTCGCAGCGGCGTGCACTTCAACACCTGCGTCGTCCACGCCGCCATCTGCGGCGCGAACTGCTTGCCCGAAGGCAAATCAATGATGCTCAATGTGCCGCGAAAAAGTTTGCCGATGTACTCGTCCTTGGTTTTCTCGCGGGTTGGCTGCGGGCCACCCGGATTTGCCTTCGCTTCGTTTCCTTTGCCATTGGTGACCAGCAAGTGATTGCCGTCGGGTGTCACCCGCACGGAGGTCGGATACCAGCCGACCGGAATAAAACCCAACGACCGGCTTTTACCAGGAGTTTCTACATCGAAGACCGCCACAGCATTGATATTGGCGTTCGCCACGAACAATAACTTCTCATCCGGCGAGAGCGCGAGGCTGTTGGGAGTTGAACCCGGAAGCGCCTGCGGAAACAGTGCCGCCCAGATGGTCTCCTGCGTGCGACCCGAGCCGGTATCAATCACCGTGACCGTGTTGTCATTGGCATTGGCGACAAAGAGAAATTTGCCATTACGGCTAAGTGTCATTTCGCACGGGTGCCCGCCGGTGGGCCAATGCTCAATCACTTTGTCCGTCTTCAAATCCACCACCGCAATTTCGGCACCGGCCCAAAGACTCACATAAAGACGATTGCGCCGCGAATCGACCACGCACGCATACGGAAAGACGGCGTTGGGATTCTTCGCCATCTCCGCCGCCTTTGCCCGCTTCGTTGCCGCAGCAGTGTCAAAATCCTCCTCTGGCTTTTCAACTGGAGCCGCCGCAACCGGCGCATTCGTCGTTAATAGGATCGGATGAACCGAATTATCGCCCAGGTCAACGCGAGAGACCGTGTCATTCCAAAGGTTGGCCGCGAATAGGGTTTTTCCGGAAGCATCGACCGCCACACCCGCCGGCACGCCGCGTTCCGACGGCGCGCGCAACGGAATCGGTTTTGCGCGCGAGAGTTTGCCGTCCGCAAAATCGAAGGCGAACACTTCTTCCCCGCTTGAGCCGCTGCAATAAAGTCTCTTGCCGTCGGGACTGAAGGTTATTCCGTAAAACGCTTCGGCGATTCGCGTGCGGGAAACGACGCTTTTTCCGGCTAGATCGACCATGAGTATCTCGTGTGCGCTGTAGCCGCAGTGGAGAATGGCGGCATAATTACCATCCGGATGCACCGCGATGTTCACAGGAAAATCCCCCAACTCAACCTGTCCGCCTGCGGGCTCCAACGACCAAAGATTGGGCAGCAGCATGGAGCCGTCTGGCTGCAACCCGGGCCACAGCACCGCTTCGGCGGCTTTCAGACGGCTTCCGGTCATTGCCAGTCCCACCGCCCCGCTGACGAGAATTGAGAGAAAATTTTTATTGGTGAAAATGTTGTATCCCATAAATAAATAAATCTGGTGCTTTGAAAAACTACTCTACATTTTCAAATTGTCAGCGAAGGCACAACAGCGGGCGTGTGACGATCCAGTGAATTTGGCGTTGCGAAAGCGCGCGCCGTGATTTGTGAGGTTCTTGCGCTCAATATTTTGGGGGAGTAAAACAATCGCAACGCATAAGCTGCGAAAGAGACGCCATCGCGCCTCCCAAATTCAATCCGGATTAATCAGATTGATCCTCTGTCAAAACCGCGATTTCCGGAGTGCTCACCACGATTTCTTCGCGTTCCGCCAGGCCATTGGCCGCTTTACATCGTAAAATGACCCTCATCGATATCTTGCAGAACTCCGAAGCTGTCGAAAACCATCGCGAAGTAGGTTCCACCGGTCGCACTGGTAAAGGTCGCCTGCACGTAAGCTGTCTGGCCCAAATCGACACCCGTGAACGAGAAAGCAAAAACACCGCATACCGGGCTCAGTCGCGTAAATGTGTAGGTCCCCGAACTGCTGCCGGAACTCGAGTTGTTGGCGGGTGTTTTGGTAAAACTGGTCGCAGTCGCTAATTTGATCTTGATCGTCTTTCCGTTGCCGCTGCTCACGGCGGACAGCGTTTTGCCAACCACCGTCGTCGGCACGAAAGCGCTGGCGATGCTCATGTTGATTTGGCCCGTATCTCCGCCGTCTTCGTTCGTGAAATATCCGGCGTAATGATTTGTGAACACCAGGTCGATTGGCCCCACGTCGTTCGAACTGCCAGGTGGCATGGTCACCGACAGCGACAATTGCGCGAGGTTCGTGTCGATTTTGAGATAAGTGTAGGTGCCGCCGCCGAAATCTTCAGGGTCGGTGCTGTTCGTGGTGCTCGCTTGCGCAAAGGTGGAAAGGTCAAAGCTCACAGATTCGGGCGCACCGGTCGCAGGCGTGACCGAAGCCAAAATGCCATTCAATGAATCGGGCGCCCAATCCACGGAGGGTTGGATCACATAGGTGAAAGCAATCGTGTTCGTTAACGACGCATTCCCCGCGGCATCCAGCGCGTAGGCACTGATCGAATTCGGACCTGAGAGCAATTGGCCGGAGAGACTGGCGGTGTGCCAATTCGTGCCATCGACGAGGTCCGCCGAAGTCCAGGCTCCACCATTCACCCGGAACCAAACAGCCGTGACTCCGGCGTTATCCATGGCTTTGCCGGTCGCCGTGGGTTCAGCCGCGGTCACGATTTGACTCTTGGTGGGACTCAAAATCACGTTCACCGGACGGGCAATATCCTTGAAGTTCGCCGTGAAGGTCAGGTTCGAAGCCATGACAAAGGAGATTTTCGGCGACGTGGTATTCGTGCCTCCGGTCCAATTTACGAAGGCATAGCCTTTGACCGCTTTCGTGGACATGGAGAAAGCCTTTCCGATTTGCAGCAGTTGGCCATTCAAGTTCGGCTTCAACGTGCCCGCGCCGGGACCATAGATGTTCACCACCAACGGCGCGCTGACCACATACGTAAAGCTTACCGTGTTCGTCGGAGAAAGGTTCCCGCTCAAATCTTTCGCGTAAAACTTCATCACATTGACTCCCGGGACGAGGTTCAAATTCGCCGCGGTCCAATTGGTGAAACTGTTTGAACTGTCCGTAGCAATCCAGGCACCGGAGTTTAATTGATAAAATACCAAGGCCAGGCCGACGTTGTCGCTGGCGGTGCCACTGGCGGTGAATAGATTGCTGCTCACGACCGTTTTCGAAGTGGGGCTCGTTACCTTTAAGACTGGCGGCGTCGAGTCCACGGCGGTGTAAGTGCCGGTGACAAAGTTTGTGAAGTTGGCGATTACGGGGATCAATCGGTCCGATGGCGCAGCCCAGCCCGTGACTGGTTTGAATGAAACAGTGTGCGGACCGACGGAGAGACCGGTTACCACGACGTCGCTCTTGAAGAAGGCGCCGCCGCCATCCACCTGCCACATCGCGCCGGCCTTGACCGCGGCTGCAGGAAGTATCTCAACCTGCAAGCCCGTAACTCCACCCCCACCGCCGCCGCCACCGCCGCCCCCGGTCGGGGCGAATGAAAAGATCGCGCCAGCGTTGTGGGCGCTGCCGCCGGATCCCGTCATCCCATAAAGCTGCGAGCCCAATAACAATAAGGACCCAACTGGCGTGCTTCCGTCTGTAAGGTTGCTTGGGTTCCCAAAGAAGAACCCGTGCAAAATCTGAAAACCGCTGCCATTGGTATTTACCTGGAATATGGTTCCCAATCCGATCGCGTTAGTGCCGCCATTGCGTGTCATGCCATACAACATTCCGTTGGTGGATAACGTCACATCGCCATAAGGCGCCCAGGCGTTCGCCGTGGAAAAGCTGTGCACGAGTTGAAAATTCGCGCCGCTGACGTCCACACTGAACACGCAGCCCGCGTTATTAGTGCCTCCATTGATGGTCATTCCGTAGAGTGTGGTGCCCGAAAGAGTCAGTGAACCGTTAGGAGACCCGCCATCCGTCAATACTCCCGTAAAATTATGGATGACTTGGAATCCCAAACCGTCGGTGCCGATCTTAAAAACCGTGCCCGATCCAAGGGTGCCACCCATTTGCGTCGTGCCATAGAGCGTTCCTCCTGAGATAATCAACGACCCTTGCGGGGTGTTGCCGTTATTGATCTGAACGCCAAAGTTATGCAGAATTGAGTAATTGTCCCCGTTGGTATCCATTTTAAAAATCGTGCCTAGGCCATTCGCGGTGCCCGAACCTCTCTGTGTCATCCCGTAAAGATTCGTGCCATCGGTCACGAAACCGCATTGAGGCAGGGAACCATCACCGGTGAGGGTTTGAACGCCGAAACTATGCAACACTTGGAATCCGTTTCCATCGGTGTTGATCTTATAGGCGGTTCCGAAAAGGTTCGTGCCACCCTGGGTAGTCGTTCCATACAAAGTTGACCCGATCAACAACGGTGTACCTTCAGGATTGACGCCGTCGTTGGTATTTCCATGCTCTCCGAGCACGATGGCGATAGACGAAAGCCCGTTGAAAGAGTGTAGCACCTGGTATCCCGACCCGGACACGTTGAGTTTAAACACCACCCCTCGGTTGGTAGTTCCCCCGTTGAGCGTCACGCCATACAGCGTTGTGCCATCCGTTGCCAATGTTCCAAACTGCGGATTGGCTCCGTCACTCGGAGTCCCGGCAAAGCCATGCAGCAAGGTGTATGGCCCAGCAGCCTGGCTTTGCGCCAGCGCCGCCGACAGTACAACAAAGCAAAGAACAAAAAACCGAATAACGCGACGAGTGGCAAAATGCATAAGCAACCTTTCTGAAATGGGACTTAGCCATCTGGCTTATCACATTGATTGAGGTCTGCAATATCAAAAGACCAAATCAGTAAATGTACCGTTTGGAAAAGCTTCGGGACTGGTCGTCGTTGTAAAAAAAACCGTCTAAATCAGGCGATTCGCATGGTCAAACCGCCGTCCACCGTCACGGTTTCGCCCGTGATGTAATCGTTTTTTGCGAGTAAAACGATCGCGTCGGCGACTTGTTCGGATGTTCCTTCGCGACGCAGAGGAATGCGTTGTTCGAGATTTATTTTCTTTTGCTCGGCGCTCATGGCCGCATGAAAAGCGGTGCGAATGACTCCCGGCGCCACGCAGTTCACGCGGATGTTGTCGCCGGCAAACTCGCGGGCCAATGCGCGCGCAAATTGCGGCAGCGCGCCTTTCACCACTTGATACGCCGGATTCGTAATGACGCCGCGAATACCGGCGACCGAGGAAATTAAAATGATCGCGCCTTCTTTCTTTGCCTGCATGGATGGAATCACCGCCCGGCTCAAATGAAAAACCGCGTGCACATGCAAATCGAAAGCTGCGTTCCACGTTTCTGCCGTGAGCTCAAACAATCCGCCATTCACCGGGCCGCCCGCGCAATGAACCAATACCGCGACAGGCCCAAGTTTCAATTCCGTCTCTTTCACGCAACGCGTGGCTTCCGCAGGCTGGCCACAATCGGCCTGAATGAATTCACAACGCCGACCGAGTTTTTGAATCGCGTCTCGTGTGGAGGTCGCATCGGAATCCAGCTTTCGCCCTATGATCGCCACATCCGCGCCTTCGCGCGCA